>Ga0074197_1000378_pt2 | contig 45927 bp, 43 predicted proteins | sample EPASupsiteSAE305_FD_64526 | JGI IMG/M metagenome (GOLD analysis project Ga0074197, IMG submission 64526) | Bioremediated contaminated groundwater microbial communities from EPA Superfund site, New Mexico - SAE3-05 reassembly with SPADES | ecosystem: Environmental > Aquatic > Deep subsurface >...
CATAGAGTTGAAGGATTAAATAACTATCAGCCGGATACGGTAACCGTATACACCAGTACTGACGGAACTACTTACTCGCTGGCCGGAAGTTCTTCAACACTAAGCAATAATTGGTACAATATTCCCTTAAACATTACGAATACCCATTATGTGAAAGTAAAATTTACAAAAACTAATAATGCTTCAGGGGCCGATTGGTTATTTATTGATGAGATAGAAACTTATGCAACAGAAGTGCCTACTGCTCCCAGTAATTTGTGTGCTACCGGATCAACGATAGACTCTGTTGATTTGGCTTGGCACGCTTCAACAGACAATACGGCAGTAACTGGTTATGACATTTATGATAATGAAACAAAATTGGCAAGTACAAATGGAACGGCTACTACATATACAGTTACTGGCTTGACTGCGGGTACAGTTTATAATTTTACAGTGATAGCAAAGGATGCTGCGGGTAATTCATCATCAGCCAGTACTGCTGTGGAAATTGTAACAGGTAGAATCTCCGTAGGAAAGCCGTATGCGAAATCCGAACAGCCGTCGGAAACATATCCGGATGCAACTAATGAGGAATCGACAGACGGTATTTTAGCTGGTGAATCTGAAGACGGCAACTCATATGGATATATTGTCGATACCACAAAAAGTGTAGACATTATCGTGGATTTAGGCGGATTATCAACGGTAGAACGTGTCAAGGTCCATAAATGGGAAGGTGCTGAGAGCTATGGCCCAGACACGGTATCTTTATCATTAAGTTCGGATGGAATCACTTTTAATTCTATAAGCAGTACCTCTATACCAGACGGTATATGGTATGATTTTAGTTTTACAGGAACCTCTACGCGCTATGTTAAAGTAACCTTCACCAAGACAAACCCAGACCTGGAAGACACTTTGCTTTTTATTGATGAAATTGAGATATTTGGTACAAGTCCGGATATAGAAGTACCCACGGCTCCAGAACATTTACATATTACTGATCTAGATTTAACAAATAATACAGTGTCTTTGGAGTGGGACGAGGCCACGGATAATTCATCGGAAGTTACTTATTGCCTCTACAATCACGATTACAGCACCGATACTTCAACGCCATTAGATGAGTATGATAATGCGAATAACACAGGAGATCCGCTAACAATAACCCCCAACACATTATATTATCTATATGTTACTGCCAAGGACCCTTCTGGACATAAATCCGTTCCCAGCAATGTCTTAAGCTTTTTATCCCGGCCCAATTTGCAGACCAATAACTTGGCAATAGGTAAATCTTACAGCAAATCCGAGCCACCTGCCGATAATTATTCTGACAGCGGAAGTACTGAATCGACGGATGGCCTAATATCTTCGGTCTTTGCTGATGGACGTGCGTATGGATACCATATGGCAGAATTAGGAACAACGAAAAGAATTGAGGTCACAGTAGATTTAGGCACGTCTACAACAATTAATTACGTAACGACCAATGGATTGGAAAATACAAACTACCGGCCGAATCTAATAAATGTTTACACAAGCACCGACGGGTCATCATACGTAAAACGCGGCAGTGCTACAGATATACATAACTTATGGTATGATATTTATTTTGCTGACGTCAGCGCCAAGTATGTAAAAGTTGAATTTATTAAAACGAATTATGGCGCTAGCAACGATTGGCTGTTCATTGATGAAATTGGTGTCTATGACCTGCAAACCCAATTACCAGCTGAGCCTAATTTAGCCCAGGGCAAAAGGTATTTAGTATCTGAAAGCCCTGATACTAATACAAGTCTTGATAATAATAAACTGACTGACAGCCTATTGGCCCAAACCAGTCAAGATGGCAATTCCTATATTTATGATGTCCCCGAAAGAAAATCCAGAAGCATAGATGTAATGATAGATCTGGAAAACATTGAGACAATAAACAATGTAAAGGTCGCGGGGTTAGAAGATTATGCCCCTGATTCCGTGATCGTTTATACTCTATCGGATCATGTAAGCGGGAGCGATGATCGTTATCAATTATGCGGCAGTTCGGATACTGCCGACGCTAACGGATGGTACGATATCAGCTTCTCTGATACCAAAGCCCGTTTTGTTAAAGTCCGGTATTTCAAGTATGGCGATTCTGCAAACGACAAGCTGCTTATGGACGAGATTCAGGTATATGACTCGCAAGCCCTAGATAACAATGATTTGGCTAGAGGAAAGACCTATTCAAAAGATGCCTATTATTTAAGTGATGTGGAGACGCCTATTAATATCAGCGGCGAATACCCTGATATTGATGAGGAGGAATCTGTTGATGGTATCTTAGCCAGTAACTATTCCGATCAGAAGTCATATGGCTATTATATTCCTGAAGGGGATACCATAAATGTTAATGTTACTATTGACCTGGAAGCGCCTTTACAGATAAATGATGTAAAGGTTTTTAGATGGGATTCGAACTATAACCCTGATAGCATAACAGTATATACCAGTACAGATAATGTAAATTACCAGGAACGAGGATATGTTCCTTACTATAACGGATCATGGTATGATATTCGATTTTCAGAACCTACTTCGGCCCGTTATGTTAAGCTGATTTTTTCCAAGAAAAATGATGGCTTGTGGGCAACCAATTATCTGTTTATTGGGGATATCCAAATATTTAATCAAACAAGTTCAACTTCAACAACTACGGTTGAGGTAGGTCCTGCAAGTTCGGGAGCGGATTATATCTGCGACGCTTATGCAGATGATATAGAAATACAGTATGCTATTGACTATGTCGCCAGTAAGGGTGGAGGCACGGTAAACATAATTGGTTCGGGAGATCAAGACAATCCGTTATATTATTATCTTAAAAAGGAAATCTTCATGCAGGATAATGTCACTTTGCAGATGGTATGCGGACAGGAAATAGAAGCTGGAGCTGTATTGAAAAAGTCGGCCGGAGTAATATCTAGTTTAAGCCAAAACTATATTGCCGGAAGCAATAAAATATATTTAGAAAACGCCTCCGGTTTTGTGCCGGGAATGACAATAGGACTCCCTTACGAAGAAGATAATCCAGTGAGCCCGTCTTCCGACGAATTAAGTGTGATATCCGGGGTTTGGACACAAATATTGGCAGTGAATGGTAATGAACTTACCATTTACCCGGTCATTAATGAAACAGAAACTGAAAAACTGATGACAGATTCCCTTTATTGTTTCTCGAATTATAATCTGGTTACCGCAGCGAACAATAACATAACAATAACTGGCGGCGGAATTGATGGTAATTCACATGGACCGTATTTGAATGGTGCTGATCGTTTCATGAACTGCATCGGTACGGGAGGTACAAGGTACAATATAGAAATTAGCAATATTGAATTATTCGATTCAGGAATAAATGGCGGTCCATTCTCCGGACTTCATGTCTGTGGAATAGTCTATGATATGAAAATAGATAGTTGTACAGTCACAAACCAGGTGCGCGGCATAATCTTCGACTGCGCCGGGGGATCAATAATCTGTTCGAATAACAATTGCAATTCGAACGGTACAGGTATCGTGATAGGAAATGGGTCCGATATACTAATTAGCAGTTGTAATTTAAGCCATAATACTAATGGAGGTATTGGAGTATATGGTGGCGGTCAACGAAACATTACTATAGAAAATTGTACGTTAAACAGTAATGGTAAAGTAAATGATAATGAAGAAGGAGTAGGATTTGGTATCGAAATAGACAATACCGATGACGTGATAATAAATAACTGTACTATAGATGGTACAATTTCAGATAAGAAGCAGCAGTATGGGATTCATCTAACAAATTCAAAAAATATATTTATTAATTTGAGTGAAAATGGGAAAGAAATTACTAATTGTCAAACTGGAATTTATGAAGGCAACGTGGAAGGTGAGGGGGAAGACGAGAAGGATTATTTTACAGATGATTATACACATATTGAATCTTGTACTTTCAGTAACTGTGGTAACAACACCAAAATTATTGGCTTTAACTCGGAGTTAGATAACGGAACCCCTGAATTTGTTGAGCTATCAGATGATGTGCCCATTACTTTACCGGATCAGGTTAAATATAATAGCTTCCAGATTGACCTTAAAGGTAATTCCGTATTTAACGAAGGCACTGTACTGCATAGCGGTCCCATGAATATACAAGTGAGAACTGACACAAATATCCTTGGTAAATATGGTAATATTGACAATATTTACATAGCCGAAGAGAACTCTACTTATGGCTACTTGCATATCAGGGGATCAGGTGATCTCGTTAACTATCCAGAACGAGACAGGGTTGACACTATTGATTCCAATGCTTGGTTGGATTGTAATTACTCGAGTACTTTCTCTTGGTCCAACAATTACGCTGATTATAATTGCGGATCGAATTACATTAACTTTCCAAGCATTGCCGGACATAAATACCTGATTAGATTAAAGGTCTTGGGCAACTTTAAAATCGAGGAAGTTGATACCGATAACTGTGCGATAATCAGTGGGGAGAAACTTCCCTATGACGACTATACTAGTTGGGAAACCGAGATGTTTACCGCCGTGGGCACAGGAAAAGATATTGTCTACTTGTTAAGATCCCAATTCGGGAGTAGCGGGTGGGATGCAGGTTACTGCCGGGATATTATGATACTTGACCTTACGGAAAGAGGCGAGGCCGGACTCTCGGATGAAACCATATTTGCAAACTATGATGAAGGTAATTGCGTTGATCCTCAAATAATTACTACAACACTGTCAGTGCCGGTAACGCTAAGAAGCATTGGCAGCACCCAAGACGAGTTGCAATGGGATGGTACTCTTACCCAACGGGTAGCTTATAAAGAAATGGCGGATACCGATTTTGCCCAGGTTACTGAATTGAATAATGTCAGTATAGTCACCACAACAGCATGTCTGCCTGGCGTGGTCCAGCAACAGGATGGCATTGATGATACCGTGTGGGTATTTGGCAAAACTGAAGTGGCGCTTCAGGATATCGATAATGCAAACAACATCGGAAAATATGCCACTTTCTATGAAACAGGTGTAGGAAGTAAAATCAAGTTTATTATAACCAAGGGTATGTCATTAAATGATTTTAAGGCTAGTCTGACTGGCAGTCCAATAGCTTTGAATTACACACTTGAAACCCCGGTTACAAGCACCGTTTCTGGCATGGATTGCCTGGTCGCACTGGGTGGCAGTCAGACGGAGATAGATTGCCCAAACAATGGGCTGATAGCCTCCCCGGACATTATTTGTACCTGTCCCGAGAATATCAGCGCCAAACAAGCAATTAACGACGAAGTAAAAGATACAGTTTCGCAAGATCAACTGGAGGCGTTGGGGTTGTCGCCATTAATGCCTGCATCGATAGATATTAGCGGTAGCGGTAGTATAACTATTCCGGGGAGCGGCACAACAACTACTTCAACCTTTACCGCAGCAGTCGAAGACCAATTCGGTGACAATATGACCAATGAAACGGTCAAATGGTCAATTTACGGGAATGCAACCGGTATCAGCATCAGCGAAGATGGTATAGTAACGGTTGAAAGTAACGCAGTTGCAGGGCCGTTTGTGATTAAGGCAGTATCTGATACAAATAGTACGGTTGTTGGTATGAAGATCGTAATGATAGTAAAATGAATGAGAACTAAGATATGCTTTGAAATATCCCTACCGTGTAGATATTTATAATTATCAGTAAATATAATTTTCGAAGGGGGCTTTCCACCTCGATTAAATATTTACTCAATAACCAGGCAGAACAATGCCTGGTTATTTTTTTTGTGAAAAAAACCACCGGCTATGCCGGTGGTACAGAAAGAGCTTTAGCGTGGGGTATAATAAAAAAACTCCTTTTGATATAATCTTAGCTGCGGTCTGGCAACTGCAGAAAGATATCAAAAGGAGGACATTCAATGGAGAATGACAATAAAAGTTTAGCACATACAAAATGGAACTGTAAATATCATATAGTGTTTGCTCCAAAATATAGAAGGAAACAGTTTTATGGAGAAAATCGATCAGAAATAGGGAAAGTATTAAGGGAACTATGCAATTGGAAACAGATAAATATAATCGAAGCAGAAGTATGCGCAGACCATATACATATGTTGGTAGAAATCCCGCCGAAGATGAGCGTAGCAGGATTTGTGGGGTTTTTGAAAGGAAAAAGCAGTTTAATAATATATGAGAGGCATGCAAATCTGAAATATAGGCATGGTAACAGATCTTTTTGGTGCAGAGGATACTATGTGGACACAGCAGGGAAAAACACCAAAAAGATCGTGGAATATATCCAGAATCAGTTAAAGGAAGACCAAGTATCTGATCAGATAACGATAAAAGAATATATAGACCCGTTTACGGGTAGCAAATAACAACTTTTCGCAAGTGGCAGACCGTCAAGCGTCTTAAGACGCAGCTAGCATTAGAGCCTTTAAGGCGCATATGAAAAACCCCCGGCTAAGCCGGGGGATATTTATTGAGGCACAAACCACCGGCTATGCAGGTGGTACAGAGAGAGCTTTAGCGAGGGATATGATATAAAAAACTCCTTTTGATATAATTTTAGCTGCGGTCTGGCAACTGCAGAAAGATATCAAAAGGAGGACATTCAATAGAGAATGACAATAAAAGTTTAGCACATACAAAATGGAACTGCAAATATCATATAGTGTTTGCTCCAAAATATAGAAGGAAGCAGATTTATGGGGAGAATCGAGAAGAGATAGGGAAAATATTAAGAAAACTATGCTTTCCTCTGCTTTTGAGTTTTACTCAAAAGCAGAGGAAAGAGAGTAAAAATTACTTATACGTTAATAAAATTAATATTTTTCTTATTTTTTTAAATTTTAAAGCCAGGGTATTCTTCTTGTGGTTTTATTGGTAATATTAAATCGTTGCTTACGGCTGGGAGGACTATCGTTATTTTCGTGCCGATGCCTTCGCGGCTCAGCACTTCCATATGACCTCCGTGGCGTAAGCTGATCCATTTTGCAATTGAGAGGCCAAGCCCGGAGCCACCTGTGGCCCTCGTGCGCGATTCGTCGGCGCGGTAAAACCTGTCAAAAATCAAGGGGATCGCTTCAGGGCTTATGCCTATGCCGTCATCCTGTACAGAGAGCTTTGCAAATTCGCCTTCTTTCACTGTCGAAACTATAATATTTCCTCCGGATGGCGTATACTTTATGGCATTGTCGATAAGTATCCGGAGAGCCTGCTTAATAAGCGCCTTATCCGCGGCAACGGTGATGTCTGAGAGACGGACTTCATAATTATGTGCGCTATCTATCATCTTCGTCTCATGAATGACCTCCATAGAGAGCTCTGAAAGCTTGAATTCATCAATCTGGAGCGTAATCGTGTTATTATCTCCCCGCGCCAGGAAAAGGAGCTGTTCAACAAGGTCTTTCATGTTTGCTGCCTCGTCCTTGATTGCGCTTATTGACTCCAAAAGAGTCTTTTCGTCGTTTTTGCCCCAGCGATCCAGCATATTTGCATACCCTTGAATTACAGAAATCGGTGTTCTCAGCTCATGCGAGGCATCAGATACAAAGCGTACCTGAGCGCGGTAAGATTCATTGATCCTGTCAAGCATACTGTTAATCGCTCTAGCAAGGTTTTTTAGCTCATCTTGCGTTTCATTAATTTGTATTCGGGTGTCGAGCCTGGATGCATTTATACCTTCAATCTTTCCAGCCAGAGCCTCCATCTTTTCGGGGTTAAACTGGCTGCCAACCGAATTGAGACTCTGGGCTACCTTTGTTAATTCAGTAATCGGGTCAAGGGTTCTGCTTATCAACCGCGCATCTTTGAATGCCCTCGAAAGCAGAATTAAAAGTTCGATCACAAGCAGAGCTAAAAATGCAGATCTAAATATATCGATAAATGTCCCGATTTTTACTGATATCTCATAGGTTATGCCGTTTTGCTTGAAATCTATTTTGTAGACAAGCCCTTCTAGCTGTTTAAATATAGAAGCATCTACAGTATTTGTTAGTTCAAATCTCCTAGTGCCTGTCGCGGTCGATTCAGGAAGCAGCTCTGAAAAAGTATCCGGCACCGTATATCCTTCAGGCTCACCCTCAACCACTTTAACATCAAGCCCCGATATTTGAAGCCAGTCCGCCGATCTATCATCCGGCATCCCGGATTTTAAAATCATTTCGGCAACAGATGCCACCTTTTGCTCGCTATAGGCTATTATAGACATCGAGGTAAAAATGCAGATAATTATGTCCAAAGCAAGAAAAATCGCAAACAAACGGAATATAAGCCTTGAGTTAAGCTTATAAACAATTGAAAACTTGGATTTACTGCCTGAAGTCTCCGGCGAATTATTATATTTTGATTTACTCATCTTTTATCACATATCCTACTCCACGAACGGTATGAATTAGCTTGATATTATAGGCTTCGTCAATTTTTCCGCGCAGAAAACGGATATATACATCAATGGCGTTTGTTCCTCCATCAAAGTTGATATCCCAGACATTTTCGAGGAGCGCCTCCCTTGAAACGACGAGCCCCTTGTTTTTAAGTAAAAAATAAAGAAGGTCAAATTCGCGCTTCGTCAACTCTACTATCTCTCCGTCAACAGTCACTAGGTGGCGCTTTGCATCGAGCTGAAGGTTTAAAGCAGATAAAATCTCATTATCCTGTGGAGCTGAGTTTTTTCTGAGCGTGGTGCGTATACGGGCTAATAGCTCCTCAATCGCAAAAGGCTTTGTGACATAATCATCGGCTCCGAGATCAAGGCCTGCCACTTTGTCTGTCACGCTGTCGCGGGCAGTTAGCATTATAACCGGGACGGAGGAACTGCGGCGAAGCCGCCGTAGAACCTCCATACCGCTTAGTTCAGGAAGCAAGATATCAAGCAGGATTAGATCAAAGTCACCGGACATAGCGAGCTCCATACCTGTTCTGCCATCGAAGGCCTTTGTCACGGAATATCCCTCGTAGCATAGCTCCAGCTCCACAAAACGGGCCAGCTTCGCTTCATCCTCAATTAACAGTATTTTCGCAGCCATTTGATCCTCATAGTTTTAATTTATTTTTTTCGTTAAACGATTTCTTAATATCCTCGGCTTTGTCCGTCGCGCTATCCATTACTCTGTTTACGGAATCCTTGCCCAATTCACGCCCGCGGAAATGATAGCGGAATCCGAAGAACAAACCGATTATGAGAAGCGGCACGATTATCCAGAAAAGGAATATCACAAGCAGTACCATAACTGTAACTGGACATGAAATAACGACATTTCCTTTTCTTTCCGCATCAAAATGATTATTATTGCCCTTATTTATCACATTTGCACAAAAACGTCCGAATCTTTTAAACGTGTCCGATAAATTCTCGTTATGATCTTCGCGGGATTTTCCAGCTTCTTCGGTCTTCTCTTTTTCTTCTGCTCCCGCATCCTTGCTGCTATAGTAGCCTCCGCCGGCAGGCGCAATAACTTTGCCTTGCTTTTCAAGGTATATTAAAGCATCAAGCAAATCGCCTCCGCAAGCATCAAGGGCAGCTTTTGCTTCTTCAAAACTAACATTTGCCTTCTCGCGCAATTTTTCAACTTGTTCTAATGTTAACATTTTAATTTTCCTCCTTTATTTTCTGTTGTGACCTTATACTAACAGAAAAGACTTAAAGGACAATTTGAGAAAAATTAAAATCAGATTAAAAATTCATTTTCCGAAATTAATATTCTTAATTTTATTCTATAGTTCTGATAGTTTTGTGTCAATCAATATTGCGATAGGACTTCTTAAAGACTTCTATTATGCTATCATTTGCTTGGAATCTATATTCTATTAACGGTTTAGCAAATAAACTGCTAGATTCAAATATCCGGCAAAAGTTAACCAAAGTAAATAGGGGACCTGTAAATATGCAGCGGCTTTATTGATCTTAGCAAAATATTTAATCATGAGGAATACCAAAAGCCATAATATAACAAGCCAGATAAAGGCAAACAAGAAATTTTGCATATTGAAGAAGATAAAAGACCAGCTGAAATTGATGATAAGATGAATGATATAGATTATCAGGGCATTCTTCTTATAAGGCGAATCGGATATGTATATCAGATAGGCAGATATACCCATAAGGATATAGAGGATGGTCCAGGCAATTGGGAATAGGAAAGATGGTGGGGAGAGGGGCGGTTTTATAAGATTTTGATAGACGTTTACGCTACTGCTTGTTAAAAACCCGACCAGGCCTCCTAAAATAAGGGGAATAAGGATACTGATTATCAAGGGCAAAATCTTGATTCTGGACATATTATCCATCCGATCTTTTAGTTATGTAAATCAGCATAATAAATATCTAAGTAATGTCTTTATCGCTAGTTATTATTAAATTATGTTATATCGTTTTCCTTTCTAAAGATAAAATATATGTTTAAGTAGAACTTATAAGACGCATCAGTAATGTATTTGTATCTAATACGATCAAACCATGATAAAATTAAGAACCAGCAAAAGAACTTTGCTAACAAAACTTTTTATTTTTATGACAATATTTATGATTTATGCCTGTAATTGGTTAAAATAATAACATAATAATCATTATAACTATAAGCTTCAACAATCAGTTAATTCGTATTTTATCAATTAGGAGGTGTGAAAGATGAATGCTTTTACTAGGTTGATTTCTAGAGTTTTAAAATATGTAGCCATGGCTTTTCAATCATTCCCAGCTACGATTGCCTGCGCGCTGGCTTTTACTATCGTAACAATAATTAGGATTCAACTTGATTGGCCACAACAAGAACCCTATAATTTTTTGTTCAATTGTCTGCACTGGTCCTTTGCTATGGGGGCAATATTCAGTCTTGCAGCGATCACGGCTGCCCAAAGCCGTTTCAACCAGAAAAAAGCTTTCTTGCTTGCCAATCTGCTTGGTGGGGTGGCTGTTGTCATCACCTTCCTGGCGCTCTACTTTTTTGGCGGAACACACCTTGATCTTAACATATCACGCTTTGCTGTAGTCTCCACTTTAGCTGCAACTCGTGTCAGTATGGCAATGGGGGTTAGTCTTCTAATTTTCATAGTCCTGGCAGCCTATCCAAAAGACCAGTCTGACTTTTCCCAATCATTTTTCATGACTCATAGGGCTTTCTTCACTGCTTTGGTTTATGGCGCAGTGATCATGGGGGGAGCATCAGGTGTGGCAGGTGCTTTTCAAGGCTTGATCTACAATGCTATGAGCAGCAAAGTCTATATGTATATTGGGACTATTGCCGGCCTCATGGCCTTTACTATTTTCGTCGGTTATTTTCCAGACTTTCGTAATGGGGTAATTGATGAACGCCGTGTAGTTATCCAAAAGCAGCCAAGATTTGTCGAGGTTTTATTAGGGAACATTATTATTCCGATCGTACTAGCCTTGACTGTAGTTCTGCTTATCTGGGCCGGTAAAACGATTTTGAGCGGTATGGTATCTTCATTCATGCAACTCTCAAGTATTGCGACCGCTTATGCAATCGTCGGGATTTGGCTCTATGTGATGATAACTCACTACGAGACCGGGCTGGCAAAATTCTACCGCCGTATTTATCCAATTGCTGCTTTGGTGATTCTCGCATTCGAGGCTTGGGCATTATTTTCCCAGCTGGCAAAAACAGGACTCAAAGTTGCTGAATATTCCTTCATCCTGGTCTGGATTCTTGCTGCAGCGGCGGCTATATTGCTACTCATATTGAAGTCCAAGGCCTACACAAAAATAGTCCTCATAGCTTGTGCCCTGGCTATTTTCTCAGTTTTGCCGTTAGTTGGTTACCATGCTTTGCCAATCACAGCCCAAGTCAACCGTCTTGAAACGCTTCTGGTCAGCCAGGGTATGCTGAAGGGCGAGGTGCTGATCCCTGCGGCTACCGAACCTAAACTGGCTGTACGTGAATCAATAACTGATGCGGTCAACTTTCTTGCTTACGCACAGGATGCGAAGCTGCCAATATGGTTTGATAAAAAACTTGCTGAAAGTGAAGTTTTCAAAGCCAAACTTGGTTTCGAACAAACCTGGCCAAAGACTGAACCTATTCTCGGGAATATGGGCAATATGGGAACATCCTTGTATTTACCACCTGAGGCTATCGACATTAATGGTTATCGCTGGGCAGTTAATTTGCAGTCGGACTATGGAAAAGGGCAGGAATATGTCACTATCGACGGTGATAAAGGATCTTATCATGTTTATTGGACGCTAAACTCTGACAGTAACATCCCGACTTTGAAGATCACATTGGATGATAATGTGATTTTAGAAAACGATATAAATGATTATATCGATCAAATTGCCGCAAAGTATCCACCTGGACAGTCACAAGCCTACCAGGCAAATTTAAAGGATATGAGCCTAAAATTGGAAACACCAGAAGTGAGCGTAATGCTGGTCTTCAATAATATTGATATAAATTTTGATCCGCAAGGGGATACAATCAATTATTGGCTAAATATCAATTCATTTTATATGAACGAGAAATAGTAGATATCAGATATTCTTATCAGATAATCAACCAAAAACAACCATTTGTACAGCCAAATGCCAAATGGTTGTTTCTCTATATGAGAACAAATAATGAGTAAAAAGATGAAGGAATAAATAAGGCTAACCTAGAAATACGTAAGATAGAAAATAAAAATTTGGAGGGGATAATATGGCTGTGGTAACATCCCAAGAAATGTTTGAAAAGGCATATAAAGGAGGGTATGCAATCGGCGCCTTTAATGTCAACAATATGGAAATCATTCAAGGGATTACAGAGGCGGCAATGGAAACCGGCTCACCACTCATTTTGCAGGTTTCTGCAGGTGCCAGAAAGTATGCAAAGCATGTTTACCTCATGAAGCTTATTGAAGCCGCTATTGAAGACACAGGATTGCCTATCTGTGTTCATTTGGATCACGGTGACAGCTTTGAAATCTGTAAATCATGCATTGACGGCGGTTTTACCTCTGTGATGATTGATGGTTCCAAGCATTCATTTGAGGAAAACATTACTCTGACAAAACAAGTTGTGGAATATGCTCACAGCAAGGGAGTTGTGGTTGAGGGTGAGCTGGGAAGGCTTTCTGGCATCGAGGATGCGGTGAACGTTTCAGCTAAAGATGCTTCCTATACAGATCCCGATCAGGTTGAAGAGTTTGTTTCGCGTACGGGTGTCGATTCTCTGGCTATTGCCATCGGCACAAGTCACGGTGCATATAAATTTAAACCCGGGCAGAAGCCACAGCTTCGCTTTGATATTCTCGAAGAAATTGAAAAGAGAATACCTAATTTCCCCATCGTGCTGCACGGCGCATCTTCGGTAATTCCTGAATATGTAAAAACCATCAATCAATACGGCGGAAATATGCCTGATGCCATCGGCGTACCTGAGGAAATGCTACGCCAGGCCGCATCCATGGCCGTATGTAAAATCAATATTGACTCCGATTTAAGGTTGGCAATGACAGCAGGAATCAGAGAACATCTGGCCCAATATCCGGATCATTTTGACCCAAGGCAGTATTTAACACCCGCAAGAGCTAACATTAAAGAACTGGTCAAGCACAAACTGATAAATGTTTTGGGTTGCGCAGGGAAGATAGGATAAAAATTAAATAATATTAGATTATTGCATTAGACATTGAGATGACAGTATTAGTTATAAACTGTCATCTCAATTTTAAAAAGGGGCCGATAATGAGCATCTATCTGCTTTTTATAATAGCATGCATACCTTTGATCTGGCTGGCTATTGCTTTGGTAAGACTAAAAAAGCCTGGGTATATTGCTTGCCCGATAGCCCTGATTATAACTTTTTTATTAGCAATTCTTGTTTGGAAAATGCCTATATTTGATGCCATCACCGCAAGCATTGAAGGTTTTGCCTTGGCTCTATGGCCGATACTTATCGTTATTATCGCCGCAGTTTTTACTTATAACCTATCTATCTATACCAAAAGCATGGCTGTCATTAAAGATATGTTGACCGGCATTACTACCGACCAGAGAATACTTGTGCTGATTATTGCCTGGGGATTCGGCGGGTTTCTAGAAGCTATTGCCGGTTTTGGAACGGCTGTAGTGATACCTTTAAGCATATTAGTCATCCTTGGTTTTGATCCGGTCTTTGCGGCAATTATTTGCCTGCTGGCCAATACTACGCCTACCGCCTTTGGGGCCATGGGCATACCCGTAACAACTTTGGCAAAGGTAACCAATCTTGATATCGGGCCTTTATGTTATGCCGTTGGCTTGCAGCTTTTTCCTTTGATCGTCATAGTCCCTTTCATTCTGGTAATGCTGACCGGCAAGAGCTTAAAAGCAATCAAAGGTGTTTTACTTATCACGCTAGCATCGGGACTTTCTTTTGCCATTTTTGAGCTCTTGGCTGCCAAGTATTTCGGAGCGGAACTTCCGGCAATGCTAGGAAGTATCGCTTCAATGGCTGTAACTATCATCATGGCTAAAGTATTTTATAAAGGGAAAGCGCCTGAAAATAGCAAAAAAATACCTCTAAAACAAGGTATAATTGCTTGGTTTCCCTTTATCTTGGTCTTCATTTTTATTTTATTTACCAGCACAATATTTCCTGTTATCCATGAAGCACTCGCGAAAATTAGTACTTCGGTAAATATATATAGCGGAGAAGGTGCAACGGCAAGTAAATTTACTTGGCTGGCCACTCCCGGAACTTTGATCATCATCGCCACATTTATTGGAGGACTCGTCCAAGGCGCTAAGCTAAAAGAGATATTTATGGTTTTTATCAAAACCTTTAAACTAATGTGGAAGTCTATTGTTACTGTACTGGCTATAGTTGCTTTAGCTAAAGTAATGGGCTACAGCGGGATGATCAAATCCATAGCTGTTGTGATAGTTATGATTACAGGCGGTTATTATCCATTGATTGCTCCTATCATAGGCGCGCTGGGGACTTTTGTGACCGGCAGCGATACTAATGCCAATGTCCTTCTGGGAGGACTACAGGTAGAGGTGGCAAAATCCTTGGGATTAAACCCTTATTGGCTGGCAGCTGCCAATACTGCCGGAGCCACAGCAGGAAAAATGATCTCGCCACAAAGCATCGCTATAGCTTGTGCTGCTGCTATAGGTTTGGCAGGAGAAGAAGGGAAGATATTGAAAGCAACGTTTAAAGCCTGCCTATTTTATGTAATTATTTTAGGCCTGATGGCCTATTTTACGGCTGGAATATTTGGATTCTAATTGAGTGTAAGAATTAAAAACAGAGGCTATCATTATAATCATAGCCTCTGTTTTTTTAAAGAGATACAAGCATATAAGCCATTTATAGAATATTTGGAAATCAATGGTTATTTCTTAAAAAAAATTTTTATGGTATTATATTAGATAACACTCTTTAATTTAATAGTAATACGTTAACAGATTGGAGGGAAAATATGTCTGACAAGCAGAAAAAAAACATTAACTATATAGATAAATATAGTAAAATCTGCCTAGAAAATAGCAAAATAGACCCTAGTCTTTATAATTCATATGGCGTAAAGCGGGGCCTTCGGGATAAAAGCGGCGAAGGCGTACTTGCCGGACTGACCAACATCTCATTAATTAAATCGCATGATACAATTGACGGCGAGTATATCCCTTGTGAAGGGAAGCTGCTCTATCGTGGCTATAATATTAATGATTTAGTAAAGGGTTCCCTCAACAGTAAGCGTTTTGGAGCTGAAGAAACAGCCTATCTGCTGTTATTTGGTATGCTCCCTAATCAAGAACAGTTACAGGAGTTTAAAAAGATTCTTGTAGATAACATGTCTCTGCCGAAAAACTTCGTTCGCGATGTGATTATGAAAGCACCCAGCAAAGACATTATGAATTCTATGTCCAGAAGTGTCCTGACATTGGCTTGCTATGATGAACAGGTGGACAACCTGTCAATTGAAAATGTTTTAAGACAATGCATTTTCCTAATCAGTGTTTTTCCTATGCTTGCGGTATATGGTTATCATGCTTATAACCATTACGGCTGTGATGATAGTTTTTATATCCACAGACCGGATGAAAAGCTTTCAATGGCTGAAAATATATTGAGGATGTTAAGACCTGATAAAGAATTTACGGAACTTGAAGCTAGGGTCTTAGATATCGCTCTAGTTCTGCATATGGAGCATGGCGGGGGAAATAATTCCACCTTTACAACTAGAGTAGTTACTTCTGCCGGTTCGGATACCTATTCTGTGATTGCTGCAGCCATATCATCCCTGAAAGGACCCAAACATGGTGGCGCCAATATTAAGGTAGTAGAGATGATAGACGATATAAAAGACCATGTTGTAGACCCCCAAGATGAAGAAGAAGTAAGAAATTATTTAACAAAAATGTTAAACAAGGAAGTCTTTGACGGCAAGGGCTTAATATATGGTATGGGGCATGCCGTTTATTCTATCTCAGACCCCAGAGAAAGAATATTTAAGGGATTTGTGGAAAAGCTGGCTGAAGATAAAGGCAGGCATAGTGATTTCGAATTATATTCCATGATCGAGAATATTGCACCGGAAGTTATCGGGCAAAAAAGGAATATTTATAAAGGTGTAAGCGCAAATGTCGATTTTTATAGCGGATTTGTCTATAGTATGCTGGATATACCGCTAGAACTCTATACGCCTCTTTTTGCTATGGCCAGAATCGTCGGCTGGAGCGCACATCGTCTGGAAGAGCTTATCACCGGGGATAAGATAATCAGGCCTGCTTATAAGAGTCTTTTAGTAGATAAGGATTATGTCGAGATTGAGAATAGGTAAGAGGGCTAAAGCTAAGTACTCAAAAAGATATTTAAATAGAAAGAAACTCCTGTCATAGAAATATGGCAGGAGTTTTTGCTATACAAGAGGATAATACAGCAAGCATTAAAGAATACAAGACTTATTTCCCTAAAACAGGTGGGCACTGGAATATGACCGATAAGATGGCAATATGTTGGGTACGATTAGTAAAAATTATGATCCACACCTATTATAAGGTTTTTATGCTAGATAGAGGTTATATATTGCATAAAATTGTTGTAGACATGTTCTGCTACATGTACCGGTACATGTCCGATGTGTCCGGTGCAACACTTTCACACAAACTTATATTATTAAGTTATAAGCAAAAATGATTTATATAGCTCTTTTTAAAATATTTAAACCATATGAAAAAACCTTTTTACAGCTTTTTTCTTTATCATTAAAATTAAAATATCAACAAATGTTAATTTGTTTATTATTTGGCACGATTCTTGCATTATAAATAGTTGTCAGAAAGAGTTTGTAGAATCTTTTTCTGTCATACACACAAGACTCCTAAAACCCATCTCCTTGTAAGCCTGCAATGCATCCGTCATAGTGCATTGGAGGCTTCTGGAGTTTTTTCTGATAATTGAAATAATCACAAAAAAGGGCAGGATTATTTATCCTGCCCTTTTTTGCTTGGGGCACAAACCACCGGCTATGCCGGGGGGTGTTTTTCTTATTTTCTGCAATAACTAAAAGGTAATTCCAGGCCATTTTCTTGCAATAATTGCTCATTTACAAGTATTTCTCGCGGTTTGCCGTCGGCACAAATACAGCCGTCTTTTAAAATAATCACCCGGTCGCAAATATCTAACGCCATATCCAGATCATGGGTAGCAATCAGTTGGGTTAACGGTAACTTCGATAAAATCGCCAACAGCTTTTTTCTAGCTCTGGGGTCAAGAGAAGAAGAAGGCTCGTCTAATAGCAGTATAGCGGGATTCATTGATAAAACAGCAGCCAATGCCACGCTGCGCTTTTCGCCACCGGAGAGCCTATGGGGCATGCGCTCTTTAAGATGGCTAATTCCCAGGGCCTCTAAAATATTATCAATGCGGCTTGCTATTTCGGTTTCTGACACGCCATAATTACGAGGGCCAAAGGCGATGTCATCATAAACTTTAGTCATAAAAAGCTGGTCATCAGGATTTTGAAAAACTACGCCTATTTTGGCACGGATATCGCTGAAATTATTCTTATTTACTTCTATGTTATCAATAACAATAGTTTTAGGAGCAGGCATTATTATACCGACCAAAGCCATTAGAAGAGTGGATTTACCGGCGCCATTGGCACCGATAATAGCTACTTTTTGGCCTTTATCGATGTGGAAGCTGATGTCATTGATCGCTTTATTGCCATCAGGATAGGTAATTGTCAAATGCTCTACATTAATCAAAACAGCATACCTCCGGAGTTTATCTGCTTAATAAATTGCCTATTAAGATACTCAAATTCGTAAAGCGCAGAAAAAAGATAGCGGCGCAAACTACTATAACATAAACATAATCTCTGGAAAAGATAGGGGAGAGAGTATGGCAGGAATAAGTGCCGTTAAAACCCCGGCATTTCATGGCTGAGTAGACCCTTTCTGCGCGATCCATGCTTCGCAGCAGCAATTGTCCCACAAATACGCCCATATCATGCATACGTATCCCTTTTTGTTTAGGCGAACGCAGAACATATGAACGGTACATATTTACCGCTTCTTCCATCAAAACGGTTAGGTAGCGATAAGTCATGGTCAGCTGCATAACTAAAATTGTGGGGACTTTCAGTCGGTTAAGCTGGTATGAGATATCGGTCATGGATGTCGTCGCTATTAAAATCAAGACTATCATCACGGTTAATAATGTCTTAAATATGATGGAAGCAAAAGATATCGTCCCATAAGAAAGCCCTATACCCATAAACGAGATGGCAATACCACGATCAAAAAAAACATTAGCCAGACCCGCAAATATGGAAAAAGGGAGAGCAACGGCTAGGCGATATAGTAAAGGTTTATATGGCGTTTCCGAAAGCGCCATTAAGATTACCGGAAAAAAAATAAATGGAATAAGACCGCTAAGATCATAGCGGTCAAAAGAAATAACGACAAAAATATAAACGATGGTCGTAATAATCTTAACCAGCGGATGAAGGCTATGGATGATCGTTTTTTTATCGGCAAGCTGTTCTAAAGAATAGATACCTGCCATTGCATTACTTAAATTGGGCATTTTCATCGTTTCCTTAGTTTATATAAAGAATTATATATCAAATAGCTACTTAACATCAATAACCCCTGCTAAAAGACAGAGGTTATTGATTGATGTTTAAGTTGGAGAAAAAATATTTTTATACAGATTCATGTCGCCGTTTTTTCTTGGACGCAGAAATCGCCAAACCTACTGCCCCTGCTAAAACAAGGGCAAGAGCACCACCAACAATGCCTGCGGCGCTTGTGCCCGCGGCCGAGCCGTCTTCTGCTGTAGATTTGAAGTTATAATCAGGCATAAAGGCCGTTGACTCCTGGATATTGGCAGCTGCATTATGGGTACTGTCAGTGGCTTCTAATTCTGTTGTTCCTGCGACTCCTTGCATGGACCATTCCAAACCATCGGGATAGGATGAGGCAAAGATAGAGAGGCCACCGCCAACAATGAGCGTAACAATCAAAAGACCGGTCAGAACTTTCTTCATAGGAACATTGCCGATTCTCTTACCTGTGTAAGAACTTTGCAGTATTTCCGGCCTGACTTGATAAATAAAACATAAGACAGCTGCGGTTACGATCCCTTCAACAAGACCGATCGCTAGATGGATAGGCTGCATCAAAGCGACGAATGCGCTGAAGGGCAGTTCGGTGATTCCTGAAGCTAATGTTTCTAAAACTACGGCAAATGCACCAAGTTGCAGACCAATAACTACAGCTAAAATAGAGGCGAGGGTTATGCTCTTTTTATTAAGGCCTTTATGCGTAATAAGTTTAAATATCAAAGGATAAGCAACAAAGCAGGTCCAAAAGCCCATATTGAAAATATTACAGCCTAGGGCCAAAATGCCCCCGTCGGCAAAAAACAGGGCTTGGATAATTAATACCGCAGTTATCGTAAGGAAAGCTGGACCTGGGCCAAGCAAAGAGGCAAGCAAGATACCACCTCCGATATGACCGCTGGAACCGGTTGCGGGGATGGTGAAATTAATCATTTGCGCTGCAAAGACAAAGGCACCCATCACTCCCATCATAGGGACTTTCTTTTCATCCAATGATTCGTCTTTATTAGTTTTAGCAATGGAATAAGCTATAGCACCAGCACTAACCGCAATCATTACTCCACCCACGGTAGGTGAGAGCAATGCATCTGCCATATGCATAGTAAATATCCTCCAATAAATTCATAAATTATTATTAATTAATTTTTGTCTAGACAAATAAAAAAACCGCAAAAGTAAGATATGCGCTAGCCATTATCTATACCTTCGTGGTATTTTGCTATGTAATATTAAAAATCGATATATACAGATTTTTGGACCTTCATGATCCAAATTCCATGCCTATTATATTATGACCTTTGGATTAAAGTCAATAAATATTTTTCAAAAATATATTTTTTAAGACAAAAAAAGTGCCTATTTGCCCTATGTGATAATTTAATAAATGCAGTATATTTATGATATAGGATATACCCTAAAATTATAAAAAATTAAAAGATTCTTACATGGGAGGTGCCTTGCATGGGTAAATTAGACGGTAAAGTCGCCATTATCACCGGTGGAGCAATGGGCATGGGTTATGGTTGTGCTAAGGTAATGGCAAAACATGGTGCAAAATTAGCCTTGGTCGATTATTCGGATAAGGTTTTTGAAACTGCGGAAGGGTTAATAAAAGAAGGTTATCAGGTAATAGCCTTTAAAATCGATATCAGAGAGGCTGCAGCCTTAAAAGAAGCTTATAAAAAAGTGGCTGATACATATGGTAAGATTGATATCTTAGCCAATGTTGCCGGTGTTGCCGATTGTAGTAGTTTTACCGAATTTGATGATGAAATCAGAGATAGAATCATGGACATCAATTTCAAAGGTTGCTGGAATTCATGTCAGTCCGCCATTCCTTACATGCTCAAAAATAAATACGGCAAGATCATCATCTTCAGTTCCGTAACAGGTAATATAGTTTGCGATCCGGGAATGACCGCTTATGGCTCTTCCAAAGGCGCCGTCTTAGGTCTTACTAAGACCTTGGCTTCCGAATATGCCTCCAGAAATATTACGGTCAATGCTATCTTACCTGGCGGAGTAGATACGCCGATGATCCGTAAATTATGTGATGAAATGTGCCCGGAAGACCCCCAATGCGTTATTGATGCTATCGCATCCAATGTGCCTATGAAGAGATTGGGCACCATAGAAGAAGCCGGTGAAGTTGCATCATTTTTAGCTTCTGATGAATCAAGCTATATTACCGGTACAACTATTCTTTTTGACGGGGGCAGTTGTTTACCGGAAAGTCCTTGCTCGGGTTGGGAACCTGTAGAATAAATCACTTAATTAAAAACCACAATTTTTAAACTCCTATTGGTCTTATAAACTACCGATAGGAGTTTTTATTATAGTAATAGTATAAAAAAATACCCCTTTTTAGAGGGGAATAGTGTTAAGTACTAATTTATTTGATCTTTTGGGCTATGCTAATTAATTCTGGCTTGAACTCCTCTTTTTTAAGTCCATATTTACGCAATTGCGCACTTATATATTCACGGCAATCACGGGCAATGATCAACTTGGATAAAAATGTTTCAGAAGAAGGAAGTTTATCCATAGCTATTAGGTCCTGGCAATAAGGGAAAACGGTAAATGTATTTTTTTCGTTGATGATCTTACTGATTTGTAAATCTGCATATACTGCGCAGGGGCTTTTATTCTCACAATTTGTTTTAATGGGACCAAAATGCTCATATACGGCCTTTTCCTTTACATTTGGGATAACACTTCCGTCTGCAAAAGCAAAGATCTTATTTGATTTGAGAGGGTTTAAGCACCAAACTACAGGATTTTTTTCAGCTTCGGCATCATTGATATTGCTATCTATGGCAAATAGCAATGCGACAAGGGCATCTTCCGTCCAATCCAAAAGGCGGGTAGGTATGCCGTAATGCTGCATCAAAAAGAGCGTCCGCCAATAAAGCTGCCTTAATGAGGATAGGGTATAACTAGGCATATCACTTAAATAAGGATCTGCCATGGCTTGAAATTTAGCAAGTAAGATATTTTCATCATCGATACGATTTTGGCTTCTGGCAATAGCGGGAAGTAAAGGATAGTCTACTGATTTTTGGCCCCTAAACCATAATTTAGGACTGTTTTCTGATGCACCAATACTTTTATCGCTGTCCCATAGCTCTTTATATGCTTTATCCACTGCTCTTAAGTATTGTTCAACAGTATGGATTTCTTCTACATTGTAGGGGCAGAAGGCACCGTTAATCATCGTAGTCGCTTCAGGTGTCGTTTTTTCAGTCGTTGTTGGCGTTGGCTTAGATGGTGGATAACAATAATTTTTCAATTTTAACCCTCCTTTTCGGGATAATTAAGATATCAAATCTCTCATTAGCAGTATATGAAATGGGCAGTTTATTCGTCACCTGCTTGTTTTATCTAGCGGTAAAAAACAGGGGTAGAGGGGAGGGCTAAGCCCTATTTTTGCTTCCGCACCTCTTGTTTTAAACCTTGGATATATACCTATGGGACAAGATTGTATTATTCAAGACACACTAAAGAAGGGAAGCCCTCTTAACAGGAGGGCTTCCCTTCTTTGTTGACCAACTAAATATTTTTCCTATTTTACCTTTATATCTGACCTATTATATTTTATGAATCTGTTTGTGCTTTTGCCTCCTTCCAACTGTTTTTTTGCCTTTATTTTTCCTTATATGAATACGTGGATACGCATCATGGAAAAGCAATTGGAGATAGAAGCTTATTATAAATTAATATCGCTAACCTTTAATTTAAATTAACCCTCAACATTTCAGAGAAGCTTTGGTATTTATGGCACATTTCCTGTAAGTAATCAGCCAGCTCTTGGGGGTTGCCATAGAAACATAAAGATTTACCGGTAAAAAACAACTTCATATCCTTCCTCCTCTCTCTTTCATAGAGTATGCCCAAAAAGCTTATTTTATCCCTGGGGCATGCGGTATATTGGCGTACTTTTAGCATAAAATTTAGCAGTACCAAAAGGAGGTGCAACAGTGCCTAAAAGGATGTCCGAAGCCATTAATGAACATATCAGACACTCCTTATGGGTGTATATACTCTTCTTACTGGTTTTTCTTTTTGGTCTTTTTTGGGGCTACGGCGCACCTCATTCAATGGACCCCTCAAAAGCCGGAGAATTGAATACATTTGTCCAGAAGCTGGTTGAAGGTCTTCCCCAATCACAGATTGACAGCACTCTGGAAATGAAAAATGCCTTTTTATTCAACGGTTTTCTGATGCTCTGTCTCTGGTTTTGCGGCATCACCGTAATCGGTATACCATTGACCCTGCCTATAATTTTTTATAAAGGTTTTAGCCTGGGATTTTCTATCGGCTTTCTGATAGGCGGGCAGGCCTTGAAAGGCTTTGTGATCGTGCTTCTAACCATTATCCCGCAAAATATTATCCTCGTGCCTTTGTTTTTTATAGGATCTATGATGGCAATATCTTTTTCACTATACCTGATCCGGCGACCACGGGAAGGTAGTGGGGGAATAGCAAAAGGTTTTGCTAAATACTGCGGACGCTTCGCCTTGCTTTTTCTAGGAATAGGTTTTTGCGCCTTATTGCAAGGGTATCTGGCTCCGGCATTATTAAAATTATTTTTTGTACTACTTTAATTATACTTAGATGTCCGGCGCCATAGAAGGTGCCTGATAAAGGAGGGTCTATTATGCTTTTTATTGCAGTAACCAAGACAAAAAAGAAACTGAATATGCTGATCAAGATTTTCCTGCTTTTATTGCTCTTATGTGTACTTCTGCCAACCTTTTATGGACTGATGATGGAAGCTAATTCTCTGGAACGCTTCAGCAGTGTGCAAAATACACCGGAAGAAGAACAATATCCCGGCGAACCTGTGCGCGTGGAATCCGATTGGCTCGTAGATAGCGAATATCTCCAAGAGATCGCCAATATGACCCAAAACGACTGAAAAAGCACCTGTATTTCCCCATGCCATAAAGGATTTTATTCTTTTTTGTGGAAAAATAAGCCTATAATCCTTTAAGGGCGGGAAAAAATGAAAGCATTAAATAAAGATATCCCCAATGATGCATTATATAAAGCAATGGAAGATTTTATCGACTATTTATTGGTGGAGAAAGGACTCGCGGCCAATACTGCCGTGAGCTACCGTTTCGATCTTTATGCTTTTGCGGATTTTTTGCGTAAGCGAAAAGCTCAAATGCCAAATAAGGATAGCATAATCGACTACCTTTATATGCTAAAAAAGGAAGGGAAAAGCGCGGCCACTTTAGCCCGTCATATGGCCTCCGTCAAGGCCTTCTGCCATTTCTTGGCCCAGGAAGGAAGACTTGTGCCCGACCCGACCATTAATTTGGAAACACCGAAATTGGACAAGCTTTTTCCCCATGTCATGACTCAAGAGCAAGTGACCTCTTTATTATCACTGCCGCCCAACGGCACTCCTACCGGGCTACGGGATAGGGCTATGCTGGAAGTACTATATGCCAGTGGACTGCGCGTATCGGAGCTTTTATCTTTGCGCAAAGCGGATATTAATAATGACCTAGGATTTCTGCGTTGTTTCGGCAAAGGGGGCAAAGAGAGGATAGTGCCCATCGGCAGTAAAGCTCTTGGCGCCTTACAAGAATATATTAATGGGGGACTACCCCTCTTGCTTAAAAGTAAAAATACCCCCCAACTGTTCGTCAACAGCCATGGCGCCAAGATGACCAGGCAAGGATTTTGGAAGATCATTAAAAAATACGGTAATACGCTGGGACTGGACATTACGCCGCATACCTTACGGCACTCGGTGGCTACTCATCTTTTGGAAAATGGCGCCGACCTGCGCGTGGTGCAGGAGATACTGGGGCATGAGGATATAACTACTACCCAGATCTATACCCATTTGACCAGGGACCGTCTGCGCACCGTTTATGACAATTATCACCCGCGGGCAAAAGCACGTCCTAAAAACAATCCCCTGATAGATGATGCCGATGAAGATATTTTTGGGCCAGAACAAGACGAAAACTAAAAGAAGGTGCGGCCATGAAAAGAGTTGTCTTGATCGTTTTGGATAGCGTTGGTGTAGGGGAGCTGCCAGATGCCGCCAAATACGGCGATGTGGGCTCCAACACTTTGGGACATATCGTGGAAAAGACAAAGATTAGCTTGCCTAATCTGGCTTCTTGGGGTTTGGGTAATATTATTTCACTGGTTGGTATCCCTCCTGCTGAAGAGCCTCTGGCGGCCTGGGGGAAAATGGCTTCCAGTTCCTTTGGCAAAGACACGACCAGCGGCCATTGGGAGATTGCTGGCTTATTGCTCGACCATCCTTTGCCGACTTATCCTTATGGCTTTCCTGATGAAGTTATCAAGCCATTCTGTGCGGCTATAGGCAGAGATATCCTTGGCAATATCGTTGGCAGCGGCACACAGATCATTGACGATCTGGGCGCTCTGCATATGCAAACAGGCAAACCTATCGTCTATACTTCAGCTGACAGTGTTTTCCAAGTTGCCGCCCATGAGAAAATAATCCCCTTAGAAGAGCTTTATCATATCTGCGAGACTGCCAGAAAAATACTCACAGGAAAACATGGGGTTGGGCGGGTTATTGCCAGGCCTTTTGCAGGTGAGCCCGGTCATTTTTATCGAACCGCCAATCGTCATGATTACTCTATTACACCTTCGCCGGGGGGACTGACCCAGGTATTGACGGAAGCCGATGTAGAGGTTATTTCTGTAGGCAAAATCGTAGATATTTTTGCCGGTGTAGGCATCAGCCGCAGTTTAATTGGCCATTGTAATGCCGAAAGTATTGCCAGCATTTATGAGGCCATAGATGCTTGTAGCAATGGGCTGATTTTCGCCAATCTGATCGATTTCGATATGCTCTACGGACACCGTAATGATGTTTCCGGCTATGGACAAGCTTTGGAGTATTTCGATTCCCAGTTGCCCGCTATTATGGACAAGCTGGGGCCGGATGATATGTTGGTGATTACCGCCGATCATGGCAATGACCCCACTACGGCAAGCAGCGATCATTCCCGTGAATATGTGCCACTTTTGATCTACGAAAAAATTTTTAAAAAAGTAAATTTGGGGATACGTCCTACCTTCGCCGATCTGGGCGCGACAATAGCGGCATATTTAGGAGCTAAAGAGCTGCCCGCAGGAAAATCCATGCTTAATGAGTTGATATAAAATATCTAAAGGAGGGAATTATCATGCCGAATAGCAATTTGTCGCCGGTAAAAAAAGTTGATCAAGCTGTACAATTTCTTTTTTCCCGCATCCATATGCCTGTTGAAGTAGGAATCGTACTTGGCTCCGGGCTGGGTGGTTTGGTTGATAAACTGGATGATCCAAAAAGCATTCCTTATGAAGAGATTCCCTTTTTTGCTAAATCTCAAGTGGAAGGACATGCCAATCGTCTGGTATCAGGCTTTATGGAAGGGAAAAGCGTGCTGGCTATGCAGGGACGTTTCCATTATTATGAGGGACATCCGATAGAAGATGTAGTTTTTCCTATCCGGGTAATGCAGGCGCTAGGCATTAAAAATATTATTTTCACGAATGCTGCCGGAGGTGTCAAAGATGGTTTTCAACCCGGCGATCTGATGCTTGTTACCGATCATATCAATTTGATGGGCGTCAATCCTTTAAGAGGAGAAAACATAGAGGAGTGGGGGCCTCGTTTTCTTGATATGAGCCATGCTTATCATCCGCTCCTTTGCCGTCTGGCAAGAGAAGCAGCCGTAGAATTGGGCATTGACCTCAAAGAAGGCATCTATGCTGGTTTTAGCGGTCCCAGCTATGAGACACCTGCTGAGATCCATTTTATGGACGTTTTAGGCGTGGGAGCTGTTGGTATGTCAACAGTGCCGGAAGTGATAGTAGCTAATCACGCTAATATGAAGGTACTGGCTATTTCTTTGATAAGTAATGTGGCTGCCCATCATGGCGGCAGTATCATCCAACATGAAGATGTTTTGACGGTAGGAGCCAAAGCAGCGGTTGATTTTATTGCTTTATTGGAATCTGTTATCAGTAAATTACCATAAATACCTATAAGGAGGGCCGCTTTATGGGCATGTATGAGATCATCCGCAATAAAAGGGATGGTAAAATTCTTTCCAAAGATGAGATTGAATTTTGGATAAAGGGATATGTAGATGGCAATATTCCCGATTACCAATCGGCAGCACTCTTGATGGCGGCTTTTATCCGTGGTCTAAACGAGCAGGAAACAATCGACCTGACAATGGCGATGCTCCACTCTGGAGAGATTATCGATTTGTCTTCCATCCCCGGGATAAAAGCCGATAAACATTCCACCGGCGGTGTAGGTGACAAAACCACTATGGTAGTAGCACCAATCGCGGCCGCGGCCGGCCTGAAAGTAGCCAAGATGTCCGGCAGGGGGTTGGGGCATACCGGAGGTACAATAGACAAGCTGGAGTCTATATCTGGTTTTCGCACGTCCCTTTCACCTGAGGAATTTTTAGATAATGTCCGTAAGCATGGGATAGCTGTTACAGGGCAAAGCAAACAGTTGACACCAGCCGATGCGCTTTTGTACGCCCTGCGCGATGTCACGGCCACAGTGGATTCTATACCCCTGATTGCTGCCAGCATCATGTCAAAAAAGCTGGCTTTAGGAGCGGATATAATAGTTCTGGACGTTACATATGGTTCCGGTGCTTTTATGAAAAAAGCGGCTGATGCGATCAATCTCGCCAAAATCATGGTGACAATTGGCGAGGCTGCTGGCAAAAAGACTTCGGCCCTGATAACTTCTATGGAACAACCTTTGGGCTATGCGGTAGGTAATGCCTTGGAGATAAAAGAGGCAATACTTACCTTAAAAGGCGAAGGACCTGATGATTTCCACCAGCTCTGCTGTGCTTTGGCGGGGGAAATGATCTTCCAAGCAGGTTTGCTTGCTGACAGGGATAGCTGCATTGCCTTAGCCGAAGAAAAAATCAATGATCGTTCTGCATTAAAAAAGTTTATGAATATGGTCGGTGCCCAGGGAGGAGATACTAAAATTTTTGAAAAGCCTGAGCTTTTGCCTAATGCTAAAGAAAAACTGGCCTTTTTTTCTCCCACATCCGGTTTTATCCATAGCATAGATGCCGAGGCTGTGGGTTTTGCCGCTTTAACCTTGGGCGCAGGCAGAAAAATCAAAGAGGAGAAAATTGACCCAGCAGTTGGCATAGTTTTTAAACATAAGGTAGGCGATTATCTGCGAAGAGAAGATAAAATTGCTAATATCTATTGCCAAAACCTCTTAGTTGGCTGCCAGGTACTTAACCTTTTGCAAAAGGCGGTGAAAATTTCTTCGCCCCCTTACCAGCCGGATGAATTGATCTATGGATTAGTCACTAAAGATGGATTTTTCCCTTTTTCTCAGGAAGAAAGAGCCTAAATAAAGGAGCTGTAAAAGGAGGCGTTAGACCTCCTATATAAACTCAACAACAAGCTGCCTTAAAAGGCGGCTTTCTTTTTTGGCATAATGGGATAGGCATGTTCATATGTATTAGTGATGAGTTAGCTAAAAAGGAGGCAGTGCTAATGAAAGCACGGATGCGGTTTTGGACGGTAATGATTACGCTGATAATGGCGCTTTTAATAACTATGCAAATATCACCGGTGGCCCAAGCATCAGGATTAGAGCTTAAAGGAAAATCCTGTGTGCTCTTGGATGCTCAAAGCGGGGATGTCCTTTATCAGCAAAACGGCGACGTTAAATGCTACCCTGCCAGCGTAACTAAGATAATGACCTTAGTTTTGATTTTAGAGGCGCTGGATAATGAACAGATAGCTTTGGACGATATTGTAATAACTAGTCCGGAAGCAGCCAGTATGGGCGGCTCTCAGGTTTATCTATATGAGGGTGAAAAGCGCACTGTTGAAGAAATGATCATAGCTATTGCCGTTGGCAGCGGTAATGACGCTTCTGTGGCAATGGCAGAATTTGTTGCTGGATCGGAATCGGCTTTTGTTGATTTGATGAATAAACGGGCTAAGGAGCTGGGCATGACCGATACCCATTTTGCCAACCCCCATGGACTGCATGATGCCAATCATTATACAACGGCTATAGATATGGCAAAGCTGGCTTATCATGCTCTCTCCTTACCAAATTTTCTCAAATACACTTCCATCTATGAGTACGATTTTCGTCCCGAACCAAAACCTTTGAAACTTTGGAATACTAACCGGCTGCTTAAATGGTATGATGGCTGTGATGGTTTAAAAACAGGTTATACCCCAGAGGCCGGTCGCAATCTGGTGGCGACAGCCAAAAGGAATGGGCTCAGGCTTATCTCTGTAGTGATGGGGGTATCGGAAGCCAAGGGGCATTTTACGGAGTCAATGAAGTTACTTAATTATGGCTTTAATAACTATACTTTTGATATCCTTTTCCCGGCAGGGCAGATCATGGCCGAAACCAGCGTTAGTAAAGGGGCAAGAGACAAGGTAACCTTGATGCCCCAGGAAGATGTCGGAGAGCTGATGAAAAAGGGTGATAAATCGGAAATTACCAGCCGCGTCGAATGTGAGCCATATCTCAACGCGCCGCTGCACAAAGGGGATCAGGCGGGGGAAATTATTTTATTGAAGGACGATACCGAAATCGGCCGCTTTAATCTGGTAGTGGCTGAAGATGTAGCCAAAAGCAGCTTTGGGCGAATGTTTGCCAAGTTGCTGAGGGAGGTAGGTTTCAACTTTATCGGGGCGGATGCCTGATCTGATTAAAAAGTCCCTTAACAAAAGCGGCTAGCGCTACCGCACTTGTTAAGGGACTTTTTTTGCCTTCTGGCCTTTTTTGAACTTTATAGTTTATTCTTTTCCCTTTTTTCAGCAATTATAGTGCAAATACGCGGCAGGAAAAGCTTAAAGCTAAAGAGAAATCACAAGCAGAAATTGATTTGGTGTTTTTACGGAGGTTGTTATGCAAGAGAGTTGTCAAATGGTCAAAGAAGGATTGCTAGTAAAGATCAAAGGAGAGCTTGATCTCACCTGCGCAAGTTCACTTCGGGACCGGTTAGACCATGAATTAAAAAAAAGCGGTACCAGACATCTTATATTGGATTTGGGAGGGGTTAGTTTCATCGACAGTTCCGGTTTGGGTGTTATTCTTGGGCGCTACCGCATGTTGGCTCCCATCGGGGGCAAGATCAGCATTCGCAATTGTAATGCTCAAGTTTATCGGATATTGGAGATTTCCGGACTAACAAGGATTATGCTGGTAGAAAGGTCCGGGCTTTCTAAAAGGGCGAAGGAGGGGAGATCATAATGGAAGCAGCAGAAAACAAAACACTAAAAAATAGCATAAAAATGAGCTTCCGTAGCATCGGAGAGAATGTAGCACTGGCAAGACTTGTGGTGGCGGCAGCACTCGCGGAAAAGGATATCACATTGGCTGAGCTTGATGAAATCAAGGTAGCAGTCAGTGAGGCTGTTTCCAACGCTATCATCCATGGCTATGAAAATCAAGGGCAACATATGGTAAAGATGGAGATCGACATTGATGGAGATGACCTGACAATTTTAGTTCAGGACGACGGCATCGGAATAGCCGATGTGGATTTGGCCATGCAACCAACTTATTCTTCATCCAGTGAAAGGATGGGACTGGGCTTTTCTTTTATGCAGTCTTTTATGGATAAAGTGGAGGTAACATCTGTTTTAGGGCAGGGGACCAGTGTTCGACTGATGAAAAAGCTTGGCGCCTTTGAAAGTGAGAGTATTGAGCCTGATGAGTTTATAAACTAAGCAAATATAGGTATAAAAAATTTGGAAAGGAGTCAGGCGAATTGGCTAGCCATGCTTTTTCTTTACCTAAAGAACCTCTACTCGCGGAAGATGAAACGATGAGCCTGATCTCTCTTGCCCAAAAGGGGGACGAAACGGCCAGAGAAAAGCTTGTTCGAAGTAACCTACGCCTGGTTTATAGTATGTCCATGCGCTTTTCTAATACGGGTCGGGAGATAGACGATCTTTTCCAGGTAGGATCTATCGGACTGCTCAAAGCTATCGATAGATTTGATACCTCTTATGGAGTCTGTTTTTCCACATATGCCGTACCGATGATCATCGGCGAGATCCGCCGATTTATCCGCGACGATGATCCTGTCAGCATCAGCCGCTCAATTAAAGAAAATGCCTGCCTGGTAAAACGCAAAAGGGAGGACCTAAGCAAAAAAATGGGCAGGGAGCCAACTATTAAAGAGCTGGCTGATGCCTTAGCTATGGAAACCGAACAAGTCATCTCCGCTTTAGAAGCCGTACAACCTATGCTTTCTATCAATGAGGCTGTTTATCAGGATGATGGTGATGCCGTCTATCTTTTGGATAAGCTGAAGGCTGATGATGATAATGGCGGGGGAAAGATGATCGAGGAGTTAAATTTGCGCCGTCTTCTTGATAATTTGCCGCCACGCCTGCAAAAGGTCATTTACATGCGATATTTTATGGATAAAACACAGGCGCAGGTGGCCGAGCAATTGGGCATTTCCCAGGTACATGTTTCCCGTTTGGAAAAAAATGCTTTTGCTGTAATGCGAGAGCTGCTTAAAGAATAAATTCTTATTTAAACTTTGAAAATAATTCCTAAAAACAGAAGTCTTCCAAAAGGAGGGCTTTTATTTTTCTTAAAAATTTGTCTAATTTTTAAATTATTATGATAAAATAATCATTACATATCTACAATTTTTATTTTTATAACCCAGCATAAATCGTTTCTAAAAAATGAAGAAAAAGCTCAGTTCAGCTGTGGTTTTTTATTGTTTTGCTGGTATAATTCTGATATAATTAAAAAATATTGGTTTTGTGCTTTCTTGTTTATAAAAGAAAGCATCATTGGTATATTGGAGGAAAAATGTTTAATTTCAATCTCGAGCAGATGCTCCTTACCATACCGGCGGTTATCATAGCCCTGACTTTCCATGAATACGCCCATGCCGCCGTGGCCTATCGTTTTGGTGATCCCACGGCTAAAAATGCCGGAAGATTAACTTTAAATCCGCTCAAACACCTAGATCTGATCGGTACATTATTATTGATTATTGCTCATTTTGGCTGGGCAAAACCAGTTCCGATCAATGCTTTTTATTTTCAGGGCAACCGCAAAACTAAAGTTATGTGGGTATCCCTATCTGGCCCTTTAATGAATCTGGTGCTTGCTTTTATAGCGGGGGCAATTCTTTCTATTTTTGATCATTTTGTCTGGCCAGGCATTTTTAGCATTAGTGCCAGCGCATCTTTTGCCGCTTATTATTTTATTTATTTTATCTATTACTTGATGTATATCAATATCATCTTGGCTGTTTTTAATTTCTTGCCGGTGCCTCCATTGGATGGTTCAAAGATTCTGGCCGGAGTGTTGCCGGATTCATTCGGCGAAATGATATATAAATTAGAAAGATATGGTTTTATAATTTTGATCATTTTGCTTTTTACCAATGCTTTGGATGTTATCTTTAATCCATTGATCCATGGACTTTTAACAATCATTACTACTGCGGTCGGTTTAGCCTAAATTCAGCTGACAACAGCAATGAAATAAGCAGGAGGAAATTATCATGGAAAAAACAAAAACTACAGGACAAGCTGATATGAAAAAAATAGTCAGTGGCATGCGACCAACGGGCAAACTGCATCTGGGGCATTTGAGCGTGCTGGAAAACTGGACAAAACTACAGCAAGAATATCAATGCTTTTATTTTGTAGCTGACTGGCATGCCTTGACAACGGCTTTCGACGATACTTCAAAAATCAGAGATAATACCCCTGAGATGGTTATGGATTGGCTGGCTGCCGGTCTTGATCCCAATAAATGTACTATCTTCCGCCAATCAGACGTTAAGGAACATGCGGAATTGCACCTGCTTCTTTCCATGATTACTCCTAATTCCTGGCTGGAGAGGGTACCCACATATAAGGACCAAGTTCAGCAATTTAAAGATCAAGGCAAGGATATTACTACCTATGGTTTCTTAGGCTATCCGGTTTTGATGTCATCGGATATTTTGATCTATCGTGCCGATGCAGTACCGGTTGGGGAAGACCAGTTACCGCATCTGGAATTAACTCGTGAGCTGGCCCGCCGTTTCAATTATATCTATAATGCGGACATTATGACTGAGCCCCAGGCACTTTTAGCAAAAGTAAAATTGCTACCAGGAACCGATAACCGTAAAATGAGCAAAAGCTACAATAATTCCATAAGTATTTCTGCTTCACCTGAAGAAGTAAAAGAAAAGGTCAGCCAGATGGTTACCGACCCTGTTAGAATACGCAAAGATGACCCCGGTCATCCGGATGTATGTACAGTCTATACCTACCATACTTTTTATAATAGCGCCGAACAAGAAGAAATTGCCTGTGATTGTCGCGGCGGAAAGATAGGCTGCGTAGCCTGCAAAAAACGTCTGGCAGAGAAAATGAGCAATTTTATTGACCCAATCAGGGAAAAAAGATTGCAGCTGGAAAAAAATCCCTCCTTTATTGATGAGGTTTTACAAGACGGCGCCAATAAGGCACGCATTGAAGTATGCAAGACCATGGATATGGTCAGAGAGGCTATGCATATATGACCTATCAGATTTCTTTGGATGTTTTTGAAGGTCCTTTTGACCTGCTTTTACATCTGATAAAGAAAAATGAGATCGATATTTATGATATCCCGATAGCAGAGATCACCCGGCAATATTTGGACTATTTGCATGAGATGGAAACTCTGGATATGGAAATAGCCAGCAGTTTCGTGCTCATGGCAGCTAATTTACTGATCATCAAAGCTAAAATGCTCCTTCCGGCTACGCCCAGCGATGATGAAGAGGAATTAGAGGTCGAGGATGCCAGGGAAGAGCTGGTTCGGGATTTATTGGAATATATGCGTTATAAAGAGGTGGCGGCTGACTTAAATGACAGAGCCCAAAAAGAGATGGCATATTTTACCAGGCCTAATGAGGAAGAACTATATCTGCAGCTTTTTGCCGGGGATGATTTTTTGTCAGGCAAGACAGTCGATGATATAACTACTGCCTTTAACAATTTGCTTGCTAAAGCCCAAAAACGCGGACTGGTAATGAATATCAAAAGAGAACAGATTACGATTGCCAGTAAGATTGAAGATATTTACCGTGCTGTGAAGGAGGCACCGCAGGCGCAGGGACTACCTTTCTCCCAACTATTTGCAGCTTGTGTAGATAGGATGGAAATGGTCGTTATGTTTTTAGCCCTATTGGAACTTATGCGTCAATCGGTTATCCGGGCCCTGCAAGCCCAAAGCTTTGGTGAGATTTATTTAATTATCGGGGACAAAGAAAATTATCAAAATTGTCGGGGTGAGGTCATTTAATGGATGAGAAAAAGTCGGAGTTAAAGAAAATCGTGGAGTGTCTTTTATTCGTTTCCTCCGTACCTTTGAGCGTGGAGAGGTTAGTAGAAGTAACAGAGAGTGATTCCGAAAGCATTTTGACTGCCATCAATGAGTTAACGGAAGCACATCAAAACAGTGGTATCGGTTTACGTCAGATCGCAGGTGGCTGGCAATTTTTTACAGACCCGGCCTACATGCCCTATATAGAAAAGCTCTACAAACCAAAAGTACAGCATGTATCCCGCGCCGGGATGGAAACACTTGCGGTTATCGCCTATCGGCAACCGGTCACCAAAGCGGAAATCGAGGAAATACGCCAGGTACAGGTAGATGGCGTTATTTCTACGCTTTTGGAAAAAAGATTGATTAAAGAAGTTGGCAGAAAAGATACACCAGGCAGACCTATCCTTTACGGTACAACGGAAGAATTCTTGACCGTATTTGGGCTCAATGAACTTGGCGATCTGCCGCCCATGTTAAGTTAGAAATTTACTTTAGTAATAATAAGCAAATAAAGGTAGAAACATAGTATTTAGCGAATATTATGTTTTCAAATTCTTATGGATTTTTTAATAAGTCCATAAAGGAGTGAATGTGGGCCAGTGGAAGAACTAAAAGAAGAATGTGGCGTATTTGGTATTTATGATAATAATAACAATCTTGATGTAGCAAGACTAGTATACTTTTCTCTCTATGCTCTGCAGCATAGAGGACAGGAAAGTTGTGGTATTGCTGTTTCTTCTAATAAAGAGATTACAGGGTATAAGAATATGGGCCTGGTTTCGGAGGTCTTTAATAATAATATACTTAATTCGCTGCAAGGCCGTCAGGGTATCGGGCAAGTTCGTTATTCCACTACTGGCGCCAGTAATATCAATAATGCTCAACCAATCATTGTCCATTATCGCGATGGCATGATGGCGGTTGCGCATAATGGCAACCTGGTCAATACAAATGAATTGCGTAAACAAATGTATGATAATGGTGATGTTTTTATCTCCGGGACAGATACAGCATTAATAGTTAAATTACTGGCGCAGAAAATAGTTACTTCCGCATCTATTGAAGAAGCAGTAGAAAAAGCCATGGCTGTAATGAAAGGTTCTTATGCTATGGTCGTTTTATTGGAAGGCAAGTTACTTGCTTTTCGTGATCCTTGGGGCCTCAGGCCATTATGCCTGGGAAAACTGCGTGATTCATATGTTATATCCTCGGAATCTTGTGCTTTTTCGACTATCGGTGCTACATTTATCCGTGATATTGCCCCCGGTGAAATCATCATCGTTGATGAGCAAGGACTTCATTCCTATCAAACAAAAACTCCTGAACGTTCGGCTATTTGCGTTTTTGAATATGTTTATTTTGCTCGTCAGGATAGCTATATTGACGGGGTTAGTGTGCATGCCGCCAGGCTGGAAGCAGGCCGTATACTGGCAAAGGAACATCCTGTTGAAGCAGATTTAGTTATCGGCGCACCGGATTCGGCTATTTCGGGAGCTATCGGTTATGCCCGCGAATCGGGTATCCCATATGGACCAGGGCTGATACGTAACCGCTATGTGGGACGCACATTTATCCAGCCAACCCAAGAATTGCGAGACGCTGCCGTGAGGATAAAATTTTCCGCGCTGCAGAATGAAATCGAAGGGAAACGTGTCGTCATGCTGGACGACTCCATCGTCCGCGGTACGACAACCCGCATTATCGTGCAAATGCTCAAGAATGCCGGCGCAAAAGAAGTCCATATGCGTATCAGCTCTCCGCCGATCAAATACTCCTGCTATTATGGTATCGATACATCTACTTCTTCACAGTTGATTGCCTCCAAGCTCTCGGTAGAGGAGATCCGTAAGATGATCGGAGCTGATACCCTTGGTTATTTGAGCTTAGAAGGACTTCTTAAGACACCTGTAGGTATCAAAGGCGGACTATGTGATGCCTGTTTTACCGGTAATTATTGTGCCGGTTGTTGCAAACAAAAACCATAAAAAAACAAGTACAAAAAAGCGCCGCTTTTGCGGCGCTTTTTGCTTTTTTTATTTATTTTTATTTGGATGATCACTATTTAGTTGTTCCAGTTGTTCCCGTTATACCTGTTCCAGTAGTTGTTCCTGTTCTGCCAGGAACTTCACCTATTAGAGTTTCATTCCTGGTTAACGCTTCCGCATATTCTTCATCCATGACTTTAAAGGTCTTCCCATTTAATTTGAGAACAACTTTATCTACACCGGGGAGGTTGGTTAAGGAATTAACGATTGAATAAACGGTTGTTTTTCCACTAATAGTACTAATAGTGCCAGTGGTACCAGTATTTCCAGTCGTTCCAGTCGTATTAGTAGTGTTGGTAGTATTGGTAGTACCAAGAGCTGTACGACTAGTATCAAATTTAGAAAAATCGACTGTCATAGTACCATCCGGACTTAAATCTACATTATTAACCTCGGCAGTTGCGGGTAGAGTAGCTAAAGCCGCTGTTTCTGTGGGACCGGAGACGAGTGCTGTCATCATTTCTCTTGCTTGCCCAACAACATCAGTGCCATAATCTTTGGTATAGGTGCGTGTTACCGGCATTAATTGATTTGCATTAGTTGCGCTGGCAAAATATAGAGTGTATGGACCAGCTGTTTTTGCACCAGTTAAATTATTTGTTGTTCCTGTTTGTCCAGTCTGATTGGTCCCAGTGCCATTTTTATTGCCCGTACTGGTACCGCAGGCAGATAAGGCAAATAACGCGATTATCATTATAATGAGAATGACGGAGAGTTTAAGTCCTTTTTTTCTGCTAATGTTTTTCATTATATAGCCTCCTCGTTTAAACTTTTGACAAAGATATTATGAGAAAAAAAGGAGGCTTTTATTCTATATAATAAGTTATTCGTAAAATATTTTATTAAAATAAATTTTTAAATCCGGTCTGTCTCAAAGCCTCGTAAAGAATGATTGCCACAGAATTTGATAAATTCAATGAACGGATCTGATCTCCCATAGGTATACGGATACAATTTGGTTCATTAGCCTGCAAAAGCTCTTTCGGTAGACCGGCAGTTTCCTTGCCAAAAACCAGAAAATCATTCTCCTGGTATTGTATTTGATGATAGGAATGTTTAGCTTTTGTTGTGGCAAAAAAGAAACGCGCATTAGGATACAGTTCTTGGAGCTGCGCAAAGCTATCATAATAATGCAAATCAAGATGTTGCCAATAATCAAGGCCTGCTCTTTTGAGATGCTTATCATCAACGGAGAAGCCAAGGCGTCCCACTAAATGCAAGCTGCTGCCGGTAACAGCGCAGGTGCGGGAAATATTACCTGTATTCGCCGGAATTTCTGGTTCTACTAAAACTATATGCATATTTTTCTCCTTCTCTCAATAGCTTGGATTAAAATAATAAAATTTTTTATTTAAAAAATATTTTGGAAAGCTCAACTTTTATTGACATAAAAGCGATGTTAAGATACAATAAAATAGCTGTCGGGGTGTGGCTCAGCTTGGTAGAGCGCTGCGTTCGGGACGCAGAGGCCGAAGGTTCAAATCCTTTCACCCCGACCAGCAGGCTGAGCCTGCAGGCAAATCGCGCACTTCACTTTTGTGGGGTGCGTTTTGCTTTTCGCCGGCGGCACAACACAACAAAATAAGCAAATACCACAAACTTAACGCCTGTTATCTTAAATAGATACAGGCGTTGTTTTTTTATAGATACCCACTAATCAGAGTTTATTTCATACTTGTGGCAAAATCAACAAAAGTTTCATAAACCAGATCATAGCCTTTTTCATTGAGATGGATACCATCTTCGGAATAGAAGTCTTTGCAATTTTGTTTGGCTAAGAAAGGCGAGCGTACGTCAATAAACATTGAGCTGGTATCATGAGCGATCTTGGCCGCTGCAAAAGAATACATTTCTTGTTGCCGATAAATCCTTTGCACATCTCCCAGCCATTTTAAGATATTATCTCCACTCAAACCATTTCTGATGATCCATTTAAAATAACGATTGGCATCCAACGGTGGCAGGGACATGATGATGGGGGTGATGTTTCGCTCTTGTAAACTAGCTACCATTTTTCTATATGTTTCAATAAAAACCGGCAGCACTGTATGGGGAAGATGAGGAAAATCCGGGTTATCAGCGACTTCATCCCAATTAAAATCACAATCATTGCCACCATATTCCAGGAGGACAGCCTCGCAGTCCAAGCCTTTTGCAATATGGTTGCAAAGACGATCATAACCTTTTACGATAGTAGAGCCAAACATTGACTTATTAGAAATTTTTATGGAGAAATTTTCTTGGAAATTGCTAATAAGCTTTTCGGAAGAGAAACGATACCTTTGGGCTTGTAAATCCAAAAATGTACCTTTCATAAGCGAATCACCATATATTTCTATTGTTTTATGTAATGGCATCGTTTTACCCCGCTTTATATAAAAAATAATTATTTGCTATAAACATCATTTTTAGAATATCACTTTGACTTTGCTTGGTCAATAAGTTTGCTTGCAACATTTAAGATAAGACCTGTAAAACTCATATAATTAATGCAATATTTTTTCTCTTATGATATACTAAGATATATGTTTTTATAAAAGAGTATGGGAGCTAGCTTGAATGCGCAAGGCTTTTTTGACTTTGAAAAAAGAGGCAGCCGATGAATTTACACAGAAAAAATCACGCTTTATCGGTTACGGCGCGCCTGTTGAGAGCGAGGAAGAGGCTTTAGCTTTTTTGGAAAATTTGCGGCAAAAAGAAAAGTTAGCAACACATATCGCCTACGCTTATCATATCTCAAATGAAGTGCAGGTACAGCGTTTTTCTGATGCCGGAGAACCTGCCGGAACTGCCGGACGCCCCATTGTGGAAGCTATGCACAATAAGCAACTGGATAACGCCATAGTTGCCGTTGTCCGTTATTATGGCGGCACGCCTTTAGGCGCTGGAAATTTGACCCGTGCCTATGCCCGGGCTGCTAATATGGCTATTGATGCTTGCGGATTAATAAAGTTATTACCGGCTCAAACATATAGCATTACCTTTCCTTACACGGCTTTAGGAAAGATCGAGGCTTGGTTTGCCGCCAAAAGCTACGAGATATGCAATAGGAGCTTCGATGATAAGACTACTTTTATTTGTATTTTCCCGGAATTTGATCTGGAGAACATTTTAGAAGAGATAAGCGAGATGACATGCGGCGAAGCTTCAATGCTTCATCTGGCCTCTGCTTCTTATATACATCAAATATTAGAAGTATAAAAAAATTTTGCGGAGGGAAAATAGCGCCGAGGTGATCGGCATGCCCGAGGGTATAAAAGGAGAAAAAAGTTTCGAGGGTGTCAAAAGCTCTGTCAAAAGCAAAATGAAAAAGCGTCCCGAGGATTGGGAGATACTGAAAATAGAGATTGCCAAGGAGCTTGGTCTTTGGGATAAAGTTAAAGAAGATGGTTGGTCGGGACTTTCGGCTGTTGATTCTGGCCGTATAGGGGGAATTTTTTCCCGCCGCCGCAAAGAACAGCAAAAAGAAGATTCTGGTGAGTAATAATAGAAAATAATCCGGCTTCTAAAAAGCCGGAGAAAAAGCAAATATAAATCGGTATTTGTTGATAAAGGATGGCAGTTTGCGACTTCGTTTGCAGCTGCCATCCTTTATAATTGAGGGGACTTATAAATAATTGAGAAAAAAACTATTTTTTATAAGATATTTTTGACATAGCGAAAGAGGAAGTCTCATATATATTAAACACTATATTTATCAAAGTACCGATAAACCTCCAAAAATATACGAAAAAAGCGGAGGATAAAAAATGCTCACCAATATATTTGCCAACTACGTAGTTTATGCAGACATTCTCTTCGCTCTTAATTTTTTGATGGACTTTTTTTTGCTCTGGGCCACCGGGCGTTTTTTGCGTTTGCCTTGTTTATTGCGTCGCCTTTTCCCTGCAGCAATACTTGGCGCATTTTATGGGATAGGTATAGTTTTTCCTTCATTAGAAATACTTTACGCCCTCTGGATAAAGATACTCTTCCCGGTTTTGCTGCTACGGATCGCTTTTCCTTATAAGAACCGCCAATTATTTTTTCGTTCTTTAGTTACTTTTTATCTAATCGGATTTGCGATGGCCGGTGCTGTTTTAGGTGGTTCTTCGCTTTTAGCTCAAAGAGGCATCATCCTGGGAGGACAGCAAGTAGTGCAATGGGGGATGCTGGCCTTTGCCATCATTACTGCCATTGCTTTAGGCAGGCGTGGCATTGAACGCATCAAAAAAAGCTGGCAGAAGGATGATTTCAAAATTAATATAGAGATCAAAGTGGCCGGACGTTCCTGCCTCATCCCAGCACTGATTGACACCGGCAATGACCTGCGCGACCCAATCAGCGATAAGCCGGTGATCGTGGCCGAATACGCGGCTTTAGCACCGCTTTTACCCAGCGGTATAAGGCAGGCCTATGAATTATTTGGAGCCAGCGACCCGGCAAAAATTTTGCCTAAAGCGGCAATTGACGGCTGGGAAAAGCGGCTGCGCTTGATACCCTTTGCTTCCATTGGTAAACATCATGGGCTTTTAATGGGCTTTCGCCCTGATAGAATAATCATCTATAGTGAAGAGAAGTTGGAGACTAGTGAGGTAATCATCTGCATTTACCAGAAGAAGATGGGCAAGGCAGGGGATTATAAAGCGATCATTAATCCGGATGTTCTTTTACTTTCGCATCGATTGAAAGGGGTTAGCGCATGAAAGAAAAAAGTGAAAGTGGTCCAAGTCTATATTGGCGGCTAAAGCTAAAGCTGCGCATAGCTATATGGCGCATCCTCAGGAAAAGTGTATTTTATATCGGAGGCAGCGAAGCCCTACCTCCGCCTCTGTCCCTGGCTGAAGAAAGCTCGCTTCTGGCTGCACTGCCTAATAATCGTAGCGCAGTGCGGGAGGTTTTGATCGAGCGCAATTTGCGGCTGGTAGTTTATATTGCCCGCAAATTTGAAAATACCGGTATCGGTATCGAAGATCTGATTTCTATCGGCACTATCGGCTTAATCAAAGCCGTCAATACTTTTGACCCGGCTAAAAAAATCAAGCTGGCTACTTATGCCTCACGCTGCATCGAAAATGAGATTTTGATGTATTTGCGGCGCAATAATAAGACCAAGACGGAAATCTCTTTTGATGAACCGCTCAATATTGATTGGGACGGAAACGAACTCCTTTTGTCAGATGTTTTAGGAACGGAAAGCGATATCATTTATAAATCCATTGAGGAGGAAGTTGAAAAAAAGCTCCTCTTTAACGCTATGGGCAAACTTTCTCAAAGGGAAAAAGTGATTATGGAGATGCGTTTTGGTCTCTCCGGACGTAATGAAAAAACGCAAAAAGAAGTGGCAGAAACACTGGGCATTTCTCAATCCTATATATCCCGTCTGGAAAAAAGAATCATCCGTAAGCTGAAAAAAGATATTTGCCGTGCCGAATAATAAACAAAAACAATAAAGTGTTCATAAAAAAGCAGCTCTTATGCTAGAGCTGCTTTTTTGTTGTTATTATTATCTCTTTATCAAGATTCTGTTTTAAAAATGGGTATATTTTTCTTTTTTTCCGGCAATAATCATAGCAACAAAGCAGTCTGTCGAGGAGGTAAAGTTTTGTTAAACAAGGTGGAAATTTGCGGAGTGAATACGTCCAGTCTTCCTGTTTTATCAAATGATGTTATGCGGCAGCTCTTTAAAGATATGCAAAACGGTGATCAGAGTGCACGTGAAAGACTGATCGGAGGAAATTTACGTTTGGTACTGAGCGTTATCCAACGCTTCAACAATCGCGGCGAAAATGTAGATGATCTTTTCCAAGTCGGTTGTATAGGGCTAATCAAAGCTACGGATAATTTCGATCTGGGGCAAAATGTACGCTTTTCTACCTATGCTGTACCCATGATTATCGGTGAGATACGCCGCTATCTGCGCGATAATAACTCAATCAGAGTCAGCCGTTCACTGCGTGATATTGCTTATAAAGCACTCCAATCCCGTGAGGCTTTGGTCTCCAGAAACGGCAAAGAGCCTCTGATTGAAGAAATCGCCAAGGATATGGATCTGCCTGTGGAAAATATCATTCTCGCTTTAGACGCCATCCAGGAGCCAGTATCTCTTTTCGAACCTGTCTACCATGACGGCGGCGACCCGATTTTCGTCATGGACCAGGTAGGGGATGAGAAAAATACTGAGGAACAATGGCTGGAATTCATCAATATCAATGAAGGACTTGCCCGCCTGGACGATAGAGAAAAAAATATCATCAACCTACGCTTCTTTGCCGGAAAGACGCAAATGGAAGTTGCCGAAGAAATAGGCATTTCCCAGGCACAGGTTTCACGTTTGGAAAAGGGAGCATTGCTCCACTTAAGAAAATATATGTAGTTTTTCAAACCCAGGTTAAATAAATAAGGAGAAGAAAATGAAAAGTAGTAAAAAAACTATCAAAACGAATCTATTAATTATTATCGCTTTATTGACCGTTGGTATCGGCGGCATTTGGACATATTACCAGAATAATACTACGACTGTCGCTGAAACACCTTATTTACGGTTGCATATAATAGCCAATAGTGATTCCGCCTATGACCAAGCCGTAAAATTAAAAGTACGTGATCAGGTATTTCCGGAACTGGAAAAATATATCGGTGATGCCAGGACCAAAGAAGAAGCCATGCAAGGCATCAGCTTGCATATAGCTGATATTGAGGCAGACTGCAATGAAGTACTGGCACCTTTAGCTTCTTATACCGCTAAACCTGAACTTGCCAGAAGTGAATTTCCGATTCGTTCCTACGACAAGCTGGTCTTACCCGCAGGTGAATATGATGCCCTGAAGATCGTTTTAGGAGAGGGAGAGGGCAAAAACTGGTGGTGCGTACTTTTCCCGCCGCTCTGCTTCGTGGACGCTGCCGGTAATTTCGAAAGCGTCGCAGCAAGTACTGGTAGTACTACTAGCAGTGATGAAAATATAGAGGTCAGACTAAAAGTCGTAGATTTCTTACGCTAAACAAAACCATAAAAAACCCGGCTATAAAGCCGGGTTTTTTAATTTCAATATGATTATATTTAGAGATAAATCCTACTTTAAAACCTTTTCTAAAGAAGGAATAGCATCCTGAAAATGACTTTCCATAAGATCCTGAGCTAGATGAACATCTTTTTGCTTATAGGCTTCTATTATCTTTTGATGCTGGCTGATAGAAACAGGTTTAGTGAGTTCTTTATCTCTGTGATATAAACGCACTAAGAGAAACCTTAAAGTCTGATATTGTGAAAAGAGCTTTTTATAACGATAATTTTGAGCAAAATCAAAAAAAGCTTCATGAAATAGATTATCATAATCGAAATATTCTTTGCCGTCTATATGTTTTAGTTGTAACTGAACGATATCTTCCAAAATTGGCCCCAAATCCAAGGCATTTGTCTTAGCAGCAGCTAGCCTTATAGCGCCCACGTTTAACATAGAAACTATTTCGTTGATCTCCAATGCACTTTTTAGGTCAAAAGTAATGACCCGAGCGCCGCTTTTACTGATATCTTCTACTAGACCGTCTTGGTAGAGATGGTTGATAGCATCCCGTATGGGAGTGGAACTGACTCCAAAGCGTTCCTGTAATTTTTGGTTCACCAATTTCTCCCCAAAACCAATTTTTTTATCTACGATATCTTGACGTATGGTCTCGTATATTTGAGCATTATATGGTTTCATGCAAATCATATTTGTTATAACTCCTGTTTTCTGATAATTTGATATTTTCGCAGATATTATAGCATATTTAAATACATGGTACAATGAGGGGTTTTTTATAAAAATATTAACCTAAGATTTTATTATAAATATTATATTGACAGGGAGAGTGGCACCTGATATATTAATACCAATATTATGCGTAATGCATTACGCATAATATTGGTATTAATATATAAATTTTATATAAGTTAAAAAGGAGAGGAATACATATGTTAGACACTACGAGATACCCGGCTGAACCATTTCGCATCAAATCAGTTGAGCCCGTGAAGATGAATAGCAAGGCCGAAAGAGAAGAAATTGCCAAAAAGGCTGGATACAATACCTTTCTTTTAGATTCTGAAGACGTCTATATAGATTTACTTACTGACAGTGGTACCAATGCTATGAGCGATAACCAATGGGCAGGAATAATGATTGGTGACGAAGCCTATGCCGGCAGCCGTAACTGGCATCATCTGGAAGAAACAGTCAAAGAATTCTTCGGATTTAAGCATGTTGTCCCCACTCACCAAGGCCGTGGTGCAGAAAACCTCTTAAGCCACATTGCCATTAAACCAGGTCAATATGTTCCGGGCAATATGTATTTTACTACTACCCGCTATCATCAGGAGATTAATGGTGGTACTTTCCGTGATGTGATCATTGATGAGGCCCATGATTCTAAGATCAAGCTGCCTTTCAAAGGCAATGTAGATTTGAATAAATTTCAGGCATTAATCGATGAAGTAAGTGCGGAGAATATCGCTTACATATGCGTTGCCGTTACTGTTAATATGGCTGGCGGTCAGCCTGTATCTATGGCAAACTTAAGTGAAGTTTCCAAGATGTGCAAAAAATACCATATCCCCATGTTTATGGATGCTACCCGTTGTGTGGAAAATGCCTATTTCATCAAAGAAAGAGAAGCTGGTTATGCAAATACGCCTATTCGTGATATCGTCCACGAGATGTTCAGTTATGCCGATGGTTGCACTATGTCTGGGAAAAAGGATTGCCTCACTAATATTGGTGGCTTCCTTTGTGTGAATGATGACGAGCTCTTCACCCAAGCTAAAGAATTGGTAGTAGTATACGAAGGAATGCCTTCTTACGGAGGTATGGCTGGACGTGATATGGAAGCCATGGCCCGTGGCATCCGTGAATCCATGCAGGAAGAATACATCGAATACCGCATCAAACAGGTTCGTTACCTAGGCGAACGTCTCCTGGAAGCAGGAGTTCCCATCGTCGAACCCATAGGCGGGCATGCTATCTTTTTAGACGCAACCCGTTTCTGTTCCCACCTGACTCAAGATCAATTACCAGCGCAGGCTTTATCATCAGCTCTCTATATCGAATCAGGTGTTCGTTCTATGGAAAGAGGTATCGTTTCTGCCGGACGGAAAGCCAATGGGGAAAACAACCGGCCTAAACTTGAAACTGTCAGGCTCACTATACCACGCCGCGTTTATACCTACGCTCATATGGATGTAGTAGCCAATGCCGTTATCAATCTTTATCAGAAAAGAGAAAGCATCCGTGGTTTAAGATGGGTTTATGAGCCTAAAATGCTGCGTTTCTTTACCAGTCGATTTGAATATATTGACTAAGCATATAAAAAAGATCCCTTTGTTTGGGCTGAACCCCCGAAAATAGACATTGAGCAAAAGCCCCCTATCGTAGGATAATAGCTACGATAGGGGGTAATTTTGTATGGGCAGAAAATATACACACATTTTACCGTTAGAAGATGAGA
>Ga0074197_1000403_pt2 | contig 45834 bp, 42 predicted proteins | sample EPASupsiteSAE305_FD_64526 | JGI IMG/M metagenome (GOLD analysis project Ga0074197, IMG submission 64526) | Bioremediated contaminated groundwater microbial communities from EPA Superfund site, New Mexico - SAE3-05 reassembly with SPADES | ecosystem: Environmental > Aquatic > Deep subsurface >...
CATAACTGCTCCCCTGCATGAATCCGACACCGCTGCGCAATGCATTTTCATATCGATGCATCCGTCTGTCTATAGCGTCACTATTATCATGGACGTAATGTTCAAAAAGATCTTGTCCCTTCTTATACAAAAATAGATCCGTCGTATACCAAACCCCTGCAGCGACAATAACCGATAAGATAAATCCTATAATCGTAATAAACCGGCTGTGTATCAAATCCGAAGGGAGTGAAGTACGCGTAATCATCCACTTCAGCATGGCATCTCAAAAAACAATTGTGTTATCACAAAATAACCTGAACCATCGTTAAACCATCCCACAAAAATATCCTCACCCTCATTCTCATATAAAACTTATTATAAAAAAATAAAGTCATAAAACAATCATAACGACTACACTATCTCCACGCATTTCAGGGTGCATACATACGTAAATTCTTTTCTTGAGATTTTTTTATGACTTTATAACTATAAAATGGACATTAACCTAATCAAGTAAAACGGATAAAAAATTACGATGAATGATATTGTCAAACAATTAACGGCACTTGGACAGGATATCAATATCCTCTACATCGAAGACAACAAAGGATTGCGAGAAAGTATCGTAGGATTATTGACAAAAATTTTTCCACATCTTTTGTATGCCGAAAACGGCGAGATTGGACTGGATTTCTATTATAAGCACAATCCTGATATCGTACTGACCGATATTAAAATGCCGGGGTTAAGCGGATTAGATTTATCCAAGCAAATCAAACAAGACAATAATGACATCCGAATCATCTTTCTCTCCGCTTTTGACGATAAAGAATATTTGCATGAAGCAATCGATATAGGGGCTTTTAAATATCTCTCGAAACCCACCAAAGTCCCGTTATTAATCACCACACTGCATGAAGCTGTATTATCCATTAATAAAGAACGTAATAAACGAATTTTCGAGAATCAGCTTACCGATATTTTCAACTATCAGAACAACCTGCTTATGATGCTCAACGGCACAGAACCCATCGTCGTCAATCGACAGTTTCTTGACTTTTTTGGAGTTAAAACACTGGATGAGTTTGTTGACATACATAAGGGATTGGGTGAATTACTTTTGGAGCACCAAGGTTTTTTGTATCCGACTGCAGAATCCGGGTGGTTTGAAATTGCACTGGAAAATCCCGGGAAACTTTTCCATACAAAAGTCCATAATCATCATAAGGAAGCCCGACATTTGATTATGAAACTGAGGGTAATACCGGAAAAGCAAAACTTAGTCATTCTCTCTTTTGATGATATAACCGATTTGAATTTAATGATGATTTTTGATGGGAATGCAACTAAACATGATCAAAAACTTCATGATTGTACTGCCGTAAGAAAGCTTTTGCACGTGGTTAAAGAAAACGCTTCTGAAGTCAAACTTCATAATTTTTATCGTGGATTGACCATTGTAAACAATGCGGTTTTGGTCTCTATGGATGATCAAAAAGTGGTCCTTAAAACATCACATTCACAGCTAAAAGCTATTAAACTGGCTAAAAATATCATCATTTCTTCTGAGCTTTTTCCATTCAGTGTTTTATGCAACGCAGCCAATTCAATTGACTTTGATCAGCAGACTGTAACATTTTCTGAAATGCATTTTGTTCAAGAAAGCGCTAATCAACGAGCCAATATACGGCTTGAACCTGACCCTGAACGTCACAGTGTTACGTTGTTCCAAAATGAAATCAAATTTTTTGGAAATATTCGTATTCTGGATATTTCCATTTGTTCCGTCAAAATCGAGATGGACGCGCTTCCTGCATCACTCTCCGTCGGTGAAATTTCCAAAATCGTCATTGTTCTCGAAACAGATAAACAGCCGTTAAACTTAACACTCTCCGGTACAGTGTATCGGATTGATAATTTCTACCGAAGTTTTCATATTGTCTTTCTTTTTGAGCTTTCATCCACCTACCACGACAAATTACTCGATTATATTGCCAAACGGCAGATGGAGCTGATACGTGAATTTAAAATTCTTTAAAAAACTCCTTTTTCGCTCCTCCAATCTTGATGTTTTGAGTGACTTCCCTCCTTTGATAAAAATAGTGACAAGGAGCCCTCTTTGCTGATCATATTAGCCTCTTTAGCAATATTTTTTTTGATAGTATTGAGCATTTTCTCTTTTTCAAAAACTGCCGAGCATGCTCGAATGTTGGCACACAAAATGACGGTAGAAATCAGAAATCTTAATACTGAACTCGAAAATATGATCAATTCAGCACCCAATCCGATTATCGTCCATTCAGAAGACGGTACAATCGTAAAAATAAATCGGGCATGGAGTGATATTTGCGGCTACACGCATGAAGAAACTCCTACGGTTGACATATGGGTTGATAAAGTTTATAAAGAGCAGCAAGAAGGGATAAAAGAATATATCCGAAGCCTATACAAAATAACGCAAAAAGTAGATGAAGGCGAATTCTCGTTTTACAGTAAATCCGGTGAAAAAGTTACCTGGCAATTCAGTACAGCACCCTTTGGAATACTTAATGGGAAGAAAACAGTCATATCTTCTGCAATGGACATCACAGAGCTCAAGAACAAAGATCATATGCTTATGATGCAATCACGTCACGCAGCAATGGGTGCGATGATTTCGATGATTGCCCATCAGTGGCGACAGCCTCTCGCATCCATTGCTGCGATTTCAGGAACCTTGAATCTGCAAACGATGCTGGGTCAATACGACCAGGAGCACTTCGCGGAAAAATTGAACCTAATCAGTGACCTTGCAATAGATTTATCGGATACGATCAATGATTTTAGAAACTTTTTCAAAGAAGATAAAACAAAACAATTATCAAGTTGGAAAGAATTGATTAATGGTAGTCTTGAGATCATACAGCCAATGTTGATAGCTAAGAACATACAGGTGGACGTTTCTTACGGCGAAGACCATTTTTTTATGACCTACCCTCGTGAAATAACACAGGTAATCCTCAATATTTTTAAAAATGCAGAAGATGTTTTGATCGAAAATTCTATCCAACACCCAAAAATTTGGATTCGAATATCCTATCAAAATGGACAAGCCTCGCTAGAAATTGAAGACAATGGAGGAGGAATCCCCGTTGAACTTATTGATAAAATTTTTGACCCTTATTTCAGTACAAAATTTGATAAAGATGGAACAGGCATCGGTCTATATATGTCCAAAACAATAGTCGAGCAGCATTGCAATGGAAAATTAACCGTTAACAATACGATTCACGGAGCATGTTTTACTATTCAATTGCCGATTAAAAATCCAATGGATTTGAAAAATGATTTATCCGACGTAGAAAAACTGTTGCATTAAAACATCATTGAAAACGGCTAAATTCTTTCATTAATTTTCATCTGCAGCGTATTCATCCGTTCCATAAGATCCACTAATGCGGATGTATTTTTCATTTTCATACCCGCCAAACGATATTGTTCTTCCATCGATACAATACTGCTCAATTCAGAGAGAATATTTAACAGTTCAAGATTTAACTCTTCAATATTTTCATCCTGAAGAGTAGGATTTTGATGATTATTTGAAACCATTTTTATTTTTTCCTCTACTATTTCTTTTCAAAAATAATAATAAAAAATAGTCTCAATACAATCATAAAGATATTTTTTGGCTCCCAATCATTAGATTGGGAACAAAAAGATCTCTTTATAAGGTGATATTTTTGATGTCGGCAATTGCGTAAAGCTCAGCGTAAATCATTCCGACAAGGGCTTTTCGGTTGGCACGGACGTTTAAATCTTCGGCATTGACCATAACGTTGTCGAAGAAGGTATCGAGCGGCGCTTTGAGAGCAAACAACGCATCCAAACGCTCTTCGAGGGTTTCATACTCTGATTCTATAACTGCTTTAGCCAACGTGAAGAGATTGCGTTCCGCATCGTTTTCAAACAACGATTCGTTAACGCTGAAACCTTTATCCATTGCTTCGTCTTTGAGGATGTTACTGACCCGTTTAAACGTGGAGAACGCTTCGATAAATGTGTCTGAAGATGCGATGGAAGCAACGGCTCGAATCTTACGGTCGATCTCCAGGAGATCAAGTTCGACATGAGCATCTTTGGCAACAACGGATTGGATGATTGATGGATTAACCCCGATATACGCTCCCGCAAGTCGTTCGATCACAAAGGTCTCAACGTTCTTTTTGTACTCTTTGCCTTGCGGATAGATCGATGAGAGCTGATCGATCAATGTAGAGAAATTGAGAGGGATTTGGTGTGCTACGGCGATTTTGATAATCCCGTTCACCGCACGGCGAAGAGCGAACGGATCGCGTGAACCGGTCGGAATCTCACCAATACTGAACATACCGATGAGGGTATCGACTTTCATCGACATTGCAACAATCGCGCTAAGCATCGTGCTCGGCAGTGCACTCTCTTCACCGCTTGGGAGATATTGCTCTTTAATCGCTGTTGCGACTTCAGCATCCTCACCGAGGGCAAGGGCGTAGTAATACCCCATAAGTCCCTGAAGTTCAGTAAATTCATAGACCATTTCGGACATCAAATCGGCTTTTGCCAACTCCATTGCACGCTCTAAGTGGTCAGGATTAATATTATCATATATTAAATTTGCGATAGTCGATGCGACCACTTTTTCACGAGTGATTTTCTCTGCCAATGTCCCTAAACCGTTCATAAATACGACTTTTTCCAACCCTGCGGTGCTAAGCCCTTTTTTGAGGTCGTTGCGATAGAAAAAGAGGGCATCAGAGAGGCGTGGGCGGAGAACGCGCTGATTTCCTTCGATTACGTGGGTAAAATCATCGGTCAGCGCATTCGATACGACGACAAATGCGTTGATAAGTTTGCCCTCTTTAAAGACCGGAAAATAACGCTGATGTTCTTTCATCGAGGTGATGATAACTTCGGGCGGCAATTCGAGGAAACTCTCATCAAAGCTTCCGAGTAATGGAGTAGGATGCTCGGTGATCGCAACAACTTCATCCAAAAGATCGGCATCAACTTCGATGGTGATACCGTGCTCAGATTCGAGCGCAGCAAAATTTGCCAAGATCGATTCACGGCGGCTTTGCGGATAAAGATTCACCGATCCCTCTTTGAGCAAATCAAAATAGTGATGGATTGAGTTTACCGCTTTCGCTTCGAAATGACTGATACGATGGACGTACGTTTCCAAAGATGATCGTACACCAAATAGCTCTACCTCTACAAGATCTTCACCCAAAGTGGCATTAATCCAGCGGATAGGACGGATAAAACTCTCGTGGTTACTGCCCCAACGCATCGATTTACCGAAGTTGAGACTTTTAATCCATTGTTCAATCATCTCTCCGAGAATTTCACTGCTGGAGCGTCCCGCAACGCTTCGACTGAAATAAAGGACCTCTTTACCCCCTTTTTCAGCACGCATAAGTTGATCGAACTCTACCCCGCATTTTTTCGCAAATCCCAAAGCCGCCGGAGTCGGAGCTCCGTCTTTGATTGCCATTTCAACAGGCGCTCCGTAAAACTCTTCGACACGGTCATCTTGATGTGTTTTAAATTCACGGTGCCACAAAACCAAACGGCGCGGCGTATAATAAAACTCAAACTCTCCCGCGAGAGCATTTTTCTCCAGTACGGCTAACCATTTTTTCTCGATCTCACTCAGTTCTTTGAGCAAGGGGACCGCAGGGAGTTCTTCAACGCCGATTTCAATCAAAAGAGGTTTTAACATATCACTTATCCATCAATCATTTTTAAAGCCCGATTTTACCCCTTTGATGGTTAAAAATGGCTGTTGCTTTGGAAAAAATTAATTCAGAGATAAAGTATCCTATTTAGAAGAAGTTAAAAGTTTGGGTGAGTACAATACCCCCCTCATATTAAATTCAACAAGGAACAAAGATGCCAACCATCAATCGTTACGTAGATATCAGCACTGTAGATCGTGAAGCGAAAAAAGATTATATCGATCGTCATTCTCCGTTTATCCACTGTGCCGAGAATGCTAAAAAAGGGGAAAAATTTGCCGTTACGGTAAAAATGGGGAACGAATATTCTCACCCGGATGATTTCGATCACTTTATCGCCAACATCGCGCTTTACAATGGAGAAACATTGCTTGCACGTGCTGATTTTGTCCCGGGAACACTCGGAAATGAAAAAAATCATGCGGAAGTAACCTTCAACATCGTTCCAATGGGTAAAAAATTGACCCTGGTAGCGCACGGTTACTGTACTAAACACGGCGTTTGGGAATCAACACCGGTAGAAGTCGAAGTTCAAGAAGCTTCCACTTGCTGCGGCGGCGGGCACTGTTCGTAACTCTTCTTAAAGCCCTGATTTATGGGCTTTAACCTCTCGCTTTCGCTTTATTCTTCAACAGCCAATAAAATTTCATACGCTATTCTCGCATCACTCACAGAAAAATCGTATTTGACTAAAACCGCTTCAACCTCTTCGAACGGGGTAATCCCTTTGAGCGTGAAGAGAGTTCGGGCACACTTCAAAGCCGCACACGTTTTTGGTTCAAGCCCATCATCAGGACTAAGTGAATAGCACAATGAGTTGACAAATATCTTCTCAAAATTCCAAAATTCAAACAATTGAGCCGCCAACTCATCACTGGAACGTCCCAAAATATTTTTTTCTTCAATGCTCAGTTTTTCCGGTTCATTTTCACTAAAGCTGTACGATTGATGAGTAAACATAAGCACATAAGAGGTAACCAAGCGCCCTATTTCGAGAATAAAGGTTAATCCGCCCAAGGACTGGAGAATGGCACGGTGTTTTTTACCAAGCCAAATATCCAAAAATCGTTGTTGTTGTTCCATCACTCGAAACCATTGGTGTACATCAATCCCATACGGGGCTACATCGGTAAAAGGATGGGCTCTTAACGCCGCTGTAAGTGCCATTCCACGAACCGCCGCAATACCAAAAAGTGCAATTGCCTGAGAGATTGACGTAATCGGATAACGAAATCCATGATAGGGTACATTGGAAAAGCGTAAAATATCCGTATAGAGCATCGGATCGGACTCTATAACACGAATGACCGCTTTTAAATCTATCTCATCAGCCATGCAAAGTTCATTGAGTTTGTTAATTGATTCGGGTAATGGAGGAAAAGATTCTATCGAATAAAGTAGATTGCTACCCACACTCAGCCTTTGGAAAATAATTGAACGTATCGGTCGGATTTTAGCATGATTTTTAAATTTTTTTCCATTATAACCTTTGCTATTACTTAATTTTAAATCTTATCGAGATAATATAAGCAATAAATTTATCCAAAAATAGAACAATTATTGATCAAATAAATACATTTTAAAATTAAAATTATTTACTAAGACAATATGCTTTTCATCATTTTTTGAATTCTTAAAAGGCTGTGTGTGAATATAATGTCCATTTCTAAATCGCATAAAAGATTGAATGACATCCATGCACATGAGAATAAGCGAGAATTTGAGATCCTTGCAATGGCCATGAAAAATGCCTCAGACAGTATGATCGTTACCGATCGATACAACAATATTATCAAAGTAAATAACGCTTTTGTCAACACATTTGGGTATGACGAAAAAGAAGTGATCGGGAAAAATACCCATTTTCTCTCCTCTCCCAAACACGATAGCTCTTTTTACGATCAAATGTGGAATACCTTATTGCGAGAAAAGCATTGGAGCAGTGAAATTTGGAACAGGCGTAAAAATGGAGATATCTTTCCGGCATGGGTGAGTATAAGCGCCATCATGGATGAAAATAAAAAAATCCAAAATTATCTCGCCATTTTTACCGATTTATCCGCATTACGAGAGAGCCAAGAACAATCACTGAAACTGGCCTACTACGATCAGTTGACCGGATTGCCGAATCGCCAAAAAATCGTTGCCGATATGGGTCAAAGAAACCCGTCGGTTTGTGTCATATTTAATATCGACGACTTTAAAGAAATCAATGATTTTTACGGGATCGAAACGGGCGACAATATTTTGAATCAGGTTGGACACTGGTTTAGTAAAATGAATTTCTCCCCGTACCGCATCAGCGGTGATGAATTCGCCATTTTGTTGTATGAAAACTTTACGTGGCATGATCTACGGAATCGGATTAAGGCGTTAATGTCGTTATTGGATGAAAAGATCTTTTTAGTCCGAAATGAAACGATTAACATCCGGATGACCGTCGGTGCTGCGATCGGTCACAGCAAACTGTTGACACGTGCCGATATTGCTTTAAACGGAGCGAAAAAAGACAAAACATCCATTGCACTTTATGCCGAACATGAAAATATTGAAGAGACCTATCGTTCCAATATGAGAATGAGCGCCATGATCCGTATTGCTCTGGCGCAAAAACGGATCATTTGCCATTATCAACCGATCGTAAATCTCATCACCGGAGAGATTAATAAATACGAAACATTGGTCCGTATGGCGGACACGGATAACAATATGATATATCCTGCAAGATTTTTGTCTATTGCCAAAAAAACGAAACTCTATCCTCAAATTACCATAGAAGTTGTCAATCAAGCCTGTGCTCTTTTTGCAAACCGAAATGAAGAGTTTTCCATTAATCTCTCCGATAGCGATATTCGAAATCCTCACATCGTCAACGAAATTATCCATACGATTACAAAAACCAAAACGGCATCACGAATCGTTTTTGAAATTCTCGAATCCGAAGGGATCGAAAACTATGAAGAAGTAGTCGAATTTATTACCACCGTAAAAGCATTAGGGGCAAAAATAGCGATTGATGATTTTGGGACCGGATACTCCAACTTTGAAAATATTCTCAAGCTTAATGTTGATTACATCAAAATCGACGGCTCTCTTATCCAAGGGATTACGGATAATCCGAGGCACCATATTGTTGTCGAAACTATCGTTAATTTTGCCCACAAAATCGGGGCCAAAACCATTGCTGAATTTGTAAGTTCTGAAGCGATTTATACCGTAGTCAAAGAGCTTGGGATTGATTATTCCCAAGGATACTATACCGGTAAACCCGAAGAAATCATCTCATCACCTTAAGTTTATTCATTCTATTTATCTCCTTTTAACCCCATCTTCTTTATACTCTCTCAAATTCATAGAAGTGAAACCCGTGGACTCTTTTCAAAATCTCGCACTGCTCGAAAATCTTTACCGTTTAAAATCACTGGGCTACACCTATGTCGATCCGATTACACCCAATATTCAAACCACTTCGAGTACATTACCCGATTCGATAAGCACCTTGGCTCAAAGCATTGCACAATGTTATCTGTGCGATCTGAGTAAATCACGTCGCCAAAGCATGATCGGCTGCGGTGATCCCAAAGCACCGTTGATGTTTATCGATGCCTATGTCTCTGCCGCAGAAGATGAAGCCGCAGGATATTACATCGGAAGATCAGGGGTGATGTTACGCGATATGATCGAAAAAGTGATCAATCTCACCATTGAAGAGGTTTATTTGACCCATGCCGTTAAATGCAAACCCTTTGGTTTTCAAAATCCATCATCCAGTGAATGCAACAGCTGTACTCCCTTTTTGTCCAAACAAATCTCACTCATAAAACCTCGCATACTCGTCACACTCGGACCCGATGCGTACCAAATCCTGACCGGTGACAATGGAGATTTTGAGCGCGTTCGCGGAGAAGTGATCCCTTTTGGAGATGCGCTGTTGATACCGATGTACCATCCCCTCTATCTCGTTCGGAATCCATCGCTCAAAAAAGAGACCATGCGTGATTTACAAACCATCAAGGCTCAGTTATTATGATTTTCATCCGTATCTTTTTTATTGCATCGATCCTTTTTTTCTCGACTTATGCCCAAAATATGACGATTCGAAAGTCCTCTGACACATCGCCCCTTTCACGTAATGTTACCCCAGTGGATTCAACCATTAAAATTGCCATTATCTCTTCACCCAAAGTTATTGGAAAATACTCTCAGACCCTTTATAATGTCTCACTTGCCACCCTTTTAAGCCGACGCAGTGATCATTTTGAACTTAAACGCTACGATATGCCGGATGAATCTGCCGCCTCACTCTCTCGCGTCTTGGAAGAAGTACGTCATGATGGGATGGATGCGATACTCGCCCCTCTCACCGCAATGGGAGCCAAAGAGATGATTACTCTCAATACCAATCTCCCCATCTTTATCCCCACCGTCCACAAACGCGACCTCCCCGATGCACCTGAGAATTTTACGTTCGGAGGGATCGATTATGTTGCCCAAATCGAAGCGCTGCTCCCGTATATGGGTGATTCAATCGCCATTTTTTATGACAGTTCATCGGTCGGAACCCAGCTAAAAGCTACTACGGAAGAGGTATTTTTTGCCCATAAAAGTGAAAAGAAGAGGGTTTCGAGCTATCCGGTAGATTTGAGGGGAGACAACATTATCTCTCATCTCTCAAAGCCATCGAAATTTAATAAAGCGAGCGTTATTCTCCATATTCCGGTAGTCAAAAGCGCTCTTCTAACCGCACATATGACATTTACCGGAGTCAAAGAGAAAAACATCCTCTCAACGCAGATCAATATCGATCCCACACTCCTCACTCTAACCCAATACAATGACCGTAAAAATATGATCCTTGCTAACTCTTTGATCGAATTTCCCTCAACAATTTACGAGGCTAATGCCCTGATGAATAATGATATCACCGTCGATTGGATCCAATACTCCACCAGTGTCGGTATCGACTATTTGATTTCAGATCTCACCCACACCCATAGGGAGTACACTATGCGTCTTATTAATGCTCAGGTGATTTATCCTGTCGAATTACTGCGTGCGAAAGAGTTTGGTTTTGAACCCCTTAGCGCCCGATAAAACGATTTTTTCCGACAACGTTGGATTATTTAATCATTTAACCCCTGATCAGCAGAAAAAAATCGAGCAAATCGGTATTATTCGTCATTATTCAGCAGGAGAAATTGTCTTTTATGAGGGAGATGAAAGCAATTATTTCCATTTTCTTCTCCAGGGTGAAGTTAATGTTTTTAAAGTATCCGCCAGCCATGAGACGATGCTAATCCACCGTTTCCGCGCCCCCTCACTGATCGCTGAAGTTGCCACTCTCAAACAAATCCCCTACCCAGCATCGTGTGAATCTACTCAAAACTCCACTGTTCTTAAAATTTCGCGTGACCCGTTTTTGCAACTGATCCAAAACGACCCCTCTTTGAGCATCGCACTCATCTCATCTTTGACACAAAAAATCGGAGCATTAGAGAGCTCACTGCAGCGGCACAGCGCTCCGAATGCATTGGCAAAAGTAGCACGTTTAGTCCGTGATGACCCGAATATTTTTCAACGTCTCAAAGGGATTGAAATAGCTCGCTTGATCGGAATCACCCCCGAAACGCTCTCTCGAATGCTTAAAAAACTGAAATCTGAAGGGGTTATTACTATGTCAAAAGTAAATGGCATAACCCTTTTGCTCTCTGATGAACTTAACCGTTACAGCGGAGAATAATTTTCCTTTAAGAGAAGCAGTGATAGAGTTGGATTATCTATCAATAAGGGGTATTTAATGGGGAAAAGAGGGATTTCACTTCTACGCGGGATTGAAGCACAAACCGTGTATGAACTTCTGAATAAAGCATATTGTGATGAATGGCTCGCATACTACCAATATTTTATCGAATCCAAAGTGGTGAAAGGGTTGATGAAAGACGCCGCTATCGTCGAACTCACTCAGCACGCCGCCGATGAACTTCGTCATGCCACAATGCTATGCGATCGTATCATTCAACTCGGTGGAACTCCTGCTCTACACCCTGCTGAGTGGTTAACCAATACCAATTGCGGTTACGATGCACCCACGGAACCTGATGTACGTAAAGTACTGGAACAAGCGATCAAAGGGGAACAATGTGCCATCGGTGTTTACTCAAACATCCTCGACATTACACGTGAAAAAGATATTATTACCTACGATTTGGTCTCTCAAATTTTAGCCGATGAAGTGGAGCATGAAGAGGATCTTCAAGCGTTGTTTGACGATATCGAAGAGTTCATCGAGCAGTTCAAGAAATAAGAATGAAATATCCATTTTTTCTCTCCATTGTTATGGCTTTATCACTTCAGGGAGCCGATATACTAGAACTGGTTGGGCTGCTTGATCGTAACGACACCCAAACATTTCACTCACGTATCCAAACCCTTAGCGATGCTAACACAGCGCGCGAGGATAATAATAAAACCGTTTTGATGTATGCCGTGTGGGTTGGGAATATTGAGGCGGTCAAGTATCTGATCGAAAAAGGGGCCGATGTTAATGCTCAAGATGCAGGAGGTGCCACAGCATTGCATCTCGCGGCATGGAGAGGTCATACGCCTATCGCTGTATATCTGATTGAAAAAGGTGCATCTGCAAATGCCATGAGCAAAGAGGGGATGACTCCGCTGGATATTGCTATGATGCGTGAAAATCATGAAATCGGTGCAGCAATCGAAAAAGCAGCTCCCAAACTCAAGCCCCTACTCTAAAGCGGATAAAAACGCTTTTTCCTCTGCAGGGATTTTCGTCATATTCCCTGCGAAATTGATATAAACCAAATCGATTTTCATTTCAAATATTTTTTCATCTTCACGAAAAATCTGCTGCAATAAGCTAAACGAAGCATTTTTTATCTGTATGAGGGTTGTTTTTACCGCTAAAATGTCTCCAAACTTAGCACTTTTGAGATAATCGGCTTCGATGTGCTTCGCTACAAAATGCCCCCCCTCCAATATCGGAGAACGCCCCGCATCAAAAAAGAGCTGACTTCGGGCCCGTTCGCAAAAATTGAGATAATTGGAGTGATAGACAACTCCGCCGACGTCGGTATCTTCATAATATACTCGAATATTCATCCTGCTATCCCCGTTTTATCGGCATTTGAGCCATTATTTTCATTTGGTGTGACAAAAAGTGTGACAAATCCTTTAAGAAATTTGTCTCTATCGTCACTATCTTCTGGTATGTATTTAGCATACGTTTGCAATGTGATTTGGATATTTTCATGCCCCATGGTTTTAGAAATCCATCCTATATCAATTTTCTTCGCAAGCATCTGTGATGCAAAAGTGTGTCTTGTATTATAAATATTGCGTTTAGCAAGACCTATCTTTTTCAAAAGCAATTTGAATTTTAGATTTAAAAAATCTGGTGTATGCCAAGGTTTTCCCCATCGATTCAAAAAAACCTTTCCATTTTTTAAACCAGTTTCAAGAAACTGAGCACGTAATGCTTCTTCGACCTGCGGCAACATATCAACAGACCGATTAGAAGCTTCCGTTTTAGGTTTTCCGATGATATAACCGCCTTTACCACTTCGTTTTGTGGTTTTTGAAACGTTAATTTTTTTAGAATCAAAGCAAATATCTGACCAATCAAGAGCAACTGCCTCACCGGGACGAATTCCTGAAAATATTGCAAACTGCAAAAACCAACGAAATTGCCCTTTTGCATTTTTAAGAATTAGAACGATTTCGTTATCGTTGAAAGGTAACATCTCTGTACGAAATATTTTTGCATTCGAATTTTTTGGCAGCTTTACTTTTAACACTGGATTTTCTGGTACTATACCTTCGCGCCAAGCATCATCAAAAATATGATTCAAGACACCTCGATATTTTTTTATAGAGCTAATCGATAACCGTTCAGCAAGTGTATTTTGCCACTCTTTGATTTCACTAGGTTGAATCGAATTGATTTTTCTAGCACCAAAATATGGCAAAATATCGCGTTCAAGAATTTGTTGCCTAGCCTGCAAAACATGACCTTCGACTTCATGTTTTTGTAAGGCGAGACTCCGCTCTGCAAAATCAGCAAAAATAGGTGTTTTTGGTGCCTGTATTTTAAGTGAAACTGGATCGGCTTTTCTACCCGTAAGTTCCAAATAAAGTTCCGGTAAAATCTCACGCTTGATTGTTTCTAAATTTTCAGATGTTGCTTTCATTTCCATTGATGGGCGTTGTCGTTTCCCATTATAAATAAAATCAAGTTTCCAAATTCCCTTTATATCGCGGATTGTAAAAACTAAATCTCCAAATTGACATTTGTAATTATTTTTCAAAGAACATCTCCTCTCGGAGTTTCTTCACGCGCAGAAATTTTACCTATTTTTTGCAAAATCTTTTGAGTGACAGGATTATTGGCCGGTACGGTTTCATTTGTAAGAATCTCTTTTTTATTTTCTCGGCGATTTTTATACCCTCCTGTTCTCTTCAATACTATGATTGCGGATGAAATGAATTCAAGTGCTCCACGACTATTAAAACGATAATGAATCCCCTCTTCTATAGGTGAATCACTGTCTTTGATCCAATTATCAAGACATTGCTCTGTTAAATTTAAAAAAGTAGCAACATGTCTTTTTTTCCGCAAATCAGGAATAAAAAGTTCGAGTAATTGCTGTTGCTCTTCAAGGCGTTGAAGAACTAGATCTAGTTTTTCTTCAAAGTACACAACGCCCTCCTATAGTAGATTCTAAAAAACGTTTCATGCTGCTCCCCCGATTCGTTCTCGTCGTTTCTCTTCGGCTTTTTGATACGCTATTTCAATTACAATATCGGAAGGAATAATATTGCTGGTTTTAAGGATAAAATCATCTTTCGCCAACTCACGACAGAATCGACGATCGGTTCGCTGAGTCGATAAAAACTGACCAACTAGATGATCAATGATGTCCGTATGTCTTAAGGCTTCAAACCACTCTTCGAGCTGAACGGATTCATCTGAATATGGCTCAGAAAGTCCACACAATACGTGCTGTTTGAATGCAATCGAATTATCGATCCCCCCACTGTTTAGACGGTATTGAACGTAATCTTCGATTGTACTAATTGTCATTTGATTTTGCTCTGCAATATCTGCAAGAATTAAAGTTTTGCGAAGCCCCTGTCTCCCTTCTCTGGGGGTTAGGGGGGTATTAATTATGTCTGAGGTGGTCTCTGTAGTAGTCTCTGTTATATCTAAATTCCCAAAGGGGGGTTGCGTAAATGCCGAAAGTTGATTTACATATATGCCATTAAGGCGTTTCCGTAACATCTCGATATTCAGGTGGTAAAAAGTCACACGATTCATGTTGATTTTTTTAGATACAACACCCAAATCTTCGAGAGTTTTATACGCAGTGGTGAATTCTTTTACCGAGAATCCTAGTTCCTCACACCAACTATCACCTTCATTGTATGCATTGTTTTTACACGGCTCGATAAACTTATAGAAAGAACCGCCCATCTTTGTATGCCAATAAATCATCTGTTGCAACAAGATCGTTGCAGTTACTTTTTTAGTAATCTTATTCAGTTCTTTGCGATAAAGCAGGATCTCACGGTCAGCGGCGAGTAGTTGCAAAATATCCATCAAACACACTCAAATAAGGACTTTACAGACCGTTCAGCTGGCTTACGGCGAAGTTTTTTGCGAGATCGATTTCCGATCACGGATCGAGCTTGAGAGGGCTCGCAGAGGGTCTCTACCCATTCTTCAACCGCTTTGTGGATCTCAATCTCATCTTCGTTGTCGAGCTCCTCGAAGATCCGATGCGGGTCGATCCACTCAACCGTGAGGTGGTCAATCACAGCCATCGAGGCATTCCGCTCAAATCCCCTAGCGACTGACATGATCGTCGCGTGGTCGTTATCTAGCCACATCCGGCGTAGTCGGGCACGTAGTGCGTCTTTTATCTCTCTCGCTGCACAGACTTCAAGTTCAACATTTGCCGCAGCGGCAATGAGGCAACGTATGTCATCCTCACCACCACCAGCATTAGATCGACCATCACGACCACTAAAGGCCGAAACGATTTCGTAGAGCCATTCGGCGACAGTTTCAGGAATCGATTCCGTAAGGATCGGAAATGTTTTCTTAAAGCCTATTAAGGCAAACTCGGTATAATTAAATTCTGGATTTTTCGACAACTGGAAACTCCTTTACCCTCTCGCCGTCCAAAGTTAGAGGGTTAAATGAACAATATGAACAATAAATAAACATGGATATAATAACAACATGGAGCAAAAAAGTCAAGTTTTGCGGATAAAAACCGTTCGTAAAGTTTTAGGATTTAAAAATCGTGATGATTTTGCTGTATCTCTAGATATACCTTTTTCTACTCTTCGTGCGTATGAACAAGGTAAAATAGAACATATACCTCTTTCTTTTTTTAAAAAAATTCATGAAATCCATGGTATCTCTCTTGAATGGCTTCTAAGTGGAAAAGGTGATATTATGGATAATTCCAGTATTGCCCATGACAATCCTTTGAGTGAGATTTTCTATCGAGCACTTGAAATATCCAGCAATAATGATTCATCAGAAAAATTAAAACTACTTCTTGAAAATTTTATTGATACCGAATCGTCATTAAATATAATTCGCCCAAAACTCAAAAGTTTAAAAGGATATGATTTATTTTCAACTATTGCTGAGATGTGGCATGGTAAAGGTGAAAGAATGTCTATAGTTTTCATGGAATTTATAGACAATTTAACTGATACATTATCAAAAAATTTATCACATGAAAATGCTAAGAATGACTTATTATTATCATTAGATGGCTTTCATAAGCCATTACTTAAACAAGTCCAAGGATTGTCTTTTTCATGGGAAAATGATAAAAATAACCTAAAAGAATGGATTGAAAAAAATCTCGATAATTTAGATTGCTATATAATCCTCAGTAATTTACAAACAGTTAAAGATTCCCTTCATAAACAGCTTAATATATTAAACAAATCGTTTAGATAGCTCTTCCTCTATCTTTAGATTCTTTCATCCATATATTAATGTCATCTATGTGATATCTTATCATTCCTTTTTTACCTTCAGCTTTTATATAATTTGGTCCTATATGCCTTTTACGCCATGTTCTTAGTGTTTGTACATTAACTCCTAAATATTCTGATAATTCTATATCTTTATATAGTATTTTAGTTTCTGACATTGTTCTATCCTTTTAAAATCTATTTGTATATTTATGTATCATTGCAGCCATCTTCACAAACTTCCCTATAGTAAGCCCATATTGTGCAGCTGCCTGTTCAACTTTTTCAAGCTCATCATTCGATAAATAGATAGGTACTCTCGTGAGTTTATGATCACCATCTTTTTTGGGTCGCCCTCCCCGTTTTCGATCTGCTTCAGCATACGATTGCGTATTATCGCCACCTGTTCTTTTAGCTCTTATCGCTTCTTTGATATTGATTTTTTCAGACATATTTATCCCTTTTTTAGCGCTATTAAAGCGTTATTTATCACTATTAAACAGTTCAATAAGGCTTTGATACTGCTGATAAACCGTTCTATAGGCACTTTTTGAAAGAGGTGTCTCAAAATAAAGTTGTGTAACCGTCTTGCCGGTTTCCATACTGTTCTTGAATATCTTCGAGTTACGAAGTTCCAAAAAATATAGCTCTTCAAAAAAAGAACTGATTTCATCGCGAAATGTCTCAAAATCACTCTCTTTCTCTGTTTTGGTGATGACGACTATGATATTGGAATTTACCGCTATGATCTCTTCAATCGTCTCAACAGTGCGCATAAGTGCGTTATAGTCTATAGAGCACGGTACGATCACTGCATTGGATGCTTTGATAATATCAAGCACACCGCTATCCACAAACCCGCCAAAGTCATATACACAATCATCTTGCAATATTGGTCGACCTATTCGAGCTTTGTCAGGATAAATGGTTTCAATCACCGAATTGTCATTTGATTGGAGCTCATATCCCAAATCTTTTGCGAGTGAGAATGAAATAGGTGTTTTTCCGACACCACCCTTCTTATTGATCACTGAAATAATCATCTTTAACCCTTTAAAAGCGTTTTTTTAGCGTTATTTATCACTACACAACCGATAAACATCCGTTATCTATATACAAATTTCACATTTTTAGACTTCTAGTGGAGAGTTTTGCGAAATTTGTATATAGATGAAACCGTTTACAAGGAGGAATAACACAATGAGTTTGGATACTGCAAAACATCTCAAGCTATCAGATGTTGAGTTAAAGCAGACGTATCTTTTTTATGCACGATGTTCTGTTGTAGATCGAGTCGAAATTATGGGTAGACATGCAAAATTGTTTCATCAACTTCGTTCCAACAATGTTGATGAATTAACCTTGGCAGAACTATCCTTCATCGCTCAGACAAAAGCAATTAGATCGTTAATGAACGATCAAGATTCAATACGTCGAAAAAGCTATGGAGAGATGGATCTAGAAGAGATTGAGAAACTCTCCGAAATGAAAATTCGACGCTTCTTCGATAACAATACGGACCAAGAAACAGTCCGATCAAAACTCATTCAAAAGTGGCCATTAGTGGTGTCTTTGCGCACAGCTCCAATCAAAAAAGGCAATAAGCCATTATCGTTTAAAAAACTAGCTTTGATTGTAAAAAAAGAGCTGCATTTAGAGCAGTTAGCACCGTCAACTATTCACAAACTATGGCATGAACTTGAATCAAAAAATACACAAGAGGACACACAATGAATTTCGCAAAAATTATCGATCGATTAAAGAATCCAACACTGGATATTAACTCGTTTCCACTCACCGAAAATAGTGAGTGGACACTGCATCAATTGATTGCAAATGATAGTACTGGAGACTATCTATTGTACACATGGTTAACATTCTTAAATGAAGACAAAGGAATCGACTTTAAAACTGATTCACTGGTGCAACTGAACAAGATCAAAGCAGGACTTAGAATGTATGTAAATGGTGGAATGAAACTAGGTTATGCTACAGATTATTTTGAACCGACGGAACGCGAAATTAATTCGAAAATGTATAAAAGTATTCGGTGCGTATTTCTCTCTGAAGAACCTGAAAAAAATGCAAAAAACAATGTGTACCTATATGACCTTGATGTACATGCCATGCTTGAAAGTTGGAACTTCTCGATGCAAGGAAGAAAGACACTCTATCTGATGGAAGCCATGAGTATCCTATCGGTTTATGACTCCCCGAATAAAATTCAATCATATTATTATACGGATGCTCTTATTGAAAGTTACGGTAAATCCTATGAAGCTCTAATGAGTTTATCAGCACCTGAACACGTCAAAGAACTTCTGCAAAAAAGAGCTTTTAAACAAAATGCAGGGCAAAGTATTCTCAATGAATACCAAAAACGGCATCTAAAGGATGATAAAAAATAATTCCAAAACGTTCGCTACCCCATTTTCAGAACATTTTCTTCATCATTTTCAAGCAAGACCAGCGTATGAGTCTGTATCCCCGATTCTACGGGGATGGAGAACCCCTTCCAAGCAAAAATAGAAACCGTAGGAAACGTCCATATAAACTGTCAAAAAAAATTCACTTCTAAGCCTTCAAATCTTTATTACACTTTCTTTTTTAATCATAACTTGTGCAAAAAATGGTGGAGCTCAGATATGCCCAAGGGACGTCATACCATCATAATCAAAAGAGCCGAGATTACGCTTTACTCGACACAATAAAGAAGATTGACTTAACCAATTCGCCGGCCTGCGGCTTAATCAGCGCAACATATTTTTTTAGGAGAAAATCATCCGAGGACCAGTACACCATCAATCGACGGAATTATTAAAATCTATCTTTGTTGCAGGTGCAAAAAAGACAGAACGCATTGATCCTAATCATCCAAATTTTCAGATGATTTCATCCTATGGTACAGCTTCTACTTTTCGCGCCTTGTGGGAGAATTTTTTTCACTATTTACGCGAGCATTGGAATGTAAAAGATGCAGAAAAAATTACCGGAGAAATGATCGCAGCTTATATGGATTACAAGTGCGAATATCATGTTAGTAAGCAGTATTTGGAGAAGATCAGTTCGGCACTCGGGAAATTAGAAACAGCACTCAAATATTACACAAAAAATAAATACGGCGAAGCAAAATATTACGATTTTTCAATTCGACAATTCATACTAAATGAAGCCAGAAATTTAGATTTGGTGGCCGACAATTTTCATAATAGAGCTTATGAAAATCCAGAACTTTTAATTGCATCATTATCCGATCCTTTACATCGTAAGGCCGCACGAATCCAGTACGAAGGTGGGGCTCGTTTAGAGGGTGTATCTCTTATAAAATTAGAGCAACTACATGGCATAAAATATGATGATATTACTTGTTCCGATAAAGCCATTATTTTTACAAAAGAGAAAGGTGGAAAAGAAGGTGATGTGCTGATTTCAGTTGAAATTTATGAGGAACTTTTAGAATATTTTACTGTTCACAAACACTTCAAAATTGATCGTCAAAAATATTCAAACGACATTCGAGAAACGTGCAAAAAATTAGGTATTCCAGCGGAGGGTTCACATGCCTTTAGGTGGAATTTCGCGAAGCGTCGCATGATGGAATATGCTCGTGCCGGTTACACCTATGAGCAAAGTCTTCAATCAGTTAGCTGGGAGATGAAACACAATAGAGCAAATATTACAACCGTATATTTAGGTGGATAGTCTCCTCTTGGAAATTTCAAGAGAATTGAGCTGTTTTCATCATAGATCAATAATGTACTACATGGTTAATACAAAAACCCAAAGAGCCAAAGGGGGATTTTGTTCTTATAGCCTATCTCGATATCATCGGAAGCGATATAGCTGTTTGGGATATCTTTGATTTGCTCAAATCCTTTATTCTTTCCACCTATTTCAAACGTGTACTTATCGTCTACTAAAAAATCCCCTTTTTTAGAGGTATAGATCGATTCATCGATAAATCGGTTTTTAGCCGCAAGAGCATTTTTGATTTGATTGACGAAAAATGCTTCTCGCATACTGCCGATATCTACTGACGAAGAGAGGGCAAAGGAAAGATTAGTGTTTTGCATCAACAGTTTTTCGGGCTTGGAGAGTATGTTATACCCTTTTTCTTTACTTCGAAGCGTATTGATGATTTTAGCCTGTTCGAGATGATTTAGATACTCGTATACTTTAGGTCTTGAAATCTGAGTTGCAGATGAGAGATCGGTGATGTTTGGGATAAATGGGACATTAATTGCCAAAAGGTAAAGAAGCTTTTTGAGCTTCCCGATTTGTGCCATTTCAATTCGATTAATATAGGGTAAATCAGTTTCAAGAATAAGATTGATAACCTGCGTCAGTCGTTGGTGAAAACCCTCTTTGTCTTCCAATACAAACGGATAGGCACCGTATTCAAGATACTCTTTAAAATATTTGAGAGGTTTGATCTGCTCTGCTATATTTGTTGCAATCGCACCATGATTTGCTAGAAGATCTTCTAGGCTGATAGGCTTGAATTGCATAGCACCGCTAAGACTTAAATACTCGCGGAACGAGAGGTTTTCAAGAGTATAAATAAGACTTCTTCGTGAAAGATCCCCTTTTTGTTTATTAATCTGGAGGATCGAAGAACCTGAAAAGACGACTCGAAGCTCAGAAGCATCATAAATTGCTTTGACATGACTTGACCAATCGTCATATTTATGAACTTCGTCGATAAACAATATCTCTCCGCCGTAACTTTCAAACTCCATGGCAAAATCATAGAGAGATACCGATTGGAAATAGGGATTATCAAGCGAAATATATAGGGCTTTATCGCTCCCCTCATAATGCTCTTTGATGTACTGAAGCATCATTGTAGTTTTTCCGAGCCCTCTTTGCCCCAATATACCGATCGATTTAGAGGTCCAATTGATTTGATCATAAAGGTAACGTTTTTTATCCAGTGAAATCGTGCGGAGCCGTTTTGCTTGTTCTTGGAAAAGAGTTTGTAAACTCATATAGGCAACCTATTTATAAATATGTAAAGCAAGATTAACATTATTGCGATTAATTGTCAAGCCCTTGTTCGAAATTACTATTTATTCGGTTCAATGAATCTATCAACGTAGACCGCTTCACTTCAAACGTACGGCAAACTGCCGCTTTCGACATCCCATTATTCAAAGCTTCTAAAATAGCATCCATCTTCTCTTTTGGAATCGCGCGCGGCCGTCCGCCGATTCGTCCTCGCTTTTTCGCAGCAGCAAGTCCAGCATTAACACGTTCTTGAATCAATGAACGCTCGAACTGTGCCAACGCTCCGAAAACATGAAAAAGCAATTCCCCTGATGGACTGGAAGTATCCATCCCCTCTGTCAAAGATTTAAACCCTATCCCTTTGGCTTTGAGCTGATTGATGATTTCGATTAGATGTGGAAGCGACCGCCCAAGACGGTCAAGTTTCCAAACTACAAGTGTATCACCTGATTTGACATACTCTATCGCTTGAGCCAAACCGACACGATCATCTTTAGACCCGGAAGCTTTGTCTTCGAAAATATTTCTATCATCCACTCCAGCACTGATCAAAGCATCACGTTGAAGATCGGTACTTTGTCGATCACCATCAGTTGAAATGCGCATATATCCTATTAACATGTCGGAAAACCTCAAATTTAAGTATTCGTATATTATAGCATTCCGATAGTGTTTTTCGTATAGTTTTTTATTCTAGGATAGGTTCTAAATCGCAGTTTGAAAAGATTGTACGGAAAACAAATGTTTTACGTCAGATATGAACAACAACAATCAAACAAAACTCTGGCATCTGAAAGTCATCCTATTGTTCAATATAGATAAAATGAGCATGAATATATTATCAGAATGCTATAATCAAGCTCATCGCATAGTCCTTCAATAAAATACAAGAACTAACGGATGTAATGATTGATTAAGTGTTAAAGAGAGTCAGTAATGTATATATCTAAACTCAGTCTTGTTAATTATCGAAATTTTTCTAATACTAAACTAATCTTTTCTGATGGTATTAATACTATTATAGGAGAAAATGGTTCTGGTAAAACCAACCTATTTAGAGCTATTAGATTACTACTAGATGACTCTATGCGCCGTTCAGCACTAAATCTTGAGGAAAAAGACTTTTGTCGAGATCTAAAAGATTGGCGTGGGCACTGGATTATTATAGGCTTAGAGTTTGATGACGTTTCCGCAGATGAAGCGATTCAATCACTTTTTCTTCATGGTACGGGTACTGTTGGAATATCTTCGGTGAGTAAAGCTACATATAATTTAATATTCCGGCCAAAAACGACTGTCAGAACAAGCTTATCTTTGCTCCCCGCAGGAGACAAAAATGCCCTTAATACCCTGCTTTCGACTATTACAATTGATGATTATGAAACAATAGTAACAGGGAAGAGTAGTGTAGATTTTAATGACCCCATAGTCTACAAAGGACTTGTAGGTGATTTTGAGCATGTTGTATTTTCAAATGAATTAAACCCGCCTGAGATAGGCTGGAAGATTCCGCCGATTTTGTCTATGGCAAAGGAGATATCTTTTACTTTCGTTCAGGCATTAAGAGACGTAGTTTCTGATTTTCATAATAATAGAACAAATCCGCTATCAACCTTATTGAAAAGTAAAAGTGGTCAAATAGGACATGCGGATTTTGAACCTATCACACAGCAAGTTCAAGCATTAAATAGTGCCATCGAAAGCTTGCATGATGTCACTGATATAAAAAACGATATAGAAAATACCATTAATGATACCGTTGGCGATGCATATTCGCCTCATTCTATGTCGATTAAATCAGATCTATCTGATGAAGCAGAACATCTTTTTCGGTCATTAAAATTATTCATTTCAGAATCTGATGATGGATATGAAGGTGCAATTCATGAGATGAGCTTAGGTGGCGCAAATTTAATTTATTTGACTCTTAAACTGCTTGAATTTAAATATCAAAAGGCCAATCAAGCCATTGCAAATTTTTTACTAATAGAAGAGCCCGAAGCTCATATCCACACACATATTCAAAAATCATTGTTTGACAAACTACGCTATTCAAACACACAGATAATATATTCTACACATTCATCTCACATCTCAGAAGTTAGCAATATAAGAAATGTCAACGTACTGGGTAAAGTGGATGGAAAGTATGAAGCATTTCAACCAGCAATGGGGTTAACAAATGAACAATCAGGATTTGTGCAACGATATCTTGATGCAATCCGAAGCAACCTTCTATTTGCCAAAAGTGTTATTTTGGTAGAAGGTGATGCTGAAGAAATTCTTATTCCCACGTTAATCAAAAATGTTCTAGGTGTTAGCCTAGATGAATTAGGCATTAGTCTTGTTAATATTCGCAGTACTGGGTTTGAAAATATTGCAATGTTGTTCCATGATGATCGTATAAGAAAAAAATGTAGCATTATTACAGATTTAGATGAAACATTTTTTGATACTGTGGAAGTTGCCAGCGACAGTGATGAGATGAAAAGCTTAAAGAAAAAGGCTAGGGGTTCTAGGGATGCTGGAATTGCAAGAAAAACTAAACTGGATTCATTTTGTATGGGAAATCAATGGATAGAGACATTTTATGCACCACATACTTTTGAAGTAGATTTTATTGCAGCTGGTAACAGTAATAAGTTTATAAAGGCATTGGGTGATGTGTATACAGATCCTTCAACGCTCTCGTTATCAAAAACTGAGTTAGAATCAACTGATATTGCTATTTTTGGAAAACGTGCACTTAGAATGGCAAAGCATTCGGGGAAGGGTTGGTTTGCAATTATTTTAGGTAACACAATCAATTCTAACACTAGAATTCCAGACTATATTATTGATGCTGTATTGTTTGCTCATGGGCATATTAGTTCTGATGTACTTTCTAAAATACTTAACTATCGTATCAATAAAATTATTCGAAATATCAATAAACAAGAGCGAAAGAATGTAGATGCTATTGATTTAGAAGCTAATCCGGAAAACAGCGAAAATGTATCTCTATGGATAGATTATATATCCACTCAACGGAGTCAAATTGTAGCATTGAAACAAGACTTAACCTCATTCCGCGCCGGAACCTTGGATTTCAATCAAATACAAATAAATATGCAGCAATATTTTCCAAATGACAAAATCAATCCAATTCTAGCAAAATTGTAACTCATGTTTATTTGGAATCAGGAAGATCTTAATGCTGAACAAATTTCTGCCATAGAAGAGGAAAAAAGTGTTTTTTTGATTGCATGCCCAGGAAGTGGAAAAACACGGACATTGACATATAAAATTGCAAGAGAATTATCAAAAATAAGCGACGAGAAGAAATGGGTAGTAGCTATTACCTATACTCATCGAGCAGCTGATGAAATCCACGAACGCATAGAAAATTTGGGAGTGGATACCTCTAAGCTGTGGATTGGAACTATCCACTCATTTTGTTTAGAGTGGATTTTAAAACCGTATGGCATTTATCATAACGTACTAAGACATGGATTTCGAGTGATAAATTCGTATGATACAGAGGAACTAATAACAGAACTCTGTAAAGCTTATCAAGGTTCAACAATAACACATTATGATTGTGGATACCATTATACAAGTATGGGTTGTGTATTACGTTGTTCAGAAACTAAAAAACCTCATGTTAAACATATATTAGATCAATATCACAACACTTTATTTCTTAACAAGCAAATAGATTTTGAGCAAATATTGTTTTATGCGTACGAGTTAATTATTCAATTGCCCATAATTAGTAAATTACTGAGCGCATTATTTTCATATATATTAGTTGATGAGTACCAAGACACCAAAGAGGTTCAATATAAAATTTTTAGTTCGATATTAAATCATGGAAAAGGAAATGTGAAAGCATTTATTGTTGGTGACCCAAATCAGGCTATTTATGGTTCATTAGGTGGTTATGCCATAACGCCTAAGGAAATCCGTGAAATGGCCAATATTGAAATTGTAGAAAAAGCATTGTCACTAAATTATCGTAGTTCAAGCCGGATTATCAATTATTTTTCTAATTATAATGCCCATAATACATTAATAGAAGCTGCCAGTTCACTGAGTAATTTTAATAGTCATATTACATTCAATCAAATGATTCACAAAAATAATTTATTGGAAGAGTTGACTCAACTTATTCAATATCACATTAAGATAGTAGGTATATCTCCAAATGAGATATGCATTATTGCGCCACAGTGGCTACATTTAGCTAGCATGACTCGCAGTTTGGTTGTAGCATTACCAGAATACAGTTTTGATGGACCGGGCATGGTTCCATTTGCACGGGATGTTGACAACTTCTGGTTCAAATTAGCAAAGATTATTCTGACTGAAGCATCACCAAAAATGTATGTACGTCGTTTAAGATGGGCTTCTGAAATATTATTGGCATTAGAAAATGCGGATGTTAACATTTCACATCTTTCTGCAAAAATACTATTGAGAGAATGTAATTCTATATATCTCGATGAACAAAACGGTCTCAAATATTTAGAACAATTCTTTTTTCTTTTGTTTGAACAGCTTGGTATAGATTTTAGAATATACCCAACTTTATATGAACATCATCAAACTTTTTTTGCAAGCTCACGTGCACGTATTGACTACCTCAAAAAAGAACAATCCGACTTTAGTGATATTGGTGCTTTTCGTAAAGTATTTCAGAGTCGGAGCGGTATTACTATATCAACTATCCACGGAGTAAAAGGTGCCGAATATGATGTTGTCATTGCCTATGCGTTATTAGAAGGTATGGTTCCTAATTTTAATGATAACAGCGTTGAAAGTGCCAAAAAATTACTTTATGTGATTGGCTCTAGGGCTAGAAAATATTTACATCTTTTTTCTGAAAAAGGACGGAAGTCTGGTGGACAATATCCAAAAGAATATCAGCCTACTAATATCCTAAAAAATTGTCTTTTTAACTACAACTAGAATATGAGCTTGCAGTATTCTCTTGAAAAAATCCGTTGTTATAAAATTTAATCGTTCCGCGCATGATCTTTAGTCCGCTACTATTTACAATTGATCGCTTCGCGCCCGGCAAACTGATCATTACGCATATAGATCAGATTCACACTGCATTGATTTCCATATGCTTGTCTACTGCATGTAGCCGTATAACCATCGATCGATACTTTCCCCGCACCGTATTGGCTGCATTGCTGCACTAATGAGCCTTTAGCGTTTTGTATCGATTGAGGTAGTTTTAGGTTGGAATAGACAAACCGTTCATCGGTAATATCTCGTGCTTCATTGTTTTGAACTTTATAGTTTCTGTAGGTCTTGTTTCCACCTACCTCTTGGATATTAACTAGCTTGCTCATACCGTTATCGCTATAGACAGTAGAAACCAATTTTCTATTACCAATATTGTTTTCACTTTGAGCTCCAAGTGGGAGCATTGAGGTTGAAAGAGCAACTCCTTGCATCTGTATATCCGATACGTCACTTTGATCAATGACGCGGTTGTTTTTTGCATACGCTGGAGCGGTATCGGTAAGAAGCATATATTTAAACGTATCAATTGTCCGAAACACAAACGGATGTTCGATATCAGCACATCCCATCTCTCTTTTCATCATCACCGGTTTGCTATAGATATTCGTTTCACCGCCATCAACAATGAGTTTGCCTGATGCCTCTTCACAGAATGCTCTTGCCATTTCCGTTTGACTTTTAAATGGAGCGTACTTAATTAGGTATTTATTCCCTTTTTGCTCTGTTACATATTCAGCTAATAACGACTCAATCGTTTTAGAGATCTTTGGCTTCGTGAAGTTTTCCGCTGCTACCGCTTCATTAAATGTGACCACCATGGTGTCGGGATAGCGTTTGGTTTTAGCGGTATAGATGGTTTTACCGCTATCTATCGATTTACATGAGGTGTCATAGTAAAAGTTCTGAGGTCTAAGTGCATCCGTATCGGCAATAAACCCTTTTTTCAAACGCTGCTCGGTAAAAAACTCTCGAAACTCGCTGCGGGATTTACTGAAGAAGTTTTTATCTTCGGATTTGAGTTTGGTGTATTCGTTTCTTTGTTCTTGTGAGAGCGATTTAACTTTACCCTGATCGAAACTGTGTGCTTCTAGAGTATCACCGAAGTTGTCTTTGATGGTAAAGTAGACATCTCCTCCGTATGCGAAGCACTGACGCTCCAGCATATCTTTGGCATCTTCGCTTCGGGTTTTATAAGTTCTGCCCCCTCCTATAAGGGGAAGTTCTTCAATCGGTGTGACTACTTCGATGGTGTTGGAGGCATCAGTTGTTTTTACTTCGATCTTCATCTCTTTCACCCCTGCAATAAAAGCGTTGGAAAGAGGTGGTTGATCGGCATGTAACGCGGTGGTTAGTGCTAAGGCTAGGAGTATATTTTTTGAATTCATAGTGCAGTTTTTTCCTTTCTTTTTCTGCTTGCATAGCTATTACTATTTGTGTGAAGGAGTATAACATAAGTACACTCTAAATAGTAATCACTATTTATTTGGAGCCGCATTGAGAACACTGGAAGATCTTACCCAAGAGGATATTGACGAGCTCTACCGACGTATCGGAAAAAACGTCAAAGCGCTTCGTGAACTCAACGGTTTAACCCAGCTTGATCTCTCATTTGCGATGAACCTCAAATCCCCCGGTCTTATCTCTCAGAGTGAGCTCTATCTCGATAAACAGCACTTCAACATCAAGCACCTCTATCAAATAGCCCACATTCTCGAATGCGACATCACCGATTTTTTTAAGGTCGATTGATCTTAGGCAATCAATCGTTGTAAGGCTGATTTCTTCGGCACACTGCGTTTTATCTTCTCTCCCTGGGCATAAACATCCCACTCACTGCTTTTATCATCATTGCACGCCGTGAGCATCAGCAGTACCGGTTCATCGTCGCTATTGGTTGTATGGGTGAAGATATAACTATGTCCTAGATAGAGATAACGGACACATCCGTTCTCCAACACAAAGGACTTACCTCCGCGAACTATCGTTTCGGCATAACGCACCGCCGTGGGTTTAGATTTAATCCCGAACCGTTTTTTGAGACGTTTGAGGGCATGATGGGTGAGGACAATGTTCATTTCATCCTCCATAGGTGTTCATAAGTAGTGCATACAGAGCACCGGAACCAAATACAATCACATCGATTAGAAGCAATACTCTGGCAATACGTTTGGCTTTAGTCATCATGACCATACCCTCCGAAACTACTTCCATGGTCACTAAAACCATGACTGCTTCCACAGTGGTGCATATCAAATCCATAAGGGTTACCGCAGACATCGACACACCCCATCATTGGCAAACCGGTTGCGGGGTTAATCTCAATCCCTTGGCAGTCTTGGTGAGATCCAAACGAATTCTCGTTGGGAGTGAAGAGATCGAAATCGTGCATAAAGCTGTGGTTGTTCTGCTTCCACATCTTCATAGTAGATAATGACGCTTTGTAATTTAGGAGCATGTGCACAAACAGATAGATGAGTGCGAGTAATACAAATGCTTTTAACATCGTCTTTCCTTTTTTGTTTCATTGTTGTATGAATCTTTCTTTTTATTGCTAGAGCGGTTAAAACCGCTCCAGTAGACTTCTCACCCACGGAGTATCTCTATGGGTGAGGATATAACACAGCAGTGCTCCCAGCACTGCACCGACAATGCTTTGCAGATAATCTGTGAATGTTTGGGCATGCCATGCTAATACAAGTGCGGGGAGGTAGAATCCTCCCCAGATAATGAGCCGTTTTATAGGTTCTCTTTGGAGGTTGCTTGATACCCTCTTAAGATAATACGGATGATTCTGCTCACAAGTGCCACAGCGATAAGTATTATGGCTACGACCAATTCAATATGCGATTGCATCGCCGAAGGGGGTGACGTCACTAACGCTCCTACAACACCGCTCAGTACCACCGCGATAAATAGGATCAGTTTATATGGAGGTTTCGTAGCTTTAACGCCTGTTTTTAACAGCGCATCGATGTGCTTATCCATTTGAACCATCGAATACTCCACCGCTACGATCGTATAGATCATGATAAGCGGAATACTTTTATGGGCGGTATCGTTCATACTCCACACCATGATGGCGGTTCCGACACTGAGCAGGATAAAGAGAACAAGAAGCCATCGGTTTTTCGTATGGGTATAGAGCATAATACCTCCCAGTACCACCATACACAGCTCAATTACTAAGACAATTCCATTTTCTAAACTCATGATCGTTCCCCTTTCTCAAGGAGTTCAAGTTTGAGCTTTAACTCTTCAATCTGAAGACTCTTTAGGCGCTGATGCTCGATAAGAACAATAACGCTATCAAGTTCGGCTTCACGAAGGTGCTCACTCACTTCCCCTTTGAGCACGGCGTAGTGCGGAGCGTTCCAAACGCTTTCCTGGCCTCCGAAAATAATACGTTCCATCTCATCGCCTCTAGAATGAAACGCGATACGTTCATCGATTAATCGTAGAACTTCCTCTTTAGTCAAACCATTACTTGAACGCTTCATCTGAAATAATCGTTTTATAAACTCCATAGTATTTTCTCCAAATATACACGAAGAGCAATCATTGATTGCTCTTCACAAAATGACTTCGCTTTGTGCGAAAATCAGACATTAAAAGGTTCTCCTCTGATTGGGCCTTTTTTACACTACGACAATGGCAAAAACCGGATCAGGATTTTTGTCTGTAAACAAAAAGAGTGCGTTAGTCTTACACAGATCTTTTCTAAAATGTGAGAACGTTCTCGGTCGCGACTGGGAAAATTTTAGCAGTTAAAATGGGGTTTGTGAAGAGGGTTTTATTTGTGCTGAAGTTTGAAAATATCTTCAAAAAAAATTACATGAAACAGCATAAATGCAAAAGGGTGAAGCTTAAGTCATTAACAGAAGGAATGGCACGACGTAGTTTCATCTCCGGACCAGTGTTTTTCTGACCCACTTTGGACATGATCTTGGAGCAGGTAGCTTTGTCTACAGTGTCCATTGAATTTTTTCAATCACTCCCGTAGCAGCGAGAGCTTTAAGATGCCGGTGGAGTCTATCAGGGACAATTCCACCTTCTATCAACACACCCAGTTCCATATTTCGTTCCAATGCCGCAGATGTAAGATTGGCACTAGTAATGAAAGCTACTTCTCCATCCGCTACGACACACTTTGCATGAACCGATCCCATATACCCCTCCCCTTCTTTATCGTCGGAAGCCCAAAAATAAAAACTCGCGTCTGGAAGTCGTTTCGAAAATGATGCAAGAGAATCTATGTCGATCTTGCCACCATAAGCTTTCGTTGATTCAAAGAGTATCGATACCTTTACACCCCTATCGATCGCATCTTTCAGTGCTACCAAGATACGTTCGACGTTGTAAGCTACAAAACTGACAATGAATACATTTTTTTTAGCTTCTTTCAAAACTTCCAAAAATACCTGCTCCGTTCGTCTGGATGGAACCATCATCGTGGATGGTCCGGTCCAGACCATATCGACTGTTGAACGTTTTTCGACGATGCTGGCTGTAATGGATGCAGCTTTGATAGCGGATGCGATCTCTTTTGGAGTTATCGATGAATTACTTGCCCATGCACGTTCGAACTCATCTAAATTTTTCGGATCCACTAAATGCTCAAGGGTACGTTTTCGATCCTGAAATCTATCAAATGATTCGAGCATAGCCAAACGTTCCGCTAAAGCGAAAATCCCATCTGGATGGACCTCTATGGCGAGATCGGCTATGACCGTCCAAATATCTTTCACGATTCACTACCTACACTTTCAAAAAATGCAGCATCTTTACATTCGAACGTTTCTACGATTAATGCACGATCCAAATAGCGATTTCCACTTTCACACGATGTTTCAGCTACAAACGAACACGCATGACAGGCAGCCGCATGCAATGATCTATCCTCACTTGGATCATGTTCAGAACATAGAGGATCGGATGAACAAATCGTAGAACGCTTGAGGGCCTGATCTATAAGGCGTCCTAAGTTTTCGGGCTTACCCAGTTCAACCAATCCACCTAATGTTCCATCCGAATCAGCAGCAGCTGTGTAAATCAAAATTCCAGCCATAGGAGAGGATGGATCATCGTTCGAATAGATCCTCTCTCGAATACTAGCGGAGTTGTAGCCACATTCCAATGCCATTTCACGAATCAAAAGATGAGCGAATGTGTGCATCATTGCATAGCGAATACCAGGAAAACCTCTTTCCGGATCTAATCCTCTAGCATTTCTCCATCCTTTGTGACCACTTTCCAATCGCTTGGCACGTTCCTGCACCGAAGTAAGTTTTTCCCATACTCGTATTGTCTCTTCGTTAAATCGAATGAATATTCCCTCTCCATGCACTTCACTCGCAGGAACCCATAGCGGAGGTGTTCGAGATAAATTCGCTCTGTGCGGTCTCTCTTCCTCACTCATAAACTCTTCAGGAGCTTCGACACGAGTGAAACCTACCAATGCATTGACCTCACGTAATCTTTCGAGTAACAGTACGCTATCGAGCTTCTCGCGATACTCTTTCGGAACATCGGTGGATACACTCAAAAAATGTGGCCAATCGGTCGGCGGATTGGGAGATACGAGTACATCCCACTCTGGCCCTTTGATGTCCCCTTCAGATACCGTAGCTTCACCACTGTCTCCACTGCGTCTTTTTTCTATCGCATCCCAAATCTCTTTGGATTCGTACTGTTCGATACCTGGAAGTAAATTTCCTTTTTTCAATGTCTTTACAATGAATCCTACCTCGTCGGCTGATTCAGCTTCCGTAAAATATTCCCATCCATCCATAATCAGTTGTAAGAGCTGACTTCTCTCCATTGGGATCGCTAAAACTGACAAGCTGATCGGAAACCAGCTGTTAGTCGCCCCAAGTAAAACCGCTCTTGGATCTTCAGAACAATCGTCATCGTACGTTTCCAAATGGGGATGTCGACCACGGCACGCCGGAAGGTTATTTCTTCCCTCTTTACCAAACGCATGTACGAGCGAGCGTGCTGCTCCACACGTATCACACTTGACCCATAGATTTTCAGTTTGTAACGAAGCACCTCGTTCGAAAAAGCGTAATGTCCCCTTACATTCAGACTGTCCTTGATGCACAAACCAGTGCCATGGAAAATCATCCAAATGTCCATTGCGACAAGCCATCATGAAACGTGCAGGAACAGCGTCGGAATTTTTACCTTTTTCGCAGTTGGTATGGACAAATCGTGTCGATTCAGGTCGATATAAATTTGGTTTGATGTTGAACAATCCTGAATCATATTCCGCGAGCAATCCACATCGCACACATCTGAGCCATCGAGGAAACGGTCTGACTGGTACACCGATTTTACCCTCAGCCGACATGGGATCAGCACCCTCTTCTAAACTAAACGGTGGCATTCTCAATCGAGAAACCTGCGGACCCAATATCCTACGCACTGCCGCAAGCAATCTTGCTTCTTCTATCGGAGCACAACGGCTTTCTTCCCACCGATCGAGCCCCATCGTCACCACAGAAAGATTTGGAAGATCGACCAATGCTCCCGGTCCATACGTCCAGAGTAATTGACTCGGTCTAACCTGTCCAACGACGTGTTTACTCATAATCGTCTTCTCCCTCTTTGCGTTTCTTCATTTTCCATGCAGGTGAATCTGTCAATATTCTATCGTCCATCACAAGTTTTACACCTGGTTCAACTTCACGCATCGACATAGGTGTGGTAAACTCGTTCCACGATTGGATACCCGGTTTTTTGAGTAATTCCACTACGTCACCTTGAGCGCTTCGCTTGTCATATCCAAGCCGTCGCCCTCCTCTGGAAGCTTCGCTTTTCCATCTATCCAAACGATTGAGTATCATCGATTTCGTATGCTCACCAGCGGCTTTATGCTTCACTTTCCATGCACGTTCTGAAATCAACTGTGTCACATCGTCGAGTGTTTTTTTGTCTATCTCACCGATTGCATCGGCTCCCGTATTTGAACTGAGTTTGGCATTCTGAAGTCGAAGCATACTGACCATCGTTCCGGTCAATCCACGATCGAGCGCTCGCGGAGCGAAAGGAGTGACCGATTGGGCTTCAACATGCTTGTAAAAAGTAGCGTGATAGTGTTCGAACGTTTCATAGTGCGATAGATCTCTCGGTCTCGACCATGTCAACACCGTAAAAACGAGTCCTGGGAATTGTCGTCCTACACGGCTGGTGGCTTGTATGTATTCCGCCGTACTCTTAGGCTGACCATTTACCGCCATGAGTCCCAAACGATTGACGTCGACACCTACTGAGAGCATATTGGTTGCTAACACAATATCGACTGCTCTTGTCTCCCCTTTTTGCCATTCTCGTTTGAAAGTGACTTCGAGTTGATCGAGTTTTTTTGGTATCTCTGCACTCGATACCCGTGACGTCAACTCTTCAACAATCTTGACTGAACGCTGAGAAAGTCCAGGACGCACGACATCGCTCATTTGCACGCGATACGATCGAGTTTGCACGTCGTCTTCCGATAAGCGTTTCATTCCGCCAAGTTCCCGCAACGAATTGAAATATCCCACCGCCGTCATATACGGATCAGCCAACGCTCCGAAACGATCATAAATAAACTGTCCCGCTGTCATCAGTGCGACATATAAACGAATCAACACAGCCGGTCTCGAACTACCTGGAGAACAGATACCGACATATCGTCTACCAGGTTTATCGACAATGGAGCGTTGTACTGAAAAGAAGTTATCTTCCACATCCAATCCATGAGGTGGAAATACCGATACTTTACGCAAAAACACGCTCTTAACCTGCTCATCAGCTTTTCGTACCGTCGCAGTCGATGCCACGACTTTGGGTCGTATACGCTTTTCTCCCAAACTCCATGTCGCCAACTCGTCCACTGCCGTTTCATACAGCCCCACCATTGTCCCCAATGGTCCACTGATGAGATGAAACTCATCCTGGATGATCAGATCGGGTGGACGTATCGGAGAAATCGACTTGACACCAGTAGCTGGCAATGCACCGCTCTTTTGATGCGTTCCCGTACAATCGGCATCAGGCCATAACAATCCATGACGAGAGCATTCACTATCTGCAATCCCGAACAATGTACGCACCTGCCCCTTCCAAGCCATCATAGCGAACTTGTCTACCGTCGCAATCATCATTGTCGGAGGTCGTCGATAGATCTCTTCGTCCACGACCACTATGGGGATTCCAATCTCTTTGGATTTTGCTTTTGAAAAATCACATCTTCCCATTTTATCGCCGCAATAGACTATCGTTCTTCCCACATCTTTAGCAAAACGTTTAACTTCGATATCTCTGCCTTCGGCGATTTCGGAACCACACCAAGGACACGTCGTCAGCTGAGCTGGTGAGCTTCCGCTTTTGCGTCTTCCATTTCGTGTCGCCTCAACCGATTGATGCGATTCTTCAGTCGTATTTGGCGTTACACTCTGTCCAACCCACAATCCGATACTGAATGGCTCATCTCCCCATGATTTAGGATCATTACGACGGATCACTTCCATTGCACAAATCAATGCTGTTCCCCGTTGAAACTGTTGCAAGGTAAGCAGTCGCAGGGTATAGCGCATGATAACAGCCAACCCTCTCATGGAATCGTATCCGCCAATGTTCTTTTGCAACCGTCGTATTCCCATTGTGAACGCCGCGACACCCAAATACGCTTCCGTCTTACCACCTCCGGTAGGGAACCAGAGTAGATCAGCATGCGCTTCGATCGAATCGGTACGATCTTTGTGGAGAGGATCGGTCAATGCTGGGATCGAGAGGAGCATAAACGCCAACTGAAACGGTCTCCACGATCTATTTTTACGGATGTTGAATACCGCAAGCTCCGGTTCTTCTCCTCTACGTCTAGCAAGCGCATAGATACTATGAACCCTCTGTGACGCCATCGACTCGTTGGCGAAACGAAACGCCTTCAATGCATTATCGTCGATTCGAAGCGTTGCTATCCCCTCTATCAATCGTGCGTGTATGATTTTACACCGCTCCATGGCATCGTTAGCAGCACTGTCGTGTCCGACCACTTCCGTACCGATTCGTCCCTCTTGCTGTGCGATCCATGCCGTGTAGTCATCGGTCAGTATTGTCAAAGCATCTATCAACTGCTCTTTATCCAGTTCAGCCAACACCTGCATGTCGAGGAATCCTTCCTCCAACAGCCGTTTCATCGCCGGGCGATCTTCTGGCTCCAATCCAGGTGTTTCGGTCACAGGAATCTCATATTCAGGCATTGTGGAGGTTCGTATTTCATAAGCATGCTCGACATCGTCGCGGGCAACCGACCAGTTTACCGAGACACCATGTCCAACAGCGAATTCCACTCGCTCTCGATAGATCATTTCCAACGATTCACGCTCAGGATCGAAGCCATCGACATTCAAAATCGGACGGCGTCTGAAAATCGGACGTTTGCGTGCATCACACACCATAATCTGAGGTTGAAATACCCATGCTTCGTCTTGATTTTGATCCGGCATTTTCTGGCCATTTACTAGAAACAGCGTCACAAGTCGATCCCCATTAGCCAGTGGTTTGGCCACCGATCCTTGGACGATAACTTCAGGAGTATCTGCATCTATAATGAACGGTACTATCGTACGCTCATTCAGTAATATCGTTTTGATTCCTCCCGATGGAATTCGTCTCCAATATCGTATCGGATTCTCTTTTTCATCCAGACGTTCACTCTTGTCACGGACATATTTTCCCCATGATACATGAACGTCAATCGCTTCCAACGACGAATCGACACAAAACGTAATCCCCATCGAAGAGGGAATCAACGATTGATTCGTAGATGCATCTATCTCCCTAGAAGATTCTTCACTATCCCCACTTCCACTTGATCCTGGAAGCTGATCATCTTCAACGACAACCGTATTCAGAGGCGCGAGCTTACCAACGAGATAGCGATCCCGCACACTCATTCCCACGATCTCTTCGTATGGCCCCTCAGCTGGTCCGAGTAAGTCATCCACCACCGCCAATCGGAGCAGTTCTCGCACATACGCACGATCATGAGCGTTCTTTTCATCATCGAATGTTGGAAAAGCAGTGTGGAAAATGCCAGCGGCAGCACGTAGACGATCAACATAGACTTCCCATGGCATACGTGCCATGATCGGAGAGGTAGCTGCGAACGCGACATCGATCGTTTCACTTCCATCGCACTCTATGCTTCCATCGAAATAGTAAATCGTGTGTTCAAGCGTGTAACGGATTCGATATATACGTCCGAATTGGACGAGTCTACAGATGCTTCCATACTCAATGACGATCGCAATCGTATCGCCTTCACAGACTGCATCATACAAGGGATAGCTGATCGGTATCGATAGAGTATAACGATCAAGTTCAATGCCTTCGCTTTTCTTGATCAGCCATGCATTGATAGTCTTGCTTTGTTCCATGCTTTCAATCCTTTCCATCTCACATCTTTTGCGTGTTCATTATAATTATTTGATCTCGACCAAAGTTCCCAGGTAGCGTTTATTTTCTGCTCTATCTCGTTTACGATACCCCATAGAGTCACAAACGTGTTCTATTTTTTGACAAAATACATCGGCACTCAACTTACTCATCCAAAGATCACCATCAGTCGGTTTTTCTCGATTCGTCGTTTGCCATTGTGCTTCGTCATCCAGTGGATGTTCCGGTCTAAATGGATGTATGTTAAAAATTTTATGATCGATTTTCGTTATCCATGCTGCACCAACTTCCGTGATAGCACCCCAAGATGTTCTTGTGTTTTCACTCGTCACAAAAAGGACAAATATTTTTTGATTCGAATAGCTTTCGACGAAAAACTCTCTCAAGTATTCGTACACTTTTCGACCTTCTGGTATACGGCATATTTCATCGTCACAATTCGTGTATAGGATATCATCGACTGGAACATCGTTATGTACGAGCATTTGATAGACGATGTCGGCAAACGGTTTGTCGTTGTATGTCTGACTGATTAATATTTTCTTTTTCTGGGAATCTACAACCGTTTTCAGACCAAGATCTGGGCTATTTTCGTTGATGGATTCTGAAATGACATCTTCGATCGTCGCCAAAGATAATCCGTTCCCAAGTTCAGAAATTTTACTGGCAGCTTTGTGACTCGCATTCTTTCTAAATTGATCTATAGAGTGTCTCAGTTTTTCTTCATTCTGTCGTAAAACTTCATCTTTTTGCGCCTTCTTGTTAGCATTACTCAAATCACTGAACATTTCACGCTTTCTAAGGATTTCCGGCAACAAATCTTTTTTGACATATTCAAGAACATTTATGTACCTCAGATCATCGGACTTGTAACCTTGTCTATTGCTAAGCGCCATATCAGGTAGCTCCGACAATTCGAAAAGATCCACGTGAAGTTGACCTACGACGTATACTTCATTCAACTTATTTTGACCAACTACAGGTAAAATATTGAATTCACCCATTTTTTTATTTGCAAACAAAGAGATGAAATTGTCAGGAAAATCGGTCATTTCGACTTTACGACCACGTGTCGTCTTGTATGTACCGATCCATCCATCTATTTTCAATGAATACTCATGCTCTACACCTTGATTGTCTTTCAAAACGATGGGAATGACTTTACTCTCTTTGGGAACAACCAATTCAGAATGATAATCAGGATATAAATTAGGGACCAACTCACCGAGCGATAAGTAATCACTACCGAGTGTTATCAAAGAACTGAGCTCCGTCATGATGGTTTCATCGAATTTTTCGACAATCAAAGACTCTGAATCTCTAATGATATGAATGCGAAAGCTAGCATCCACGAGTGGGAAAATTTTCAATAGATTACGCTGGATGACACTCAATGTTTTATGTAATCGATATTCAGGATTACGCATAACGATTGCCGAACCATGATCGACGATATGTTCGAATCTAATATCGGCTTCATCTATCGGCTTCAACTTGTTGCCTTCTTCAGGACGACGTGAAAGTATGAAACCCGATTTTTCGCCATTGGCTACAGTCAAGATGTCGACGTTAGCCGCAACAGACAAAGCCGCCAGCTTCCCGACCCCTTTTCGTCCCATTTTACGTCGTATTCTCGATTTTGAAAGAGACTCTTCATTCGATGAACGTGAAACTCCAGCTACATTCAGATATTTGGCGATATCTCCTGCCTCGTATGACATTCCATGTCCATCGTCTTCGACTCTGATTTCGTCTTTATTTGCGATAATATAGACGTTTCTGGCATCCGCATCGTATGCATTGGCGATCAACTCTGCTAAAACGTAATAGATGTTTGTGTAGAGGTTTGGTCCCAACAATTCCAATATGCGAGGATCGACATTTAGTTGATATTCTTTCATGATCATTGTTCCTATAATGGATTTGCTATAAATGCTACAAATTTATCACCTAAATCTGTCGTTGCTTTTTGCATCATTCCATGTCCTGTCATCATTACATGTAAACTATCATTACCGACCAAGCCTTTGAAATACAGATCTTTCCAAATGACATCATAAAAAGAACGTTGACTTGTGAGTTCACTAAATGCAGCTTCCAAAACGATACTTTTACTTCCTGACATATATTCAGCTACAGTTTTTCCGTTTTGTTGCAACCATTTGGCTGGATCAGAAAAAAGCTCTAAAAACTTCAAGTGCCAAACTGTAAAACCATCTATAAACGATAAAAACATAATTTGGAGTGATTCATCAGGTGAAGCATCTTTTGCAGCGTTCAAAACAGCATTGCGTAATGCATCCAATTTTTCTTGCTGGCTTGTCTTGATGGCAATAGCAGATGCCTGCATTATAGTATCTATGAAAGAATCTTTCTCGGACAATTGTTCCAAAATTCCTTCAACTTCTTCTTCAAGCTGTCTTAACCCTTCAGCAACATCGTCCATCCATTGTAGTTTTCGCCTTTCCAATGGTGGTGATACAATAATATTGAACAATTCAGTACCAACGCTACCAAAAACAGGAATAGTAGAAATTATACTCTTGGCAGCAGCATGAGCATGATCTCCTACATCAGTGGAAGGAACAAGATATTTATCGTTTTGCATTGAAGGTTCTCCATCTATTAAATCTCACAAAATCAGCTTGTTTTTCTTATGCTATTGAGTAGCTCTTGCCAGCTTGCTTCTTCCTCAGCTGTCCATTCATCATCTGCTGTTCCTTTGCTTGGAAAGCCAGAACTTCGCATGTAATATTTGGTATAACCTTCTCTTCTATTTTTGATAGCTTGAATAAATTCTGCCCATCCTCTCCATGTGAATAATAGCATCACACCATCTTCAAACTGAAAAATATAGTGATTGATGTCACTACCATACAAACCTATCAATTCTGTTTTTTTTACCAGATCTGATAAGGTAAGAATATAAGGCTGTAAGGGTTTGGAATATAGGTTGAGATAATCACTGAATTGGGGTCTGTCTACTTTTGAGCTATTCGTAACGATAAATCTTTTTTCTTTGAAGGGATATTCAGAATTGCTATAGGGGATTTCAATGATATTACATTCATCTAGAATCTTGTCGATTTCACTCATATGTTCCAATGCAATAGGATCAAGTAACTCATTATCGGATAATTGGTATTCTGGTTCCATACGATCTTGTGTAGGTTGATGAACGAACTTGATATACATCCATATGGACAATCCAAGTAAAATAAGACCAACCACTAAACCTACCCATTGAAGAAGTCCAAAATCTACACTTTCTTTAATGAGAATATTCCAAGGGTTGAATGAAATATCGATTCCCCACAATCCGCTAATAACGGATATAGACAAAAAAGCTATAGAGGTTGTAAAAACTCCAAATGTCATTTTTTTCGACAAAGGACTGTTTAAAACACTATCGATTTTTTTGAGAATAATCTGTTTGAATTCATATTTATCAGCCATCAAAACAAGCTCCCCTGTCCACCATCATCTTTGTTCTTCTTCGCTGTCACTTTTGTAACTTTCGCCTTCTTCTTATCCCACAACCCTTCAGCAACTTCCGCTTCATATCGCTCTTGATTCAGTTTGTAAAGTCGGCGAAGTATATCAAGACGTGCCGACTCACTGATAGTGTAGCGAACCCTATCATTCGCTGGTAGATACGGAACTTCATGGAAGTCGTGACCTAACTCCAGATCATTCCATCCATATGCTTCTTTGACCGTTTCATCGATTTGCCGGTGAAGTTCGCGCAATTGGATAAAGTCGTCTCTCATCTCTTTTAGTGAATGGAATGCATTGTATAGTTTCGTCAATCCAATATCTAGTTCAATCATCATTTGACTTCGTAGAGTGTGATATTCTTCTCCGAGATTTTCAAGCTTTTTAACTAATGGATGAGAAAAGTCAGTTTGTTTAACATCAGCTGAAAGCATTGTAGGAAAAGCGAAAGTTTCAAAACAAACTGTGGGCGTATACCTCATTGTACTTGCACCCATCATTGAGGAGTTCTTCCAAGCCCATATTGAGTGGAAAGTAGATGTAATAATAGAAAAATAACTAAATTCTTTATAAGCAAAAACTCCAAGTGCATGCGTAAAAACACCTTCGATTTCTACGATAACTGGATTCCAATATTTTGAATGTAAAGTGAATCCGATAATTTTTTCCATTGGCTTATCTGGATATTTAAAATCAGTTGGATGTTTTTCAAAACAGATTCCTCGTCCAATAGCATGATATAGGTTTATTGTTTGTCTACCATGACGCCACCAAAATTGCTTATATTTTTTTCCATCAGTATTGTCTTTTAGCTTATCCCTTTCCGGCTTAACAAGTTCCTCAACTTGTTTCAGCAACTCAGGATATTCAGCTGCCCTTTCCAGCGACCAATCCCAAAAATTGATAACCCAACGACTTGGTTGTTGAATTGGAGAGCTATTCAAATCTTCCCCGTTAATGTAAGGAAGTAAAACATCCCGATATTTAGGTTTCTCTTTTAATATTAAGCAAGCATCATTCGATGGTATCGTAAAACCCATGCCAAGAACATAACTACCGATGAATGAACGATTTTCATTAGCTTGTAATATACTAGGCTGTTTATCATCTTCAGCAGACAAAAATGGACTAATAAATTTTACCATGAAGTTATTCAAGATTTTTATACCATTATAAATACCCTTAATATAATGAACACGGCTGGTAACAACTGCCGCATGACCTTCCCATGGTTCATTTGTAAATGCAGCAAAAATCACACCATTTTCAGTTAAACGAGCAAGACCAACTTCTCTAGTGTCACCTTCAGCTATTGTATTTGTAGCAATAAGTCCAAATATTCCATCATATTTAAGCAGTATTTTTAAACGAAGAAAAAAATATGCAACAAGATCCGCACTGCCTGCAACATTATTTCCTAAAAATATAGCCAGATAAGCTCTATATACATCTCCAAAAAAACCACTAATCTTTTTACCACCTAAAAATGGTGGATTTCCGACGATCGCATCGAATCCTCCACGCTCCACCAACACTTCTGGAAATTCTAATGCCCAATGAAATGGTCTGCGTGGCAATTCACCCTCAGGTAGATCAATTGAAAGCGAATTGGTAGCAATAGAATGCAGATGTTCACCTGCAACAGGATCACCATCCAGATAAGCTCCCACTTCACCTGAAAGTGACGAGAGTGTGGTTTCCAGAAGCTTCACACTGTTTCCTACACGCAACACTTCACCGATCATTGCATCGGCTACGAGTTCGATCTTCGCGATCTTGGCCTTGGCCTCTGCATCCAACCGTTTCATAGCCTCTATATCGTGAATGTCTCGTATAGGGATAGAGCGAAGACGTTTACGCAAATCAATTGCCTCGTTCACTGCCGATTCTATGTTCTGAGCGAAGAGTGATCGCTCTGTTTTACTATCAGGGTTCATTCTAAACGTGATGAGGCTCTCTAGTTTGTCGATACCAAGTAAACTGTCACCTGAACGGAGGTTATGATCTAAAAAACCAAACGGTCTTCCTTTGGCCAATGTAACGAGCCATATAGAAAGTTTGGCAAGTTCAACTGCCATAGGATTGAGATCCACACCATAGATACATCGCTCCGCAACGAGACGACGTGCACTCATGAGACGTTCTTCCATGTTGTACGGCATCGGATCGGCACCACCGGAATTGTTTATCGTATCCCCTTCTGCCGTGATGAATCGTCCCTCAGATTCTTCCATCCCCCATGCTTCGACAAGACGCTCAGAGAGCCAACGACACACCTGTACCAAAAACGCACCCGATCCCATCGCAGGATCACAGATCTTCAGATCCAACAGTTCGGATGATGGACGGAGTTTCCACTCCTCTCTCGGTGTCCCCTCCGATGGTCCGATATAGACGACAGGTTCTAGTGTCGTGATGACGACTTTTTCAGCCAAAGATTTTGGGGTGTAATGCGCTCCCGTCTTGCTCCTATCATCTCCCAAAGCGACAGCGAACGATCCTGCCGGATAGACGATGAAATCGCCCCAGGCGTCTTTACGCAATAGATGAGCGAATGGTCGTATCCGTTCTGCCAGAGCCATATTGCCGCCACATGCCAAAACGATCTTCGCGAAGACGTCGTCACCGACCTCTTTTTTGAGTCCGTTTTCGATCGCTTTGACACTCCGTTGAGTCAACTCTTTGAGCGTTTCGATCGCTTTGGCTTCGTTTGTCAGGAGTGATTCGAGAGCGTCCAGTTCTATATTCGTATTCTTGGCTTTTTTCGATCCATCGAGTCCCAACGTTACACGATCCAATCGTTTGACAGTGTATTCGAGTAGTCCCTCGTAGACATGTCCGATCTGTTCGACATCGAGCGCTTTGTACGAAAGTGCCAATGCACCCGTGGAGCGTTCCAAGACCTGCAATGCGTTGAGAAGTAGCAACACCGTACGATTGTCGATTGGCAACGGCTCCGCCATCGTACGTCGCCAGTCACTTCCTTTCGGACGTCCTTCGAGAAATGCGAAACGATCGGGATCGAACAACGATCCTCCCAGTGCCGGCATCCGTAGCGATTCTTCCTCTATACCGCCATACACAGCACGAAAAACGGCTAGAAGTCTCGACCATGCATCGTGGCGACGTTCCAGTACTTCGGCACCGTGACGATCGGCTTCGTGTTCCAAATCCATCCGTAGTTTGGATACTGCGTAGAACTGATCGTAAGCAGGGACACCAAGCAGCAGCAATCCACGCTCTTCTGCCGAGAGGACAAATACGAGACGCATCATAACGGTCAATCCCGCTTCATAAAGCTCGGTAGGAGTGACATCACGCAAGAGTTCACGATTACGATCTTGGTCGGCTTTATCCAGACTCTGAACCAACACCTCGACCGCGCGTCGAACTTGTTCTCCTAGGGTATTGGTCAATTCCGATCCATGAGCGAGGGAGGATTCCAGCATCGATTCGAGTCGCTCTTCACTAGGTCCATAGAAACGACGAATACCTAACAGTGAAACGAACGCTCTGAATGTCTCCGGCTCCTGAAACCAAAGTCTTGAATACCAAGAGATGTGTGCCGAGGTGGAATCCAATGGCGCGTTAACCAATGTCCATCGCTCACCATCAGTGATCAATCCCAATCGAACATCGTTGGCACGACATAACGACACCATCCGCTCGACTAACGGTGCTGGCCAGCCATCTTTGGATTCCACTTTCTCGAAATCAGTTCCTACGCTCTGGATGGAGACGAGCATCGCATTTTTTCCATCGTCGGAGGATTTGAGGATAAAATCGGGAGCGAACGTACCGGTATGCATCTGAGAGGTGTAGACGACTCCATCATCTATATCATTAGGGACAAAAACACTCCCATCGAATTCCAGCGCCTCTTCGAACACCATACGAATCCATTCGCTGTGAATCTTATCTAACAACGAATCGTTCGTTTCGATCGCTTCATACCACTCTTCATAGGCTTGACGTAGGCGTTTACGAATATAGCTATCGACGGCAGGAAGCCCTTGAGGGAAGATGTCATTGAGAGTTTCGACACTCAAGAATGGTCCGGATACGTCCATCAGAGAAAGCCATTGCGTGTGATACGTCATCTGTAATCCTTTTCAACCATCGCTCTTGAAACGACGAACAACACGGCTACAGGGAATGTACGATCGGCAATACCCTCGTATCGTCTCTCGATCGCTCCAATCTCTTGTTCTTTTTCCGATGGTATACGTTCCAGTCTACGTCGTAGAGCTTCTATGTCTCGACGAAGCTGATTACGTTCGTCCTCTTCAAATCCGGGAAGCAACAACTGCTGAGGCATGTTCTCTTCACGAAGTTCACGTGCGATGTTACGCTCCAATTCTTCAAGCACTTGGAGTAAATCCGCCTTCTCACTCTCTTTGCGACGCATCAAGGTAGTCTCCAGATACTTCAATCGGTCATTCGACCTTGCTTCGACCGTTTTCATTATGGCGTCTTCCGCATTTCCAAAACGCTCTGTCAACATATCGAAGAGTTTCTCACTCGGATTGCAGGCTTGCGAAGAATCCAGAAGTGACTGTAAGCGACCTTGCTGTGGTATACGAACGAATCCACTTGGCTTTAGTTCACCACCTGAGAGTGTGATCTCTTCATGCAGACGATGATGATTCCCACCCATGACAACGAGACGTGACAGTGCGATGACTATCGGATGTTCCAAAGGCTCATCCACCACTTTCACAGCGACTCGATGTAGCTTCTTGACGTCGTCGAGTTTCCAGAGTTCTTCACGCAACAGTCTCAAGCTCATCTGTACCAATCGGTGATTCAAGTGTGCGAGAACGACATCGTCTCGACCTTTGGCCTTTTCATGATCGAACGTGATAGGCCGACGTACTCCAGTGTGAGGGTGTTCCAATCCAACCGTGGATCGTCCCCACGATCCCGCCAATGCTGGAACTTCATAAAGATCGTCGCCAATGGAACGCAATGGTGGTTTTTCAGCGAGTTCCATTCCCACGTTCACGGCTCGTGCAATGTGATCGGCAGAGAGATGGAAAACCTCACGCGCTTCGAGGGGCTTTTCCTGGGCTTTCTTCCCACGCTTTTTCCACTTTCGCTCTGCAATCACGACTTT
>Ga0074197_1000521_pt1 | contig 45684 bp, 41 predicted proteins | sample EPASupsiteSAE305_FD_64526 | JGI IMG/M metagenome (GOLD analysis project Ga0074197, IMG submission 64526) | Bioremediated contaminated groundwater microbial communities from EPA Superfund site, New Mexico - SAE3-05 reassembly with SPADES | ecosystem: Environmental > Aquatic > Deep subsurface >...
AGCTTCATTCTGGACATCAGTTCCGCGCATAACTTTCCTCAATCAAACCGGAGTGTTGTGCGCACAAATATACTAAAAAAAGGCTGTTTTTACTACTTCAATTTCAACAGCCTGCTAGTTATGCCTATTCAATGGAATCAGGTCTTTCATACAATGAATTGTTGCTTTCGGTACGGGAAGTGTCTCTAGAAGACACGTTAGTAATCAAGAATGAGAAAGAGCTAGAATCTGATGCAAGCGTTATCGAGGCCATCAAACACTGTATTCTTGCCGGTATCAAGACGAAAATGATCTTGGCTGATGCAGCAGCGGAAAAAGTTGGTGTAAGCAAACGGCAGACGCTCAAGATCATCGAAAAATACACCGGCACCGATGCTTCGTACCATCAATGGTCTTTTGTGGTGAAAGAACGTGGAGCCAAAGAGTACGCACTGTTGCAAAGTACCAATGAGCAGTGATGGAGTTCGGGAGTCAGGCCATCTTTCTAACAAGTCGGTCTGGCCACAGTTTCGCAGATTTTCAGTTTCTCAGTTTTTTGAGTGCTTTTGGAGTAAAAGGCTGCGGTGGGGGATGAAAACCTGAAAATCTGGGATTCTGCCCTCTGCCCCCGTTTCCCCGGCGGCCATGGGGGCAGCCATGGGGCGACCCGAAAAGCAGCAGAGTCGGACCCGCTGGCAACTACTCCGGCCCGACTCCGGCCAGCTGCGACTCCACCGCCCCAAGGCCCCTTTATATGAACCCTTTAGGGGTACACCTGCAGAAGTACCCCTAGGGGTTTATTTAAACGTCTATTGACAGCTGAGAATCCATTGTTTTGTAACACCTCTAAATTACACTGAACGTCAAGAGGAGTCATAAAAAATTGATGTTTCAGACCAGAACTAACATGCAGAAATCTGCCCCAAGTAGAAAGCCCGTTCATTTTTGTCGGTACCGGACGAGGACCGGAAGTAACGTTGGGGTTACCTAGAATGCCAACATAACCAACAGCACACAAAAGCAGTCCGCCTGTTTGTAAAGGAGATGCGCTAACAAATGTGCGCTATTTAGAGAAAGGAACACCATGACATACAGAGCAAACACCAGCAGGAAATTTGTTTTCACCAAGAAGGCCATAGAGGCACTTCCCGCCCATGATCCCGACTCACCATCTCGGGAAATGGAGTACGCCGACATAGAATGCATTGGCCTCCATATTCGGGTATCCAAAAACGGACGCAGATTCTTCCAGCACAGGTACCGCTATCTCAATCGGAAGATGTGTATTTCCCTGGGAGAGTTCCCAGCCATATCAGTACAGGAAGCTCGTACCCGTGTAGCTGAGCACAAAGCCATGCTGGCTCGGGATAAAGACCCGGCAATAGAACGGGGAAAACTCCGAGCAGACCTGACCTTCGAGGAGTATGCAGACAAGCACTATATTCCTCATGCCAAGGCCCATAAGCAGACTTGGGATGACGATTACAATCAGATCAATCGCCGTCTGAATCCGATAATCGGTAAATTGCGGCTACAAACCATCACCATGAAGGACTTGGCTATGATCCATGCCAAAGAGAAGGAACGTACATCGCCCTGCACCGCTAACCATCTCTTGACTACCATCAAGCGGATGTTCAATCTGGCCGTCAAATGGGGACTTATTGAAAAATCCCCAGCTGCCGATCTGGAAAAATTCAAAGAGGGGCCGCTGCGGGAACGCTATCTCAGCAAAGAGGAAATACCCCGTTTCCTCAAGGCACTGGATGAGAGTGATGATCGACTATCAGTGGCAGCACTACGGTTGTTGCTGTTCACTGGCTGTAGGAGAGAAGAGATTCTATCACTGCAATGGGGTAACGTACGCTTTGATGAGGATCGCATTTACCTGCCCAAGACCAAGAATGGCCTCAGCAGAACCGTGCACCTGAATGCCAAAGCCAAAGAAGTGTTGTCTGATCTTCACAGCAGAAAAGAGGGTGAAAGCCGAACCCGTGACAGCATCTATGTATTCCCTTCCCGGCAAGGCACCAAGAAGGGCTATATCTATGACCTCAGAAAGCCGTTCGAGCATGCCTGCAAACTGGCCGGTATCGAAAACTTCCATGTCCACGACTTACGGCATACCTTTGCCTCGATAGCAGTATCATCAGGAGCAGATCTATATGCGGTCCAACGGCTACTCGGACACAGTGATATTTCCATGACCCAACGCTATGCCCACTTGGCGGCAGATGACCTCAAACGGGCCACCCAGGGGGTATCGGATATGTTCGAACAGGCTGCCTAACATACGAGAGTCCCCTGCCTCCTCCCACGGAGGTGGGGGATTTTTTACGCGCTACAGTGTCCCCTGACGCCTAAAATAGTACTCAAAGAAGGTGGCATTCATTTCAGGGTGTTACTTTAATAAGCTGTAAGAGTTCCCAAGGCATTATTGGTGTATCAACCATTTGAGGTTTTGGAATTATTGAGCCTCCGTTATCTCTATAAACACCGATCCGGCCATTAACAACAAGATGCTCGTTGCACCAAGCAAGTAAAGGCTCAAAGCATTCAGTTGCGTACAAATCTTCTTTCGTAGCGTAATACTCATTCAATTCAGTATCAAGCCATTCGCTCATAAAGCCATTTCCTGATGGCTTAGCCCATGACATGAAAGGTGCAATCAATTCCCAGCTACCAGAAGAAGTACGCACATTAACGTCGATATTGTTGTTACCATAAACCATAATAATTATATCTTTAGTGACCCCTGATAGCCTCATAGAAATGTATCGATCTGGTACAATTGAAACCTGTGGCTTGCTATCGAATTTTTCATAATTCTTCTTCAGCCAGTTCAAAAATAGATGATACTTTTTAGGAGATCTTCGCGACATTCCAAAACACTCCTCAGCTTTTGTTCTGATGGTTTCCAGAGAAAATACAACGTCTCCATAAGAGCATAGGGGCACAAATCAACTTTTATCTTGCTGCATGTGTGCCCTTTTTAAAGTTTCACATGCAACCCCTTGATAAGGCATGTAAACTGGATCAATGAATTGAATTTCAGACTCAACATATTCAATCTTTCCTGAAATTCGCCAATATGAGCCGACCTTGAACATCGATGTATAGTCCTCACGGGCGGAACCATCTGTTCTCTCTGACCATATGTAAAAGGCCATGGGAACAGCTCCAGAGAACGAATCAAGCCCAAGGCAGTCAACTCTGAGTTCATAACTCTTATCAGTGCAGTCTGAAGTTCCTGTAACCACAACAATAGTAGAGGCAACGCCTTCAAAAGCTGTCTGCTCTTGCCATGTTTCACCTGTCATCATAGTCCAACCTCATCTTTCTGGCATCCACCCGGCCAACGACGTACTCAATAATGCAATTATCGTTTTGACTTGTTCAGTACATTTGTCGGAGCTGAATATCTGGTATCTAGAAAGGTGAGGAAGGCATAGAACCAGAACATTCCGGCCATTTATCTCAAAATCTGAAACATAATAGTTTACTTTCCCCCAACCAACGGGTTCAGTTTGGGGATCGCCAACGAGACGTCCTCCTTGCTTCTTCAGAATTTCAGCTATCTGGCGGTAAACTAAGGTAGACATACACAGAATTGTAGTAACGTTGATCTGCTGAATCAGATCGCCCCACATTTCCATGCAAAAGGAGAGAGTGGCATCTTTGTTTTTAAGTTCGGCCCAGTCTTTTGAGCGGAAAGGGCAGAAATTTGCAGCTAAGGTCGCATTCATAAGCTCTTTGTAATTGTCTACTTTCAGATCTTTGGACAAGAGTTCGTAGAGCTTGACCATTTGATTCTGCAAAGGGCTCCCGCCATGTTCACCCCACTGCTCAATCTCTGGATTATATGCGTTACCTTCTTCAGTAGAAATCTGCGGATCACTCCCATCCCACGAACCACCTGGGTTGAGGCCCATGAAAAGAAAACGGGCATCAGGGTTTAACGTCTTGGCTGGAGTATATAAAAAGCTCCAGCATTGATCATGACCAAGCTGTATATATTGCTGGTTAATCCTGTCTTTTAAACTATCCAGTGACAAAGCTTGCATCACGATCTCCTTAATGAGGCAGACTTGGTGCAGTGAGTGTAAAAATAGTCCGCGAAGGGCAATACACTTTTTTTAAAATCAAGAACTGATGCTTCAACTCACCACTTTAAACCCCTTAAAGTCCCCTCTACCTTCGATAAAGATTTCACCGGCATAATAAAACTCACCTGCAGCGGGCTCTCGCCCTTCGGATACCTTCACGGGGAAAAAAGAGTTGATTGATTCATACTCGTTAGAAGAAACCGGTTTTGCCTCTGGATTGAAAATTTGTATTGTTTTGTCGCAATAATAGAATGCCTTTGCCTTGACATGATGAAGCGACCCTGGCGCAAATTGGGCTCTCATGCGGCCTACTTTATCAGTATCACCATCTTCGGCAGACAATTGAATGTCGCCAAATAAAATAGCCCCACCGCAATCAACCATGACAAAACCACCCACATCAATCTGGTAGTGTGGGGTGTCGCCCTTGTTGTGAGAAACACTGAAGTCGTGCACCTTGAATATTGTATTGAGGCAAATAGTGTCAAGTGGCCATCTTGCTAATGTTCTGATTTGTTTGTCGGTCATTTGTAATTCCTACAGAGGTCTAATAGACATTACATTCTGAAGCATTAATAAATTGTTGCCAGGCGAATGCTATCTAGTGATTGATTACCAGCTTGGCTCGAATTGGGACTATCCATTCGAAGGCATCCTGTAAAAGGTGTATATCTGATTAACACAACAGTGAGTCAGGATATGTCGTTTTAGATTCGTTCCGTATAAATTGAATATGTTCGAACAGGCTGCCTGAAATACGAGTCCCCCGCCTCCCCTCAAGGGGGGTGGAAGGATTTTTTACGCGCTACAGTGTCCTCTGACACCTAAAATGATACTTTTCGATGAGTTACATACCTGAGGATCGATGACTGGTACGGAAAAGGACCGGAGGAACCGGAGAGATTTTGGACCGGAGCAGTAACAGCGATTTCTGTAAGGTGAAAAGAAGAAAGGAGAAACTGTACCCTGTTCCGGTACCGTAGGCAGGCGCACTAAATTTACCAGAAAATCGTTGTACCGGAGGGGGACCAGACGTCTGCCGGTCCACGGATCAGGAAGCAAAAAACCCAACCATTTTAGGTGGTTGGGCTGTTAAAAACAGTGCCAAATGAGGTCCCAAGGCAGGTGCGCTACCAGGCTGCGCTACGCTCCGAAAAGAAAGATTGTTTACCACACGCAGCAGGCTGATAGCAAGTAAAAAGTGCTATTTTTCTTCAATCCGCCCCGCCCAGACCGGATCACCGGAAAACTGGTGGCGCAGATGTTCTTCAGGGATCTGGCGGTAAAACTCTTCCGCCGTGAATGAAAACCGGTAGGACTGGACGTAGTCCATAATGATTCCGGCGGCTTCATTCAACCTGCGGATACGTTCCGGGTCAATGTCGGCATGCAAATCAGGGTGGGCCTTCCTGATCAGAGTACGATGGCGCTGTTTGATCCGCTTGATGCTCAGCAGGTCATTTTCATGAAAGCCGAACAGGTACAGCGCCTCTTTTAGTTCTGCAAAGGTCATGTCCGGTCAGGGCGACTTGAAAAACATCCGTGCGGATTTGGCAATGCCTTCCTTGTCCAGGCCATGCATGGCCCGCAGTTCATGTTGCTCACCCTGCTCAATATACTGATCAGGATAGCCGATCCGCAAGACCTGCGCCTGCAGCCCCTGCTCTTCCAGCAGCTCCAGCACAGCGGTACCAAAGCCGCCCTGCAGCGCATTTTCTTCAAGGGTAACCAGCCTGCCAAAACGCTTGACCAGCTGAAGCAGCAGCTCTGCATCCAGCGGTTTGACAAAACGGGCATTTACCACGCTCAGGTCCAACCCTTCTGTGGCAAGCTCTGCAGCAGCATCCAGGGCAGGATACACCATTGAGCCCAGGGCAACCAGGACACCATCAGCACCTTCACGCAGCAGTTCAGCCTTGCCGATAGTTAACGGCTTCAGGTCCTGATCAAGGGGCACACCGTAGCCGTTACCACGAGGGTAACGCAGTGCAATGGGGCCGTTAAAGTCGATCGCTGTCTTAAGCATATGCTGCAGCTCGTTTTCATCCTTGGGTGCCATCAGGGTCATATTGGGGATATGACGCAGATAGGAGAGATCAAAGACGCCGTGATGGGTAGGACCGTCGTTACCCACTACCCCGCCCCGGTCAAGGGCAAACACCACCGGTAGATTCTGGATACAGACATCGTGCAGCACCTGATCATAGGCCCGCTGCAGAAAGGTGGAGTAGACCGCAAAGACCGGTTTCTTGCCTTCGCAGGCCAGACCGGCAGCAAAGGTGGCACCATGCTGCTCGGCAATGCCCACATCAAAGAACCGCTCGGGATGCTGTTTTGCAAAGTTGGTCAGTCCGGTGCCGTCCGGCATGGCAGCCGTAATGGCCACGACCCGCTCATCCTCCTCTGCCAGCCGTGCCAGGGTGTTGCCGAAGATGGCGGTGTAGGAGGCAGCCCCCCCCTTGCCTTTCAGAACCTTGCCGGTTTCAAGCTCAAACGGTCCAACCCCGTGGAACAGGGATGGGTTCTGCTCTGCCGGTTTGTAGCCTTTGCCTTTGGTGGTAATAACGTGGATCAGAACTGCATTATCCAACTTCTTGACCCGCTCCATGGTTTCCAGCAAAAGCGGCAGATCGTGACCGTCAATCGGGCCGATATATTCGAAGCCAAATGCCTGAAACAACATGGCCGGTGTAAACAGCCCTTTAAAGGAGTTTTCAATTTTGCGGGCAAGCCTGATAGCCCCCTGCCCCATATCACTTTTTGCATGCTTGATAAGTTGCTCGGTTTCACGTTTGAATTTGTGGATGAACTCGCTGCTGGAGGTGCGGGAAAGAAAGCCTGACACCGCCCCCACGTTCTCGGCAATCGACATTTCATTGTCGTTCAGCACCACCACCAGATCGCGGTTCAGATGCCCGGCATGGTTCAGACCTTCAAAGGCAATGCCGCCGGTCATGGAACCATCACCGATCACCGCCACCACCTTGTTGGTCCTGCCGGCCAGGTCCCGCGCCACAGCATAACCAGTGGCTGCCGAAAGCGAGGTGGAGGAGTGCCCCACTTCCCAGACATCATGCTCTGACTCACAACGCTTCGGAAAACCGCTGATACCATCAAGAGTGCGCAGGGAGTTAAAACTGTCACGACGTCCGCAGATAATCTTGTGGGCGTAGGCCTGGTGCCCCACATCCCAGATCAGCTTGTCTTCCGGTGAATTAAAGACCTTGTGCAGGGCAATGGTCAGCTCAACCACCCCCAGCGAAGGGGCAATATGGCCACCATTTTTGGCGCAGGTCTCAATAATCAGCTGGCGGATCTCTGCTGCCAGCTTTGGCAGATCCGTCTGAGGCAGTTGTTTCAGGTCTGCAGGTGCATTGATCTGATTCAGTAATGACATAGGGGATCAGTTCTTTCTCTCAACAATGTAGCGGGCAATCGCACGCAGCGGTTCAGCAGCGGCACCCAGCGGCTCCAGGGCCAGCATCGCCTCATCCATCATGGCCTGGGCTTCCTGCTTGGCAGCAGCCAGTCCCATTACCGCCGGATAGGTAGCCTTGCCGCGGGCCTCGTCACTACCGGCATCCTTGCCGATCTCTTCAGTGGTACCTTCAATATCCAGAATATCGTCCGCAATCTGGAAGGCCAGACCGGCTGCCTCACCATAGCGGAGGATGGCAGCCAGTTGCTTATCATCAGCCCCGCCCAGCAGCGCACCGGCCACCACCGAGGCCTTGATCAGGGCGCCGGTCTTGTGGGTATGGATATACTGCACCGTGGGCAGGTCCATGTCCGGCTTGCCCTCGCTCTCCATATCAACCACCTGGCCACCCACCATGCCGTAAGTACCGGCACAGGTGGCGATCTCATGGATCACCCCCAGACGGGCGGCAGGGTCAATCCCGGCTGCAAAACGGGGGTCGCTCATCAGCTTGAACGCCTCGGTTAAAAGACCATCACCGGCCAGGATGGCGATCGCCTCACCAAAGACCTTGTGGTTGGTGGGGCGTCCCCGCCGGAAATCATCATCATCCATGGCAGGCAGATCGTCATGGATCAGGGAATAGGTATGGATCATCTCCATGGCACAGGCCGCCGGCATGGCCTTGTCAATCTGGCCGCCAACCGCCTCGCAGGCAGCCAGCATCAGTACCGGGCGCACCCGCTTACCACCGGCAAAGATGGAGTAGCGCATCGCCTTGTGAATGCTTTGGGGACGTTCCTCTTCCTTGGGAAGATACTGCTCCAGCGCTGCATCAACCAGCGCGATCTTTTCTTTCAGATATACCTTGAGATCCATATGCTTCCTTTAGTCATCGTTATCAGTAGTAAACGGCTCTTTGCGGAATGATCCATCGCGCTGCTTGATCAGCACCTCAACCTTGCGCTCGGCTTCATCAAGTTTCTTGGCACAAAAGGCAGCATGCTTGACCCCTTCTTCAAAGGCCTTGATGGAGTCATCCAGTGAAAGTGAGCCCCCTTCCAGCTTGCGGACCACCTCTTCCAGCTTTTTCAGCGATGTCTCGAATTTTTCAGCTGCCATACCTGCCCCCGTAAATGTGAAACGGCATTATACTTTGATTACGGATGAATCGTCAACCTCAAGCCGCCAGAACGATCTTCCCATACCTGCCAAACTCTGTAATAATCACCCTCAATTATACGTCAGACAGACCAGAGGTATCCGTGAACGTACTTTTTATCCATCCCCACGGCAGCAACTGGATGCCGGGAATGCAGGATATCACCACCATCTTTAATGTCATGCCGCCGTTGGGGATTCTTTCCATTGCGGCCTGGCTGGAAAAACATCAGGTCCCGGTTGAGATCATTGACTGTTATGCCACCCCGCTGACGCAGCAGGAGCTGGTGAACGAGGTATTGCGCCGCAAACCGGATGTCGTGGCCTTTTCCTGCACCACCTCCTCGTTTCTGGAGGGCAACCGGATTGCCGAGGCGATCAAGGCGGCCGACAGCGGCATCATCACCGTCTTTGGCGGTGCCCATGCCTGCACCATGGGCGCGCCGCTGCTGGACCGTTTTCCGGCCATTGACTGCCTGGTGCTGGGGGAGGGCGAGCAGACCATGCTGGAACTGGTCCAGGCCGGATTTCAGGGGCTTGGCGGCATCCCCGGCGTGGCTTATCGTGATGTCAACGGACAGGCCGCCCAGTCAGCCACACGGGAGCTGATCGCCAACCTGGATGAGCTGCCGTTCCCTGCCTATCACCTGCTACCCGGTTTTCCACAAAAGTACAAACTGCCGCTGTTCAGTTCGCCGACCGCACCCAACTCCAGCATCATCTCCAGCCGGGGTTGTCCCTATCAATGCTCCTACTGTGATCGCTCCGTGTTCTCACGCGGTTTCCGCTTCAACTCGCCGGAGTACATCCTTGAGCATGTGGCCATGCTGCAGCGTGACTACGGCATCAGGCATGTCTTTTTCTACGACGACCTGTTCACCTTTGACCGCAAGCGGGTGGCCCACTTTTGTGAGCTGAAGGCCAGGATGGGGCTGCAGGTCACCTACAACTGCATTGCCCGCCTGGAACATGTGGATCAGGAGCTGCTGAGCCTGCTGAAGGGCTCCGGCTGCTGGCAGGTCAATTTCGGCATCGAATCCGGTGACCCTGAAATACTGAAAAAGCACCGCAAGTTCTACGGTCTGGATGAAGTGGGACGCAAACTGCAGATGGTCAAGGATGCCGGGATGCGGGTCAAGGGGCTCTTTATGGTGGGGCTGCCGGGTGAGGATGAGGCGGCCATCCGCCGCACCATTGACTACGCCCTGTCCCTACCGCTGGATGAGATTAACGTAACCAAGTTTACCCCGTTTCCCGGTGCGCCGGTCTTCAAGACCCTGGAGCAGTTTGGCCGGTTTAACGAGGCATGGGAACTGATGAACTGCATGAACTTTGTCTTTATCCCCAACGGCATGACCAAGCAACAGCTTGAGGATCTCTACAACGAGTTTATCCGCCGCTTCTACCGCCGCAGCCGGATCCACTGGGGCTACACCAAGATGATCTGGCAGTCTCCCCACAGTGTACTGGATTTCCTGAAAAACCTGCCGGCCATCCTGAAGTTTGAAAGGAAGCAGAAGTGGTAAAAACCCTGCTGACGGCACTTCTTGTTGCCCTGGCAACCAGCCCTGCCGGTGCCGGTGACCTGGGCAAAACCACGGCCGATGCATGCTATGAGCTGACCCTGCTGAGCGGCTACGGTATTACCCACCGCGGTTTTGGCGAGACCCGCACCCAGGTGCAGACCTGGGACGCCATTGCCCGCCTGGGCTGGTATCTCTCCGATGAGATCGGTAAAGGGAGCTGGTATCAGGGCAGGCATCAACTGCTGGTGGAACTGCCGTACCATCTGGCACTGGATCAGGGGGGCAGATCAATGCTGGGGGGATACTTACTGGGCAGCTGGAAGTTTACCAGCCTGAGTCACGCAAAACCTTACATCTTTGCCGGTGGTGGACCGGTCTATGTGGGTCTGGGGCAGCCCACTATGGGAGCTAAACTTAACTTCAGCTATCAAGGTGGCACCGGGGTACAGATTCCTGTAGCAGAGGCAACCATGCTGAACCTGGAGTACCGCTATCACCACATCTCCAATGCCGGTACAGCAACACCCAATGAGCCGCTTAACTCCAGCAAGTTCCTGCTGGGGCTAAGCTGGTTGTACTGAGAACAAACTGACTATTTTTTGAAAGTATCTTTGATCTCTTCCCCTGCCTTTTTCGCCCCGGCCTTAATCTCCGTACCGGCCTGCTTGAACCCGGCCTTGGTCTCTTTGCCAACCTGCTTCAAGGCCTCTTTGGTTTCCTTGGCCGCTTTTTTGGTATCCTCTTTAATGGTCTTGCCGGCCTGTTTAAAGGCTTCCTTGGTCTCGCGGCCGGACTGTTTTACCTCTTCGGTAAACTCGTTAGCCCGGACCGGGGCTGCCAGACAGACCAGCAGCACCAGCTGACACAGCACTGAAAAACGCAGCATGATCTACCTCCTTGGTGTAGTAACCAGTCGTAATGTTGCCGGCACCAGCAGCAGGGCTGCCAGCACCGTGAAGCCTATCCCGTAGTTGGTGGCCCAGCCGATGGACGACATGGCGCCGTAGTCAGTAAAGGCCAGGGAACCAAAACCGGCAACCGTGGTCAGGGCCGACAGCAGCACAGAGCGGGCCGCCTGAATGAAGTTCTGTTCCTGTTGCTCCGTCAGACCTTCAGCGCAGCGATGCTGGATATGCAGACCGTAATCACTGCCCATGCCGACAATGGTCACCAGCACCATAATGTTCATAAAGTTCAGCTTCATTCCCACCAACGCCATGGTACCCAGCATGGCCACGGCGCCAAACAACACCGGTCCCAGTGACGCCACGATGCCATTCAGGCTCTTGAAGTGAGTCAGCAACAGCGCCAACACCAGCAGACTGCCCAGGCTAACACCAGTAACGGCGCTTCTGCGTACCGCTGCCAGCAGTTCCTGACTGACCAGATCAGTACCGGTCACCCGTGCTGAAGGCACATTCTTGTGTAGCTCCTGCACAAACCCGGTCTGATCAAGCTGACCAGCCTTGAAGTAGAGGTAGGTCAGGCTATGCCAGCCGCTGCGATCATGCACCAGGTGCCGATCCACCACCCCTCGCAGGGGCGAGGCCTCCAGCTGTGCAATAATCACGGATTCATCCAGCACAGAGGTCAGACTATTGGCCCGGAGTTTATTCAGGTACGACTCAAACGACGCAACGCTAAAGCCCTTATCATACAGTTTTTTGGCAAGCTCATCAGTACGAAAACCGGTCCCCTGCAACCGGGCAACAATCTGCTGCTGATCTGCCCGGCGGTTCATGATCTGCCCCAGGCTGGACCAGGCCTGCAGCCTGCCCTCTGCTGCCAGCCGTGCTGCCAGCGCCTCCACTGCCAGGTTCTGCTGCATCGCCGCAGCCTGGCTGGCCCCATCAACCGCCACCAGCAGGCTTTTAGGGGCCAGATTCAGGTGCTGCTCCACCAGTTCCTGGGCATGAAACGCCTCTGAATGCTGAGGCTGCAGGTTCTTCAGCTCACCATCAAAGGAGGTGTGCAGACTAAGCAGGAAAAAGAGCATGGTCAGGCCACCAGCCCCCCACAGCAGAGGTCGTGACCATTGGCCGGCCAGACGCCAGAGCCTGACCAGCCCCAATCCCGGCAAGGCACGGTACAGACGGTCAGGGGTATCTGTCTTGCGCAACAGAAGCGGCATCAGGAACAGGGTGGCATACAGGGAAAAGATCACCCCCAGGCCCACCAGCAGCCCCAGTTCAGACAAGGCCCGTACCTCTGCCCAGCCCAGGGCCAGAAACGGCAGTGCCGTGGTGGTTGCGGCAGTAAACAGGCCCTGACCGGTATCAACCACAGCCAGGCTTACGGCCTGATCAGTTGTGGCGCCGGCAACCCGCTCAGTATGAAAGCGATCATAGAGATGGATGGAATAATCAGTGCCCAGACCGATGATCAGGGCCATAAAGGCAAAGGAGATAATATGGATGCTGCTGAGAAACAGACCTGCCGTACCCAGGGCCAGCAGCACCCCGACCGCCAGTACCACCGGAATCATCAGAGTGGGCCAGATCCGGCGGTAGACCGCGTAAAAAATCCCCAGCACCACCACCAGTGAGGAAAGGATACAGGAAAGGATGTTGTACTTCATGGCTGCTTCATCAATCACCGCACTGATATGGGCACCGGCGCAGGAGATCTTGACCGGTAACCCGCTGCGGGCCTGGTTGATGCCTGCGACCAGCTTGCGGGCAAAGGCCATTTCCTGTACCGGCTTTACCGGCTCGGCAATCATGATCAGGACGCGGCCATCCCGTGACAGAAAATAGGGAGATGCCGGGTCCATATCCAGGGCCTGACTGCCGGCCTTGAGGCGGGGCAGGATCAGGCTGCGCAGCCCCAATGGATCAGCAAGTGAGAGCCCTACGCCACTGGCGCCGATGGAACCGGCCAGTTCTGCGGTCAGTTGATCCAAAGCCTGATCAACGGCCTTGGGTTTGAAACGTTCAAGCAGTGCAGGGATATCATTAAGCGGTACAAAGGCTGCGGGATGGGCTGCGCTGAATGCCACCAGATCCGCAAAACGCTTGGCTTCCGACTCTTCATAGATCCGGTAGACCACCCTTTTGAAGGCCGGCGCGCCATCCACCTGCAGGGTGCGCAACCGTTCTGCCAGACGGGATGCCTCAGCAGGCAGGACAGCAGGGTCTCCCTCCAGCAGGAAGTAGGCTTGGTTGGCGCCGCCGGACCACTCCAGTGAATCAAGCAGCAGACGCATGGCAGGACGATCCGCCGGAAACAGGCGGAAGATGTCAGTCTCAAAATGAATGGTCAGCAATGATGAAACAGACAAAAAAACAAGGGCAAGAAATGAAACAATCACCAGACGGGGGGATTGTCTGGTGATCCGGTCGATCCAGCCAAGGTGACGGATGGTCTGGGCGTTGCTCCAGACAAGCAGGCGGTTAAGCAGGTCAAACACGGCCAGTATCCTATTTCGGTTTCAGGACTGAAAGGGGGTACAGCCGCAGTCCCTGCAACGGCACGGCAAACATCTTCGGTTCAAGTTCCGTGTTGATTTCAGGTTCTTCGAGAGTCAGGCGGATGCGGTCACCTTCGGCACTTTCCATCTGCAGCTCCATCGGGACCAGTACGCCATCAAGTACCGCATAATTCCGGTAACGGACCTGCTCACCGCTGGCCAGGCTTTTTTCCACGATCAGCCCCTGTTTCAGGGTAATCTGTTCCTTTACGCCCCGCTCGTTGATCTGCTCAACAACACCGTTTTGCGGGGCATTGGCCGGTATGTCGGCGGCCAGAACCCACTGCAGCATGGTAAGCCCCTGTTGGCCGGTTGCAGCAGGCAGGTCCTTGATGTTTCCCAGAAAGGCCTCGCCGCTTGCCGGATAGGCCAAAGTCAGCTGAGGGCCATCCAGCCGGGTTTCCATAACCGTGGTGCCAAAGGGGGAGAGCATGATCAGCCGCATCTGGTCAGGACGACGATAGACCATGAATCCCCGACCTGAGATGTTTTTCTCACCGGACCGCAGGGCAACGGTCACGCCGGAGCTGAGGGTTTCCACCTTTCTGCCGGGAACCACTTGCGAGGTATCAAGGCGCGGCGTTGAGGTAACACAGCCGGAAAACAGCGCGGTCAACAGAACAAGCCACAGCAGATGAGCCAATGAAGATATCTGCTTGAAATGGAAGCGGTTACGCATCAGCTACTCCAGACGAAAATCAGCATCGGACAGGCCGACATTTTTGCGGGTCTTGCGAAAGGTCATCACGGTTTTATCACCGGCCCGCTCTTCAAGCACCAGTTTACGCACCGTGCCATCATCATGCAGCACAACCGTTAATTCCTTCAGTTGTCCACCCTTGGCCGGTCTGATGGTCACGCTGGTCTGGCTGTTGGTCTGTTCTGCCCGCACCTCCATCCCCTCCGGCACAGCAGTTATCGGCTTTGCCAGTGTGGCAAACCAGCGGGACAATCCCTGCTCAGGTGGCAGCACGATCCGCTGCAGTTCTCCCTGGTTACCCAGGCGTTGCAGCAGCACCGTATCTTTCAGCAGCACCTTGCTGCTGTAGGGCGGCACCAGCTCCATGTAGAAACGGTCCGGTTTCTTGAAGCGGATCTGCCCCTGCATAACCAGTTTTTTCTTCATGATTGAGAGCTGTTTTTCCTGGGTCAGGTCTGCAGTAAAATCCTGCATGGTGCCAAAGGAACGGCGCAGCGCCTCCAGCCCTTCAATCGGGGTAAGGCTGCGGGCCTCTGCCTTCAGGGCTGTGGTCAGCATCAGCAGGGCAAACAAAAATGACAGCAATAATTTCATAACGGTCCAATCCCCAGTGTCAGGGTAACGTGTAACAGTTCTTCATCCCCCACCAGCACCTGTCCTTCCACCAGACATAAGCGGCCAAAGGATTTGATGATCCGGGCGGTGACCTCCAGGGTCTCGCCAAGCTGCGGGGCGCGGCCAAAACGGGCCTGATCAACCGCAGCCAGAAAACCGCCCTCCCCTTGCTGCTCCACTGCTGCAATCCCGGAAAGCTGGGCCACCGCCTCAACCAGCAGGGTCTGGGGAAAGGCCTGCAAAGCGACGCTGGTCCGGTAACGGGCACGGGCAAAGCTGCCCGGCTGCTGTTCCAGTACCCGGTCCAGCATGACAAAGGGATAGCGATGGGGCAGGTATGCAGTGGGATCAGGATTAAGCAGGGTAGCCACCAAGCACAGAAATAGCATAGTAGGGGCCTTCCGGCGAAGCAGCCAGCTGCAGCCCCTGCTCACCGGGCCGCAACGAAGCGGTCAAAAGCCCTAACGCTACGCCCCCCATGGCCAGTGAGCTGCCGATAATCCGGCCAGGATAACGGATTGTTGCGGCCTCTACTGTGCCGAGCAACGGTTGAACAGCCGGTTCAGGGCCGGTGAAGAACAGTTGATTACAGCTCTTTAGTGGCTGCAACAGCTGGTTGATCCCCTGCTGTTCTGCACCGGGCAGCAGGAACCCCACCGTGTTGATTGCGGTCAGCTGCCCGGCAATGGCAGCGCCCCGCTTGCGGGCATGTTCAGCCCGTTCCAGCACCAGTATGCCGCAGCCCTCACCAAAACCAGCAGCAAAACGGTGTAACTGGCCGGTGACTGCAAAGCCGCGGATCATCTGGGGGGTCAGTTCATCCACACCACCAGCCAGCATGATATCGGCCCGGCCTTCTTCAAGAAAGCGACAGGCAGCCAGGATGGCGGATTCAGCAGAACAAAAGCGCTGGATAAAGGTGATATTGGGGCCCTGCAGGCCATATTCAATGGAGGCGTTGCTGGCAGCAGCATTGGCAACCGTATTGGGAAACAACATCGGCGACAGACCAGAAACACCAGCCTGATAATAGCCGCTTAAAAACTCAGAGGCATTGGCAATACCGCCAAAACCGGAACCCAGGGCAATCCCGATCCGGTCTGACGGGAAAGCGCCCTTGACAATCCCGGCATCGGCCAGGGCCAGACCAACCGTGGCAACCGCAAACTGACTGGCTCGATCAAGCTTACGGGCCTTCAGCGGCGGAATAAAGTCAGTTGCCTTGAACTGATCAGCCTTACCCCAGCAGTGACCGGTAGTACCTGCTGCCAGATCCTCTGGAATAGGTTTCAGGCAGCTGGTGTCACTGATCAGCGCCTCAAGGGCTGGTTTGATGCCGTTCCCTGCAGCAGATATGGCTGCAGAGCCGGTTATGGCAATGGCCGGTGCAAAACAATCCATCAGCAAACCTCCTGCTGCAGAGCTGCAGAGCCCAGCACAAGTGAGGTAACATTGCCCCCAAAGGCAAAGGAGTTGGACAGGGCGATCCGGGTAGCAGTGGTACGACTGCCGCTATGGCCGTAATCAAGATCACACTCCGGGTCAACACCCCTGAAATGCAGGGTCTGCGGAATGATACCGGCATTCAGGGCCAGCACGCTTGCCACTGCCTCAATGGCACCGGCAGCCCCCAGACAGTGCCCGGTTATCGCCTTGGTTGAGATCAACGGCACCTTGCCAGCCCGCTCTCCAAAGACCAGCTTGACCGCATTGGATTCAACCACATCATTCAGAGGAGTACCGGTGCCATGGGCATTGATCCAGCCAACCTGGTCATGCGCTACTCCAGCAGCTGCCAGGGCAGCGTTCATGACCCGCGCTGCTGCCTCCCCGGTTGGTTCCGGCGCGGTCATATGATGGGCCTCGCCCACCAGGGCATAGCCCAGCAGATAGCCCAGAATCTGCGCCCCCCTGCTACGGGCAGCCTGTTCCTCTTCCAGCACCATGAAGGCAGCCCCCTCCCCCAGGGACAGCCCCTGACGTCCGGCACTGAACGGCGCACAGGGGTTGGGATCAACCACTTTCAGGGCATTGAACCCGGCAAAGGTCAGCATGGCCAGTGCATCTGCCCCGCCGCACAGCATGGCCTGCTGGCGGCCACTGCGGATCAGATCGGCTGCCCAGCCAATGGCAGTACCTGATGAGGAACAGGCCGTGGTAATGCTGCCCTGGAAGCCGGCAAAGCCCAGTTCATGGGCAATCACCGTGCTACTACAGTCAGGCAACAGGGTACGTAACAGACCGGGCCGGGCAGGCTTGTTTGACAGCTCCCCCTGCAGCCACGCTTCAGCGTGCAGCATGCCGCCAACCCCGCCACCAATACAGACACCGATCTGGTAGGGATCATAGCAGCCGGTAACATCACTCATGGCAACCGCCTCGCGGGCTGCAATCAGGGCAAGCTGGTCAGTACGGGAGAGGTGGGTGATCTGGCGCCGGGTAAAGTACTCAGCAGGGTCATACCCTTTTACCTGACATCCGATTCGGGCCGGAAACTGCGATACATCAAACAGGTCAAGGGGTGCAATGCCGCTTGTACCCTGCAGAATCGCCTCCTGAAAGGCAGGAATTGTCCCGGCAGCCCCGTTGATGGTGCCCAGACCGGTTATGACGATCCGCTTTGGACTCACAGAATGCCTCCATCAACCACCAGACACTGTCCGGTGATATAGGCGGCTTTGGATGAGGCCAGAAACGCGATTGCCTCGGCAATCTCGTCCGGCTGGCCGATCCTCCCCAGGGCAGATGATTTCACAATCCGCTCCACCTGATCCTGTTTCAAACCGGCGGTCATGTCCGTTTCAATCAGTCCGGCTGCAACAGCATTGACCCGAATCCCCATCGGCCCCAGCTCACGGGCAAGGGATTTGGTAAAACTGATGGCAGCCCCTTTTGTGGCAGCATAGTTGGTCTGCCCGGCAGCGCCGCTGATGCCGGAGATTGAAGAGACATTAATGATGGCTCCACTGCGGCGGGCCAGCATCTTACGGGCACCCCACTTGCAGCAGTGGAACAGGGGGGACAGATTGGTACGCAGCACCGCATCCCAGTCATCTTCAGCCATCATGGCCAGAAAACCATCACGGATAATCCCGGCATTGTTGACCAGGATATCCAGATGCCCGCTTGCTGCAGTGGCAGCATCAATCAGGCTGGTTGCCCCGCTGGAAGTAGCAACATCAGCCTTGATGGTGGTGATACTGCCTGCCAGCTCTGCTGCATCCAGACGCAGTTTGTCCGCAGCCTCATCATTGTTCAGGTAGGCAGCAAAGACCGTGGCACCTGCTGCGGCAAAGCGCAGGGATACTGCCCGGCCAATGCCCCGGGTGCCACCGGTAACCACGACAACGTTATGTTCAAATTCCAGTCCCATATCAAACAACCACCTCAAGATTCTATAAACAGATAGTATTCCAGTTTCAAATCAAGGATGAGATCAAGGCGGCGAGGAATTCGGCGACGCAGGCGTACACGCAGTACGTTGAGGAGCCGATGACGAGCCAACGCAGATATCGCCTTGAGTTGGAACTGGAATCACTTCATCGGGGCGATTCTACTTCTTCCCATCCTCTTCAGCAACTTCCAAAGTGGTCCCCGCACCTTGAACATCCGCAACGCCTCCAGCATGGTATCGCTGATATTCACCTCCAGACCCGGTACAATCCAGTTTTTACGCTGCATTGCCTGTTCTGTCACAATCGTTGAAAGCCGGTCTTTAACAGCCGGAGACAGATAGAAGGTGGGCTGCAGCAGATCTGTTTCAACGGTAATGAGCCCCTCGTCCAGGGCGGTACGATACAGCTTGGTGCGGGGGTAGATCCGCACCCCGGTCATGGCAATGACTGCGGTTGGATTCAGTTCATCCATCAGCTGAAAGGTATCAAGAATGGTCTCTTCAGTCTCTCCTGGTCCGCCAAAGATGATGTAGTGGGCAAAATCCAGCCCTGCCTCCCGGCAAAGCAGCGAGGCAGATCTGACCTGCCCGAGTGTAAACGATTTACAAAGACTCTGCAGCATGGCAGGAGAGCCGGAGTCAGTGCCGAACTCAATTGCATCACAGCCGGCCCGCTGCATCAGATCCAGAAGCTGCGGTGTGATAAAATCCGGATTGATAAAGGCAGACCAGTTAACCTGTAACCCGGCATCAATCATGGCTGTGCAGAGCTGTTCACAAAAGCTGACCGGGTAGTTAAAGATATCATCCACAAAATAGAGATAATCAACACCATGATCATTCACCAGACTGCGGATCTCGGCAATAATCTCAGTCACCGATCTGGTCCGCATCTGCTGGCCTTCCAGCAGCGGATAGGTACAGTAGCTGCAGCCAAAGGGACAGCCCCGTTTGGTCTGCAGATTGGCCATGCCCCCCTCTTTCAGATAGCGGGCCACATCAAACAGCTCCCGATCAGGACTGCCGATTCTGGAAACTGTTTGCGGCGGAATAAAGTCGATTTTCCCCGGTAGTACAACACCGGGCAGGTCAGCCGGATCAATCCCTTGCGCCAGCCGGTCCAGCAGCAGAGGCAGCTGCTGCTCCCCCTCCCCCACCAGACCGATATCAGCACCACAGGCAGCAAGTATCTCAAGCGGCATCAGGCTGAAACCTGAACCACCCACAATGACGGTTGCCTTACCTTTGCAGACCGTTACCAGATCAGTCAGACCGGACAGGTAGGAACGGGCATCAGGCCAGGTAACATTATCAAGATTGCGCAGCGAAATGATCACCGCCTCAGGCTGTTCAGCAACAACCGTTGCCTGGAGCGCAGCAAGGGGATCGGCTTCAAAACAGAGATCCAGCACTGCCAACTGATGACCGGCCTGTTTGAGCGGGGCTGCCAGAAAGGCCAGACCAAGGGGAAAGACCGGGTAGGGGGAACGCTCCCGGTTTGCCGAAACCAGCAGCAGCTTCATCGGCAGACACCTTCATCCAGCCAGGCCCGCATGTTGGCCACCCGCTGCTCGATTTCCACCGGCAGACGATACTGCAGTACGCCGTTCATATCGGTCAGTGCATGGCAGACCAGACCAGTGGCCAGCCGCTGACCATCGGCAGACAGCATCTCACAGCGAAAACGCAGCATGGCCGCTGCATCATCCTCCAGCCAGGTGCGAACCGTGACATCATCATTGAACAGGGCAGGCCGCAGGTATTTCAGTTCAAGTGACACCACCGGCCCCTGATAGCCCAAGGCCAACAGGTCATCCGGCCCAAGGCCGAACTGGCCGGACAGGTTATTGCGGCCGATTTCCATCCAGGCCACATAATGGCCGTGCCAGGCCACCCGGTAGGCATCCACTTCGTTAAAACGAACAGTTATCGTAGTTTCATGGGCTCTCACAACGTAGCTGCCTCCGAATCGATCCAGCGGTTAAACTTGGTCAGGGCCTGGCCGCTGCCCACCTCTATGCAGCGGTTGAAACCGGTGGCACGAACCGCCTTCCAGGTCCGCTCCCAGTAAACCGGCTGTTGCAATTCATCAACCAGAAAGGCGGGAATAGCGTCAGCGGTCAGACGGGTTTGTCCAAGTGACTCAATCAGCGGAATCTGCGGTTCTGCAAAATGATACTCAGCAACAATGGCTGTCAGATCAGCAGCAACCCCGGCCATCAGCGGTGTATGCAGCGGAGCTTCGCAGGGAAAGCTGCTGACGCTGAAGGCACCTTGCGCCTGACACTCTGCCAGGGCGGCTTCAATCCCCTGTTGGGGACCGGCCAGCAGGAAGTGACGGGAGGTATTGTAATTTGCCACAAAGACTCCGTTATTACGGGCTGCAGCCTCCAGCGGAGCAGCCTGCAGGCCGATGACACAGCCCAAGGCATAGGTGGCGGCGGCACTCATCCGGGCCATGCTGCTACCGATCCGGCAGACCAGCTCCAGGGCCTCCTGTTCACCGATACTGTTTGCGGCAGCCAGCGCAGCGTAGATCCCCAGGGAGTGCTCGGCAATCAGGGCAGGACAGCAACCTTCACTGCGCAGCCTTCTGGTCCGGTAGAGCGACATGGCCACACCGTAGATCTGCAGGCAGGTATGATGGCTGAGCAGACTACCGGCTACCGGCTGGTGCGTGATCATGTCATAGCCGCAGTGTGTCCGGCAGAGGTCGGCGATGGCACGGAAGTCTGCGTCGTCAGGTGTACTTTGTTCCCACTGCAGCGGCTGTCCGGGAAAAGCCCAGAGTATCATGGGGCACCCCCAGCTCTTGCCGGGCAGCCGGCACGGTATTCTTTCAGATATTCTGCCGGTTTCATCATCCGCTGGGTACGCCACAGGACCCGGATGATGTACGGGATCTGGGAAGGACGGACCTGCCTGATCCAGTCCATGATCCCCTTGTCACCGGCGGTATTCAGGATCGAACGGCGCCAGGTCTCGGCATACAGTTCAAAAAACCGTTCAGGCCCCAGCCTCGGTTCCCAGAGCAGATGGTGCATGTCAAAGTTTGACCAGGGCTGACCAGCGGTCCGGTGGGCAACAGAACGGTAATAGTCGGTACCGGGCAAGGGGGTCAGGATGGTGAATCCGGCCCGTTGCAGACCGTACTGTTCCACAAACCCCCAGAGTTGCCTGAAGCCCTCCTCATCCCAGTCAGGATCAACCAGAAAATTGCCGTTGATGCCGTACTTCAGCTCCCGGGCAATCCGTACCGCCTCAATGCTTTCCTTGATGCCGCTGTCTTTGTCCAGACCGGACAGCCCGTTGTCACTGGCCGCCTCCAACCCCAGAAAGATATCGAAATCCTTTGCCAGGGGGCGCCAGGCCGCCATGATAGCGGCACTTCTGCAGATCAGGTCGGTGCGGGTCTGGACAAGTATCCAGCGTTTATAGACCCCGCGCTTCTTGAGCGCCGCTGCCAGCTCCAGGGAGCGGGCCGGATTGTACCAGAACAGATCATCAGCCACAAAGACCGCATCACCGCTGGTGGCAAAATCCTCCACCACCGCCGCAATGGAACGTTCCCGGCAGGTACGGTCGTACAGTTGCCAGACCGAACAGAAGGAACAGCGGTGGGGGCAGCCCCGGGCGGTCTCGATCAGCCAGACCGGCTTGAACAGCAGGCAGTGGTAGCCGTTGCGGTACTGCCTGACCAGATCACGGGCAGGCAGCGGCACCAGATCCAGTGCGGGACGTTCCTCAAGCCGGGGGGTACTCTGCCAGCCGTCCGGTCTGCGCAGCCGCAGCCCCGGCACCTGTTCCAGCGATTCCCCACGCTCCAGGCAGCCTGCCAGCAACGGCATCAGGCTCTCACCATCCTCCACCATTACGGCATCAACCGCACTGTCTTCCAACGGACCGGAGAAGGCCGCAGCAGCATGTCCACCCACAATGATGAACACCTCCGGCGCCAGGCGCCGTACCGCACGGGCGGTTGCCAGCACCTGCTCGAACTCAAGGGTATGCAGACAGCTGATGCCGACCAGTCGGGGCCGTGAGCGGCGCAGCACCGTGGCAAGCCCGGGACGGAAGCGCAGGTCGGCAATCGTAACCTGATGGTTGTCCTTCAACAGGGCTGCAGCGATATATTCAAGGCCCAGCGGTTCAACGCAGAAGAACGGTCCCAGACCGAACTTGTCATGACCGGGATGGGGACGCAGCAGCAGAATATTCATGCTGTTTTCTCCTCCCTGCCGTAAATTCCGCCCCGCCGCAGGAGGTTGTATAACAGGTTGACCCCTTTGCCGGGGCTCTGCATGACCCGTCCGGCAATGGCAGGCCAGCGGTAGGCCTCTTGGCGGGCCTGCACCCAGCCGTGGTAAAGCCTTTCAGGTGACATCAGCCTGGGCCGGTACACCACCTGGCCATGATCGTAACGCTGCCAGTCAGTATGCAGCAACCTCCCCTCCTGCTGAAACTGCGAGAACAGCGCAGTGCCGGGATAGGGGGTCAGAATATGAAAGGTGGGCAGGCTGGCTGCACAGTTTTCCAGGTAACGCACGGTTCGCTCAAACACTCCTGCATCATGATCGTCAAATCCAAAGATAACCGAGGCCTCCACCACCACGCCGGTATCCCGGACCCGCTTGATCAGGTCAGCCTGGGAGGTCTTGCCGGCGGTCTTGGGCAGGTTGGCATACTCGCCATCCACAGATTCAAGCCCCACAAAAATACCGACACAACCGGAGGCAGCCAGCAGCCGGACCAGTTCCGGGTCTTCAGCAAAACGCAGGTTGGCTTGTCCGCCCCACTTCAACCCCATACCGGCCATCCCACGCAGGATCGGCTTGGCCCGTTCCGGGTCCCCCAGGATATTGTCATCCAGAAACACCATCAGACCTGGCTTGAAACTCCTCAGTTCTGCCAACACATCCTCCGGCTCACGGTAGCGAAAGGTCCGTCCGAAATGGGGGGTAACCGTACAGAAGGGACAGTTGTAGGGGCAGCCACGGCTGGCCTGCAGGGTCTTGGTGGTCAGATATTTGCGGGGCGCCAGGAAATCATGGCGAGACCAGGGGATAGACAACTTATCATCCGCCGGCAGCACCTGATAGAACGGCTGTAACTGCCCCTGTTGCAGATCATGCAGCAAAGCGGCCCAGACCGGCTCGGCCTCCCCCAGCACCACGCTGTCGGCATGCTGGATCGCCTCATCCGGCAGCACCGTGGGATGGATCCCCCCCAGCACCACTGGCACCCCCCGTGCGCGGAAGCGATCCGCAATCCGGTAGGCCCGCACCGCCTGATGGGTCATGGCCGTGATCCCCACCAGATCGTAGTCCCCTTCAAAATCAATCTCTTCCTGCACCTCGTCAGCCAGCAGCACCTCCCATTCAGGCGGCGTGGCAGCGGCGACCTGCTTGAGGGACAGGGAGGGCAATTGAAAGCGTTTGACCCAGCCCAGTTTATGGGTGGCAGGATAAACCAGCAGCAGACGGGGTTTTGAGGTCATGCATCGGCCCGTTTTTTTCGGATGGCGGAGCGGAAGCCGATATTCATCGGACCAAAGACCTGGACAGAACGGTGCAGCTTGAAGATGCGGCGGTAGATGGAGCCCCAGGAATAGAAACTGCGACAGGCCTGGTCATAGCCGTCCTGCAGTTGTTGGACCGTCATCCCCCTGGGCTGGAAGGTAACATGCTCCATATCGTAATCCTGCCAGTTATTGCTGATAATCCGCCCTTCAGCCTCAAGTCTCTGTCGCACCTTGGTACCGGGATAAGGGGTCAGGATCGGGAAGATGGCGGCCTCAAGCCGGGCATCTTCGCAGAAGCGCAGGGTCTGTTCAAAGACCGCCGGAGTATCGCCATCGCAACCCATCACAAAGGAGCCCAGGATGCCGATGCCGTGATCCCGAAACTGCTGGGCATAGGCTTTGTAGGACGCAGCCTTGTTGGTGACCTTGCCCATGGCTGCCAGAGAGTCCTGATTCAGCGATTCAAAACCGACGAACATGCCGACACAACCGGATTCACCGGCAGCCTTTAAGAGCTCTTGATCTTCTGCAAAATCAATCGGGGCATGGGAGAGCCACTTCAGCCCCATCCCCTTCATCCCCTCAAAGAGCGGTAAGGAGTAACGCCGGTCAGCCACGATGTTGTCATCCACAAAAAAGACAAAGGAGTTGGCCTTACGCAGTTCCTGCAGTTCGGCCAGCACCTGCTCCAGTGGACGTTTGCGGTATTTGCGCCCGTAAAAGGCGGTGACCGAGCAGAACTCGCAATCAAAGGGACAACCGCGGGTAGTCTGGATGGTATTGGTAAAGAGATGACCGGAACCTTTGAAGATCTCCCGCCTGGCCTGGGGAATCAAGGCAGTGTCGATCAGCCCGTCTGCCCGATAAAGCCGCTGCAGTTGACCCGCCTGAAAGTCTGCTAACAACCGGGGCCAGACCAGCTCCCCCTCTCCCACCACGACACTATCCACATGATGCAGCGACTCATCCGGCAGGTTACTGGCGTGAAAGCCCCCCATCACCACCGTCTTGCCACGGCTGCGAAAGGCATCCGCCAGCTGGTAGGCACGGGTTGCCTGGGCGGTCATGGCGGTCAGGGCGATCAGGTCTGCATCGGTATCAAAGTTAGTTGCACGGACAGCATCATCATGAAAGCTGACATCCCAATCCTGAGGAGTAACCGCAGCCAGGGATGCCAGTGACAGGGTGGGAAATTTAAAGCCCAGTTCTCCCCACAACCGACCTTTGGGCCAACCAGGGGAGAGAAAGAGAATTTTCATCAGCTGTTCCGGTGGCTACTTGCCGTTTTCAGCGATGTAACCGGCCATAGCCCGCACAGAGGCAAACACCTTGGTACCGGTTGCAGCATCAGGCACCACAACACCAAAATCCTTTTCCATTGCCACCACCAGCTGCAAGGCATCTATGGAGTCAAGCCCCAGTCCTTCACCGAACAGGGGGGCATCACTGTCAATCTCGTCCGCAGACATCCCCTCAATCCGCAGGGCATCAATAATCATCTGTTTTACTTTGGGAATCAGCTCATCACTCATCTGCTATCCTTTTCTTGCGGGAAGTGTCGGCCCAAAAATCAAAAAAGTTATACCACTGATCCGGATACTGTCGAATGTAACGTTCAAAAACAGCAACCAGCTGCTCCATACCGGCCTTGATTGACTGGCGATGGTGGCCGTGGCTGCTCTGAAAGAATATCGGCTCATCCATCAGCGTTGCGTAGCGGCCATCAGGCAGAAGCGGGACAAACACCGGCAATACCGGCGCGCCAGTGGCCATGGCAAGATAGGCAGCGCCAACCGGAATATCCGTTGGCTGGCCGAAAAAATCAAGCTGAACCGTATTGGAAGAGCCATCGCGGTCACCGATCAGACAGATAATCTCGTTGCGCCGCAGGGCGTTAACCGCCTCTATCACTGCCAGAGGTGAGGTGTCGTGGCGGTCAACATAGATCACCCCGATCCCCCGTTCAGCGCGGACCTGTTCCCGCTGCTGGTTAACCTTTTCATCCGGTTCAGGAAAGGTCATGACATTCAGCTTATAGCCCAGATCTGCCAGGCCAAGACCACCCAGTTCCCAGTTACCAAAATGGGGAGAGATCAGGATCGCGCCGCTGCCTTTGGCAAGTGCATCCTCAAGCGGCTGCCCCGAGCTTCGCTGACCGATCAGGGCCTGAAGACGGTCGCCCCGCAACTGAATCATCAACATGACGTCACACCAGTTGCGGGCATATTTGTAGTAACTGGCGATCAGCAGCCTCTCAACCTGCCGTCTGCCGGTCACTATCCGCAGGTTCGCCCGCATGCCCCGGCGCTGCCGTGGTGTCAGCAGGTAAAACAGTGTCCCCCAGAACAGGGCAAAGGGGGCATGCAGCCAGCGGGGCACCAGCATGGTAAACTGCTTGATAAAGAACAGGTTGAGACTGCTGTAAAGCGACATTATCCGTTACGGGTTCCGTTCTTTTTGTTAAAGGCCGGATGTTCCCTGAACTCATCTTCCCAGACCTGGTCAGCGATCTCGCCATAGCTGCGCGAATAGTGATCCATCTGGTCGGCCAGGCCGGTAAATATCTCTTCTGCTCCGGCATGGGTCGGATAGGCCCCTTCACTCTCAAAAAATTCACGGCCGTTTTCCGGATGGTCAATCAGCATGCAGGGACGCAACAGGTTATCATGCTCCCCCTGTTTTTCACGGATTTTACGGAACAGTGCCGAGCCCAGGGCATCCTTCAGGCTGGTGCGACGGATATTATCCACGGCAAAATGGCAGAAGACACACGGCTCAATATCCCCGCTGGCATTGATATGCAGGTATTTACGTCCGGCAGCCAGGCAGCCGGAGATCATCGGACCGTCATTCCAGAAATCAACAAACAGCATCGGCTTGCTGGCCCGGAACTGAATCGTTGCCCGCCGCAGCTGGTCACGCTGTTCCGGTGACGGCATCAGGGCCGGATCCGGTTCTCTGCCCACCGGCACATAGGAGAACAGCCAGAGTGCAAACACCCCCTGTTCCAGCAGGAAGTCGATATAGGCCGGATCGGTGATGATGTCGGTATTTTTGCTGGAATGGGTGAAGGAACCGCAGAAGGAGAGTCCGTTTTCACGCAGCAGACGCATGGCGTTCATGACCTTTTTAAAGTGACCGGCCCCCCGCCGCTCATCGGTTTCCTGCTCATACCCTTCCAGCGAGAAGGCCGGCATGACGTTACCCACCGCAATCAGACGCTGCACCAGGGTATCATCAATCAGCCCGCCATGGGTAAAGACCAGAAAGGCCATGTCGCTATGCTTTTCAAACAGCTCAAAAATGCCTTCCATGAAAAACGGTTCACCGCCGGAGATCACCGCAAAGTAGATCCCCATCTCCTTCATCTGGGTCAGCACGCCATCAATCTCGTCCAGGGTTAATTCAAGGGACTTGTTGTAGTCTCCGGCGTAGCAGCCGTAACAGGACAGGTTGCAGCGCATGGTGACCGAGATGACCACGGTGGATGGTGGGTAGAAACCGTTCGCATCAGCCCATTCCTTACGTTTGTTGGTGCCGGAGAGCAGATGATTGATCGCCAGGTTGGTGATCCACTTGTCACGCTGATTGGGATGCAGCTCCTTCAGAATCCGGCGCGGAAATTCAATGGAGGGATGCTTCTGCTGTACAAGATTGCGGATCCAGCGGATACGGTCCCGGTAGTACTCCTTCTTGGGGATCATCTCCATCAGGTGGGTCATCTTGATCAGGGTTTCATCAGATGAGCTGGTCGCCATATTCAACAGATAGGATACGACTTTATCACGGGTATATGTCTTCAGTGACTGCAGCATTGGCCGCCTCTCTACATGTATCTCAGGAATGTCATACAGATATTCCAGGTATCCTGCACCGGACGATAATGGCTGGTGGCCCGTCCGTCGGCAACCCGTGCCGGAACCGGCAGCGAACCGATCTTGAAACCGGCCTTCCAGCCCTTCACCAGCAGTTCCATCTCCAGATCATAGCCATCTTTTTCAAGCCTCACCGCACGCAGCAGCCTGGCATGGTAAAAACGAAAACCGGACTGGCTATCGGTAATTTCAAATCCGGTCCGTTTACGGATGCACCAGACACCAAAACGGTTCCAGACCTTGCGCAGGCCTGCCATTTCTTCAAATTGACTATGCCGGGATGCGAGAAGACAATCATAACCTTTTTTGTCAGCTTCAGCAAGTAACCGTGAAATAGCGCTGGGATCATGCTGGCCATCGGCATCAAGGGTGACGACTCCATCATACTGCTGCTGGATTGCCCAGGCAAAACCGGTCTTGAGGGCAGCCCCCTTGCCCCTGTTGACCGGATGGCTCAACAGGGTGACCGGCAGCCCGTCAAGGGTTTCAGCCGTAGCGTCAGTGGAACCGTCATCAACCACAACAAGCGGGTAGCCGTGTGTCAGTGACTCCAGCACCACCTCTCTGAGTGTAGCGGCAGCATTATAGGCTGGTATCAGGATACAGGGTGACACGATTCAAGCAACTCCACTAACGGTTTAAAGGTATGGCTTACCAGCAGCTTTTCCAGGCGTTTCCCGGAACCGGCACGGGGGCCATACGCCAGAAAGCCTCGCAACAGGGGTAGTGGCAGGCGGGGGCTGTCGGGATCCAGCTCCCGGGGATGCACAAACAGTACTCCCGGCACCCCTGCCAGCTGACAGCTGTGTAAGGTACGCTCAATCATCCCATAGGGAAACGCCCTGAAGCCCCAGCCCCCTCCGACCGGTAGATTTCCCAGCAGAGATTGCGCAACCAACGGCGGGAACTCACAGATGCTCCCCTGTGACGTCTTAATCAGATGCGGCGCCCGCGGCCCGTTCGGATCGCCGATGGCGGCAAGCGGTGTCAGGCTGCTGTCGTAACGATAGCCAAGCTCTTTCAGGATTTCAAAGGCCCAGGGGGTCTTGCGTCTATCCAGGGACCAGCGGGGCGCCCTGAAACCAAGCGGCGTACAGCCGGTCTGCTGCCTCAGCACGGCAGCTGTACGTTCAAGTTCAGACCTGAATTCAGCCGGTGTCAACCCGGTGACCAGGCGATGGGACCAACCGTGGGAAGCAAGCTCGTGCCCATCGGCAACAATTGCAGGAGCCAGCTCCGGAAAAGTATCTGCCACCTCACCAAGCATGAAGAAGGTCGCCCTGCTGCCCTGCCCGCGCAGCAGGTCCAGCAGCCGCCGGGTGGCAGCAACAACCCGTGATTGCCTGCGATACTCCGGCAGAATCTCCGCCCCACAGACATGGAACCAATCCTCAACGTCAACGGTCAGGCTGTGGCAGACGGATTCTGGCGATCCCGAAATTAGCATCCAAATTTAATACCTGATTATCGAAAGCTACTCAATAAGTATATGCACCAGACAGGTTGCCCGCGGCAGCAGGATCCGGCCGTTAAAAGACCTGATATCTGATGGTTAAGCGGTGCATGGGCTGGCTTGCATCTGCCGCACGCTTACAAGTTCAGGACAGCATGGATACATGGGATCTCTGGAGGACAGGCCTGTCTCATTGACGGCGTAATGTCAGAATGCCGTGTCTCAACATGTCGCTACAGCCAGTGCGGGATGCGAAGCCCGACCACCACCCGCTATCGTCATGGCATGGGGGACACCGTAAAAGCTCCATTCCCGTAAGCAGCCCCCTTGCCGATATGCAGCAGCCCCCCCAGGCTCAGCAAGGGGCCCAGTTCATTACAGGGGCCTTCCAGCACAAAATGACCTGATACACCACGCCGGCCCTGCTGCTGCACGCTTTGGGAGAGCAGCCGGAATCGCTCAGCCGATTGTGCATACCTGCGAAACAGATCAGGATCTGCGCTTGTGCCGTAATAGGCCGTCAGTGAAGAAATGCGGCGTAAAACCGCCTTGACAAACAGTCCGGGTTCAAAGCGATTCAGTTCTCGGCCCTGATGAAGCATGCGAAGCGGGCTGGTGATCGTAATCTGGATCTGCTGACAGGAGGCAAAGCGTGGTGTTGCGAGGTCAAGCAAGGTAGCAGCAGAAAGGACCGGTATGTCGGCAAGGCTTCGGGATGAGAGGTCAGGCGGGATACGCTGCTGGTTCTGATAGTCGCAGACAGAGACCTGGTACAAGCTAACAGCGCCAAGCGACTGCTCAACAGCCTGTACAAACAGTGCGACCTGATGAATGGCCGGTCCAAGCAGGACAAGGTTCAGCTTAACCTGTCCTGACTCTGTCTGCTGCAATGGCCCCAGAACAAATGGCACCCCCGGTCGCTGATAGAGTCTGACCAGCTCAGGGTCAGATGAGAGTATGCGGCCACAGAGTAGAACAAAAGGACAGCTCCCGTTTTGAGGACAGCCTGTGCACTCCCTGTCATCCCGATTGCAGACCAGGGCACGTAGCGCTGCTTCAAACCGCAGGGCGCTGCCAACCAGCTGCGTGAGCTTTGCAAGCGTTTCTGATGGCAATGTCAGCTGCAGGGTAACGAGATTCAGGTCCATAAATAAAGCAGGGCGACCGTTGCCGGTCGCCCCATTACTCCATCATTCTTCAGACACAATTAAAATTGGGCCTTGATATACTCCCTGTTCATACGGGCGATAAACTTGACGTTGATCCCTTTTGGACAGGCAGCCATACACTCATAGTGGTTGGTACAGTTACCAAAACCACAGTCCTTCATGGCCTGAACCATGTTCGTAACGCGGGCCTTGGCTTCCACTTTGCCTTGGGGCAGTACAGCCAGTTGGGAAACCTTGGCGCCGGTGAACAGCATGGCCGCACCGTTGGGGCAGCCAGCCACGCAGGCACCGCATCCGATACACTCAGCAGCATCCATTGCCTCATCTGCAGCAGGCTTTGGAATCAGGATGGCGTTACCATCAGCAACACCGCCGGTATGACAGGAGGTGTAACCGCCGGCCTGAATGATCTTGTCCAGGGCTTCACGGTCAACCACCAGGTCCTTCACAATCGGGAACGCGCGGGCACGCCACGGCTCGATATAGATGGTGTCGCCATCGTGAAACTTCCGCATATGCAGCTGGCATACGGTAGTACGCTCCTGGCCGCCGTGGGGCATACCATTAATAACCTGTGAACACATACCGCAGATACCTTCGCGGCAGTCATGGTCAAAGGCCACCGGCTGCTTGCCGGCCTTGATCAGGTCCTCGTTCAGGACGTCGAGCATCTCCAGAAAGGAGTGATGCTCGGTGATCCCCTTGACAGTGTAGTTTTCAAATTTTCCAGTGTCGTTAGCGTTCTTCTGGCGCCACACGACAAGGTTAATCGTCATGGTCTTGTGATCGCTCATTATTTGTAGCTCCTTACGGCGAGATGGACGTTCTCGAATTTGAGGGGCTCCTTGTGCAGTTCAGGCTCGTTGTTGATACCCTTGAACTCCCAGGCGCCTGCATAACAGAAGTTGGCGTCATCACGTTGTGCCTCGCCGTCGTCTGTCTGATACTCGGTCCGGAAGTGACCACCACAGGACTCGTTGCGATGCAGGGCGTCACGGCACATAAGCTCTGCAAATTCAAGAAAGTCTGCGGTACGTCCGGCATTTTCAAGATCCTGGTTAAACTCGGCACCGGTACCGGTAACCTTGACGTTCTTCCAGAACTCTTCACGCAGGGCGGGAATTTTCTCCAGGTTAATCTTCAGAGAGGCATCGGAACGTGCCATACCGCAGTTTTCCCACATCAGTCCACCAAGTTCACGCATAAACTCTGAAACGGTCTTCTTGCCGTTTACGTTGAGCAGTTTATTACCGTAAGCCTTGATTTCTTCAACGGACTTCTTGAACTCGGGATTGTCAGTAGAGGTACCGGAAGGCTTCACGCCGGCCAGGTAACCGCCGATGGTGTACGGAATGACGAAGTAACCGTCAGCCAGACCTTGCATCAGGGCTGAAGCACCCAGACGGTTTGCGCCGTGTACCGAGAAGTTAGCCTCACCAAGTACAAACAGGCCGGGGATGTTGCTCATCAGGTTGTAGTCAACCCAGAGACCGCCCATTGAGTAGTGGGGAGCAGGATACATACGCATTGGGCGTTTGTAGCCGTCTTCATCGGTGATCTTCTCATACATCTCGAACAGGTTGCCGTAACGTTCCTTGATGGTATCAGCACCTACCCGCTTGATGGCAGTGGAGAAGTCAAGGTAGACACCGCGGCCGCCAGGTCCAACACCACGGGCATCATCACACTGCTCTTTGGCAGCACGGGAGGCGATATCACGGGGGGCAAGGTTACCGAAGGAGGGGTACTTACGCTCCAGATAGTAGTCACGGTCATCTTCAGCAATCTCATTGGGATGCTTGCCGCAATCTTCCTTCTTCTTGGGTACCCAGCAGCGGCCATCGTTCCGCAGGGATTCGGACATCAGGGTCAGCTTGGACTGATAATCACCGGCCTGCGGAATACAGGTCGGGTGAATCTGGGTGTAGCAAGGGTTGGCAAAGAAAGCACCCTTCTTGTGGGCAGCCCAGTTTGCCGTTACGGAGCAGCCCATGGCGTTGGTCGAGAGGTAGAACACGTTCACATAGCCACCGGTTGCAAGACAGACTGCGTCAGCAGCATAGCTCTCGATCTCACCGGTAACCAGGTTGCGAACGGTGATCCCTTTGGCAACACCGTCAATAACCACCAGGTCAAGCATTTCACGGCGGGTGTACATCTTTACGGTACCGGCCTTGATCTGACGTGCCAGGGCAGAGTAGGCACCCAGCAGCAGCTGCTGGCCGGTCTGACCACGAGCGTAGAACGTACGGGAAACCTGTGCGCCACCGAAGGAACGGTTATCCAGATAGCCGGCATAGTCACGGGCAAACGGAACACCCTGGGCTACGCACTGGTCAATGATGTTATTGGAGACCTGGGCAAGACGCCAGACGTCCGCTTCACGGGCACGGAAGTCGCCACCCTTGATGGTGTCATAGAACAGACGATAGATCGAGTCACCGTCGTTCGGATAAGCTTTAGCAGCGTTGATACCACCCTGTGCAGCAATCGAGTGCGCGCGACGGGGGCTGTCCTGATAGCAGAAAGCCTGTACGTTGTAGCCGAGCTCTCCGAGAGAGGCTGCGGCAGCGCCACCGGCCAGGCCGGTACCAACCATGATGATGTTGTATTTACGCTTGTTGGCGGGGTTAACCAGCTTCAGATCGAAGCGGTGCTTGTCCCAGCTCTGTTGAATTGGTCCGGTTGGACATTTACCATCGAGTATCACGTGTACCCCCTTAACCTTTTATGATTCCGAAGAGAATTGACAGTGGGATGGCAACGAACCCGGCAAACAGCACCAGAGCAACCAGGGCACCGGCCTTGGTGATGGTGGGCAGGGTGTTACCGTTTGCCAGACCAAAGGTCTGGAACAGGCTCTGAATACCGTGATAGAGGTGCATGAACAGCACCACCATGGCCACGGCATAGATCCCGGCACCGGCGATGGAAGAGAAACTGGAAGCCACCATGGCAAAGACATTGAAATGACCGGCAGCATCATTAACCAAGGTCAGACCGGGGGTAGCGCGGAACGTGAAGTGCAGCAGGTGATAGACGATAAAGGCAAACAGCAGCAGACCGGTCCAGATCATGTTTTCACTGGCAAAAGTCGCCTTGCGGGTTGCCTTGACAGCGTAGTCAGAGGGACGGCCACCACGGTTTTCAATGGTCAATTGGATACCGTAGACCACGTGTACTACAAACAGTGCCAGCATGATTGCTCTGAAGACCATGATAATGGGCAGCGGCATGCTGTGCAGGTGCTCGGCGTAGGCGTTGATCCCGCTCGGGCCTACAAAAATGGTACTGTTGCCGATAAGATGGACAACAGCAAACAGGACCATACACAGACCTGTTACTGCCATCACAATCTTTCTGCCGATGGATGTGTTCAGAAATTCCATAAACTCCCTTCCTTTTATGATGTAGTGATGATGCTCACTGCGTGACAAACAGCCAAGAATACGTCCGGTTATACGCCCTGCGGTGGTCCCCGCCAGTTAAGCCTGCGATAATGCTGCATGAAGAGCCTCCTTGTGGGGTGTCTATGTTGTGTCCAGATCCTGTCCTGGTCAGTATTTCAAAGCACCGCGCATACTAAACGCCGTTTTAGGAAATTGCAAGGATTTTATGTATACAGCATACAAACCTGCCCCGCCCTGCCAAGTCATCTGACGCCCCATGGCACTTCTGACGCAAAGCAGGTGGACATGTGTCAAAACCCGTGTTATAAAGTTCGTCCTCTGCGGGCATGGTGGAATAGGTAGACACAAGAGACTTAAAATCTCTCGGGGGCAACCCTGTGCCGGTTCGAGTCCGGCTGCCCGCACCACCCTTTCTTAACACCCCTTAATCACTCGTCTCTTTATACACCATTTTTCTTTTATGCAGTTTTTTTTAGTTTTGTTATCAGCCAGCTGTGCTATAAGGCGATTATCTTAATTAATCTCCACAGGGAGGCACTATGAAGAAATCAGAACTTGTTGCAAAGATGGCTGAAGGGGCTGGGCTCACCAAGGCACAGGCTGAAAAAGCCTTGGCAAGCTTCATTGCCGGTGTAACCGGTGCATTGACTGCAGGTGACAAGGTGACTCTGGTGGGATTCGGTACATTTTCAGCCATTACCCGTAAGGCCCGCACCGGTCGTAATCCGCAGACCGGCAAGGCTATCAAGATAGCAGCAAAGACCTCTGGTAAATTTTCGCCCGGCAAATCCCTGAAAGACCTGGCCTGTAAAACCAAGAAAAAATAGTTCGCAGTTTGATTTAAGTACCAGAAGACCCCGCTTCAACGGGGTCTTTTTTATTCTGTCACTCAAGCTCTCTGGCAGCCATATTACCTGCCCAGTTTATTCCGGATCGCCTCCACGACATGATAGGCATCATTAATTGCCGTATAAATAAGATTGGGATGTTTCTCTTCCTGAATCGATCCTTCACTGATCTTCATGTAGGAAGGAGAAATAGCCCCTCCCACCACATAGACCCCTTTGCGGGTTGACTCAAATTCGGCAGAAAGCAGCACCAGCCTGTCTCCTTCCTTGGCAACCCGGCAAACGCCGGCGGTACAGGAGATGGTTTGGACCCCCAGCTTATCAAAGATCGGCACCGGCCCCTGGGAGCCGATACAGGCAATTACGTTCTGCATCGGAAAACTCAGGGCATGGTAGAGGTCAATACCGTCAGCCTGCTTAAACTCATTGATCCTGATCACCAACCGGTCGACCCCTTCATCATCCACTTCACCGATCCGCGGTGTTGCCCCCGGCAGAAGGCGAATATTCCCGCCCAACAGGATTTCCTCACCGAGCCGCTGGGCCGTTTCCTTGTTGACATCGAATTTTTCAGACTTATGGGCCCAATAGACCGGCTGCGTGTCATTACACTCACGTTTTGCCTTCAGAATGGCGATCACCACGTCGGCAGCCGTGTTACCTCCACCGATTACCAGCGTCTTTACCCCGACATATTTGGTCGGGTCATCAACATTCTTGGCCACCATCTTGGCGTCACCATAAACCGAGAGTTCACGGGGGATGCTGCTGCCAAAGGCCAGCACCACCTTACGCCCCCTGAAGCGCCCCTTGTCCGTCAGAATGGTCAGACTGTCACGTTCATCCTGAATATTTTCAAAGGCCACTTCTGTGCGAATATGCAGATTCTCATGCTGCACAAAATGCTGCACATACTGCAGGTAGCTCTCAACCGTCACCGGCTTGTCCGGAGGCCGCAGTTCATCCACCAGAAACGGCTCCGGCGCATCCTTAGGTTTGGAGGCATACACCAGCTTCCCCTGCGGGTAGGTATTAGCAATACCTTGAAATGGTGCCTTGCCTGACTCAAGCACAAGATATGACAGATTGTACTTGTGACAGAGATAGGCCGTTGCAAGACCGGCAGGACCACCACCAATAATTATGACATCATGCAGTTCAGATGACATGGCTACATAAACCTCCGGAAGATGCAATGCGTACGGTTGACTGTCCCTCGACAGGAATCAGGCGGCTAAAATAGTCCAAGGTCACAAAAGAATCAGAGACCACCGGCGTACAGGTTGAGCTGTAATGACTGATGTAGAACAGGTAACGGATGCCGTATTCCTGTGCAGTGTGCAGATTTGTTTCACTATCCTCTCCCAGCATGGTCCGGTCTGGATCGTAGCGCACAAAGCGCTGCAGCTCACCCCAGAAGCGGCTATCCTCCTTGGGCAACCCGACTTGATGGGCAGAAACAACGCCATCAAACCAATGCCCGATCCTGGTCTTCTTCAACTTCAGGTCCAGGGTTTTACTGTGGGCATTGGTCACCAGCCAGAGTTGTTTACCATGCTGCCGGCAGTAAGCCAGAAACTCCACCACCCCGGGATGTACCGCAATCAGATGTTCCACCTCCAGCTTCAAGAGGGGGATATCCAGCCCAAGCCGGTCAGACCAGTAATCAAGATTTGTCCAGTTAAGGGTTTGCTCCTGTGAGCGGAACAGGGCATGCAGCTGTTCTTGCGCCAGCTTCAGCGGCACCCTGTTCTTTGCAGCCCAGCGTTTTGGCACATGCTCAAGCCAGAAGTGATCATCAAAATGACGATCCAGCAGAGTCCCGTCCATGTCCAGCAATACCGTATCAACATCGTGCCACTCAAGTATCATGATCTGCTTATACACCCCTTTAAACAGAAAAAAAAGGGTGGACCCGAAGGCCCACCCTTTTCATTGTTACCATTCCGACCGGTTCTTAGAAGTGAACTTCGAAGGTACCGTAGATGTTGTGAGCTTCCTTCACAGGAGCCATCAACATCAGATCGGTGGACTTGATTTCAGAAATCTTCTTCGGCTCACCTACCCAGTTATTGCTGCCGGTGTACTCAAAGTCATAGTACTGGTAGCCCAGCTTGAAGAAGGTCTTGGCGAAGACAGATGAAATCGGCTTCAGGTTCAGCTCTTGAATGATATAGGGCTCGAACACCTGACCACGGGTACCGACCTTGCTGGTCCACATATCGTCAGCAGCCGGTGCAAAGGTGATCCAGTACTTTGACCCCCAGTTGTACTCAAAGCCGATTTTGGTCAGACTGGGCAGGTCATAACGCAGACCGGCAAACGCTGCATAACCGGTACGTGACTTGGGATTCATATCCTGGGCAAAGAACTCACCAGACATCAGTCCCTGGAAGCCGGCATTCATTGACACGTTGTTGCTCGGATGGGTAACGCTGACACCAAAGTCGGCAAAGGCGTTCAGATCACCAGGGCCAACCTTCTTGAGGGTGGTCATGGCACCGGCACCGTACCAGTCAATGGAGCCCAGGCTGGTGGATGGAGCAGTATTGCCGAACAGGGTGTTGTTCATCTTCGGGAAGTCAAAGATGTCAAAACCACGGTTCCACTGCAGCCAGACGCGCAGCGGATCGGTATCAACCGGAATTACAGCCACACCCAGCATATCGGTATCTTTCAGGCTGTTGGTTGGGGTTGCACGGTAGCCGGAGTCAAATCCGCGGCCATAGCAGACCTTGGCATAGAAACCGGGCAGCATATCGATATCAGGGGCATAGCCCAGGGTCATACCGTCAAAGGCATAGTTGACCAGCAGGGCCGGAGTACCGCCGTTACCGGGACGCTCGTTGTTGGACTTCAGGTTGGTAGGAGCACCGTCGGTAGCAGGACGACGACCGACCGAGAACCAGACCGGCTCATCCATGATGTTGCTCCAGGTGGCATAGGCGCGGTCTACGTTCAGGTAGCTGTTGGAAGGAACGTGTCCGAGGACACCATCAAACACACCGACGCGGTCAGAAAAGTAACCATTGGAGGTTGCATCCTGATCCTGTGAGCCGAACACCTTGTACATACCCAGCTTGACGTTTACGGTAACATCCTTGGTTGCCTTGGCCTTCAGGTCAAGGGCAAACTTGTTGCTGTAGAGGGTTTCATTCTTGGGCTTGAAGGATTGATAGGTAGCCAGGTTACCGCTAGATGCGCCAAGGAAGCCCTGCATAGCCATAACCATTGCAGCCTGCTGGTACTCAGCCGGCATAGCCATGAAAGCGGCCTGGTTGGCAGGGGTCATCATGCTCATGACCTTATTCATGATCCCTTGATTTGTTAACGTATTCAGAATTGCCGACTGTTGAGCAGTAAGCGCATTTGCCTGAAGGTAGCCGGCCACCTGAGCAGGAGTCATGGTGCCCAGGGCAGGCATGATCATGCCGGTAAAGGCGTTGTACATTGCCGACGGCATGTATTGGGTCAGGATGGTATTGAACTGCGCCGGGGTAAAGAGTGAACCTGATTTCCCCATGAACATAAAGGCTGTCCCGGAGGGGTTAGTAATAGTGGCATTCGCACCAACGGTCGTTCCGGCAACTGCGTTCGGTCCAACAACAAATCCACCAACCAGGTTGTTCATGGTGCCGATTGCATCAGAGTATGCCACAGTCTTGCCATGCAGGCTGTCAATGCGGAACTGATAGCTGCCACCAATCTGCAACCACTTGCCCAGTGACTTGTCTTCAACCCGCTGAACCTGGCCCTTCAGGTCTTCCATCTGCTGCGACAGCTTGTCAATCTTGGCCTGCAGATCTGCCTCTGCAGCCATGGCGCCGGCCGGAATGGCCAGTGCAAGAACGGTGGACAACAACAGCTTGTTTGTTTTACGCATGCATCTTCTCCTTTGGTGGGATGAATACTGCTGGTGAACGTTAACAACCCAGAAAGTACATCAGCATCTTCATAGCAATTCACAAAACGTCGTATACATACACAAAATTTAACTTGTTTGCAACAATTTATCCATTTAATTCAAATATTTGAATTATCTAATATCGCACAACTTACTGTTATCCTGATCTATCAACACAAGCAGCTGGCCATACAGTGCATCACCATCAGCAGCCATGACCAGTTGCCTGTCAACAACGGCAAAGGGCTGCTGTTTGCAAGCTTTACACTTTTTGGCACACTTCTTAAGTTTTATGTCCAGGTCAGGGCACTGTGCATGCAGCTTTTGTGCAAGCAACCCGGAACAATGATTATGTTGACAGAAGCGGATTTTCATCTCTTCATCAGGCAACAGGAAAGGGTGCTGCACCGCCAGCCGGTGCAACAAACATACGTGTGCCAAGATCACCATCAATCATCAGGATGCCGTGGCCATTGGTGCCAACCAGCTTCAACTTGGCAATAATGTCGCGGTCATTATTTTCCTCCTCAATCTGCTCGGTCACAAACCACTGCAGAAAGATCTGGGAGGCATGGTCTTTTTCCTTGACCGCCAACTCTGTCAGGTCATTGATCCGACTAGTAACGATCTGTTCATGGGCCAGAGTTTTTTCAAACATCTCCTGCAATGATTTGTATTTGTTCGGCACAGCCTTGCTGGCAGTCAGTGTGATGTTGATCCCCTGGCCGACCAGATAGTTAAAGAACTTCATAAAATGGACCATTTCTTCCTGATACTGCACCATAAACCAGGTTGCCGCCCCTTTCAGCCCCATTTCATTGGCGGCAGATGACATGGACAGGTAGATATTAGCGGAATATAGCTCGAAGTTCATGTGGGTATTCAGGGCCTCTGCCATAGATTTACTGATCATTGGTACAACCTCCTTTTTATTCACATTTTGTGCGAGTATACTGCAATGCTGCTGAATTTCAAGCAACCAGATACTGGCAGGTTGTTCAAAGTGGTGTATAGTTACCTCTGTCGTAGTATGCAGAAGGGAGGGCAGCCATGAGCCTGCACAAACCGATTGAGTGGCTGAAACAGCACCGTAAACGCCTGATTGTCTGGGGTGGCAGTATCTTCCTGTTGATGGTGCTGTTTTCTACGCTGGTCCTGCCGGTCATCATCAAGACTCAAGCAGAAAAAGGAATTACCCGGGCAATTGGTCGTGCAGCCAGGATTGAGGCGGTGCGCTTCAACCCGTTCGGCATGACCCTGACCGTGAAGGGATTCAGTCTGTTTGAACCGGATGCCAGGTCTCCGTTTGTGCAGTTCAACAGCCTGCGCGTATCCCTCTCCAGCACCAGTCTTTTCAGGTTTGCACCGGTGGCGGATGAGCTGAGCCTGGACAGATTGCAGGTCAAACTGATCCGTACCGCTGCCAACCGCTATAATTTTTCCGACATCATTGACCGGCTGGCAGCACAACCCAAGCAAGAAAAGAGCACAACGCCCCGCTTTTCAATCAACAACATCTCATTGCAGGGCAGCAGCATTGACTTTGAGGATCGTGCCGTCAACGGCGGCAAAAAGCATACGATCCGGGAGCTGACGTTTACCATCCCGTTTATCAGTACCATCCCCTATCTGGCAGAACAGTACACAGACCCCAGGTTTTCTGCAATTATCAATGGTGCCCGTTTCAGCTTCAGCGGCAAGACGAGACCGCTCCACAACTCCATGGAGACCAACCTTAATCTGAAACTGGCTGAACTTGATCTGCCCTACTATCTGGCCTATCTCCCTGCCCAGATGCCAATAAAACTGGACAGCGGCAAGCTAGGTCTTGATCTGGCCCTCACCTACCGCATACACCAGAATAAAAAACCGGAATTGATGATTAAAGGATTGACCCGTCTTGATGAGATCAGCGTCAAGGAGAAAAACAATGCCTCACTGGCCTCATTCAAACGGCTTGATGTTGTGTCAAAAGAAGTGGAGCTGTTTAGCCGCAAGGTGGTGCTGCAACAGCTAGCCCTTGATGGCCTGACCCTGCAGGTTGAGCGTGACAGTGCAGGTAAACTTAATTTCCAGCGGCTACTGCCAGCAGAGCCGGCAGCACCCAAGACCGTTAAAAAGACCGTAAAAAAGGAAAACTCTCCTCCCTTGCAGCTGATGGTTGAAAACCTGGTGTTGACAGATGGAACGGTTTTATTTCATGACAGGCAACCAGCCGGTGGCTTCAAAAGCCGGCTCCAGACGATCAATGTCAAACTCAGCAACCTCTCAACAACCGCCAATACACAAAGCGCCTATGAAATTTCTTTTAATGGCGATAGTGCAGAGACGTTTACTGCTTCAGGCACTGCCTCACTTTCACCAATCAGTGCAACCAGCCGGTTTAATCTGAGCGGCATCAAGTTGCAGCGGGGCTGGCCCTATCTGCAAAACCTGCTGACCGCACCGGTGAATGGCAACCTGTCACTGGCAGGCAAGGCAACCTTTAGCGCGCAAGATGGCGTTGCCGTACAGGATCTGGCTGTTCACCTGCAGGATATCGCGGCCAAGTATGGCGACAAAGACAGTACCAGGCTCACCAGCCTTGATCTGACCGGCATCTCCTTTAGCCAGAAAGATAACCAGGCCGTCGTTGACGAGATCAAACTGGCAGGGGGCAACATAAAGCTCTCCCGCGAGGCTGATGGTAGCATTTCGGCTCTTGCACTCCTGAAGCGACCCGCCCCAAGCGCTACCAAACCGGTCAAACCTGAACCGGCGCCTGTTAAGGCAGTAGCCAAGGCCGATCTGAAACCGCTCTCCTGGCAGGTCAAAAAAATCAATGTAACCGGGCTTTCCACTACTTTTGCGGATAAGCAGTTCAGCGAACCACCTATTTTTACGCTTTCTAACATCCGCCTCAGCACCGGAAACCTGACCGGACCGACCTTCTCAGCCATGCCGCTGCAGTTCAGCAGTGTTTTTAACAAAAATGCACCGATCAAGGTTTCCGGCACGGTTACCCCATTGCCGTTCAGGTTTAACGGCACCACCAGCTTTGCCAAACTGCCGATCCAGGATTTTGAAAGTTACATCCCGGAGAACGTCAACGTCTTTGTGCTGGGTGGCACCCTGGACAGCAGCATGAAGGTGAATGTTGCACTGGATAAGGATAACAAACCGGTCGGCAGTTTCAGCGGTAGCGCCGGGGTGCGCGGCTTTCATACCGTTGATTCGGTACAGGAGGAAGATCTGCTGAAGTGGGAAAGCCTGCAGCTTGACCAGATCAGCGGAAACCTGGCCCCCTTCTCACTGGCCATCCGCCAGATTGCGTTGAATGGCGTCTATTCAAAGATTGCTGTCCGTAAAGATGGCACCCTGAATCTCCAGAATCTGATAACACAAGAAAAGGGTCAAGGGGCAGGGGTCAAGGGGCAGGACCACAAAATTTCTGATCAACCGGAAACAGTAACTGCATCTGCGCCGCCAACACAGCAGATAGCAGCAGCGCCCAAAGGCCAGATAAAGATTGATACCCTGACGGTGCAGGATGGCACCATTGCCTTCAGCGATGTTCACCTGCCACAACAGTTCCGCAGTACTTTCCATAACCTCGGCGGGAGGGTCAGTGGCCTGTCTTCAGACATGAACACCAGAGCAGAAGTGGATCTGCGCGGTAATCTGGAAAATCATTCGCCTCTGCAAATCACCGGTACGGTCAACCCGTTACGTGATGACCTGTTTGTGGATCTGACCATCTCATTCAAAGATATTGAGCTATCCCCTGCCACCCCGTATTCCGGCACCTACCTGGGCTATGAAATCGACAAGGGCAAGCTGTTCCTTGACTTGAAGTATCATATTGAAAACAAGCAATTGCAGGCATCCAACAAGGTATTCGTTGATCAGTTCACCTTTGGCAAGTCAGTTGACAGTACCAAGGCAACCAAACTGCCGGTACGCCTCGGTATCGCCTTGCTGAAGGATCGGAATGGCCAGATCAACCTGGATCTGCCGGTTAGCGGCAGGACCGATGATCCCAAGTTCAGCATTTGGGGCGTGGTCTGGCAGGTGGTGGTGAATCTGTTCGTCAAGGCTGCCACCTCTCCTTTTGCCCTGCTTTCTTCCATGATGGGCTCCAGTGAAGACCTGAGCAGCGTCAGCTTTGCACCTGGCTCCGCGATGCTGGCACCTTCTGAAGAAAAGAAACTGACCACCCTGGCCGCTGCCCTCAGCCAGCGACCGGGCCTGAAGGTTGAGCTGTCCGGTTATATTGACAAACAGCACGACCCTGAAGGATACCGTGCTGAGCTGCTGCTCTACAAAATGCGTCAGGAAAAGTATCTTGACCTGGCAAAAAACCAGCAAACCAAAGAAGGAGATGATGCAGAGAAGATGGTCATACAACCAGTTGAATATTCCCGCTATCTGAAAGCGGTCTATCTGAAGGAAAAATTTCCCAAGCCCCGCAACCTGATCGGGATGGTAAAGGATCTGCCTGACACCGAGATGAAGAAACTGATCATTGCCAACACCACGGTGGGCGATCAGGAATTGCAGCAACTGGCTGCACGACGGGCTGCTGTGGTCAAGCAGTACCTGATCACCAAAGGCAAGCTGGAATCGCAGCGGATCTTCCAGAAACAGGACGATATTCAGAAGAGGCCCAAGCAGGAAAACAGTCCTGCCAGCCGGGTTGAGTTGAATCCGCTCGCCCTATGAACAGACACGAGCCACTGACAGGCAAGCGATTTGCCGTAGCTACACTGGGCTGCAAGGTAAACCAGTTTGAAACCGCGGACATGATCGAACAGATGCAGACAGATGGATGGCATCAGGTTAAATTCAGTGAGGTTGCCGACCTGTACCTGATCAACAGCTGTACGGTTACCGCACGCAGTGACGCAGAATCCCGGCGTCTGATCCGGCGTGCCCGACGGACCAACCCCCATGCCAAGATTGTTGCCACCGGCTGTTACGCCCAGGTTGCACCGGCTGACTTGCTCAACCTGCCTGATCTGCAACCGGATCTGGTGCTGGGCAATCAGGAAAAACATGATCTGGTACAGCATATCAAGCAGGGCAGGCATCAGATCACCGACCTGACCAGACTGAAAGCAAGCGGTCCGCTGCGGCTGACCAGCTTTGCCGAGCATACCCGTGCCTTTCTGCAGATTCAGAACGGCTGTGAGACCGGCTGCAGCTACTGCATTGTGCCGATAGCCCGTGGACCGAGCCGCTCCGTCCCCCCCCTTGAAGTATTGGAGGCCGTTAGCCGCCTGGTCGCTTCAGGCTATCAGGAGGTGGTCCTGACCGGCATCCATATGGGCGCCTACGGCCTTGACCTTTCCCCTCCCGGTTCCCTGACAGCTCTGGTGCAGCAGCTGGAGGACCAGAATGTCGTACCGCGCTTGCGCCTTGGCTCGATTGAGCCAAATGAGCTGACGGATGAGCTGCTGGCCCTGTTTAAAAAATCGTCGCGGCTCTGTCATCACCTGCATATACCGCTGCAAAGCGGCTCTGACAGTGTACTGCAGCGGATGGGACGGTCCTATGATACTCATTTTTACCGCACACGGGTTGAAAGCGCAGTCCGGTTGCTACCGGACGCCTTTATCGCTGCAGACCTGATTGCGGGTTTTCCCGGCGAAACAGAACCGGAGTTTCTGGAAACCTGCCGCCTGCTGGAGACGCTGCCGGTAGCTGATCTGCACGTCTTTCCCTACTCCATCCGCCCCGGCACCAAGGCAGCATCCATGCCGGGCCATCTGAAACCGGCCATCATCAAGGAACGTGCAGAGCAGTTGAGAATCATTGCGACTGAGAAGCGGTCCGCGTTTCAGCAACGCTTTATTGATAGTACTCTTCAGGTGCTTGGGCAACGTCATAATGCAAAGACAGGTGAGGTAAGCGGACTCTCACGCAACTACCTTGAGGTCAGTTATCAAGGATCGGCGCAGCTACTCAATCAGGAAGTTATGGTGGAGATACAGGCACTGCAGAATGGCCTGTTAACCGGCAGACTGATCACACCCCCCCTACGGTAAGGAGCATGGCATGGCGGCGACAACAGCCCTTGATGAAGCCCTGAAACGGACCAATCTCTCCCGCTCAAACCAGATGGAAATGTTGACCTTCCGCTTAAGCGACGGGCAACTTTACGGCATCAACGTCTTCAAGATTATCGAGATTCTGGAAAGTCCCCGCCGTTTTGACCGGATGCCCCACGCCGATCAGGCAGTCAAGGGAGCGGTTGACTTCAGGGGCAAGCCGATTGTTGCCATTGACCTTTCTGAGGCTCTGGGCATGGAACCGGTGCCGTTTGACCAGCAACTGGCCTACCTGATCATCTGCGAATACAGCCAACAACTGAACGCCTTTATTGTGGCCTCACCGGAGACCCTGATTACCCGTGGTTGGGATGAAATCCATAAGCCGGATGGTATTCAGGCCCGTTCGCTGGTGGCTATTGCCTACAGTGACACCGGTGAAACCATTCTGCTGTTGGATATAGAGGGAATTCTTGCTGAAGTGGTGGGATACACATCGGAAGTGACCGATGAGCTTGCCAGCCGTGGTGCTGCGCTGAAAAATTTACAGATTCTGTTGGTGGATGATTCCCGGACCGCCCTGGCCATGATGCAGCAGACCCTGAATCATCTGGGGATGACACATACCTCTCAGCCTTCTGCGGTACATGCTCTTGCCTGGCTTGAAGAACGGGATCAGCGGGGAGAACCGGCCTTTGACCTGATTATTTCTGATATTGAGATGCCGGGGATGGATGGCTTTACCTTTACCCGCAACCTGCGGAGCATGCCAGCCTATGAGAAGACCAAGATTATACTGCACAGCTCCATGAGCAACCCCACCAACCGGTTAAAGGCGGAAGAGGCAGGGGCTGACGACTTTGTTGCCAAGTTTGCCCCAAATGAGCTGGCAGAACATATTTTCACTGTCTTAGAGCTGGAACAGTCAGACGATGATTTCTTTATTACCCCAGGCGAAACATGATCACCTCTGCCTCAGCCACCACTTTGCCATCCAGTTCTGCCCTGCCCTTTGCATCCACCAGCCGGCGACGTTCACCAACCACCTCGCCGATCACCCTGATGGTTGAGCCGGTGGGGACCGGAGCTCGGTAGCGCAGCTTCAGT
>Ga0074197_1000524_pt1 | contig 45607 bp, 45 predicted proteins | sample EPASupsiteSAE305_FD_64526 | JGI IMG/M metagenome (GOLD analysis project Ga0074197, IMG submission 64526) | Bioremediated contaminated groundwater microbial communities from EPA Superfund site, New Mexico - SAE3-05 reassembly with SPADES | ecosystem: Environmental > Aquatic > Deep subsurface >...
CCGCAATGACATTGTGTCCGCAGGCATGCCCAAGTCCAGCAAGCGCGTCATATTCTGCGAGAAATGAGATGGCCGGTCCGTTCCCTCCTGCATTGACATAGGTTGCAACAAAAGCGGTTTCGAGACCGGCGACCCCCTTTTCAACGGAAAAACCATTGGAAGCGAGGTATGCGGTAAGGGTCTCGACGGCCTTGAATTCTTGATTACCCAGCTCGGGGTTGTCGTGGATATAATCGGCGATTTCGATAAGCTGTGGAGCGATTTGATCGACACTGCCGGAGATGTTCTCCACCGGATCGGCGACTACTTTGAATACAAGAAAAAATACAAGTATCACGAAAAAGGATAGATTTTTGCTTCTCATTCTCCCCCTCCTTAAGATACATGATCAATTGTATGATTTGTGCGGCGAATCAGTGCATACCGCTGATTATGCATAGTATCATGAGGGTAGAAAATCTGTCAAACCAATATCAATTAAAAAAGTGGACAACAATCTATCGGGAAATCGCGGGGCGGCTGGAATACCAAACTTCATATGGTTGCCGCATCTGACAGGGATGCGGCGACGCTATGTTCCTTATCCTCAGGTGCAGCAGGTGATACACCACGTCTCTTGGCCACTGAGTATGGTTTTCATCTATTTTACACTACTTATTGGCCATTTAACGTAAACAGACCCGAGTAGCCTCAACCGCATGCTTTTCTGTTTATCATATGGGTGTAGAAGCCTCTCTACTCTTGACAGTATTCAACGTATCATTTATGCTATGAATTGAGCATATATTCGAAATGTGAGCATAAGCTCTAATTCGAATGCGGTGTTAAATCCTTAAATCTGATAGACACTTATCAGATAGTCCAGCTAAGAGCTGAAATTAAGGTGCAGATAAAATATGGCGGGAAAAGAAAGCAGAAAAATTATATCGCGTACGGATAATCTGGAGGTAGCTCAATTCAACCTCAAGCATCCCCACATGAATCTACCGGGGATCGAGGATGAACTCAGGAAGGAATTCGGACTGAAGGACGTCGTGGTCACACTCGCTCTGCATTATCAGCGCGGAAGGGCTGTGGGACTCTTTTGCCATGACAGGTTGCCCACTATTTGGAGCGCAAGCTAGGGGCATATGACGATTGCCTTAGCGTTGGATGGGGAAATACGACCGCGTATCTTGCTATTTACGTTGAAGCTCGAAATACTAAAGAGAAAAAAGAAGCTGTCTCTTTGAGTGGAAATGTGATGCTAAATGTATCGATGAATCTTTTTCTGAGGGGCAGAAAATTGCAGAAAAACTCGATACGTCGTTCTACAACATCTGGGCCCTGGCAATTGAGCAGCCAAAGGAGTGGGCGGTTTTTTCGATTCGGGGGTACAGTCATTGAGGACAAAATACATAAATGTAATAATATAGATTGGGATACTGCAACGGAGTTGTTGCGCAGATGAGAGTTGCTGGGATCGTCCCCCGGAAGCCGGGTCGACGTCCTGGCAAGGCGAGAACCGCTGTTAGGAGGGAAAATGGCAGAAAAAACAAATGATGCTCTCGGGATGATCGAAACTCGGGGATTCGCGGCAATGGTGGAAGCTGCTGATGCGATGGTAAAAGCCGCAAAAGTGGACCTCATCGGCTACGAAAAGATCGGCGGCGGCTATGTGACGGCCATCGTCAGAGGTGATGTGGCCGCATGCCGTGCGGCTGTCGATGCGGGTGTCAAGTCGGCGGAGAAAGTGGGCGAAGTTGTTTCCACCCATGTAATCCCGAGGCCACATGCTTCTGTGGACGAGGCGCTGCCGCTTGGCAGGAACGGTGTGGAGGCATAAGGTATGGCGGTAGATTTGAGGACCTATGTATTTCTGGACTCACTTCAGCTTCAGAATGCATCTTTCATCGCGACAATAAGCAAAGGCTACTATCCCATCGGTATGCAGGCATGCTGCATCATCGAGATAGCGCCAGGGATCGAAATCAACCGGCTCACCGATATTGCGCTTAAGGCCACGAACGTGACGCCAGGGCTACAGATCGTCGAGCGCGCCTACGGTCTGCTGGAAGTACACTCCGACAGCCAGGGCGACGCACGGATGGCGGGCGAGGCGGTCTTGCGCGAACTCGGCATGACCGAGGAAAATAGGATCAAGCCGCGCGTCATGACCAGCCAGCTTATCAAGAATATTTCGGACCACCATGCTCAGCTGATCAACAAGGTCAGGCACGGCAACATGGTTCTGAGAGGTGACACTCTGTATGTGCTCGAGGTTGAGCCGGCGGGCTACGCATACTATGCGGCCAACGAAGCCGAAAAGACCTCTGATATCAACATCATCGAAGTGGTGGGCTTTGGGGCTTTCGGTCGCGTCTACATAGCTGGTGATGAAGCCGAAGTCATCGAGGCGCGAAAAGTGGTGGAAGCCAGGCTTGATGGCCTTGGCGGAAGAGTTCTGGCAGCCAACGCGGCGCGGATATAATCGCACGGATAATCGCAGCCAGAATCCACAGGCTGTTTGGCAGAGGGGATTCTGGTCAGCTCAGAAGGAGATGAAGAGATGGCAGATACGAACGATGCGCTCGGAATGATCGAGACCCGGGGTTTTGCGGCAATGGTGGAGGCGGCCGATGCAATGGTAAAAGCAGCCAAAGTGGACCTCATCGGCTACGAGAAAATCGGCGGCGGCTATGTGACGGCCATCGTCAGGGGCGATGTGGCCGCCTGTCGCGCGGCTGTCGATGCGGGCCAGCGGTCTGCCGAGAAAGTCGGCGAAGTGGTGTCGACCCACGTGATCCCGAGACCGCACGAAGCGGTGGACGCAGCGCTCCCCCTGGGCAGGAAACCTGCGAATCCTTCGAACAAGAAACTGGCCAGTTCTGCAAAGTAAAAGGGAGAGGCCATATGGTACTTGCACGGGTGAGAGGAACCGTGGTTTCCACACAAAAACCCCAAAACATGGAAGGTCTCAGGCTGCTTCTTCTGGAGAAGATCGATCCCGTGAGCCTTCAAGGCAAGGGTGATTTTGTTGTGGGAATAGACAGCGTAGGCGCCAATGCGGGCGAGATTGTATTTTTCGTGACAGGGTCGAGCGCCCGCATGACCGAAACCACGAAGGGAAAACCTTCGGATGCCACGATCATCGCCATTGTGGACACTATCGAAAAAGACGGCACCTTCACCTACCGAAAAGCAGTGGAGCAAGAATGAACCTCGCGCGTGTCAGGGGTACCGTTGTTGCGACAAAAAGGTCGGACGCCGTGGCGAGCCCTCGTTTTCTGCTGGTCGAAGAATGCAACGAGCGGGGTGAAGGCCGGGGTGAATACCTGGTTGCGCTGGATATGGTCGGTGCCGAGCGGGGACATCTGGTTCTGCTCACGCAGGGCAGCTCCTGCAGGTGGACCTACGCTACCGACGATAAACCGATAGACACGCTTGTCGTCGCGATCGTCGACCAGATGGACGAGGGGGGCGTCGATGTGTGGAAACAGGAGTGATGAATACAAACATGGCAAACTTAACCGATGACATACGGGTGGTTGTCGAAGAAGTGCTGAAGAGTCCCGACATCAAGGCCCTCTTGAGCGGAAATACCCCAGCCGACGACGCCGTGCCCGAGCAGTCGGGAATATTTCCGGACGTGGACTCAGCAGTCGCTGCGGCGACAATTGCACAGCGGGAACTCATCGCGCTGCCCCTCGACACAAGAAAAGCCATAATCGAGGCCATCCGCCGCGTTGTGCTCTGGAACAACAGGGACCTCTCCTCTCAGGCGGTGACGGAGACAGGGATGGGGAACCTTGCCGACAAACAGATTAAAAACGCTCTGGCGGCCAACAAGACGCCCGGCGTCGAAGATATCGAGCCGAGAGTATGTACCGACGAGCATGGGCTTACCCTCACCGAACTTGCCCCTTGGGGCGTCATCGGCGCTATCACGCCCGTGACCAATCCAATAGCCACGATCACCTGTAACGCGATCGGCATGATCGCTGCGGGCAACAGCGTAGTGTTCAATGTCCATCCGAACGCCAAAAAAATATCCTGCCGCCTGGTCAGCATGTTCAACGATGCCATCCACATGGAAGGCGGCCCCCGCAATTTACTGTGCGCCATCGGGGAACCAACCATTGAGAGCGCCAACATTCTCATGAAGCACAAAGGCATTGCGCTCCTTGTGGTCACTGGTGGGCCTGGTGTCGTCAAGGCTGCCATGGGAAGCGGTAAAAAAGCTATTTGCGCCGGACCGGGAAATCCTCCTTGCGTGGTGGACAGTACTGCCGATATCGTCAAGGCAGGCAGGGATATCGTTCTGGGCGCCAGCTTCGACAACAATGTCGTCTGTATATGCGAGAAAGAAGTGCTCGCCGTGGCGTCCATAGCCGACAGGCTCAAAGGGGAAATGCGCAAAAACGGCGCCTTTGAACTCACTGGAGCGCAGATTGACGCCGTCACGAAGCTTGTCATCGCGGAACCGGGAGGAGCGGACCATGAAGGCGCTCCCAATAAAGCCTATGTGGGAAAGAGCCCGATCGAGATCGCGCGGGCCGCAGGCATAGCGGTTCCCCCTGAAACGAGACTTCTCCTCATGGAAGTAGGACGAGAGCACCCGCTCGTGTGGACAGAGCAACTCATGCCCGTGCTGCCTCTCGTGCGCATGAACGACGTGGACGAAGCGATCGATTTTGCCGTTGTGGTGGAACGAGGCTGCCGTCATTCGGCGATGATCCACTCGCACGACATAGAAAAGCTGTCACGCATGGCCAAGGTAATGAACTGCTCCTTGTTCATCAAAAACGGCCCTTGTTATGCGGGACTTGGACAGGGCGGAGCCGGTTACACGTCTTTCACGATTGCGAGTCCTACGGGCGAAGGCATTACGCGGCCCCGCAGTTTTACGAGGGAACGGCGGTGTACGCTCGTCGACTCGTTCCGGATCATATGAGGACAGAATAATGAAACTTGGACGGGTAGTCGGCAGAGTGGTGAGCACAAAGAAAATGCCCTGCTTCGACGGTCTGAAGCTTCTCCTCGTGCAACCCCTGGACCACTTGAAGCGGAACGCGGGACCTGTCATCGTGGCATTCGATACGGTGAAGTCTGGCGAAGGCGATCTCGTCTTCTTTGAATCGGGAAAGGAAGCCGCGCAGGCCAACCCCAATGGTTGGTTCAACCCCGGCGACGCCGCTATAATCGGTATCGTCGATGCAGTAAACACGGAAGAGATTCGATGATTGTAGGCAGAGTGGTGGCAAACGTCGTTTCCACCGAAAAACATCCGCAGTACGTTGGGTACAAGCTTCTCATGGTGCAGCCCCTGGACGCAGCCGGTCAGCCGAAAGGCAAGCCCCTCCTCGCTTTGGACGGTGTACAGGCTGGCATAGGTGATACCGTTCTCGTTGTCGATGAAGGCGGTTCGGCCAGAAGCGTCATGGGCGATGAGAAGGCCCTCACCATCAGAACGGCAATTTGTGGAATCATCGACAGGATCGACATCGAGGTGAATACGTGAGCAACGAGAGTATTGAAGGCCCCGTGGATCTGGTTCATAGCGTCGCCATAGGATCGGACCACGGAGCGGTTGCGCAGAAGGAAATGCTGGCGAAGTATCTCGAGCTTCTCGGCTACCGTGTCGTGAATGTGGGTTGCTTTGGCACCGACAAAGTAGATTATCCCGACATTGCCGAGGCGGTGTGTCGCAAAGTGGTCTCGGGCGATTGCGAGAGGGGTATCGTACTCGACGGCGCCGGTATAGGTTCATGCATGGCGGCCAACAAAATCAAGGGTATAAGGGCGGCGATGTGTTACAATCTCAGGACGGTAGTCAACAGCCGTGAACACAACAACGCCAACGTGTTAACTCTCGGCGGCCCCCTGCATACACCTGATGAACTCGCAGAAATGGTACGGGTATGGCTCGAAACTCGCTTTGCTGGCGGACGCCATATTGTGCGGATAAACAAAATAATGGCACTGGAGCGAGGAGGCTCCTCAAATTGATGGATCAGAACCAGATTATTCAGAAAATAGTGGAAGAAGTTCTCTCCCGCATGAACTCCAGCACAGCAAACTCGGCGCCGGGCGGCGGAGCCTCCCCGGCGGCCAGCGCTGGTGGAGTGGCAAAAACCGCCACACCGGAGGACATCCTTCTCCCTTCGGACTTGCCCAAGTACATCGATCACACGCTCCTCAAGCCGGAAGCTTCGGAGGAACAGATAGACGCTCTATGCGATGAAGCGGCAAAATACCACTTCTACTCGGTATGTGTCAATTCTTCCTGGGTCGAACACTGCGTGCGCCGACTCGGCGGCACGGGGGTAAAGACCTGCGCCGTCGTTGGCTTTCCGCTCGGAGCCATGGATCGCCGGGCCAAAAGCTTCGAGGCACGGACAGCTGTCTCCAATGGAGCCGACGAGATCGACATGGTGATGAACGTCGGCGCAATGAAGGCCAATGACATAAAGACCGTCCGCGAAGACATGCTCGCGGTGCGCAGAGCCTGCAGACAAGGGATCATCCTGAAGGTCATCATAGAAGCCTGCCTGCTTACCGACGAGGAAAAAGTGCTGGCCTGCCAGATTGCGAAAGATATCGGCGCCGACTTTGTAAAAACCTCCACTGGATTCGGCAAAGGCGGAGCCACCGTGGCGGACGTTGCGCTCATGCGGCGAACCGTCGGCCCCAAAATGGGCGTGAAAGCTGCCGGAGGAATCAAAAGCTTCGAGGATGCGATCCAGATGCTGAAAGCCGGGGCGACCAGACTCGGAACCAGCTCGGGCATCGCGCTTGTGAGCGGCCAGAAAGCCTCAAGTAATTACTAATCAGCTTTAGAGGGAACTGAGATAGAAGTGAAGCAATTTCGATTCTATCTTTTCTGTTCCTCTGAGCCTCGCAGGGCAAGCGTGGGGCAGGTAATCCTCTGTAGCTCCTTCGTATTGATTTTTTTGTTGACAACTCTTTATATTTCGTTTATACTATTTTTTGAGCAAATGTTCAATTAGTGAGCATAAATTATTATACAGAACAAGGTGATGAACATAAAAGCTTTTTAGATTTTTTTCTGACAAGGTGTAGAAAAGTTATGGGATTAGTCGGTAAATCAAATTCAGAGGAGGTTTTCTAATGCGGATGCAAGATAAAATTGTAATTGTAACGGGTGGTTCACAGGGAATTGGCAAGGAATATTCACTTGGGCTTGCACGCGAAGGGGCGACCGTCATTATTGCGGATGTAGATGAGAAAAAAGGACAAGAAGTTGCAAAGTTAATTAATGAGGCCAAGGGAAAAGCTATTTTTATCAAAACAGATGTGAGCAAAAAAAGCGATGCATTTGACATGGTACAAAAAACGGCTAATACTTTTGGTAGATTAGATGTCCTTGTGAATAACGCGGCTATTCTCGAGTCAGAGCCTGTTTGCGAGATTAGTGAAACGATGTGGGACAAGCAAATGGCAGTTAACACAAAGGGAACCCTTTTCTGCTCTCAAGCAGCAGCTGCCGTTATGAAGAAGCAAAACAGAGGGAAGATTATCAATATTTCATCAATCGGCGCTCTCGCCGCCCAGCCAGGATTATGTGCATACCATTCCACAAAAGCGGCCGTTTTAACTATAACACGATCTTTAGCTCTTGAACTTGTGAAGTGGAACATACAGGTAAATGCAGTTGTGCCGGGCACTACCGACACGGGAATGGCTGCGCGTGCAATGCTCGACGAGTCTTTTAAAAAACAAGTCGTGGACCCAATCCCGATGGGAAGGCTCGGAAAACCAGAAGAATTATTAGGAGCTGTTCTTTATTTTGCAACAGACGATTCTAACTATTGTACGGGGCAGACATTAGTAGTAGATGGTGGTGTTCTTGCTGCGTGCTGAGGCACATCGCATAAATAGATATTGCTTGACATCTGGGTATAATATCCATATTGTGCGAATGCATAGTTGCCTACTACTAAATATCATTGAGATAAATGCTGAAATTGTATATTAATGAATATCCTACTGAATTGAATAAGTGGAGGATTTTTGAACTATGACAAAAGATGAAAACAACAAAATCACACCACACTTGGATAATTCTGAAGAGGATATCATCACACGAATTGCGTGGTTGTATTATAAAGAGAAACTGACACAAGCAGAGATTGCCGAAAAAATATTCCTTTCTCGTCAAAAGGTGCAGCGCTATTTGGAGAAAGCCAGAGATCTAGAAATAATCCAGTTTACCCTTAAGCATCCTCTTGTAAATTTACTTGGGATCGAGGAAAAGCTAAAAAAAAAATTTGGGCTCAAGGATGCAGTTGTCGTACCTTCTCCATATACAGATACAGACGGATTGCGGAGATCTTTTGCCATGGCAGGTGCCAACTATCTTGAGCGCAGATTAAGTGTAGCCGGCGATTGTACGCTTGGTGTAGGGTGGGGCAATACAACCGCCTATTTAGCTGATTATTTTGAACCACAGAATGTTGAAGGGAAAGTTAACGTCGTCTCGCTCATCGGTAATTTGATGGTGAACGTATCAATGAACCCGTTTTTGATGGGCCAGAAAATTGCAGAAAAATTGGATGCACCATTCTACAACATCTGGGCTCCGGCAATTGCTCAAACAAAAGAAAGAGCGGGTGTCTTCAAGTCTGAACCGTGGATCCATGATGTACTTGATATCGCAGGCAAGGCCGATATCAACCTCATTTCCATAGGAGAAGTATCACGTTCAGCGAGTCTGTTTCAAATGGGTTACCTTTCAGGCGAAGACCTGAAAAGACTCATCAGCAAGGGTGCAGTAGGTGATATTCTTAGCCGATTCTTTGATTCAAAAGGCAATATCATCGAGGATGAAATACACGACCGAGTTATCGGGATACCGTTGGATGCTCTTTGTGATGAACACAAGGTATGTATTGGCGTTGCGGGGGGAGCCTCCAAAACCAAAGCAATTGCTGCGGCAATACGGCAAAAATATATAAATGTAATAATTACTAACGAGAATACTGCAATGGAATTATTGGATTACTAATGTTCTTTTGGACTGATCCGACGATTTCATGCCTGCTACAAAGTCATAAAAGGCGGTATAGAGACAAAACTATGAAGTACTGCAAAATCGATGAGGAGGGATGGCAATGATCGGGCCCAGGTTTGGTGGAAAGGTAGCAATTGTAACAGGCGCAGGCCAAGGCATCGGACGGCAGATCGCCAGTGATCTGGCAGATGAAGGCGCAACAGTCATCATCTGTGATATCAACCCCACCTACATTGAGGAGGCGATCGCCGAAATCATTGCAAGAGGAGGGAAAGCTTCTCCTGGTCTCTGTGATGTATCAGACAGAGCTCAAATCGACAAACTCATCGCTGCGGTCACCGCTGCTCACTCACACCTCGACATACTTGTAAACAATGCGGGGATACTTATACCCGCCACTATAGAGGAGACTACCGACCAGATCATCGATAGGACTATTGACATCAATCTTAAGGCCGTACTCTGGATGATACGGGCTGTCACTCCTATCATGAAGAAGGCTAGATATGGGCGTATCGTCAATATCTCCTCCATAACAGGAAAAAACGGTGACAACACATCTACCTTCGCGTATGGCGCCACCAAAGGAGCGGTGATGTCTCTCACACGCTCCGTCGCCCGCCAACTTGGCCCCTTCGGTGTGACCTGCAATGCAGTCGCCCCTCACGCGATAATGACTAAAATGATGATGTACTGGGATGAAGCCAAGAAGAAAGTTGCTTCAGATAAAATCCCCGTGCGCAGGTTGGGTACTCCCAGCGATGTAGCACGCGCGGTCCTTTACTTGGCGTCGGATGAAGCTTCGTTCGTGAATGGTGAAGTGCTCAACATCAATGGCGGATATTACATGGACTGACGAGCCCGGGCGCGACGCGAAAGTTACAGGCTGCCTCTTCTAATGAGCCCAGCCGAACGTCCGCTCAACAGCCCGCTTCCAGTTGCTGTAAAGATCATCACCCCTGCTTTTTTCCATTGTCGGTTCAAATACTTGTTGGAGCTTCCACTTTTTCTCTACTTCCTCAGTATCTTCCCAAAATCCCACTCCTAGTCCAGCCAAGTAACAGGCCCCTAACGATGCCATCTCAGTGATAGCTGGTTTTTCAACCGCAATTCCGAGGATATCCGCCTGAAACTGCAAGAGGAAATCACTCTTTGTAGCGCCTCCATCCACTCTCAGAGAAGACGGTATTACGGCGCTGTCCTGCTTCATGGCTTCCAGCATATCTTTGGTTTGATACGCGATGGACTCGATGGCGCTTCTGGCGATATGTTCAGTGGTAGTACCTCTTGTGATACCGATAATGAGGCCGCGGGCATACATATCCCAATAGGGAGCACAGAGACCTGTAAATGCAGGAACTAGGTAAACTCCCCCTGTGTCAGGTACTTTCTCGGCGAGAGAACTGCATTCTGCCACATCCTTTATCAAGTGGAGGCCTACCTGCAACCATTCTATAGCTGCTCCTCCGATAAAACTCACTCCTTCTAAAGTATATTCTACTTTATCCCCGATCTTCCACCCGAGGTCTGTCGTCAAACCATTTTTGGATAAGAAAGGGCTCTCTCCGGTATTCATCATCACAGCGATGGATGTACCGTAGGTGTTCTTCACCATCCCTTCATGAAAGCAACCCTGACCAAAGGTTGCAGCCTGTTGATCCCCCGCGTCGCCAGCGATTGGAATGCGTTGCCCATGAAATACAGATGCATGCGTGTAGCCTACAATTCCACTACTGGGGAAGAGTTCAGGCAGGATACCGGGCGGTATGTTTAACCATCCCATAATATCCCGGTCCCATTCAAGGGTATGTATATTTAACAACATCGTTCTCGATGCGTTTGAATAATCTGTAGCGTGGGCCTCTCCTTTGGTCAAATTCCAGATCAACCAGGAGTCGATAGTACCCATGCAAATATTCTTTTTTTCTACTTGCTCGCGCACGCCTTCCACATTATCCAATATCCATTTTATCTTGGTCGCGGAAAAATATGCGTCAATAACCAGCCCCGTCTTTTCGCTGATTGCTTTTTCGTGACCCTCCGCCTTGAGTTCATCGCAGATATAAGCCGATCTCCGGCACTGCCAACAAATAGAATTGTAAACCGGCTTTCCTGTATCTCGTTCCCAGAGAATGGTGCTCTCTCTTTGATTGGTGATTCCGATACCGAGAATTTCCTTTGGTGTTACCCCTCCCGTCATCAGGGCTTCATCCATACATTCTCGCACCGAATTCCATATTTCCATGGGATCGTGCTCAACCCAGCCAGGTTTGGGATAAATCTGTCTAAGGCCGCGATACGCCATAGAATGAATTTCACCATCGTGATTAAAAAGAATGACTCGGCTCCCAGTCGTCCCTTGATCAATCGACATGATATATCCTGGCTTTCTCATCTTCCCTCCCACAAGTATGCCACTCAATTCACGGTGTTATTAAAACTTTAACCATCTTTTCGCTTTTAAGCGACTCAAAAGCGTCCTCGATTTTCTCGAGAGGGAAACTTGCTGACACATACTTATGCAAATCTATCTTTCCACTGGAAATCCATGACAAAACCTGCTTATTTTGGGCTACTGTCGAAGCATGCGATCCAAATAATGACAACTCTTTATAATGAATAGTATTACTGTTTAAAAATCCGGCACCTTCTCCTGGAAGTCCTCCAAACAAACTAATTCGAGCTCGAGTTGCCGCTATCGCAAGAGCTGAAGTTTGTGCGGCCCCGGAAGGGGCTGCCGTTATAATAACGTCGGCCCCCCTTCCTGATGTGAATTCTTGTATAAACTGCATTACATCAGTTTTCATTGTATTAATAGTAGTTACTTGTGGTAAAACCCTTTTTACAATTTCGAGTCTGGCATCGGAAATATCGGAGAGAATTATTCTTTTTGCTCCCTTGATCATCGCAAACTCCGCGTGAATACATCCGATAAAGCCCGCACCGAATATAAAAACGATATCTTCAGGACCGATATTCAGAAAGCTCTGACCGTTCAAACAACATGCAGCCGGTTCTACAATGACTGCCTGTTCCGTGGGAATCGAATCATCGATATGCAACAGATTCCCCATGGAAATAGCTTGTTCCGGCACCTCCATATACTCTGCAAAAGTACCATCGTAATCGAATCCGACCGTTTTCAGGTTTTCGCACATATTGGTCGCGCCCTGTTTGCACCATCGACAATGACCACATCCTATCGCCGGGACAGTCATTACCCTGTCGCCAGGCTCGAATCCGCGGACATTTTTGCCTACTTCCTGGATTTCCCCACAGGCTTCATGTCCTATGGTTCTCGGGGCAACGATGCGGTCGCTCCCAAACCTGTACGTGCGCAGGTCCGTTCCACAGATAGCCGCCGACAATATCTTGACAACAACAGAATCATCCTTTGCCCTGGGCCTTTCTCTGTCAAGCAAAGTCAGTTTTTTATCTTTAAGATATGAAAAGGCTTTCATAGCGATCCTCCTATCTATTTCCGCGACAAACCATTCTTTACAAATTTCAGTCCGTCCAAATCTCAAGACAAAGAGTCATTTCACTATCGAGCGCATGAGTTTATTCCGATCTGTCGTAGCGATGCTCATCGCGATCGCGATGATTCCCAGGACAACCATCTGAGTATCCAATCCCGTACCCAGCATGCGCAAACCCGATTGGATCCACGTAATGATAATGACGCCCAACAGAGTGTTCTGCGGTCCTCCACTCCCTCCTCGCAGTGAAGTGCCGCCGGCTACGACGCTGGCAAAGAGGGGGATCATCATCTGCCCGCCGATTTCTACCGATCCACCACCAAGTTGCGACATGTAGAACACGCCAGCCGCACCTGCCAAAGTTCCGCTAAGCGTAAAAACAAGAATCCTTTGCCTGTCGATATTGATGCCTGAAAGCGCCGCCGCTCTCGAATTTGCCCCTATCGCGTAGGTTCGCCTTCCGAATGGCGTCAGTACGGCGAGCCCCGTGCATAAAAGCCATATGGCAATGGACCAATAGAAGACCGAAGGTATACCTGCGATGAACGTCGTCGAAATGCTTCTGAATCCTTCGTCATTCATCAAATGGAGAAAGCCTTTAGATGTGAGGAGAGCAATTCCGTCCACTACGATCGAGATACCCAGCGTGGCCATAAAAGACGGCACGCTCAGCTTGGCAACAAGGATGCCGTTGATGAAGCCGATTGCCGCGCATACGAGCAGGGCAATGGGTATTACCCAAAGGCCAAAATTCTCAATGTACAACACGCAGATAAGAGCCGAAAGCTTCATGATACTAATGCCGGAAAAATCGAACGAACCCATCATTACAACGAAGGTCAGTCCACAAGCGACAATCAAAAAGTACGACATCGCATATACGAGAGTGACAATCCCTTGATAGCTCAGAAAAGTGGGATTTACCATCTGAAAAATACAAATCACCACCACGACAACCAGAAGTGGTATTCGAGTGGAAGTGAAAATTCTCTCCGAAAACATCTTATTCATGGAGCCTTTAGTATTATTATTGTTGATCATGCAATTTCCACTCCCCTCAGTTCTCCACCCCTTGAACTTATTACAATAGAGACGATGAGTATTAAACCTACAATAAGGTCAATAACTTCGGCATCGAGAGCAGAGAGATATAGCCCCCTGTAGATCACTGAAAAGGTAAGGGCCCCGAGGATTGTGCGCTGAGGTCCACCCCTCCCTCCCGAGAGTGGCGTTCCGCCCAATATTATGGCGATCAGGGGACGAACCACATTGTTCATGCTGAAGGAGACAGGGACGGTTCCACCAAGGTGTTGGAATAGAACTATAGAGCCGATTCCCGAAAAAAATCCACTCAGAGTGAAAGCGACGATTTTATATTTACCGACATCGATTCCCGCCAATCGGGCGCCTTCTTCGTTCGACCCTATGGCATAGAAATAGGTGCCTAACTTTGTGCGCTTCACGATGAAGACAGCCAACAATATGATCACAATTGAATACAAAAATGGCGTCGGAATGAATGGAATGAAGTCTGCCGTAAGAAATTCGTAGCCAGGGACAATCCTCGGATTCCCCTGGACGATGATGACAGTCAATCCCCAATATACTATCAACACACTCAGTGTAAGGATAAAAGATGGTACTCTCAATTTTACATGGATAAGGCCGATTAATAATCCGGAAGCTATGCCAAACAGCGGGAAAACAAGCAATGAGATCGGCCCTAGAATCGGTGTGAGAATCCACAACAAGGCGCTCCCAAGCATCCAGATTCCAATGAAAGACTGATCCATCGAACCAAGGAGCATAACGAATGTAGGACCAATGGAAAACAGTATCAGCGTCACAAATTGTCGGAGTGTTGCGGTTAAATTGGCGGGAGAAAGGAATCGTTCGTGATAAAGAATTGAGAATAAAATAACTAACACGATAAAAATCACGACCACTGGATAATTTTTTGCGATGTTATAGAAAAAATTCGGTTTTCTTTCTCGGCTTGCCGTACTCATGCCTGTATCACCTCATTAAGCTGTTCCTTTAATATGGTCCTCTCCGCCTTCCCCTGCTGCATGAGGACTATCCTATCGCACAACGTCGAGTATTCCTTGGGATCGTCGCTCACCAATATCATCGATATCCCCTGACTTTTCATGTCGAGGATTGTTTTATAGATATCATCTCTCGCCCCAACATCGATCCCTATCGTTGGGTCCTCAAGCAGGAGGATGTCCGGCTTTCTCTCGAGCCATTTCCCCACGGTGACCTTCTGCTTGTTGCCACCGCTCAACGAGCTTATGGCCGTGACGGTGTTCGGAGTGCGTATCCGAAGCTGTTCCACGATTCCGGCCGCCATCGCCTTCTCGGCCTTGAACTTGAGCAGATGAATAAATCTCGTGACAATCTTTTCGATATTGAGAATCGAAATATTCTTGGTAATCGGCCAATCATAAAACAATTCGTTGACCGTTTCGCCCGAGAAATAACCGATACCCTTTCTCAATCGAGTGTGGGGGAGTTCCCTGTTTTTTGTTTTCTTGCCCTGGATCATAAGACAACCGTCATCATATCCTTTGATACCGGCGATGGTCTTTATAAGTTCGCTTTTCCCCGAGCCGGCTGAACCCCAAAATCCCAAACACTCGGCCTTATAGAGATTAAACGATACATCGTAATAGCTTCCGTTCTTAGAAAGATTTATCGCCGACAGTGCATTCCCCGACTGCTCGATATAGTTCTTCGGCCGGCTGGACTGATACTGTTCTTCAACGTCTTTCCCGACGATCATCCGGACAAGCTCCTTCTCCGTCACCTTGTTGGTCGCCATGTCGTACTCGGCTACTTGCCGCCCGTCACGGAGAACGATGACTCTGTCCATGTACTCTATCACTTCCTGCATGATGTGCGTCACGAAGACAAAGGAACTATGCTTTTTAAGTCTTACTATTTCATCGAGAAGCTCGTTGCGTTCTTCGATGTTCAGAGGAGCCGTCGGTTCGTCGAGTATAATCACTGAATCCGCATTTTCCTTGTTCTGCTCCAGCCTGATATTCAAAACAGCCTTCGCGATTTCTATCATTTTCTGAGTGGAAAGAGGCAGATCAAACATAAAATCTTCTATATTACATTTTATGTGAAACTCGTCCAATATTTCTTTCGCGGCATTTTTCATTTTCGGTATCTGCAAGCCGAACTTACCGATATACTTTTCTTCATTTCCCAAAAACAAGAATTGATATACCTGCAGGCTAGGGACAACCCCCCTTTCCTGATAGACAATCGAGATCCCTTTCCTGGCGGCATCTTTCGGGTCTTTAGGAAAAGGAACCCGGATGCCATTATGATACCATTCCCCTTTGTCAGGAGAATGGACGCCCACTAACGTTTTCATCAGGGTTGTTTTGCCAGCACCATTTTCTCCGACGACACCGACAATTTCATGAGGATAGACCCTCAGACTGGTATCTTCGAGAGCATATACTTTCCCAAAAGACTTATATACATTTCGTACATCTAAAATCGGTTCATTTGCCATAGCTATGCTCTTTCTCCGCAAATTATATATTCATACCATTTCTCTTCCAATTTTGAAACTAAAACACGTCTGATATTCTTGCCCGGAGATATAAATACGGATCGGATACCACAAGTTGGAGAGGTCGGCTCAAAACAAAAGCACAACCTCTCCTTTGACCTTAGTTATACACCTTCAAAGATAGGCTTCGCCCTAGAACTTCTTGTTCTTTACTGCCATATAGGCTCAACCTTTAGCTCTGGAGGAAAATTTCTTGCCATTTCCTGGGCAGCTTTCTGGTCAGTCATCCAGCTGATATCCAAGAAATACTTGTAGAGGGCGGACACATGTTTCTTCAAAGCATCCATGCTTCCAAATTTCTTTATCTTGGCGACGTAGTAATAATCGTGAGCGCCGAGCGCCGTGCCGGCACCCGCAGTCCTGTCATATTTTAGCCCAAGCTCTTTAGTCTTGGAAATCGACATTAACCTAAAGTCATATGGATAGTTAGGACTTTTATCCTTTATATGCATTAGGATCTGCTTTAAATTCTCCTCTGTCGGGCCCGTCGTAAAGCTTGGATGGTTAGCTATGCCTGCCGCTGCGGCTAGTTTTTCTAGTTCACCTGGTTTTCCATATACCGTCAACTTACCTGTCTGAAGCATCTCATCGGGTCCTGGATACCAAGCTCCAACGCACATATCGTAAAGCATCGGTACAAGTCTGCCTCCATAGTAAGGAATAGCAAAACCGGAAGTGACCAGGAATCTGCCCTTCAAGATGTCTTGAGCAGTCGTCATCTCCATATCGCGTGAAGCCGTGTAGGCGCCTATTTCCACTCCCCGATCGCGCATAGCCTTAAGCGCCCCTGTGGCCATCGAATCAGCTGCTGACCACATCCCTTCATAATCCGTTCTAACCGCAAGAGCTGATTCTGCTCCGACGCGTCCCCCTTCATATCCATACTCTCCATACTGGAATCCCATCAATTTCATCTGTGGATAGTTTTGAAGAGCCTCATAAACACCGAGATTGATTAAAACGGTCGAGATTGTCGCTGTGGACTTGCTTCCCTGCTGAATGTAGATCTTTGTCTTTCCCGCCTCCTTCATTTTTTCCATCAATAAGGTCACGGGTATATATGTTTGTTCGTCAGAAAGCGGAGTATTGTCGATTACCCATCTGGGGCCATAATCACCTGGCCAAATATCGCCCGTATAGCCGAAGTATGTCGCGATGAATACATTGTTCTTGTTCGCAATCTCGGCTATCTGTGGCATAACTTCAGCAGGAGGACAGTTGTAAATAATGGCCTTGGCACCTGCCGCAATCATACTTTCCGTCAGCTCTATCCAATCTGCCTGTGTGTTCGCCACCGCACCCTTAAACTTCAATCCCATTTGATTACAGGCCTGCTCGATCGATTGATATACCATCACAGCATATTCTTGTCCCAGATGGAAGGTAATATGGCCTATGAGGAATTTTTCTCCAGGCTCAGCGTTTTTATATTTTTGAGCAAGGTTTTGGCTTGTCCCTTGCGCAAAAACTGATCCCATACCGGTGATCAAAAGAAGACCGATTAACAAGACACTCAGCAACCTTTTTCTCATTCTCAAACCTCCTTGAAAAATAAAAACCACTGCTTAAGCCTTTTGCTTTGGCAGAATCAGTAACATCCGGTTTATACACTAGTGTCATTTACTGATCTTAGAGACTTTGGCCGCCCTAAATTCCTCCTTGCTTGACCTTGCCAGACTTCTCCTTAGGCGTTTCAGGACTCAAACTGCCAAGGCTGCTTAATCTGTAATCCTTGAAAGATTTTATGCTCGATGTTTGAGCAAATGTTCAAATGTTGAGTATAAATGCAATATACCAAATTGTCAAGGAAAATTTATTAAGACTAACTAAGGATTCTGTCTGGAATTATGAGGAGCCTACGTGTCAGGATGGAATTTCCAAGGGAATAAAGAGAGCCTCACTCGGCAACTTTTCATGGGGCTCCTCTGCATAACCTCAGCCCCAAAATTTGCCAAGCCGCTCATGATTTTTTATTTTTAACCGCCAGCACCTCCGCAAGAGTTGCAATGGCTATCTCCTCCGGAGATTGCGCCCCGATATCAAATCCAATCGGTGCATGGACAGCCTTGAGCCGGGCTTCTGGGGCACCATCTCTTCTCAGTTTTTCCCACACCGCGCCAATCCTGTTTTTTGAACCAAGCATTCCACAATATGCCCAGGGCTTATTCAAGCAATACCGAACGGCACGGTCATCATTCGCCTGAAAGACTATGACGACATAACAGGATTCATCGAACGAAATGAGGGACAGCGCTTTCAGTAGGTCCGATTCACAGACAATCGAATCGGCCATGGGAAATCTCTGCTTGTTCGCAAGATCGGCTCGTTCATCAACAATGATGATCCTAAAATCGAGATTGGCGGCAAGTTTGGCAATTGCCAGCCCTATTTCGCTCGCCCCAATAATCACCAGCGCTGGGGCAGGCTCGACTCGCTCGATGAAAATTTTCAAAGATTGGGTTATTGAAATGGAATTATCTTCTCTATTATGGAGACATTCGCGCAATTTTCTCATTACTTCTTCATCAAGGGTATCATTGCCTGTAGTGCCGAAAACTTGGCCATCAGCGGTTAAGATAATTTTGCTGCCAATCTGAGGTACCGGGAAAGCTCCATTTATTAAAGAGGAAGATTCAGCCGCGATGGTTGCGACGGCAAACCTCTGTCCCTCTGCGATTAGTTTCTGTTTAATCTTAAAAAGATTGAGACTCATACTAATTTCCTTTTGGGCATCATTCAAAGATTCTATTCATTTAAGCGCATGTAGGCTATAATAGAGGTGACGGTTTTTATTTTTCTTTCAATTTTAGTTAACTGAGGTTCTTTCAAAAGTCGGACGAGTTTTGAAAGAACGACCTTTTATCGCGGCATTTGCGTACGGTTTCAACGAAACCGGAGCAAATGCAAAGCCAATTTCAGAAGCAACAGACTTTTGAAATTGGCTCAACTTCATTGAACTAATTCTATCGAGGGAAGGCTTCGCATGAGCTATTCAGATCCGACCCATTTGGGGATTATCGCTTGCCCTGGCGCTGAAGTATTCGCGAATCAAGTCATTCGGAAACTCTCTGGAATCTATAAACATCGCTTTGCCAGAAAGGCTCAGGCAATCGCCGGACGTTATCATATCACGCCTGAACTTGTCATAAGAAAAATAAATTTCGCAAACGATTGCAATACAGGCATGCTTTTCCTGGCAGGCGATACCGACCATTATCGCCCGCCTCAATTTAAAATAAACGTAAGGCACACTTTTTTTGCAAATGGTGAAATAAAAACCGAAATTCTCGAATCCATCAGAGGCAGAAATATCTATATTTTTCAGGATATCGAGAATCATCAGCCCGTCGCTTTCAATGATGGCACTGTCCACAAGGTGCTTTCTGTGAATGATCACATTTTTAACCTCTTTGTTGCCATCGATGCCGCGATGCAGGCTGGTGCGGCTGAAATCAACCTGGTGCTGCCAATTTATCCCTATTCCAGACAACACAAGAAGAAGGGCAGAGAAGGGCTGACGGCCGCACGTATAGGTAAAATGCTGGAGAGCCTTGGCGTCAATCGAATTATCACGCTTGATATCCACTCAAAAGAAATTGAGAACGCTTTCGACCGCCTGAGAATGGAAAATCTTCATGCTTCTTTTCAAATTATCGATAAGCTTATGTCCATCGTCGATCTTGCAAAAGAAGATATGGTCGTGCTCGCGCCCGATACGGGGGCGATCGATCGCAGTAAATTCTATGCGAATGCGCTTCAGAAGCCTCTGGCATTGCTTTATAAAGAAAGAGATTACTCGAAAGTCAGCCGAAATGCTGCTGAAACAAATATTAGCGAAATGCGTCTGCTCGGCAATGTCACGAATAAAATCGTATTCATGGCGGATGACATGATTGGGACAGGAGGAACTCTCATTAAAGCAATGAGATATCTCAAAGATCTCGGCGCGACAAAAGTAATCTGCGCAGTCAGTCTGCCGCTTTTCTCCGGGAATGCGATTGAGGACTTTGAAGCAGCCTACCAAGAAGGACTCTTTTATAGGATCATAGGAACAAATGCTATTTACCACAATGAATTACTCAAAAAGGAATGGTATATCCAAAGCGATGTAACTGGGCTTTTTGCACAAGTAATCAGCTTGCTTCATCATAACAGGTCCGTGAGCTCTCTTTTGGATAACCGAAATGTTGTCGCTCGGCTTATTAAGAGAAAACTAGATATCACGACAAACCCAAAACCCCAGGCGAATGCACCTCAATACCCGCAGGGGGAAGGAAGTCCGAGCAACGATGATGATATTGTCCCCTATGGTGCGGCTGATAAGCAATGAGGCCATTCCTCTTTGAATGAAGGAATGAACGGCATACAGATCGATAATGTGAAAGAAATTTATCTCCTGCCAAAAATTCTGCTCCCTCAAACTTGAGGGCATTCAGCGTTGCACCCTTCCTGAAGAATCTCCGCCAAGGAGCTTTTCAACTTCTCCTCTCTCAATGAGGGCAAAATCTCCCGAGATAGAATGTTTGAGACATGAAAGCGCGACCGCATATTCCAGCGCTGCACCAGGATCTTTTAATGTGAACAAACCATATATCAGACCGGCCGAAAAACTGTCCCCCGCGCCGACTCTATCGACGATATTCGCGATATGATATTTACGCGACACAAACCTTTGATCCCGAGTGACAAGCATTCCGGACCAATCATTGCTATCGGCCGAAAAACTCTCGCGCAGCGTGACGGCCGCCATTTTCGCCTTCGGATAACGCCGTAGGGCTCTTTCGCACATTGTCCGGTACGCATCAATATCTATTTTCCCATTGCCCATTGCTGACGGCCCCTCGATCCCCAGGGACTTTTGATAATCTTCTTCATTCCCTATAAGGATGTCCGCGTATTGGGCGATTTCTGACATGATGATCCGGGCTTCTACACCATAGTTCCAAAGCTTGGCCCTGTAGTTCAAATCGAACGAAACAGTAAGCCCTTTTTCTTTTGCAGTACGAACGGCTCTCATCGTCTCGTCTGCGCAATTTTTTGACAGTGCGGGTGTAATGCCTGAGACATGGAACCATTTTAGCCCCTCAAAAGCTGCGGCCCAATTAATATCTTCAGAGCTAATTGCCGATAATGCAGAATTTTCTCTATCATAAATTACATTGCTTGGACGCTGATTCGCTCCATTCTCAAAGAAATAGATGCCTATTCTTCCCTTCTTTAATTTTATGCCAGAAACGTCAACGCCATGCGAGCGGAGTTCCCTCATACACTCCTTCCCAATCTGGTTCTCTGGCAAAATACTGATAAAGCGAGCAGGAATGCCTAACCTTGAGAGTGCAACAGCGACATTCGCTTCGCTTCCGCCAAATGTCGCTTCCAGTAATGGCGACTGAAACAGTCTCTCCTGACCAGGTGATTTCAGTCTGAGCATTATCTCGCCAAATGTCGCTATGCTCATTTCTGTTCTCCTTTCTACTCAATAAGACGAATGTGAGTCTCTATCCCAGGAATATCGATGCTTGCCCCTATCAAGCTCTGTCCCTTCATGATTTCTGAACCGGGAATTACAGAAGCCCCTAAGGGTGAAAGCATGGCCAGCGTCCTTTTCAGTGAAGGTGTACGTACCTCAATGAAACCACGGTCTCTCTTTACTTCGCCAGACGACCCAGAAGAAGCTCTTGAACCTTCGTCTCCCCGGGCTATCGGCAAAAATCCCATCATCGTCCGTCGCGCTGACTTGATGAGCCTTTCAATCTCATCAAATTTCCCTGCTTCAATAAGCTCGGTCGAAACGATCCAGGACCCTCCACAAGCCAGTACATTTTTTAAAGTGAGGTATTCTTGAATATTGTCTTCCTGAATGCCGCCCGTCGGAATGAACGAAACTTGCTGATAGACCGATTTGAGTGCATTAAGCGCCTTTACTCCACCGGATACTTCGGCGGGAAAAAATTTCAGAGTGGTAAGTCCCATCGACATGGCTTGCTCGATAAGTGAGGGATTATTGACACCAGGAAACACCGGGACTCCTCTTTCCAAACAATATTCACATATTGATGGATTAAAGCCAGGCGAAACAATGAACTGTGCTCCTGCCGAGAGGGCGGCATTTACCTCTTCTTTTGTGGTTACCGTCCCGGCTCCAACGGTAATGTCTTTACGGAACGATGCGATTTTCTCGATGACTTGAGGCGCTGCTTTCGTCCTAAAGGTAATCTCTGCAACAGACAACCCTCCGGCACAAAGCGCATTCGCAAGGCCATCGGCCATTTTCACCGATTCGATTTTTATTACAGGAACAAGTCCGGCTTCATAGAAAAGTTCTTTTAAATCTTTCATTTAAACAGGCTCCTTCAGTGCGTAGAGACCGTTCGTTGATCTCTTGATTGCTCTAAACCGCAACCTTCACCACTATTTTTTTTACCGATTCGGCAGAATCGCCGACTTTCATGCATGGCCGATGCGCATCCTCGGGGAAAAAAATCGCAATCTGCCCGGGATTCATCGATAGAGCATGGGCCTTCTTGTCTTCCGGCAAGGCAAAAAATTCTATGTCAGATTTGTATGGCTCGACGACTTTGAGCGAATCCAGGGACAGCGCTTCGATTATTTCCTCTCCTGAAATGAGCATCTGAATATCTATATATTTTCGATGAGATTCAAACCTGCACGCTGAATGTTCTTTGGTGACATACTCTTGCACGAGTGCAAAAACATCGTCATCCTGAATTGGATACTTTCCTGCTGAAAGCTGACGCCACGCCCCCTCATTAAGCCAATCAAAGGCGACATCCAGGTTTCTGCTCAGCCCGCGATATCTCGACAATTCTGAAAGCATGCTTACAATCATATCTTCTCTCCTTCATTATCTGGCGAGCCAGCCGCCATCGACCGCGATCGTAAATCCATTCACATAACTGCTCGCATCTGAAGCAAGAAAAACCGCGGCCCCCTGCAAGTCCTCCGGCATGCCCCAGCGCCCTGCGGGTATTCTTGCAAGAAGCTCTTCGGACCTGACCGGATCGGCGCGAAGCGGCGCTGTATTGCTTGTTACCATGTATCCCGGGGCTATCGCGTTTACATTGATGTTGAATTTGGCCCACTCATTGGCCATCAATTTTGTCAGGCCCATCACCGCGCTCTTCGACGCCGTATATGAAGGAACCCGGATGCCACCTTGATACGACAGAAGCGACGCGATATTGATAATTTTCCCTCCAGTTCCCTGCGCGATGAACCGCCGCGCCACGGCCTGGCTCAGGAAGAAGAGTGTCTTTGCATTGACATTCATCACGTCATCCCAATCTTTTTCGGTAAAATTGATCGAATCCTCCCGCCTGATGATGCCCGCGTTATTTACAAGAATATCAATATGCCCAAACATCTCGACAGCCTTGCTGACTATTGGCTGGATCGACTCCATTTGGGCTAAATCCGCGGTGATGGAAAGAAAGCGCCGTCCTCGCTTTTCAATCTCTTCCCGAGTTGTTTCGTTCGACCTTGCATGGCTTATCCCCGCAATGTCAGCGCCAGCCTCTGCCAACGCAATGCACATCGCTTGCCCCAGGCCCGCCGAACTCCCCGTCACGATCGCAACCTTTCCATTGAGCTTGAATTTATCGAATATCATTGTGCAAGTCCTCCCATCACGACTACATACTCAATGTATCAAAGCAAATCAGCCATCGCGACATTATCCATATCGCCGAATGTCTGATTCTCTCCCGCCATTCCCCAAATAAAAGTATATTTGCCTGTCCCGACCCCCGCATGAATCGACCAGCTCGGACTGATAACGGCTTGTTCGTTACGCACCACGATATGTCGCGTTTCTTGAGGCTTGCCCATAAAATGAAACACAATTCTGTCTTGGGGCATATCGAAGTACAGGTATATCTCCATCCGCCGCTCGTGCGTGTGCGCAGGCATGGTATTCCATACGCTCCCTTCGGAAAACGTCGTCATGCCCATCACAAGCTGACAGGTTTCAAGCACGGCCGGGTGAATGTATTGATTGATCACCCGCTTGTTGCACTCTGTATCGCTGCCCATCGCCACATGCTTCGCCTGTTCGAACGTCACAAGTCTCGTCGGACATGCCCGATGCGCCGGCGCGCTGTTGAAATAGAATTTCGCCGGCTCTCCGGGATCTTTGCTCGAAAACTTCACCTCTTTCGAACCCATCGAGATATAAAAACCATCCCGAGGGCCGATGTCATAGCGGGTACCATCCACCTCGATCGTCCCCGCTCCCCCGATATTGATAATCCCCATCTCTCGTCGTTCGAGAAAGTACTCTGTCCCCAGTTCCTTGCTGACCGGCAGCGCAAGGGGCTCCTTGGTCGGCACAATCCCTCCGACGATCATCCGGTCCACGTGTGAATAGACCATGATCGACTCCCCGGGAACGAAAAGCTTTTCGATTAAAAAGGCCTCCCGCAGTTCTTGGGTCCCCATCATTTTTGCATAATCAGAATTCACATACTCCCGCGCTTCCATACCGCTCCTCTGCATGTATCCTGTTCGGAAATTTTTCACATTGTGGAATCAATCTCACCGCAGGTCTGCATCCCTCACGGAGGATTCCACAATGTAAAATCTCATTCCATATGATAGCTTGCATTTATGGAAAGTCAATAGTAAAATTGCATTCCCAGATCATATACAGCCCAGGAGGGCCCCATGGCCGATATCAGAGTACAATCGCTCGACCGGACTTTCGACATACTCGAAATTCTTGCCCGCGAGCCAAGCGGACTGACGCTTGCCGAAATCTCCGCCAAAGCAGATTTGCCCCGAAGCACGGCCTTTCGCCTGCTTGCCGTGCTTCTTCAGCGCGATTACGCGCGCAAGGCCTCCGAGACAAATCGCTATCGCCTTGGGCCAGGATTCATCGAACTTTCGGGCAACTATCTCAACAGCCTCGAACTTAAAACGGAATCGGCTCCCTTCATGCGCGAACTCGCGTCGACATTGGGGACAATCGTGTTCCTTGCACGGCGACAAGGCAACATGATGGTTTACATCGACAAGCAGGACCAATTCACAAGCCTTCGGAAATACGCCATCATTGGCGAACAACGGCCTCTCTATTGTACCGCTCTGGGCAAAGCACTCATATTGGACATGGGCGATGAAGAAATCCGCACGCTTCTTTCAAATACGGCATTTCAGAAATTTGGTCCGCACGCGCATGCCGATATCGATTCGCTCATCGAAGACATTCACCATTGTAAGGCGAGAGGATGGACTCACGATAACGAGGAAGCCGAGCCCGGAGTGAACTGCGTGGCGGCTCCAATCCGCGATTATCGGAGTCAAATCATCTCTTCGATCAGCACGTCATGGTTTTTGGAATCCCGGCCGGAGCTTGAGCCGGAGAAAGCAGCGATTCACGTGACGAAGGCCGCGCGGGCAATCTCTGCAGCAATGGGATTTTCCGGAAAAGAATAAAAAACCGCCCGGGCCCTTCACACAAAGCGCGGACGGTTATCTGCACGCCGCAACGCAACAAAACTTGCAGAGCGTCAGTCTTGCTGAACCTCTTTCACCTGAGGTACTGCTTTCTTGAGATATGCTTCAATGCCCTGTTTGAGGGTCATGATGGAATAAGGGCATGAACCGCATGCTCCGGTAAGTCTGACTTTGACCACACCATCATCGCTCACGGACACAAGCTCTATATCTCCCCCATCCGCCATCAAGGACGGACGCACATTCTCTATCGCGGATTTCACTTCTTCAAAAAGCATAACTATCTCCTGTATGGGATTAAATTATCGATTCGCGGCGCGAGGGTCAAGAAGGTCGCAACGCCTGTATAGCTGAACCTCTCTCAATATGGTAAAATCAGCAAAGTACGTCGGGAAGGCAAAATGGCTCGAATTATCGTATTTGTCAATCAAAAGGGCGGTGTAGGAAAGACTACCAGTGCTATCAACATCGGCACATCTCTCGCCCTTCTGCATAAAAAGACACTACTCATCGACTTCGATCCGCAAGGGAACCTCACCTCAGGAATCGGCGGCAAGCTTACCCATTCCAACATTTATCACGTGATTTCCGGCTTGACGGACATTAAGAATATCATCCAGCCACTCGCTATCCCTCGACTGTTCCTTGCGCCTTCATCGGTAGACCTCAGCGGTGCGACCATTGAACTGGTCGATCGCCCCGACAGAAACGACTACCTTAGGCGCGCAATAGCTCCCATCGTGGACGACTACGATTTCGTTCTCATCGATTGTCCTCCATCCCTTGGTGTGCTCACCTTGAATGGGCTGGCCGCGGCTACCGAAGTCGTCATTCCTCTGCAATGTGAATATTTTGCCCTCGAAGGACTCTCGCTCATCATCCAAACCATCGGCCTCGTGCAAAAGAGCATCAACCCAAACTTAAAGATCGGCGGCATCTTGCTCACCATGTTCGATGCGCGAACAAGGCTTTCCCAAGAAGTTGTCCGCCAAGTGACCGAATACTTCAAAGACAAAGTGTTCAAAACCATCATCCCGCGCAATGTCCGGCTCTCCGAAGCACCCTCGCACGGGCTTCCGGCAATCATGTACGATCCTACATGCATCGGCGCGAAGAGTTACGAGGCCGTGACAAAGGAGATTATGAACCGTGGCTAAATTCGGTCTTGGGAAGGGCCTTGGGGCCCTCATCCCTGAACATCAGCAATTTTTCGAGCAATCGTCGCAGGAAATTCCCGAATCGATCGTGCGGCTCGTCTCTATCGAAACGTTGATTCCAAATCCCGACCAGCCTAGAAAAACTTTCTCCCAGGAATCATTGGATGAACTTGCCGAGTCCATTCGCCGCCATGGGCTTTTGCAGCCGCTTCTCGTGCATGAGCAAGAGGCAGGCAAATACACAATCATCGCGGGCGAGCGAAGATATCGCGCGGCACAGATAGCGGGCCTGGAACAATTGCCCGTCATCGTGCGGGCTCAAAACGACAGCGACCGACACCTCGAGCTCTCGCTCGTCGAAAACATCCAGCGCGAAGATCTGGATCCCATTGAAGAAGCGCAAGCCTACGTCAAGCTTATGGAGATATCAGGAGCAACACAGGAACGTGTCGCCGAGATGGTGGGCAAAAACCGCGTAACCGTCGCGAACACCATTCGCCTTCTAAGGCTTCCTGAAGATATTCAAGCCGCAATTAAACAGGGCACCATCAGCTCCGGCCACGCGCGGGCGCTTCTCTCAATTGAAGACCAGGAGGAGCGCAAGAAACTCTTCGATCGTATCCGCGAAGACAACCTTTCAGTGCGCCAAACCGAACAGGAAACACAAAAACTGCAGAGCGAACTCCAGGCAAGAAAGGCAAAATCGCGAAAACCGCACCTCGCGGCACACGAAGGCGTTGAAGCATCGCTCGACCCTCTTCTCAAGGAACTCAAAGAGAAGCTTATTGAACGGCTTGGCACAAAAGTCGAGATCCAGGGCAGCCTCGATGGCGGCACGATAAAAATCCTGTACTATTCACAGGAAGACCTGCAGCGCATGTATGATGTGCTTAAACTTGAATAGATTTTTGTCCAAAAAATAATTACAGCGATCTCTGTCTTCGCTGTTCTCGGCATGCCGACCCGCAAGCCCCGAATCCCATATAAATAAGGAAAAAACAATGAAATTTTGGGTACAGAGGTTGAAAAAGTTTCTCCTTCCTGCCTTTATCGCCACAGCTCTCATCGGGACAGCAACATTCCCCCTTTTTGCCCAGCAAGCTTCGGGCTCTCCAGCCTCAATCCCCATATCAAAAATAAGTTCTCAGCTGCCTGCGGCTTTTCAGGCGGCACTCCCCCAGGGAGTCAGCTTCCAGCCGGGCTCTCCTATCCTCCGCACCGCGGAGCACATCGGCGGCGGTCTTATGCTGGCTCCATCCCTCGACGGAGCCTCCACTGTTGTCGACCACATCAACTCCGCAGGCACCGCCAGCAACCTGATCATTGAGGCGCTTGTCTTCCTGCCGGCCCCGACCGCCGCGAATCCCTATAGCGCCGGCACACAGCTCGATTCGCTCGGACTGCTGTTCAACCAATTCAGTTCGCTTCAAGGCATACAGTACTGGTCCGCGAGCCGGAAAATAATGCGCACTTTCTACACAGATGTACATCGACTCGACAATCCCAAAGATAGGAATAAAATCGAAGATCCTACATCCGCGGCCGAACTCCACACCCTTCTCTCCCGGCCGGCCTACATATACCAAAAGGATCAGACATTTGACGGCACTGTGACCGAAGTTCGGTGTTTCATGTCGCAGACAAGCTTTCTCATGACGAACACCAACGCCACGCCGCTTCGGCTGATCGGAATACCCGTGCTCCCCGTGGATGGGCTGCGGACAGGCTTTCTTGTCGCTCCGTCCCCCGAAGGAGTCCTGCTCTATTTTGTCACTTCGATGAAATCACCCTCGATTGGACGAGATCGGGTGTTCGAATCAGCGTCGAACAAGGCCCTCGCGCTCCTGCATTGGTTCGTGGAAGCCGCTTCCGCCCGGCAGATAATCGTGCCAACGAACTTGCCCTGGAACTTCGACGATCTCCCGCCGGAGGCACGGCTCGCGAGACCGTAGCACCAGTTTCCAGACGGCTGTTCGCGCGCGTATCGCGGGCCCTTCCTCTGACCTCCGCGTTCCCGCCGCGCCCTTCCCCCGCAGCTTCCAAAAACCACCCAAGTCTTGACTTATTCAGTTCATATCAGTATCGTTCATCACATATCCAATTCATAAGGAGATATCCATGAGCATCATTGAATATGTCGAAGCTCGTGAAATACTTGACTCCCGCGGTAACCCGACCATCGAAGTCGACGTCGTCCTCGAAGACGGAACCCTTGGCCGCGCCGCGGTCCCCTCCGGCGCCTCCACTGGCGAATATGAAGCCGTCGAACTCCGCGATGGCGACAAGAAACGCTACCGGGGCAAAGGCGTTCTCACCGCCATCGAAAACGTCAACACCACGATCGCCGGCGAAATCTGCGGCCTCGATTCCCTCGAACAGGTCGACGTCGACCGCACGCTCATCGAACTCGACGGCACAGAAAACAAGGGCAAGCTCGGCGCCAACGCCATCCTCGGTGTCTCCATGGCGACCGCCCGGGCCGCAGCCGAATATCTGGGCCTCCCTCTCTATAAATACCTCGGCGGAGTCCACACCACACTCCTGCCCGTCCCCATGTCCAACATCATCAACGGCGGCAAGCACGCCGACAACAAAATCGACTTCCAGGAATTCATGATCATGCCCCTCGGCGCAGAATCCATCCGCGAGGCCGTCCGCATGAACGCCGAAGTCTTCCACACCCTCAAAGGCATCCTCAAAGCCGAAGGCCACAACACCGCCGTCGGCGACGAAGGTGGATTCGCGCCGAACATCGGCAACGAGGACGCCCTCGACTACATCGTGCGCGCCATCGAAAAAGCCGGCTACAAGCCCGGCGAGCAGATCGCCATCGCCCTCGATCCCGCCGCGAGCGAGCTCTTCGAGGAAGGCGGCGGCAAGGGCTACCGCTTCTGGAAGTCCAACCCCGACAAGACATTCTCCGCGGACGAGATGATCGAGCTCTACACCACGTGGGTGAACAAATACCCCATCGTGTCCATCGAGGACGGCCTCGACCAGAACGACTGGGACGGCTATGTCAAATTCACCAAGGCGCTCGGCAAAAAGATCCAGATCGTCGGCGACGACTTCTTCGTCACCAACACCAAGCGCCTCGCCAAAGGCATCGAAATGGGCGCCTGCAACTCCATCCTCATCAAGCTCAACCAGATCGGCACCGTCACCGAGACCATCGAGACCATCAACATGGCGAAGCGCGCGGGCTACACCGCCGTCGTATCCCACCGCTCGGGCGAAACCGAAGATACCTTCATCGCCGACCTCGTCGTCGGCCTCGAAACAGGCCAGATCAAGACCGGCTCCATGTCGCGCACCGACCGCATCGCGAAGTACAACCAGCTCATGCGCATCGAGGACGAAATGGAGGGCATCGCCGAGTATTGGGGCAGAAAAGCATTCTACAACGTCCACGGCTGATCCACGCCGCAGGAACATCATGGCCGCCTCTTTCGGGGCGGCCTTTTCTTTGGGTGGGGGAGCGCTTCTCCGGCCAGCGCGCCAGCCGAGCCGCCAGACTTCTTCACGCGTCGCCCCCGCCGCTCCCCCTCGCTCCGAAGTCCTCGCCGCGTACGCGGCTCCGGTCTTCTCCGCTCCCCCCACTCGGCCATCCAGATAAAGCCCGCCAGAACCCTCTGGACCCTTTAAATACCCCCTTCTTCTGCGCTAAACTGTACGCATGAAAGTTGCAAAGGAGGTCTCATGCTCACCCGCAGACTCGATGAAGCGAAAGAAGCGTGGAAACGCCGCGACCCCGAGGCCGCGCGCCGCGCCCACCTTCCCCCCGCCGGCATCCAGGCCGAAGAAAAGCACACTACCAAAGGTAAATATTTAAAGAGCATCATATATGGGGGTCTCGACGGGACCATCACCACGTTCGCCGCCGCCGCAGGCGTCGCGGGCGCGGCGCTTTCTCCCGGCGTGGTCCTCATCGTTGGCCTCGCAAACCTTCTTGCCGACGGTCTCTCAATGTCGATAGGCGATTATCTCTCCTCAAAAAGCGAGGCCGAGTACGAGGCCGCCGAGCGGGAGCGGGAAGCGTGGGAAGTCGAGAACTATCCCGAAGGCGAAAAGGTAGAACTCGAAGAAATCTATACGGCCAGAGGCATGTCGAAAGAAGACGCCCACGCCGCCGTCGAGATCATCGCGAAAGACAAAAAAGCCTGGGTCGACACCATGATGGTTGAAGAGCTGGGCATCATGCAGTCGGACGAGTCGCCCACGGCCAATGCGATTGCGACTTTTATTTCCTTTGGATTGTTCGGATTCTTGCCTATTTCGGCGTATGTGTTGGCGCTCTTTATTCCTTCGCTCGATGCGATTCGCTTTCCGCTCGCCTGCGTGCTGACGGGCGTGACTTTGTTCAGTCTCGGCGCGCTGAAAACCATCATAACGGGCAAAAAGTGGCTGAAGAGTGGCCTTGAGATGCTGCTTGTCGGCGGTATCGCCGCATCGGCGGCATATCTCGTTGGCATGCTTTTGGGCGGATTGGCATAAAAATACAGGAGGAATACATGAAAACCGCATGTCTGCTTCTCGCTGAAGGTTTTGAGGAAGTCGAGGCGCTTACGCCGGCTGATTATCTGCGCCGCGCGGACATCAATGTCACGATCGCGGGCATTGCCGGCAGGAAAGTCAAGGGCGCCCACGGCATCGTCGTCGAGACCGACGCGGGCCCAGAAGCCCTCGAGCGCGATTACGACGCGATTGTCCTCCCTGGCGGTATGCCGGGCGCGCGCAATCTTGCGGAGAGTTCCACGGTACGAAACCTCATAAGTCGCCATTATGCACAGGGCAAGCTCATCGCGGCCATCTGCGCGGCGCCCGCCGTGGTCCTCCACGGCGCCTGCAATTTGCTTCAGGGGAAAAGATTCACAGGCTATCCGGGGACAGAGGATTCGGTCCAGGGCGCGCATTTTGTTCCCGAGCGCGTCGTCGTGGACGGCAATATCATTACTTCGCGAGGTCCCGGCACCGCGGGCGAGTTCGCGGTGGCAATCATCGCGGCTCTCGAAAATCGCCAAAAGGCAGACGAAGTCGCCCAGCATGCGCTCTTGAAATAAGCTGGCGCACTTGTCAGATACATCTGGTTGGCGGCTGTTTGCCCCGGCCCGCATAAACGCCATCATGGTCGATGGTATATAATTATATATATTACAAGGAGTAATCATGAATAAACAGTGCATCGGCGCGTCGAACGCGCCCGCGGCGATCGGTCCCTACAGCCACGCGAACAGGGCCGGCAATTTCGTATTCTGTTCCGGCCAGCTCGGCATCGATCCCAAGACAGGCGGCCTCGCCGAAGGCATCGAAGCGCAAGCCGCCCAGGCTCTGCATAATCTCGCCTCGGTGCTCGAAGCGGGCGGCTGTTCCCCCGCCGATGTGGTCAAGACAACCGTATTCCTCAAAGACATCCGCGATTTCAGCGCGGTCAATGCAATCTATGGTGACTTCTTCAGGAAAGATTTTCCGGCCAGAAGCGCGTTCCAGGTCGCGGCGCTTCCGAAGGACGCCCTCGTCGAAATCGAAGCAATAGCCTACAAAGCATAAGGATGATATCGTGCCCTACAATTTTGATTCTCTGATCGACCGAACAAAGACTCACAGCATAAAATGGGATACAGGGCTTCTTCCCGAGGACTGCCGTGACGCGATTCCTCTCTGGGTGGCCGACATGGACTTTGCGAGTCCTCCCGAAGTGGTCGAGGCCATTCAGGATCGCGCCGCGCATCCCATTTATGGCTACACCAACTGTTCCGAAGAATACTATCGCTCCTTCATCGAATGGATGAAGCGCCGCGATTCCTGGGACATCAAGAAAGAGTGGATAGTCTTTTCGCCGGGCGTGGTCCCCGCCCTCAATCTCGCCGTGCTCGCGTACACGCAGCCTGGCGATAAAATCATCGTGCAGCCGCCCGTGTATTATCCATTCGAGTCCGCCGTGCGGAACAATGGACGCCAGTTGGTGGAAAACCCGCTCGTGATTCAAGATGGCCGGTATACGATGGCTTTTGACGATCTCGAAAAAAAGATCGACGAGCGCACAAAGCTTCTCATCCTCTGCAGCCCGCACAATCCGGTCGGGCGGGTGTGGACCACCGGCGAGCTCTCCCGGCTCGTCGATATCTGCGCCGGGCGAGGCATTGTGATAGTCTCCGACGAGATCCACTCCGACATCATCCTGGGAACGGAGGTTCATCATTGCACGGCGACTGTTTCGGACAAGGCGGCAGCCATAACGATCACCCTCACCGCGCCGAACAAAACCTTCAACCTCGCGGGGCTTCAGACCGCGAACATAGTCATCCCCAACGCACGCCTGCGCAATGCCTTTGTGCAGCAGGTGACAAATATAGGTCTTGGTCTGTCCAATATCTTCGGCATGGTCGCCCAGGGCGCGGCATATGACAAGGGTGAGCCATGGCTTGAAGAGCTATTGATTTATTTAAGAGAGAATTACGATACAGTGCGGCACTTCCTTGCCCAGCGCGTTCCCGTCATCAAAGTGTTCCCTCTCGAAGGCACCTATCTTCCCTGGCTCGATTGCCGCGGCCTCGGGCTCAGCGACGCCCAGCTTCACGCCTTGTTCCTGAAAGACGCCAAGCTCTGGCTCGACGATGGGACCATGTTCGGAACAGGCGGGTCGGGTTTTATGCGCCTCAACATCGCATGTCCCCGGAGTATCCTTGTAAAAGCGCTCGAACAGCTCGAAAAGGCGGTTTACACAATTTCCTAGCGCTCTTGTTCGCTTCATGCTAGACTGAGGATTCTTGGCCATGCTGACTTATATTCTTGTAGGCTTTGCCCTTGCCGCCGATGCTTTTGCGGTCTCCGCCTCCGCGGCGGCCTGTACCGACGCCCTTCCTCTCCTGATCGGCCTGCGCGCCGCGTTCATGTTCGGCCTGTTTCAATTCTTCATGCCGATTGTCGGATGGCTGCTCGGCTCGGCCTTCAGCAAGTTTATTCAGGGATTTGATCACTGGATCGCGTTCGCGCTGCTCGCCGTGGTCGGCGGCAAAATGCTCTACGAGGCCATTCGGGCGCGAAAAAAAGCCGATTGTCCCGATCCCGACGAGAGCCCAAAGGTGAACGGCATCATGAAATGGGACACGCTTCTTGTGCTCGCGTTTGCCACGAGCATCGATGCCTTGGCCGTCGGCCTCTCGTACAGTATTCTGGGCGAGTCCATATTCATCCCCAGCCTCATCATCGGCGTGACGACCTTTGGGGTGTGTCTTCTTGGCATCGAATTTGGCAAACGCCTCAAAAACGTTCTCAAAGAGTGGACAGAAATAGCCGGAGGTAGCATTCTGATCCTCATTGGCCTTAAAATACTGATTGAGCATCTTGCCAGAGGACAATAAATGCTCCATGAGTGCGCCTCTCCATAGGCGCAAATAATCCTCATCGAAGCATCAAAGGAGGGTTTATGGCCACATCTTCCATTCCGGAAAAATATAAAGAAATTCCCGCGGGAAAGGCATACAGCCTTCAGAATCCCGGCGGGCTGATCTTGCTCTGCACGCGAGGCTCGACACCCAAAAGTTCCGCTCTGCGCTACGACTTCGCGCCGCTCGCATGGTGTACGCCGTATGAATACGATCCGGTCAGCAAATTGCTCCTCGTCTGTGATACTTCGCATAAGACCTTCCGCGATATTCAGGAGAATGGCCAATTCGTCGTCGCGCTCCCTTCCTTCGAAATGCGCGCGCTGATTGAGCGCGCCGGGGCGGTCAGTGGCTTCGATGTCGACAAATTCGAGCTTCTTGAAGTGCCATATTTCACCGCACAATCCATCGACATCCGTATCCCTGAAGGAGTCGCGGCGTGGATGGAGTGTTCGCTCGAGCGGATAATCGTCGAAGGAACCTCGGGGATTGTGCTCGGCGCCATCCACAAAGCCTTCGGAGTGCCCGAAAGCTGGAAGCTCCGACTGCATTACCTCGATGACACAACCTGGTATACACCGGGGAAGCGGCTCTAATGCCGAAGAAATTCTAAGGAGGGACCTGCGCTATGTCAAAGCGAACACTTTTCGCTCTGTCGTTACTTCTTTTCTATGGATCGATGTACGTCTCCGCCTCGCCGGGCATTTCTTTTTCGCTCAACAGCATCAAGACGAACAGCGACATCATCGCCGGACTGCCTCTGCCGGCAGGCGCCGACCTCGCCCTCGAAATTCCCTTGGGAAGCATGACATCGCTCACGCTGCGGGGAGCCGCCGGCTATGAGTCGAGAATGATCTTGCGCGACACAACGACATCTGTCCCCATTGCCGAACCAGCGACCATCGATGGCACAAACCGCTTTTACTGGACAAATGCGCTCGCGGAAATAGGCCTGAGACAGTATTTAATCAGAGACGACGACGCGGCCGCCTGGCTTTTCGGCCTCGTGCGCGGGCGGTATGAGTCGAACGCAACGAGCTTCCCCACAACGCTCTTCACAGACGCGCAGAACATCGAATCGGTCTCGGGCACCGCGGGCATAGCCTTCGATTCAAGCCGGTGGAGAGAAATCAACCGAAAAACAGGAACCTATGCCGAGCTTTCGGTGGAGTACAGTCCGCAATTCGCCAGCTTCACAAGTACGCCGACGAATTATGGACGGGCAAATCTGACCGCCGAAGCGTTCATCCCGCTTTCAGCAGAGTGCAACACACTGAGAAATCCGTCCTTAATCGCTCCTTACCTTGTCCTTTACGGCGCTGGAGACTACGCGGCGGGCTCCGCTATTCCCCAGGAAGTGCTCACCTCGTTCGGCGGACTTGTCGGAACAGAGGGTATCGGAGACATGGTGCGCGGGGCACAGTCCTGGGGATATGAATCGCCGGCCAAAGCCTACGCCAGCGCGGAACTGCGAGTCGCGGGACCTTCGCTTTTCAAAAATCTCGTAGTCTATCCTGTAGGCTATATATTCGCAGACGCCGCGGGATATGCCGGGCTCTACGGTTCCCCCAACGGATCATCTCTCGCGGACAATTCCGGCGTTTTTGCCTCAACCGGCGCAGGCGTTTCACTCTCGGTGCTGAATTTCCTCTGGCTGGGCGCATACGCGGGATGGCGCTGGCCGATTCATGATCCTCTGGCTCCGATATACTATTCCAGCCCGCAGGGCTTCTTCTGGAATTTTACGTTTGTTGCACACTATTGAGCACAGAGGGCTCAAACTTAGAATTTCCCGGGGCATAAAAAAGGCTGCCTTGTCATGGTCACACCATGGGGCAGCCCTTTTCCATTCAAACCGACACGCGGAGACTTCGGGCGCATTCTGAAGCTCCGCCGGCCGGTCTTTCTGAAATTGAATTACTTTATGAGCTTTCCCGCGTCGATCACATAAATCTTGAAGCAGGCGAGCACCGCTTTCAGTTCGCCGAAATATTTGTACGCGGAGAACGTCGAGCCGGAGACCGCATCGGTCGCTTCATTCCAGTCGCGCTTGGAATCCATGCCGATGAATTTCTGGATCGCCGCGCCCTGAGACTTCTTGGCGAAATCGGTATAGAAATCCGCGTGGCGACTGTTGGCGCCGACCCACAGGTTCTGCAGAGTGCCATCAGGATTGATGATCGCGAGAATATCCTCATAGTGGGAAGCGATGCGGACATTCTTTGCCCACCACACATACCCGGTGACCTGTTTGTCTTTATTCAGGACCGGATAGAAGAAGTAGTAGTCCCACATTCTCTCTGCGAGCACCGGACGGACCGTGTCGACAGTTCCCCATCCCATGTCGGTGACGATCTTGGTGAAATCGGCTTCCATGCGCGTTGACATCGCCGAGCTGATTCCTCCCGGCGTCTGTGCCCATACCGCGCCTGCCATTACCAGCACCAGCGCGGCAATAAGAAATTTTTTCATATTAGGTGACCCCCTAATAGCATTAAAAGAGGCTGCAACGAGCCTATCGAGTAATTATTATATATAATTCTTTAAATTTTGGAAGAGCAAAAAAGATAAAAGATTGAAAAAAGAAGAATTGCCGGCAGTGGGACTTGAACAACACAGCTCACGGGAAGCTATGGTATACTAAGACGTACCGTGCATAGAAATCGTTGCGCGCCGGCCAGGCGGGAGAAAACGCATGCAAATTCTTGACAACGTAAATAATACGCTCAAGGACGATTTGGCGGCGACAATATCGAAGGGAGACAAGCTCTCGATCGCCGCGGCCTGTTTTTCGATATACGCCTACGAGGCGCTGAAGAAGCAGCTCGAAGGGATAGACGAGCTGCGCTTCCTGTTCACCTCGCCGACCTTTTTGCGCGAGAAAGCCCCGAAAGAAAAGCGGGAATTCTATATCCCGCGCCTTAACCGCGAACGCTCGCTTTACGGCACGGAGTTCGAGGTTAAGCTCCGCAATGAATTGACCCAAAAGGCGATTGCCCGCGAATGCGCGGAATGGATACGGAAAAAGGCGCACTTCCGTTCCAACGTAACCGGCGGCCAGATGAGCGGATTCCTGAGCGTCGTCAAGCCATCGGAGACAATAGCGTATTCCCCGATCAATTCCTTTACCACCTCGGACTTGGGCTGCGAACGCGGCAATACCATAATGAACCTTGTCAACCGGATCGACGCGCCGCTTGCCGGTCAGTACGTCAAGAAATTCGAGCAGATCTGGAACGACAAAAGCCTCCTTCAGGACGTGACCGACCAGGTCGTCGATGGCATCACCGCGGCCTACAACGAAAATTCGCCGGAGTTCGTCTACTTCGTCGCCATCTACAACATTTTCAATGAGTTCCTGGAGGACATAAGCGAGGATCTAGTGCCGAACGAGGCGACGGGCTTTAAGCAAACAGCCATCTGGAATAAGTTGTACGATTTCCAGAAGGACGCCGCCCTCGCGGTCATCAATAAGCTGGAAAAATTCGACGGCTGCATCCTTGCCGATTCAGTCGGCTTGGGAAAAACCTTCACCGCTCTCGCCGTCATAAAATATTATGAACTTCGCAACCGCAACGTGCTTGTGCTTACGCCGAAGAAACTCGGCGAAAACTGGAACACCTTCCGCCAGAACTACCTGAACAACCCGATAGCCCGCGACCGCCTGCGCTACGACGTGCTGTACCATACCGATTTGTCGCGCGACGCGGGAATGACCGGGCATATCGATCTCGCGAAGCTGAATTGGAGCAACTACGACCTCCTCGTCATCGACGAGAGCCACAACTTCCGCAATGGCGGCGATTATTCGGGGCGCGGCGATGACAGGCGAGAGAACCGCTACCTGCGGCTTATGAACAAAGTTATCCGCGAGGGCATCAAGACGAAGGTGCTGATGCTCTCGGCGACCCCCGTCAACAACAATTTTTCCGACCTTCGGCATCAGCTTGAACTGGCCTATGAAGGCAAACCTGATCTGATTAACGACAAACTCGGCACATCGAAGCCGATCGATCTTATCTTCCGCGATGCGCAGACCGCATTCACCAGGTGGAGCAAGCTCGATCCCAGGGAACGCACAACCGAAAACCTCCTGCACGCTTTGGATTTCGATTTCTTCACGGTGCTCGACAGCGTGACGATCGCGCGCTCGCGCAGGCATATTGAGAAATACTACGACATCGCGAAGATCGGAAAATTTCCCGAAAGGATGAAGCCGCTCGCCCTGCGCCCGAAGCTGACCGACCTGCCTTCGGCAATCGACTACGACGAAATTTACGAAGAGTTGATGCTGCTCAACCTTGCCGTGTATGTACCGACCGATTTCCTGCTGGACAGCAAGCGGGCGAAATATATAGATCCCAGTGCCAACATCGACCGCGCCGGCCGCGAAATCGGTATCCGCCGCCTCATGTGCATCAACCTCCTGAAGCGGCTGGAAAGCTCCGTCTATTCCTTCCGCATCACCCTTGCGCGAGTGAGAGCGCTGATCGATGGCGCAATCGCCGACATCGACAATTACGCAGACAATTACGCACACGGCACCAGCAAGATAATCAGGGCGCAGGAGCTCTCCGAAGACGAATTCGACGGCGACGACGCCAACACCGACTTTTTCGTCGACGGCGGGAAGAAACTCGACATTGACCTTGCCGACATGGACTACGTTTCCTGGCGCCAGAAGTTGGCCCAGGACTCGGAGACCCTCGCGCTGCTGATGTCGATGGTCGAGGACATCACGCCCGGACACGATACGAAACTGCAGGCGCTGCTCGACCTGATCGCCGAAAAAATCCAGCGCCCCTTCAACGCGGGCAACAAAAAGGTGCTGCTCTTTTCGGCTTTTGCCGATACGGTGCAATATCTCTACGATCACGTCGCGCCGCACATCAAACAGCACTTCGGCCTGGACACGGCGATGATAACCGGCGCGATCGATGGCAGGACGACCGTCAAACTGCCACGGGCCGACATGAACACGATACTGACACTGTTCTCGCCAGCCTCGAAGGACAAAGCGCTCCTCATGCCGAACAACCTCGCCGAGATTGACATCCTCATCGCGACGGATTGCATCTCCGAGGGGCAAAACCTGCAGGACTGCGATTTCTGCGTCAATTACGACATCCATTGGAATCCCGTCCGCATTATCCAGCGGTTCGGGCGCATAGACCGTATCGGAAGCCACAATGAAAGAATTCAGCTCGTGAACTTCTGGCCCAACATCGATTTGGATAAATACCTCGAACTCAAAGGGCGGGTAGAAACCCGCATGAAAGCCTCGGTCATGGCGGCGACCGGCGACGACAACCCGATCGACCCTGAGGAAAAGGGCGACCTCGAATACCGTAAGGCACAACTCGAACGCCTGCAGAACGAGGTCGTGGATATAGAAGACATGCAGTCCGGCGTTTCGATTTTGGATCTGGGGCTGAATGACTTCCGCCTCGACCTGCTCGACTACATCAAGGACCACGACGATCTCGACAAAGTTCCGTTTGGCCTTCATGCCCTCGCAAAAGGGAACGAGGACTGTCCTGGAGGCACGATATTCATTCTGAAGAACCGCAACGCGGGCATCAACCCGCGGAACAGAAACCAGCTGCACCCGTTCTATATGGTCTACGTCCGGGACGACTCGACTATCCATATAGATCACCTGCACCCCAAGAAACTGCTCGATGCCTTCCGTCAGCTCTGCAAGGGAAAGGCAGAGCCTGACATTGACTTGTGCAGACAACTTAACGCTGAGACGAAGGAAGGCAAGGATATGAGGCATTACTCTGACCTTCTGCGCGTCGCGGTAAAGTCGATTGTGGACCTCAACGAGGGCGATTCCATCGACGGCTTTCTCTCCGGCAGGCAAATTTCCTTCGCCGCGGGCAAGATTGACGGTCTGGACGATTTCGAGCTGGTCTGCTTCCTGACGGTGAAGTGAGGTGGCGCAATGTTCGGTTTGCCGAAATCGACGGAAATAAACAAGCCGCTGCCCAAAAAGGCGGTGTTCGACAGGTTCAAGCCGAAGCCCGACGACCGCAGGCTGTTCGATGAGCAGATTAACCGCATGGCGATCGTCGCGGAAATTTCGCCGCAGACGGTGAGCGTGGCGGCAAGCGGGGACGTTTCGGCGGTGTTCGTCATACTTGTCACGCTGAAAGTCCCTGAGTGCGACAAAAAGAACATCGCCCTGTTGTCGAAATTGATAGACCAGCGCATGATATTTGCCCTGCGATACGAGGGTGATGTGCGGCTCGCCGTATACCGCGCGGAGCGGGTGCTGTTATCGCAGAGCAAGCCTCTTGAGGAATGGAAGCTTTCTTTGAGCGGGCTCGACCTCGGGGCTGTGTGGGAGAATATCATCGCCGAGATTGGGGGCGTCGACCTTGCGGGCGGCAAAGACCTCGACGAAACCATCGCGGCAAGCGAGCGCCGCGACAAGCTGACAGGGCAAATAGCTGCCTTGGAGCAAAAGGCGATGAGCGAACAACAGCCCCGCCGCAAATGGGAAGACGCCGAGGAAGTCAAGCGGCTGAAAGCCGAACTGGAGGAACTCAACAATGGATAAGCCCGAAAAACTCGCTATGCAGACGCCCAACCTGGCCGACGGCAACTTCGCCGCGCTCAGCCGCCTGTTCCCGAACGCCGTCACGGAGACGATCGACGAGAACGGCGCGGTCGTCCGCGCGATTGACGCCGACGTGCTCGCGCAGGAGATAAACACCCGCGTGGTGGCTGGCCGCGAGGAGCGCTACCAGTTCACCTGGCCGGACAAGAAGAAATCGGTACTGCTGGCGAACGCGCCCATTGCGGCCGCGCTGCGCCCCTGCCGCGAGGAAAGCGTGGATTTTGACACCACGGAGAATCTCTACATTGAAGGCGACAACCTCGATGTGCTCAAATGCTTGCGCGAAACGTATCTGAATAAGGTGAAAATGATCTACATCGACCCGCCCTACAACACCGGCAACGATTTTGTCTATGAAGACGACTTCGCCGGGGACGCGGACGAGTTCCTGAGCCGCGACGGGCAGTTCGACGAGCAGGGCAACCGCCTTGTGAAGAACCTCGACAGCAACGGGCGTTTCCACACCGACTGGCTTAACATGATGTACCCGCGTCTGCGCGTGGCGAGGGATTTGCTGACCGAAGATGGGGTTATTTTTATCAGTATCGACGATAATGAAGTGGAGAATTTGAAAAAGATTTGCAACGAAGTGTTTGGAGAGGGGAATTTTGTTGCACAAATATCTGTTTTGAGTAATCCTAAGGGCCGTTCACAAGATAAATACCTTGCTACATGCCATGAGTTTGCACTTATCTACTCGAAATCTGTGCTAAGGAAAGGGGCGTTGTCCATTTTAAAAGACGAGGATGACATTAAATCTAATTATCCCTTAACAGACAGTGATGGTTCATATCGACTGTTGGAGTTGCGTAATACGCATCGTGAATTTGGAAAGCACAATCGTCCCAACCTTTATTATCCTTTTTTTGTAGATGCAAATGGAGGTATCTCTCTATTACCAACAGCGGAGCATATAATCCCCGTATATCCAAACTGGAATGACGGATTTGAAGGCTGTTGGACATGGGGCACAAACACGGCGTTAGATAATATGCACTTACTTGTAGCGAGAAAAGTAAATGGAGAATGGAAAATTTATCGCAAAGCCTATGCTTTACAAGATGGTGAGATTGTAAAAAAGCAGCTAAAGACCATTTGGTCAGAGAAGATATATTACACCGAAAAAGGCCAAAAGACATTTAGTGAGCTTTTTGATTCAAGAGAGAAAATATTTCAATCCCCAAAATCCGTTGATGTAATCAAACAAATGGCTGAAATGGTAATGAAAAAAAATGATATTATAATGGATTTCTTCTCCGGTTCCGCCACCACCGCCCACGCCGTCATGCAGCTCAACGCGGAGGACGGCGGCAAGCGCAAGTTCATCCTGGTGCAGCTGCCCGAACTCACGGACGAGAAATCCGAAGCCTACAAGGCCGGCTACAAGAACATCTGCGAAATCGGCAAGGAGCGCATCCGCCGCGCCGGCAAAAAAATCAAGGACGAAGCCGGCTTGCAGGCGCAGGACCTGGACATCGGCTTCCGCGTCCTCAAGCTCGACTCAAGCAACATGAAGGACGTGTACTACACGCCCGAGCAGTACGAAAAGCTGAACTTCGACCTTGAGGGCTTCAAGGACAACATCAAGCCCGACCGCACGGACGAGGACCTGCTCTTCCAGGTGATGCTTGAACTCGACATCCCGCTCTCCGCCCAAATCACGCAAGATGTCGGAACATCCAATGGCAGCAGGACCTTCAGCGTGAACGACAACTACCTCATCGCCTGTTTCGGTGGCGTCGATACCGCGCTGCTCACCGAAATCGCAAAGAAACACCCCTACTACGCCGTGTTCCGCGACTCAAGCTTTATTAGCGACAGCGCGCTCGTCAACTTCGAGCAGGTATTCAACACCTACAGCCCGAACACGACGAGGAGGGTGCTGTGAAATTTCAGAAACCGCCGTACACCATCACGGAAAAAGCCGCCGACTACTTGGCGAAAATCGTTGAAACCGCGACGAGGCTTGAGTTCGGAACGGAATTCAAGCGCGACATTAGACTGCACAGGCAAAACCGTGTGCGGACTATCCATTCCTCACTTGCCATTGAAGGCAATAGCCTTTCTCTCGACGAAGTGACCGCGGTCATAGCGGGTAAAGTGGTCGCCGGAAGGCAAGAGGAAGTCAAGGAAGTAAAGAACGCCTACGAAGCATATGACAAAATCATGACGTTCGACCCCTATTCCATCGGCGATTTCCTGAAAGCGCATGAGTTGATGACTTCGGGGCTGGTCGAGGAATCCGGCAAATTCCGAAGCGGCGACGTCGGTGTCTTCGACGGCGACAAGGTGGTTCATATTGGCGCGCGCCCGCAGTTTGTCCCCCAGTTGATGGATGAGTTATTCGGGTGGGCAAAAACCTCGGAACTACACCCTGTGCTGAAAAGCGCAATCCTGCATTACGAAATCGAAACCATTCATCCATTCGCGGACGGCAACGGACGTATGGGGAGGCTGTGGCAAACGCTGCTACTCGCCAAATGGAAGAGCATTTTTGCGTGGATACCGATGGAGTCTGTTCTTTACCAGAACAGGCCGCAGTATTATCAGGCGATTGAGGACGCAAGGAAAGCCAATGACTCCGGCGTCTTTATCGAATTTACGCTTTTCGCGCTCTTGGATAGTATTGTACTTCAAGAGAAGCACCAAGTTAAGCACGAAGATAAGCACCAAGTAGAGCGCAAAGTTGAGCGCCATGTCGAGCAATTGCCCCCTATCGCGCTTTCGGTCTTGAAAGCACTCGAAAACGCGGCCCTGTCGCGCAGAGAAGTCTTCGCGGCAATAGGCATGTACGGTGACTCTCGGGCGTTCAAGCGAAATATCGCTCCGCTTCTGGCTGGAGGCTACATCGAAATGACCGTGCCGGATAAGCCGAACAGCAGACTGCAAAAATATCGGCTCACCGATAAAGGTATCGCGGCGCTTGGGCAGGCGGTGACAGCCCTTTCTGAAAATGACAATCATCGATTTGCGAATCGAGGTGGCAAAAAGTGAAATTCCAGTTCAAGATACAACCCTTCCAGACCGAAGCCGCCGAGAGCGTCGTCCGCGTATTCGCGGGCCAGCCCAACCATGGCGAGCGCAAATACCGCCGCGACGTCGGCAGGCGCGAAGCAGTCCTTGCGGAGCAAGACTCCGAGTTCGAAACCGCCTACCGCAACGCCGACGTGGAACTCACCGCCCAGCAGTTGTTGAAGAATATCCGCGCCGTGCAGACGGCAAATGAGATTACGTATTCCACGGAACTCGTCCCGGGGCTTGGCGCCGTGTCGCTCGACGTGGAAATGGAAACCGGCACGGGCAAAACCTACGTGTATATCAAGACAATGTTCGAGTTGTATACGGCATACGGATGGAGCAAGTTTATCGTGGTCGTGCCGTCCATCGCCATCCGCGAGGGCGTGATGAAGTCATTCGAAATCACGCAGGAACACTTTATGGAGCTGTACGGGCTCAAGGCGCGATTCTTCATCTACAATTCCTCGAACCTGCACCAGCTGGACGAGTTCTCGCAGAACAGCGGTATCAACGTGATGATAATCAACACGCAGGCGTTCAACACCACCCTGAACGAGGACAAAAACATCGAGGGCAGGCGTGGCAACGAAGCGGCGCGCATCATCTACTCCAGGCGCGACGAGTTCGGCTCCCGCCGCCCGATCGACGTTATCAAGGCGAACCGTCCCATCATCATTCTCGACGAGCCGCAGAAGATGGGCGGCGCGGCGACCCAGAACGCGTTGAAGAAGAATTTCAATCCGCTCTTTTCGCTGAATTATTCGGCCACGCACAAAACCTCCCACAATCTCGTCTACGTTCTTGACGCGCTCGACGCTTTTAACAAAAAACTCGTCAAGAAAATCGAGGTCAAGGGATTCGAGCTGAAAAATCTCGGCGGTACGAATGGCTATATGTATCTCTCTTCCATCGAGTTGTCCCACAACAAGCCGCCCCGCGCCCGTTTGGAGTTCGAGGTAAAATATCCGAGCAAGATCAAGCCAGAAACGCACTTACTCGACGTCGGCGACAGCCTGCATACCGCCTCCAATGGCTTGGAAGAATACAAAAACATCTCTGTCGCGGAAATTGATCCTGTCCGCGCCATGGTCACACTGTCGAATGGCGCGGTCCTTGCCGCGGGCGAGGCGTGCGGCAACATAAACGAAGACGACATCCGCCGCATCCAGATACGGGAAACGATTCTCTCTCACTTCGAGAAAGAAGAGAAGCTTTTCGAGCAAGGCATCAAATGCCTTTCCCTGTTCTTTATCGACGAAGTGGCAAAATACCGTCAATACGGGGACGATGGCGAGGAAATCCTCGGCCAGTACGGGCGCATTTTCGAGGAGGAGTATAACGACGCGCTCAACGAACGCCTGACGCTTTTCCCCTCGGCGTATCAGGAATACCTGAGCGGAATCAAAACATCCGAAACCCATCGCGGCTATTTTTCAATTGACAGAAATGGGCACGCCGTAAACAGCGCAACCGCTCGCGGGAGCGAGTTTTCGGACGACATTTCCGCGTACGACCTTATCCTCAGGAACAAGGAGCGGCTGCTCTCCTTTGACGAGCCGACGCGGTTTATCTTTTCCCACTCCGCGCTGCGCGAAGGCTGGGACAATCCGAACATATTCCAGATCTGCACATTGAAGCACTCGGACAACGCCACGGCGAAGCGGCAGGAAGTCGGGCGCGGCCTGCGCCTGTGCGTGAACAGTTCGGGCGAACGGCAGGACGTGGACGTGTGTGGCGAAACTTTCGTCCACGACGTGAATATGCTGACGGTCGTCGCAAGTGAAAGTTACGCGGGGTTTGTCGCGGGCCTGCAGAGCGAACTCAAGGACGACCTGTACGATCGCCCGACGAAAGCGAGCGTGGA
>Ga0074197_1000525_pt1 | contig 45587 bp, 48 predicted proteins | sample EPASupsiteSAE305_FD_64526 | JGI IMG/M metagenome (GOLD analysis project Ga0074197, IMG submission 64526) | Bioremediated contaminated groundwater microbial communities from EPA Superfund site, New Mexico - SAE3-05 reassembly with SPADES | ecosystem: Environmental > Aquatic > Deep subsurface >...
CATCGGCCGGTGGCCGTTTTCGTGGCCGGCTCAGCCGACCATGAGCGTGGCTGGGGGCAGTATCAGGCTGCTCGTTGCGGAGCGGTTGCGGCAGCCTGGATGGTCTGGAATGACCCGGTCTGGCAGGATATGGGTGAGCGGTTGGCAGCCCTGCTGGAACTGCCGCAGGTCTCCCGTTTTCTGCTGGTGCATGAGGATGCTGGTGTTTCCTGGTTTAATAAGGAGCGCTTTGAAGACCTTGTGCGCTGGTTGGCGTTGCGGGCGTGGTTCGACCAGGCCAGAGGAATCTGTGTGACAGCCGTTCCGGTCGTTGATCTGGCACTGCTGGCAGCTGGAGCCGGCTACCGTGTAAGGCGGCTGATCAGGCTGGCAGCTGAAGCAGAAGTCTGCACAGCGCAAGATCAAGGGCGATGCGGGGACTGCTGATCACACTGGCACTGGTGTCGGCTATGCTGGTGCTCGCCCCGCTGGCGACGGCAGATGATGGAGCGGTAACGACGTCGACCCAGCAGCGGAGCTTCAGGGAATATCTGTTCGGCAGTCGGCCGTTGGGGTGGGCCGATCTCGACTGGGAGCTCGATCTCTATTACACCAACCTCTCGCTCAACATCCCGCTGGCCGGCACACCGATCCAGGATCTTTCGGGTATGGGCGAACCCGAGATCTACAGCAGGTTGTTGGTGAACTCATTGGTGCCCCGTTTTCTGCTGCTTGAGGTAGCAGTCATGCCGCTGCCACTGACCGGGGTGGCGTTGCAGGAGTACGCTTCGGGTTTTTACCGCTCAGGTGAGCTTGGTGGTGGCCAGAATCTGTTCCAATGGATTACGGCAGGATTTGAGGAGCCCTACGCAGTTTCTCTGTTTCTGGGTGATATGGTCCGTTTCAGCAAACAGGGCGAGGAGCGGCTTTCGTCCAACAAAGGCTATATGGGCTACCTGTGCAGTTACTCCAACCAGCACATCAAAAATAATGTCCTGATCCCCGATGATTCAGTTGAAGTTGAATGGAAACTCAAGGGGGAGCGGAGTTTCAGGGAAGAAAAATTGGCCTGGAGCTTTCGGATGGGGGCGAAAATGCACGACCATCCCGATATTGCCGATACCTTTTACCTTGGTTTTCGTCGGAGTGACCTTGATTTTACGGTAAATCCGATCGCATTTCTGAAAAACAGCGCCTTTGAGGTGCGTTGGGACATCAGCACCAAAACAGGAGCGTTGCTGCGCCAGGAGTATATTCTGGGAAAAAAGTTTCCGATCAAGTCCTGGGGGGTGGCCTTTAAGCTGGATGGCGGCATGATCTGGGAAGCTTCTGAACGATACCGTGGTTCCCTGAAGGATCACGATGCCAGCAACGTTACCGTGGTACTGCGCCCCAACATCATTTTCTGAAGCAGGCCTCTACGAGGCGGCATTCGAGGCTTTACTGCCACCTGTCTTGCGTTCAAGTTTGTCAGCGTACATCAGTTTGTCCGCCTGCTTCATCGTTTCGTGTAGTTTTCCTGCCTGCCCGGCGGTTGCCATGCCCAACGACAAACGCCGGGCGGTCGTCGCGAATTGCCGTTCAGCAGCGCCGTTTTCCCTGATCCGTTGCATGGCGGCCAGTGCGGCATCATGATCGGTGCGCGGTAACAGCACGGCAAATTCATCACCACCGATGCGCCCCACGACGTCGGCTGCCCGGAAGGCCGACAATAATACCTCGGCTGCCTCCTTGATTAACTGGTCGCCAGCGGCGTGGCCTTGGGAGTCGTTGACCGCTTTCAGGCCGTCGATGTCGGCAACCACGATGCTGACCGGGAAATCGCGGCTGTTGTCGAGGCGTTGCAGCTCGGCATCGAAATAGGCCCGGTTATAGAGCCCGGTCAGCGGATCGTGGGTACCCAGATAGTGCAGGCTTTCTTCGTACTGCTTGCGTGCGGTGATATCTTGGGAAACCTTGAGAAAGCCGGTTACATCGCCGTTATTGTCCCGTAGTGGACAAATCTTAACGGTTTCCCAGAAGATGGAGCCATCTTTGTGCTTGTTGGCCAGTTCTCCCTGCCATTCCCGTCCTGCAACAATCGATTGCCATAGTTCGGTATACATGTCGGGGGGATTCAGACCTGATTTCAGCAGACGGGGGTTGCGTCCCAGCGCTTCTTCGGCTGTGTAGCCGCAGAGGCGGGTGAACATGGCATTAACATACTCGATGGAGCCGTTCAGCGAGGTGATCATCACCGGTGCCGGCGCCTGTTCAACGGCTTGAGACAAGCGGTGAATACGTTCTTCCTGCTGTTGAATCTTGCGTTTGAGCAGGACGTAATTGCTGCAGGTCTCAATGGCGTTGGTCAACCGCGCAAAATCCACCGGCTTTTGGACGTACTGATTGATCCCAAGGGCGATGCATTCCAGCAGATAGTCGGTGTCACTGTAGGCGGTCAGCATGATCAGCTGGCTGTCATGATCGAGTTGACGGATCTCGCGGCACATTTCGAGACCGTTCATCAGCGGCATCATGATGTCACTTAGAACAATGTCGGGGCGTTTTTCGCGGTAGAGGGCGAGACCCTCGCGACCGTTCTCTGCCACGTACAGTTCGGTCACAACACGCTGCAGGATACGGGAAACCTGTTCGCGGGTAACCTTTTCGTCCTCTACGTAGAGCAGTGATATGTCGTAATGCTCGATTGCGGCTGATTTCATAGGGACCTGGTGCCTGGAGTCTGGTTGCCGTTCCTTTGCTGTGTGGTAGTGTAACCCAAGATTGTAAAAGTGCAAGGAGAACATCAACATGCAACCGGTAGCGCTCGCGCGCTGTACATCCTATGATTTGCAGCAGCTGCGCCAGCAGGTGACGCAGCTTTTGGCTCCCTTGGGCGGCATGGCCGCGTTTGTCAGCGCCGGGCAACGGGTGCTGCTTAAACCGAACTTGTTATCTGCCAAACCGCCGGAGGCCGCTGTCACCACGCACCCTCTGGTCGTGCAGGCAGTGGCTGAACTGGTGCAGCAGGCCGGTGGAACGGTGTTGATCGGCGATAGCCCGGGGATCGGGCCTCTGGAACGGGTGGCCGAAAAAAGCGGTATTGCGTCGGTTGCCAGAGAACTGGGCGCTCAGCTGGTTGTATTTCAGGAGACGCAGCGGGTGAGCGGCAGCGGCGTTTTCCGGCAGTTTGAGCTGTCGCGGGAGTACCTGGCAGCCGATGTGGTCATCAATCTGCCCAAACTGAAAACCCATGAGATGATGACCCTGACCTGCGGCGTAAAGAACCTCTATGGCACGGTGGTGGGTGCTGCCAAAGCGGGATTACATCTAACGGCGGGCCGCTCCAAGGAGCTTTTTGCCGGTCTCTTGCTGGAGATCGCCCAGGCGCGGTCGGTGGCCTTGACCATCGTTGACGGAATCTGTGCGATGGAGGGGGACGGACCCAGCAGCGGCACGCCACGTCAGCTCGGCTGGCTGTTGGCTGGTGCTAATCCGGTGGCGGTCGACGTGGTGGCCGGACGCCTGGCCGGAATACCGCACGAGTTGTTGCCGGTTGAGCAGGAGGCCCGTCGCCGAAAACTGCCCGGTGCAAACTGGGAGGAGATTGAACTGCTCGGCGAACCGTTTGCAACGGCCGAGCCGCCATTTAAACTGCCTGGGGGGCTGGATGTGCAGTTCGGTCTGCCGGTGTTTCTCAAAGACCTGTTGCGCAATCAATTAACCCCGTTGCCGGCGGCCGATCAACAACTATGCGTGTTGTGCGGCATATGTCGTGATGCCTGCCCGCCCCATGCCATTAGCATAACGAAAAACGCCCTGAAGGTTGATTCAGGGCGTTGCATTCGTTGCTGGTGTTGTCGTGAGCTGTGTCCCCACCAGGCGTTGGTGGTTAAGCGCGGACTGCTGCTGCGCTTGCTGGGAGGTCGCGGGCAGAAGGACTAGGCCTCCTCCTCATCACCCAACGGTATTTCACGGTAGGCCCGCTCTTCCTCAAAACGGCGGGTCTGGGCCTGCAAGCGCTCCAGATCAGACTTGCACTTGACACAGTGACGGGTGAACGGCATCGCCTTCAGCCGTCCCAAGGGGATCTCCTCGTCACACTCTTCGCAGATGCCGTATTCGCCTTCCTTCATCCGCAGCAGGGCGTCATCGATGTTGTGCAGCTTTTGGCGTTCCCGGTCGCTCAAGATCAGCTCCAGCTCCCGGTCGCGTTCTGAAGATGCCTGATCATAGATGTCGCCGGTGGTCTCTTCGCCTACCTTGGCCTCAGAACCACTCTTGATTGAGCGTGAGATCTCCCGCAGTGTGGCTTCCTTCAGTTGCAGCAACTGCTGACGGATTTCATCCCATTTCAGTGGTTTGGACGACGCTGGTTGTGCGGTAACAGGAGTCGGCTTCTCAACAGCAGTCGGCTGTTTTTTTGCCACCGCCTGGGGCGTTGACGTGGCCGGCTTGGCTGCAGTCTTGGTTGCGGCTGGTGTCGCAGTTTTTACGGGGGCTTTAGCGGAGGACTTGGCCGGCTTTTCTGTGCTCTTGGTCGCAGCGGTCTTTGTTGCAGAGGCTGCGCCTTTGGCTGCGGCAGTCACCTTGGCCGGTGGGGCCGCTTTTTTTGTGGTTTTGGTTGCCATATGACAGCTCCGAACGTATGTGGTGGTGTATGAAGGGGCCACCTTCTAGCAGATAATAGTAGGGCTGTCAAGAATAAAGGCTTTGCTGCCCGGTGGGTTCCAGAGAATTAATGCGGTAAATAAAATCGACTTGTAAAATGTTTTGGATGCTTGAAATAAATTTTTTTTATGTAAAGATTAACAGTTTGCTAATGATTGGTGAGGTGCAACGGTGCGTTTTGAGTGGGTAAAGTTGGTTGCGATCAGCATCGGTGTTGTTTTTTTGGTGATGCCAGTCAGCGCTGCTGATTGGTCGGCAGTCCAGCGTTTGGCAGACAGTAAGCTTGCTGCAGCTGCAGGTCGCATTGAAGTTGTCCGTATCAATGGTCAGTTCTCACATCTTGAATATTACAGATCGCAGGTAGAGCTTGCGGATCTTCGGCCACAACTGCCCGATTGGTCGTTGCCGATGGTCGAGCTGAAACCGTATGGTTCGCTTAAGCCATTGGGCGGGGGCAGGTTTTATAAAGGCAAAGGCGCCGGTGGTCTGTTGCTGCAGCTCGTCTCCCGGCCGGGCAGTGTGAGTCTGCTTCCCTATCACACGGTAACGTTACAGGGCGCCTGGTGCGGTGATTGGCTGCTGGCTGTTGCCGATGAACGGTTGGAACAGCTGCAGGATAATCATCTGTTAGGGGCATTGACCAGCGATTCTGGTAGTCAAACCTTTAGTCTGCTGCAGCTACCCGCCTCCTTTGATCGTGGTCGGGGACGTTCTTTCGTTTTTCGACTGGACAGCGCCACCGGCAGCCTTGAGTTGAAGGGGATCACGCTGCAGCGTTCAGTGGTGTCTGATCATCAGGCGGGGCGAGCCGCCTGGCTGTGGGACACGCGGCGGGTGATCGGCCATGAGCAGGTTATGCTGAGACAGCTGCAACGTCATGCCATTACCCGTCTCTACCTGCAGGTTGATGACCATTTGTCACGGTATATTCCGTTTCTGAGGCTGGCCCACGCTGCCGGCGTTGAGGTCTATGCACTGGATGGTGCGCCGGATGCTCACCTGCAAAACTCCGCGTTACTCGGGCGTATCGCTTTGGTAGCCGCGTTTAACCGTGATCACCCCCAACTTGCCTTCAGCGGTTTTCAGCTGGATGTTGAACCGTATCTGCAAAAAGATTTTTCACTGGATCAGGCCCGCCATGTTGCCTCTTATCTGGCACTGCTTAACGACGCACGACGCCAGGCTGGGCCAGCTATGCCCTTGTCAGCGGCAATCCCGTTCTGGTTTGCTCAGGTCGCAACAGCAGGGCGTGACTTGGCACAGGAAGTTTTGCAGCGCGTCGACGAAGTGGTGATCATGGCCTATCGTCGCGAGTATGAACAGGTGGTGCAGATCAGTACACCGATCCTGGCTGCTGGTGAGTGGGCGGGTAAACCGGTCTGGCTCGGTATCGAGCTGACTCCTTTGGCAGATGAAGAACACGTTGTGCTGCTCCCGGCTGCCGAGAGTGAACACAGCGACCTTGAACTTGCCGGTCGTCGTTGGCGAATCGTCAACAGCTACCAGGTGAAGGGTAATACTCTCTCCCTTGCCGGTGCTCAGGAATTATTGCCAGCATTGCTTAAACAGCGGCCACCGTTCAGTTCGTTCCAGGGGTGGGTGCTTCACAGTCTTGAAGTGCTGGAGTCTGCTCCATGAAGCGTTTATGTGCTGTAGTCTGTTTCGTCATTGGAATGCTGACTTGCGTTTGTAGCCATGCCGTTGAGGCTCCACTCAACTATGAGCAAGCAGTTGCCCATGTGCGTCAACTGAGCGGTGATGGGCGCTATGCCGAAGCCGAAACCGTCTTGCATCAGTTGCAGCAAACGTATCCTGATAACCCGGAAGTGACTGCGTTTCTCGGGCGCCTTGCGGCCTGGCAGAAAAAGTATGCAACCGCTTCCGCGTATCTGAAGCTTTCCTTGGCCCACCACAGCGATCCGGAGCTTGCCAGGCTGCTGGCACAGGTGGAAACGTTTCAGCAGCTTGAACGTAGTGCGGCGTGGGAGCTTTCGGGGGAAACTGCACGTGCTGTGGATGCGCTGGAGCGGCTCTGCAGCCAGGAGCGGGAGCCCTATGAAAGTTGTCGACGGCTCGGGTTGCTTCAGCTCAAGCTGGGTGAGGCAGATGCCGCATACCAGACCTTGAGTCGGCTGCATAGCCGGTACGCTGACGACGGCGACATAGCCTTGATGATGATTCGGGCGATTGGCGCAAGTAGTGGTCAGAGGGCTGCTCTGAACCGGCTGGAGGCGCTGCCGAAAGATTGGCAGCAGCGGACTGATGCCGTCGCATTGCGCGAAGAGTTATTGCTTGTGGTTGAACAGGAAAAGCGCCAACTGCAGCAGCAGGAGTTGGAGCGGCTACTGAAGCAGAGAGATTTAGGCGGGGCCCACCGTTTTTTTGAACAGCTGCCCAAAGAGGAGCAGGCGGCTTTAGAGAAGTCTGATCCCACACTGCACTATAGATTGCGCCAACAGAATCTTCGTCTGAGCGGATTGCTGGCGGGTGATTCTCGGGGCATGCCACTGGAAAAACAGCTGGATCTGGCGGTGACATACCGTTTGCCATGGCTGACCACGGTGCTGCAGGGGGGATGGGTCTCCCGTTATGGCTTGCATGACGCACAGGTCGGGGCAGAGTTCTATATCCCCTTGACTGCAGACCATCGCTCTACACTGATGTTAGCGAGTTCTTTCTGCCCTAGTGCGGCGTTTTTGCCGCGTTCTGCCCTCCGGGCCGAGCTTGGTCAGGGTGTTGGAAGCTGGGAAGTTGCACTGGGGGTGACACGGCTCACCTTTGCTGACGAAGTTGTGCATCTTGTGGCACCTCGTCTTAGTTGGTACCTGCCGAATGGCTGGTCACTCACCGAGCAGCTGCATGTTGTTGCCGAGAGTGGCACCATTTCGACGCAGACCACCTTGATGTGGCAACCGACGTATCGTCATGCTTCCCGGCTGGGGGTAACGGTCGGTGAAGCAGGCGAACGCTTGGGTGATGCCCGCGATCTTGAGCGATTTTTTACTGTTGGGGCACGCGTGGAGACCGAGTATCGCTTTACCCCGGTCGTGAGTATCGGGGCTGAATTGTTCTACGAGTATCGTGAACGGCTCTATAAAAAAACCGGCGGCGGACTGTTCGCCAGGTACTGGTGGTAGCTGTGCAAGAATTTGTGTATCAGCTCTTTGTGCAGATGCATGGCCGCCTGTTCCTGCTTGTGATCACCAGCTTTTTCGGGGGGGCGATTGTTGTGCTCTGGCTGGCGATGATCGTGCATAAGCTGCTGTTGGAGCGTCAGGAACAGCGACAGTCTCGATGTAAAAGCAAGTATCTTGCCCACTGCCTCAGGTGCCTTGACAGTGCCGAACATCAACTGCCGCTACCCGTTAAAGCTTGGCAATGGAGGGTTCTGGCGGATGTGTTGATCTATCTTGAAGGAGGGGCGTTAGCGGAACGACGCGTGATGCTGCAACAACTGTCGCGTCGTCTGAAGGTTTCAGAACACCTGCTGCCACATCTGCAATCGCGTTTTTGGAGAGTGCGCCTGGAGAGTGTCGAGCGATTGGGGTTGCTGCGACTACCGGAAAATCTGCCTGCATTGCGGAACCATCTGGTGCAGGAGCAGAATCTGCATGTGGTGACAAAGCTGCTCTGGTCGATTAGCCTCGTAGGAGAACCGAGTGATCTGTCGTTGATCATATCGTATCTCGGCAAACAGCCGGTGATCTCCTCAAAGTTCAACGAACATCTTTTCCGAAATTTGTTGGAGAGTCTGCTGATGAAGAATCTCAGCAATGAGGCGACATCGCTCTGTGAGCAGATGCTGCGTAATGAACTGGCCCCCACGATCTTCAAGCGTGATTTGATTGAGGCTTGCGGCGGGATCCGTTTCTTGCTGGCGTCACCGGCCATTGTTGGCTACTTTCACCAGGCACAGCATGATCCGGCCAGCGTTATCAGTTGTCTGAGGGCTCTGGGGGAAATGGGGGCTGATCCTGACGGGAGGCTGATCCTGCCGGCGCTCGCTCATGCTGATTGGCGTGTTCGCGCCGTGGCGGCCCGGGCAGCGGTAACCGTTACCGGGGCCTATCGTCAGCTCTTTAAGCTGCTCAGTGATACCAGCTACCAAGTACGGATGAACGCCGCATCGGCGCTGGTGGCCTTCGGGGCCGAAGGGCGGGCGCTGCTTGAGGAACAAGGGCTCACAAGCCACGATCGTTTTGTGCGTGATATTTCTGCCTACATGCTGCGGGAGTATTAAACGTAATGCTGGATACCTTCATACTCCTGCTTTTGTTGTGGCAACTGCTAACGCTCGGTTTTTTCGTTGCGTTGAACAGTTACTACTCATTTTTCACCGTTCTGGCGCTGATCACTATCCCGCGACAACTCACCCTCTCCAGTCATCATCATATTAATAGCCTGGTGGTTGGCTCCTATTATCGGCCGATCTCAATTATTGTTCCGGCCTATAACGAGGAACTTTCAATCGTCACCTCTATTTCTTTGTTGTTGCGGCTGAAATTTCCCGAGTTTGAGCTGGTGGTGGTGAATGACGGATCCACCGACAGGACATTACAGCGGTTGATCGAGGCCTTTCGATTAGTGCCGGTACCCCGTCCGTTTCAGGCCCGTTTGTCCCACGAGCCGGTGATTCATGAATATGTCTCGTTGATGAGCGATCAACTGCGGGTTATCGATAAACAAAATGGCGGCAAGTCTGATGCCCTGAATGCCGGCCTGAATGCTTCGCGGTATCCGCTTTTCTGTTGTGTAGACGCTGACTCGGTCATTGAGCCGAATGCCCTGATGCGTGCCGCCAAATTGTTCGTTGAGGATCGTCGCGTGGTTGCCACCGGTGGCATGGTGAGAATTCTTAATGGCTGCAATCTGGCCAATGGCAAGGTGACCGATGTGCATGCGCCTGTCAAATGGGTAGAACGGTTTCAGGCCATAGAATATCTGCGTGGGTTTCTGGTCGGGCGCAGCTCGTGGAGTGCTTTGAATGGTTTGCTGATTATTTCAGGCGCCTTCGGGGTCTTTCGCAAGGACGTGGTGATGGCCATCGATGGTTACCGCAAGACTGTCGGTGAGGATATGGATCTGGTGGTGCGCTTGCATCGTTACTGTTGCGACCAGAAGATGCCGTATCGGGTTTACTTTCTCCCGGACCCGGTTTGCTGGACCCAAGCTCCTGCCGATTGGCATTCGTTGCTGGTGCAGCGTAATCGTTGGCACCGGGGGTTGGTGGAAACACTCTTGCACAATCGCGGCATGATGGGAAATCCGCGTTATGGTCTGGTCGGTATGGTGGCATTGCCTTACTTTCTGCTTTTTGAGGCCCTTGGCCCAGCCATTGAGTTTATCGGTTACGCCGGCTTTGTGTTGTTCTTTTTCTTTGAGCTGATTAACTGTGAATTTGCCCTGCTTTTTTTGGGATTGGCGGTGTTGTGGGGGGCATGGCTCAATCTGGGGGGGCTGATGCTTGATAATGTTGTTTTTCGGCGTTATGCCCGCGCCAAGGATCTGATGATACTTTCAGTGGCTGGATTATTCGAGTTTGCCGGTTACCGTCAGCTTATTGCAGTTGAGCGCCTGATCGCTACAGTCACGTTTTGGCGTTCGAGCTGGGGCAAGCCCAAACGTCAAGAGATAAGCAATGAAAAGCGTAAAGCGACCTATTAAAAAGGTGGCCTATCTAGCACCACGGCTGGTGCTGACGGGTGTGGCGCTGTTCGGCATGGTGACCGTCGTGATGTGCAGTCTGGCGCCACGCTTGCATCTGCTCGGGCTTTGCCGCGATTTAAGCCGGGCGCCGGTACAGCAACTTAGCCCTGTTGTGGTGTTTGGTCCTTATCCCCATCGCGAGGAGCTGCAGGCGCTTAAACAGCAAGGCGTCGTTGCCGTGATCAGCTTGCTGGATCATAATCTGTTGCCTGAGCGGATGTTACAGGCACTAGAGGAAAAAAATGCGCGGGCGCTTGACCTTAAGCTGTTTAAGGTGCCGATGAGCTCGGTACGTTTGCATGAAGCGCGCAATGCGATCCAGGTCAGGGCTGTGCTGCAACTACTGGAGGAACATCCGGGGAAGTTTTATATCCATTGTTACGGCGGTCGGCGCAGGGTGGGGCTGGTGCAGCAGGCTCTAAAGGATGCCGTGCTCGCCGGAGGCCTTACAGCTAAATCTCATCCAGAACCTCGGTGAGAAAGAGTTCTTCGAGGTGTTGGCGGTGCCCCCGCTCTTGTTCGGCGAGCTGGGTGAACAGTTGGCGTAGCTTGGCATCAGATGCCTGCTGGGCCAGATTACGGTAGAGCTGGGTGGCCCGCTCTTCCTTTTTTATAGCCGCGATCAGTATTTCCGCCAGCGTTGCGGTCGGCGCCAGCCGAACATCAACCAACTGCTGGTATAAGCCTGGATCCTGACTGCGAGCGGGCGGCTTCGGTAATGAAGTCCCCATGGGCAGCGCCCGCAGACGCCGTTGATGCTCGGCCTCTTCGTCAGCCAAGTCGCGCATGAGCTTGCGTGTGGCCGGTACGAGGGCCTGATCGGCCAGCAGGCGATAGCTGCGCTCTGCTGCCTGTTCATTGCGGATGGCAAAGCGGAGTATCTCGCCGAAGGAGGAGAGTTGCACCGGCTTACGCCTCCACCATCTCCGCGATCAGGTCGTAGTCTGACGAGTCGGTTATTCGGCAGGTGACAATATCGCCCACGTTGGCCTGGCCCGAGGTGATGTATACCTGACCGTCGATGTCCGGGGCCTGGCGGGAGGTGCGGCCTTTCAGTAATAGCTCGGTCTCTTCGCTGTAGCCCTCCACAATCACCTGTTCAACGTGTCCCACCTGGGCCCGGTTGCGGCGGAATGAAAGCCGTGCCTGGACCTTCATCAGCTTGCGATAGCGCTCCTTTTTTACCCGCTCCGAGACCTGGTCCGGCATCTCGGCCGCTGGGGTGCCATCCTCTTTCGAGTAGCAGAAGACCCCCAGTCGGTCAAACTTGGCCTGTTCCACGAAGCGGGTCAGCTCCATGAAGTCGTCCACGGTTTCGCCGGGGAAGCCGACAATCAGCGAGGTGCGCAGGGCGATGTCGGGAATGTCACTCCGTAATCGATCCACCAGGGTCCGGATCTGTTCTGAGGTGGAGCGGCGGTTCATCCGTTGCAGTACACTGTCGCTGATATGCTGGATCGGCATATCCAGGTACTTGCACAGTTTCGGTTCAGTCTTCAGTAAGTCGACCAATTCCTCATCAATGCCATCCGGGTAGACGTACAGCAGGCGGATCCACTTCAGGTCCTCGATTTTGGCCAGGCTGCGGATAAGTGTTGCCAGGCTGACCTGGTCGCCCAGGTCGCTTCCGTAACGGGTGATGTCCTGGGAGACCAGGATGATCTCTCGTACTCCGCCCTGCACCAGGCGTTGTGCCTCAGCCGTCAGCGCCTCCAGTGGTCGGGAGCGGTAGCCGCCGCGGATGGAGGGGATCACGCAGTAGGTGCAGCAGTTGGAGCAGCCTTCGCCGATCTTGAGGTAGGCGTACCAGCCCGGCGACGAGTTGAGTCGTGGCAGGGTCTCGTCGTAGATGTAGTTGGGATCGCCGATATACTTGAGCTGCCCTTCCTTACCCTGATGTTCGGCCAGGATCTCGGCTACCCGCGGGTAGTCGCCGGTGCCGATGAAGATATCCACCTCGGGCAGTTCCCTGGCCAGTTCCTCCTGATAACGTTGCGGCAGGCAGCCGGCTACGATCAGGGTGTGGCATTTGGCGTCATGCTTACGGTCGGCCAGGTCCAGGATGGCGTCCACGCTCTCCTCGCGAGCCTCTTTGATAAACGAGCAGGTGTTGACGATGATTACGTCGGCCTGCTGCTCATCGGTGGTGATCTCAAAGCCTTGGCCAGCCAAGACCCCCAGCATCACCTCGGCATCCACCAGGTTTTTGGGGCAGCCCAGGCTGACCATGCTGACTTTTTGTTTGACGTCGGCCACCCTGGCCTCCTAATCCCTGAAGTTGGTGAACTGCATCTCTACGTCCAGATCCTTGCCTTTGAGCAGCTGGATGGTCTCCTGCAGATCGTCACGGTTCTTGCCGGTCACCCGCACCTGATCGTCCTGGATCTGGGCTTGTACCTTAAGCTTGCTCTCCTTGATTACGGCAATGATCTCCTTGCCCTTTTCCTTGGAGATGCCCTGTTGAACGGTGATGATCTGTCGGACCATGCCGCCGGAAGCCGGCTCCACTTTACCGTACTGCAGCGCCTTGATCGAGATGTTGCGTTTGAGAAACTTGGATTGAAGCACGTCGATCACCGCTTTGAGCTTGTAATCGTCGTCGGCCAGCACCTTGACAGCATCCTTCTCCGGGCTGATCTCGCTCTTGGAGCCCTTGAAGTCGTACCGCTGGCCGATTTCTTTGATGGCTTGGTTGACTGCGTTGTCAACCTCCTGCATATCCACCTTGGATACGATGTCAAACGACGGCATCTGTGTTCCTCCTACGGTTTGATGATCTCAACGCCTTGCGGCACCTTAAAGCTGAATCGGGCGGTTGACAGGCCGCTGTTGACCTTGATCCGGCTGTAGTCGATGCGGGTCTGGTTGCCGGAAGCGTCCACCACCACCGAGGACAGGATCGGGAAGGTGTTTTGTAAAGCCTTGTCGGCCTGGTAGCGGCCGACGGCAGTGCCATCGATGGTCAGGCGCAGCTTGGCCAGGGTAATGGTCGGGCGCTTGGGAATCAATTCCAGCTGGTAGTTGCCTTGTTTGTCCTGTGCCTGATTGGCCAGGCTGGCGCTAAAGTCTTTGGCAACGTTACCCAGGCCGGTCAAGTAGGCCAAGGCGATGCCGTTGCCTCCCCTGAACATCCCCTCCAGGGAGCTGACCAGCACCTGCCGGTTGTCCGGTTGGTAGAACCAGACCTGTTTGCCGTTGGAGATAATCACCTGCTTCGGCACGGTATAATCAAAACGAAACTGGGCGGCTGCACCGCTTGGCCGACGCAGGGCCAAGGCACCGTGGCCCTTTTGGGGTTTGGGAAAGCCGGCCAGGGTGGTCGTCTGGGAGAAGTCGGCCTGCAGGTCCCGCAAGTCGGCATAGCCAGCCTCAAGGGTTGCCACCACCTCGGTCAGGGTGGCTTGTGCGGCCAGGGCCGGGCTGGTCAGGCAGCAGAAGCAGAGCAGGATGGCAAGTAATCGTCCCATGGTCTTTTCCTCTTTAGCCGTTCAGCTTCTTGAGCAGCAGTTCGTTGACCACCGCCGGGTTGGCCTTGCCTTTCATTGCCTTCATCACCTGGCCCACAAAGAAGCCGAACACCTTGTCCTTGCCGCTGCGGAACTCTTCCACCTGGCCCTGATTGGCAGCCAGGATCTGATCGATGGCCGCCTCAATGGCGCCACTGTCGGAGACCTGAGCCATGCCTTGCTCTTCGACGATGACGGCTGGCGACTTGTCGCTTTGCCACATCAGCTCGAAGACCTTTTTGGCGATGTTGTTGGAGATGGTCCCTTGGTCAATCAGGTGCAGCAGGTCGGCCAGGCGACGGGGAGCAACCGGGCAGTCGTCAATGGGCAGGCCGCTGTCGTTTAAGGCACGGGTTACCTCGCCCATCACCCAGTTGGCGGCGGCCTTGGGGTTGTGGGCAAAGGCGACGGTCTCTTCAAAATAGTTTGCCAGTGACCGGGAGGCGGTCAAAACCTCGGCATCGTACTCCGACAGGGCAAACTGGGTGATAAAGCGCTGACGTTTGGTGGTCGGCAGCTCCGGCAGCTCTTTTTCGGTTCGTTCCACCCAGTCGGCTGAGATGATCAGCGGCACCAGATCGGGGTCGGGGAAGTAGCGGTAATCGTGAGCCTCTTCCTTGCCGCGCATGGAGCGGGTGGTGCCGGTGGTGGGGTCGAACAGGCGGGTCTCCTGGACCACTGTGCCGCCATCTTCAATCAGGTCAATTTGGCGGTTGATCTCGTACTCGATGGCGGCCTTGACGAACTTGAAGGAGTTGACGTTCTTGATCTCGGCCCGGGTGCCGAAGGTGGCCGAGCCAACCGGCATTACCGAGACGTTGGCGTCGCAACGAAATGACCCTTCCTCCATGTTGCCGTCACAGATACCGAGGTAGGTCACGATCTGGTGCAGCTGCTTCAGGTAGGCCACCGCCTCGTCTGCTGAGCGGAAGTCAGGCTCGGAGACGACTTCCAAAAGTGGTGTGCCAGCCCGGTTCAGGTCCACACCGGAGCCGCTGCCCAGCCCATGCACCAGCTTGCCGGCATCTTCCTCCATATGGATCCGGGTGATGCCGATCCGTTTGGGGGGCTGTCCCTCCAGTTGGATCTCCAGCCAGCCCCTTTCACAGATCGGCTGCTCGAACTGGCTGATCTGGTAGCCCTTGGGCAGGTCGGGGTAGAAGTAGTTCTTGCGGGCGAAGATACTTTTGTGGGCGATGCTGCAGTTGGTGGCCAGGCCAGCCATGATGGCCGACTCCACCACCTGGCGGTTTAAGACCGGCAGGGCGCCGGGCAGGCCCAGGCAGACCGGACAGGTGTTACTGTTCGGCTCAGCGCCGAAACGTGTGGAGCAGCCGCAGAAGATCTTGCTCTGGGTGTTCAGTTGGACGTGGACCTCAAGGCCGATAACGGGTTGGAATCTCATAGTGCTGCCTTCTGTCTGTGCCAGTCGGTGGTTTGTTCGAAACTGTAGGCCGCCCGTAGTATCGTCTCTTCGCCAAAGGCGCGGCCGATCAGTTGCAGGCCGATTGGCAGCCCATTGGAGGACGGCCGGGCCGGCAGTGAGATGCCGCAGATGCCAGCCAGGTTGACCGGGATAGTGAAGATATCAGACAGGTACATCTGCATCGGGTCGGCGGTCTTTTCGCCGATCCTGAAGGCCGGGGTGGGGGCCACCGGGGTCAGCAGGAGATCAACCTTTTTGAAGGCCTCACTGAAGTCGTGCTGGATCAGGGTGCGGACTTTTTGGGCCTTCAGGTAGTAGGCGTCGTAATAGCCTGAGGAGAGGGCGTAGGTGCCCAGCATGATGCGGCGTTTGACTTCGGCGCCAAACCCTTCGGCCCGGGACTGCATCATCATCTCGATCAATCCTTGGCGGTCTTTGGCGCGATGGCCGAAGCGAACACCCTCATAACGGGCCAGGTTGGAGCTGGCCTCGGCGGTGGCGATCAGATAGTAGCAGGCCACGGCGTAGCTGGTGTGGGGAAGCGTCACCTCGACGAACTCGGCCCCCTGCGACTTCAGATGGGCGATGGCGTTGTCCATGGAGGCCTGCACATCCGGATCGAGGCCGTCGATGAAGTATTCCTTGGGCAGGCCGATTCTGAGGCCCTTGACGTCATTCTTGAGGCTGGCGCAGTAATCCGGCACCGGCTGGTCAACACTGGTGGAGTCTTTAGGGTCATGGCCGGCGATGGCCTGTAACAGCAGGGCTGCATCGGTTACGTCGCGGGTAACCGGCCCCACCTGATCCAGCGAGGAAGCGTAGGCGATCACACCGTAGCGGGAGACCCGGCCGTAGGTCGGTTTGAGGCCGACGCAGCCGCAGTGGGATGCCGGCTGGCGGATCGAGCCGCCGGTATCGGTGCCCAGGGTGGCAATGGCCTGCTGGGCTGCAACGGCAGCAGCCGAACCACCTGAGGAACCGCCGGGAATCCGTTCCGTGTCCCAGGGGTTGCGGGTGGGGCCAAAGGCGCTGTTTTCGTTGGACGAGCCCATGGCAAATTCGTCTTGATTCAGTTTGCCCAGCAGTACGGCGTCCTGGCGCTTCAGGCGGGCCCAGACGGTGGCATCATAAGGGGCAATGAAGTTTTCCAGCATACGGGAGGCGCAGGTGGTGCGCAGACCTTCGGTCAGAAAGATGTCCTTCAGGGCCAGGGGGATGCCGGTCAGTGGTTGACAGTCGCCGTTGGCGATCCGTTGGTCAGCTGCTTCGGCAGCGGCCAGGGCATGGTCGGCGGCAACAGTGATGAAGGCGTTGATCCGGCGGTCGGTTGCCTCGATCCTTGTCAGCAGCGTCTTGGTAGCCTCCAGTGAAGAAACCTTGCGGGCCTTGAGCTGTTGGTGCAGCTGATGGATGGTCAGGGTATGCAGTTCCATGTGCTTGTCCTGTCTATTCGATCACCGGGGGGACCCGGAAGAAGGTCTCGACCCGGTCGGGTGCGTTGTGCAAGGCCTTGTCGATGCCGATGGAGGCGTGTGCGGCGTCGGGCCGGAAGGCGTTTTCCACCGGTACGGCGTGGGCAGTGGGCAAAATGTCGTCGGTATCCAGTTCGTTCAGAGACTCGGCATAGTTGAGGATGGCGGACATCTGAGCGGCGAAGAGCTCCTGTTCGTCGTCGCTGAGCGTCAGACGGGCCAGTCGGGCGACATGTTCAATCTCGGTGCGGGTGATGCTCATGATGGTCTGGTAGTCCTCTTCCGGGGCTTTGTTCTGCCCCAATTCAGGTCAATAAGCTATTCTCTCTAGCATAAAAGGACGATTACTGGCAACTCTGTTCAGGGAGGTCAGAGTATTTTTTGCTTGACACCTCAAGGAGGGCTGTCGTAATGTGCACCTCTTCGTATAACCAATTCGGCCCAAAAGTCATGGGTCGGTGTGAGGATCGCAATGAAAACCGAAGTTGCAAAAAAAGAGCAAGTTACCCATCAGTGGTTTGTGGTGGATGCGGAAAATGTCGTGCTGGGTCGGCTGGCCACCCAGATTGCCAATGTCCTGCGCGGCAAGCATAAGCCGATCTTTACCCCCAGTGTCGATACCGGCGACTTTGTGATCGTGCTGAATGCGGACAAGATTGCCCTGACCGGCAACAAGCTTTCCGGCAAGATGTACTACAGCCACACCGGCTTTCCCGGCGGTCTGAAAGAGGCCACTGCAGGTGAGATGCTGGCCAAGAAGCCGGAAGAGGTTATCCGCAAGGCGGTCAAGGGCATGCTGCCCAAGAACAAGTTGGCTCGTCATATGCTGAAAAAGCTCAAGGTGTACACCGGTTCAGCTCACCCCCATGAGGCTCAGCAGCCCAAAGCACTGGCCCTGTAACCAACGGTTCAACGTTTACGTTTTCGAGGAGATAGTATCATGGCAGCTGTTAGTTTTTACGGTACCGGCAAGCGGAAAAGCTCCATTGCCCGTGTGTGGCTCAAGCCCGGCGCAGGCCGGATTGTGGTCAACAACAAGACCCTGGATGAATACTTTGGTCGTGAGACCTCCAAGATGGTGGTTCGTCAGCCGCTGGAACTGACCGAGAACGTCGGTAAGTTTGACATCTTTGTCAATGTCTGCGGTGGCGGTGACTCCGGTCAGGCCGGAGCCATCAAGCACGGTATCACCAAAGCGTTGCTGGAGGCCGATCCCGAGCTGCGGGCTAACCTGAAGAAGGCCGGCTTCATCACTCGTGATTCGCGCGTCAAGGAGCGTAAGAAGTACGGTCGCAGAGCAGCCCGCGCCCGCTTCCAGTTCTCCAAGCGTTAATTTTTTCGCCGGTAGTACGGCATCATTCATGGTTGAAAGGGAGGGTCCGTTAGGGCGTTCCCTTTCTCCATTTCTGGAGGTTCTATGATCACCGTCGCAATTGTGGGGGCAAGCGGCTACACCGGGCTTGAGCTGATCAGGCTGCTGGACCGTCATCCAGAGGTTATGATCACCAGTGTTACCTCGGAGCAGAGTGCCGGCAAGCCGATCTCTGACCTGTTCCCGACCCTGCGTGGGCGCTGTGATCTGCTGCTTGAGCCGCTTGAGCCGGCGGTCATTGCAGCCAAGGCCGAGTTGATCTTTACGGCCTTGCCGCACCAGGCTGCCATGCTGGTGGTGCCGACCTTCCTGGAGGCCGGCCGGAAGGTGGTTGATCTCTCAGCCGATTACCGGCTGCACGACCCGGCGGTGTATGGCGCTTGGTACGAAGAACATAAAAATCCCGAGCTGCTGCAGGCCGCCGTGTATGGCCTGCCTGAGCTGCGGCGTGAGACGATCAGGTCTGCCTGTCTGGTGGCTAACCCCGGCTGCTATCCGACCAGCATCATCTTGGGCCTCAAACCGCTCCTAGATGCCGGCTTGATCGATTCGGCCACCATCATTGCCGATTCCGGCTCAGGTGTCAGTGGCGCCGGGCGGTCGGCCAAGGTAGATTCGCTCTACTGCGAGGTCAACGAAGGTTTTAAGGCCTACGGCGTGGGCGGTCTGCACCGGCATACGCCGGAGATCGAGCAGGAACTGTCTGAGCTGGCCGGACAGCCGGTGACGATAACCTTTACTCCGCATCTGGTGCCGATGGACCGCGGTATCCTGTCCACCATCTACGCGACACCTACACGGGCGGTCACCACGGATGAGCTGGTGGCCCTGTATGCTGCTGCGTATCGGGACGAGCCGTTCGTTCGGCCATTGGCCAAGGGACAACTACCCTCCACCGCCTTTGTGCGGGGATCTAATTTCTGTGACATCGGTGTGACCGTTGACAGCAGGACCAACCGGGTGATTGTGGTCTCGGCTATCGACAACCTGGTCAAGGGGGCCTCCGGGCAGGCGATCCAGAACATGAACCTGCTCTGTAGTTTTCCTGAGATGCAAGGCCTGGAAGGGCTGGCGTTCTACCCTTGAGCCAACCGCTCCCCACTACGCTTGACGAGGCTCAGCGCCGCGGCTGGGATGCGTTGGACATCATCCTGGTCAGCGGCGATGCCTATATTGACCACCCGGCCTTTGGTGTGCCACTTCTTGGCCGTTGGCTTGAGGCCAACGGCTTTCGGGTTGGTATCATTGCCCAGCCGGATTGGCGCTCGAAAGAACCGTTCATGGTCCTGGGACGGCCCCGGCTGTTCTTCGGTGTCTCCGCAGGGGCCATGGATACGATGGTCGCCCACTACACCCCACAGAAAAAGCTGCGCCACGACGATGCTTACACACCGGGTAACCGACACGGTGGCCGTCCCAACCGGGCCAGTATCATCTACACTTCCCGCCTGAAAGAGGCCTACAAGGATGTGCCGGTGGTGCTGGGTGGCATTGAGGCATCACTGCGACGGCTGGCCCATTATGATTTTTGGGAAGATAAGCTGCGGCGTTCGATCCTGCTTGATGCCAAGGCAGATCTGCTGCTCTACGGCATGGGTGAGCGGTCGTTACTGGAGCTGGCCCGGCGCTTACATGCTGGTGAATCCTTGCGCGACATCAGTGACCTGCGGGGCAGCTGCTTTGTTGGCGGTCATGGTGCAGAAGGCGCCGTGGTACTTCCGTCGTGGGAACAGCTGGCAACGGACAAGGCCGCCTTTGTCGAAGCTCATCGGTTGATGGAGCAGGAACAGAACCCCTACTGCGGTCGACTGCTGGTCCAGTCCTACGGAGATCGCCAGGTGGTCTGCAATCCTCCGGCCCTGCCGCTGAACCCCAAGGAACTGGATGCCCTGTATGCCCTGCCTTTCAGCCGGGAGCCACATCCCTGTTACAAGGAGCAGATTCCCGCCTTTGAACAGATCAAGCGCTCCATTACCACTCACCGTGGTTGTTTCGGTGGCTGTTCATTCTGCGCGATTACCATGCATCAAGGCAAGTTCATCCAGTCCCGCAGCCATGCATCGTTGCAGCAGGAGGTGGGGCGGTTGGCCGCTAAAGGCTGGTTCAAAGGGCAGATCAGTGACCTTGGTGGGCCAACGGCCAACATGTACGGGCTTGTCTGCAAGGCGCCGGACAGCGGCCATGGCTGCCGCCGTCCCAGTTGTCTGCATCCTGCGATCTGCCCGAATCTGCAGTGCAGTGATGCACCGGCAGCCGGTCTGCTGCGGAAGATACGCTGCATACCGGGCGTGCGTCAGGTCGTGATTTCTTCGGGAATCCGGTTTGATCTGCTGGAGCGGCAGCCTGACTACTTCAAGGAGCTGGTGGCGCATCATGTGGGCGGCCTGCTGAAGGTGGCCCCGGAGCATCTGGCTCACAAGGTGACTACCTTGATGCGCAAGCCCGATGCTGCAACATTCGAGCGTTTTCTCGCCCGCTTCCGCAGTGAAAGTACAAAGCTGGGAAAACGTCAGGCAGTGCTGCCGTACCTGATGGCCGGACATCCAGGCTCTACGATTGATGCGATGGTCGAGCTGGCCCTGGCGTTGCGGCGTTTACGGTTGCAGGTTGAGCAGGTGCAGGAATTTACGCCGACACCCGGCACTGCGGCCAGCTGCATGTACTATACAGGTCTTGATCCGGTTAGCGGTAAACAGGTCTACGTGCCGCGGGGCGATCGGGAGCGGAGAATTCAGAAGGGGCTGTTGTTGCTGCATCTGCCGGAAGAGCAGGCACGGGTCCGCAAGGGATTGCAGGAGATGGGGCGGTCTGATCTGCTGGTGCGCCTCGATCTTTTGCGGTCGCCTGGCATTGCAGAAAAACAGCAGCACAGCAGGCGCCAGCACAAAAGAACGCCCCGCTGATGACTCAGCGGGGCGTGTGATCTGCGGCCAACGAAGAACTACTTCGTCTTCAGGACGTTGGCTGCCTGCAGGCCTTTAGGGCCCTGTACGATGTCGAAGCTAACGGTCTCACCCTCAGCCAGAGACTTGAATCCTTCGCTCTGAATAGCGGAGAAGTGCACGAAAACGTCCTCGCCACCCTCCTGCTCGATGAAGCCGAACCCCTTAGTGTCATTGAACCACTTGACCTTGCCTTGAGCCATCTTTACTTCCTCCTTCGTGGGTTACCGGTCGTGCCGGATACTGTCGATGCCTAAGTTTCCGGAACCGGTGCAGGAGATTCGCCAAGGCAGGCTACGTCCAGCGGGTGCTACGTGAGTGCTGCATACACGTCCGAAACTTATTGCAGCGTCCCTGTAGCATAGCCATTTTCCACTGTCAAGCACTATTGATGCACGACTTACTGCATTTTTACTTCGTTGCTCTTGGTCTGCAGTCTCTTGACCAACTCGGGGTAGCCGTTGGTCGAGATAATTTTATTGAACTGGGTGCGGTAGTTGGACACCAGGCTGACCCCTTCGATCACCACGTCATAGACCATCCATTTGCCACCAGATTCCTTCAACAGGCGGTAATCGACGGTGAACTCATCTTGCTTCTGGTTGATGATCTTGGATTTGATCTCAGCATAGTCGCCATCGATCAGTTCTTTGGTGTAGACCACCTTTTCGTTGTTATAGGATTCGATCTTGCTGGCATAGGAGTTTTCCAGCAGCGATGCGAACAGGTCGACAAACTGCTTGCGCTCGGCCGGGGTGCGCTGGTTCCAGTGTTTGCCAAGCGAGCGCTTGGCCATTTCTTCATGGTCAAAGATGGCGCTTAATGACTTTTTGATGGCGCTGCGCCGTTTTTGCTCGCTGGATGCCTTCTTCATCTCCTTGTCGGAAACGATCCTGATGATCTCGTCGACGGTCTGCTGAACGTTGGTGGTTATGCTTGCAGTCGCGGTGCCAGCCAGCAGCAGACAGGCGAGGGTGATACTAAGCAATCGCTTGACCATTGGTTTTTCCTCCAGAAAGGCCTGTTTAGTTCGGCGCCGGCGGCTGTTCGCCGATGGCGTATTCAAGGTTGGCCTTGGCTATTTTGTAGTTGTAGATCGCCTGATAATGGTCGGCTTTCATCTTGCCGTAGACCTCGACCGCCTCAAAGACATCCTTGGGATTGCCGATACCGAAATCGAAGTTGGCCAGGGCGGCCGCCCCCCATTTCTTGGCACTGGTAAAGGCGTCTTTGGTGATGGTAACCACCTTTTCCGCCTCCTTCATCTCGAGCCAAGCCTTGCGGATTTGCAGCGGAATAAAGGCCTCGGCATAACTGTTGGTGCTCTGCAGGCGGTTCAGTTGGGCCTGCTCAGCCGCCACCTTGGCGCCAATAATGCCGAAGTCGAGGTGCCACTTCAGTCCTAAGGCAAGACCGCCGTAAGCGTGCTGAAAACGGTCGGTGATGTAGGGGTTGTCGATCCGGTCGCGTTTGTCGGCATAGGCCCACGAGAGGACACCAGCCAGAAAAATGTCAGGGTAGTAGTTGGCCTTGGCCGCATCAACCAGAGCGCTACGGGCAGCCAGCCCTTCTTTTAGCTGTTTGAATTCAGGACGCTGCAGTCGGGCGCGTTCGATGAATACTTCGATATCGGTCTCCGGTTCGTTGTCCATGGTGAGGCGCTCGGTAGCAACATCAACCTCGATGCTTTCACCCAATCCCATTCGGGCCTTGAGTGCTGCCAGGGCCAATCGTTCTCCCTTGAGTGCTTCCTCCATGAATTTGTTCACCGCTCCAGCATAGGCATCAATCTTGTAGAGATCCATCTCATCGCCAGAGGGGACCTCGTGTTCGATCAGTTCGCGGACCTTCTTTTTGCCGGTTGCCATGTACTCCTGCAGTTCCGAAAGAACCCCTTTCATCTCGCGGGCCAGCAGAACGCCGTAGTAGTACTTTTTGACCTCAAGGGCAACTTCGTTGGCCTTCTGCTGTTTCTTGGCCTTATCAACCTCAATGCCGTGGCCGGCAGCCTTCATGTTTTCACTGATCTTGCCAAAGGTCCAGAGCGGCTGCGTGATCAAGAGGTCAGCGCTGGTAAACCAGGTCAGATTATTTTTGCTGAAGGAAACGTCCGTCTTGACTTCAGGTGAGATGTCTTCGCGCTTGGCGCCGGGGGCCGGGCCAAACAGGGCAAGGATGTCGACTTGCGGGTAGCGATATGACTTTGCCTCCTGCAGTTTTGTCAGGGTTAACGCCATGTCGGCCTGGGCCTCACCAATCTCGGGGGCAGCCTTGAGCGCAGTACGGATGCATTCATCCAGTTCGAGTACCAGCATGGTTCTGGCGGGGCTGCCCGCCGTAGCCGTGGAGGCGATGGACAGGCAGACTGACAGTGCAACCACAGCCGTTTTCAGATACCGTTTCATCTGTTGCTCCTAGTCAACGTTGCCGTGGATAAATTTGCTGACCAGTTCTTCGATATCAATGGCTGATTCTGTCTCGCGAATCTTGCTGCCGTCCTTCAGTAGTCGATCGGAGCCGCCTGGCTTAAGCATGATGAACTTGTCGCCAATGATACCGCTGGTTCGAACCGAGGCGATCACATCGTCAGGAATGCTGACGCCGTCTTTGATCTTGAGTGTGACTTCCGCACGGTCACTTGACTCCTTGGCCAGGGCGATCCGTTCGACGGCCCCCACCTCAACGCCGGCCACTTCGATGCGGGCCCCTTGCTTCAGACCGGAAACCGAATCGAACTGGGCAGCAACCCGGTAATAGTCGCCGCCCAGCAGTTCCATCTTGCCGAGCTTGATCGAGAGATAGCCCAGGCAAAGGATGCCGATCAGCATAAAGATACCGACGGTGAGTTCTAGTTTTGTACTGTTCATGAGTTAAGCCGCTCCACTGTTGATCGGGCCGTCAAGACTGCCGCTGATGAACTGGCGCACCACAGGATGGTTGGAATGCTGTATCTCGTCTGGTGTACCGAACTGCAAAATTTCTCCGCGGTACAGCATGGCCACCTGGTGTGCAACATCAAAGATATCAGGAATGTCGTGGGAGACAATCACCGCCGTAAAGCCGAACTTGGCCTGGGTTTCCTTGATCAGCTGATGGATTGAGCGCCGGATAACCGGGTCCAGGCCGGTGGTGGGCTCGTCGAACAGCACAATCTGGGGCTCCAACAACAGGGCCCGCGCCAGACCAACCCGTTTTTTCATGCCGCCGGATAACTCGTCGGGAAATTTGCGGTTGATCTCTTTCAGGCCGACTTCCCGCAAGGCCGTGTCTACCCGTGCGTTGATCTCGTCACGGCTCAAGCTGGTTTTTTCTTCCAGGGGAAAAGCCATGTTTTCGTAGACGGTCATTGAGTCAAACAGGGCGGCGTTTTGAAACACCATGGCGAATTTTTCACGCACCTGATTGAGCTGGGACCGTCGCAGGCCCAGGATGCTTGAGCCATCCACCAGCACATCGCCCTGATCCGGCGTCAGCAGGCCGATCATATGCTTAAGAAGTACGCTTTTGCCCTCGCCGCTGGGGCCGATTACGGCGGTGGTCTGGCCAGCAGGTATTCGCAGATTGAGGCCGTTCAGGACAATCTGGCTGCCAAAGGCTTTATGGAGATCGCGCAGTTCAATCATAACAGTATCGAAGTCAGGAAGTAGTCCCACACCAGGATCAGAACCGAGGTCAATACCACCGACTCTGTGGTGGCCTTGGAGACCCCTTCGGCGCCGTGGCCAGCGTAGTAGCCTTTGTAGCAGCCCACCCAAGCGATGATGATGCCGAAAGAGTAGGACTTGACCATGCCGGACCAGACATCCTTCCACTCAACCGAACGGTACATCTCGGTGAAGTAGGCTCCGGGGTTGACACCCAGCAGTTTAACGCCTACCAGCCAGCCGCCATAGATACCGACCACATCAAAGATGGCGCACAAGAGCGGCATGGAGATCATGGCCGCGATGAATTTAGGAGTGATCAGGTATTTGTACGGATCGAGCGCCATGGTCTCCAAGGCGTCGATCTGCTCACTAATCCGCATGATGCCGATCTCGGCGGCAATGGCCGAACCAGCACGGCCGGTGACCATCAGGGCTGACAATACCGGTCCCAGTTCACGGATCAACGAGAGGGCCACGGCAGTGCCCAGCATCCCTTCAGAGCCGAATTTGGCTAAGGTATAGTAGCCTTGCAGGCCCAGTACCATGCCAGTGAAACCGGCCGTCAGCACGATCACAAACAGGGATTTGGCGCCAATAAAACGGATCTGTTTGAGGATATGCAACAGCCGCCCTGGTTGTCTGACCATGGAGTAACAGGCGTGCAACAGGAAATTTCCCATTCGCCCCAGCTCCAGGGTGAAACTGAGGCCCTGACGGCCTATGGCCTGTACTAATCCGGTCACGAATCCTCGCTAAATATGCGTATAATACGATCAACGGTAGAATATAGATTCGATTGTTGAAAAAGTAAAGGGTTAGCTTAGTCGAGGGGGCTCAGGCGACCATCGGGCCGCACGAGGAAACGCTGGCCGCGCCAGGTGACGTGATTGCCAAGAAAAGAGAGCAGCCAGGTGCCACAGGCCAGCAGGTCCCGCAGAGGCAGCAGCCAACCCCAGGCCGGCAGGAGGCGGTCGTCCACCCACCAACGGCTAAAACAGGTGCTGGCGGTCAGTCGTATGAGGTACAGCAGGCTGATGGCCGATAGGGCTGCAGACAGTGGCCCTGTCAGCAGGGCCAGCAGGATCGCCAGCCCCGGCAGCGTGATGCCGGAGGCCAGATAACCGCCCGGCCGGCTGACCCGCATGGTTCGTGCCCAGCGCAGTTGCCGCGCTAGGATGGTGCGGAGCGTTTCGGGTTTCAGCACGCTGTCAACGAACTGGCTGTCCAGCGCCAGCTTCCAGCCAGCGTGGTGGATCTGGTTGCCCAGTTGGTAATCGTCGGCCAGATAGTCGACTAGTGATTGCAGGCCGCCGATCTCATCCAGGGCCCTGCGCCTGAACGTCATGGCCGCCCCCAGAGCAAAGGAGAGCCCTTCCAGCTGGCGGGCCACCAGCACGTTGGGGATCATCTCGCTGGTGAAGGCTAGTGCTTCTAGAGCGGTGGCGGCGCCAAAGACTTTGCTTGAACGGTAGGGGGAGCTGACCAGGCCCATGCGTGGATCGTCGAAGTGTGCAGTGACCGATTGCAAGAAGGTTGGCGCTACTCGGATATCACTGTCGCAGATCATTAATAGATCGTATCTGGTCAGAGGAAAGGCGTTAATCAGGTTGGACACCTTGTAGTTGGGGCCGTGGATGGTGGCATCGATATGCAGGCTGATGTCATGGTCGGGAAAGTCGGCCATCAGTTGCCGGATGACGGGAATCACCGGATCACTGGCGGAGGCAACGGCGAAGATCAGTTGTAGCGGGGCATCGTATTGCTGGTGGCAAAACGAGGCGAAATTAGTGTAACTGTTTTCCTCCAGCCCTTTGACCGGCTTGAGTACACTGACTGCTACGCCCTGTCCTCTGCCCTTTGCTCCTTGCCCCTTGAAGAAATTCCAGCCGCACCACAGTGACAACAGGCAGTAGGCAGTGGCCGGCAGCACTGCACCAAAAGGGAGCAGGTTAGTTGGCATGGTGTTGCGCCGTTTTCTGGACCAGCAGACAGAATGGTGCGTTGTTGCTGACGTTTTGCTGTCCCATGCGCCAGACGTGGAACAGGCGCGCGTCAAGGCCGGACGACCAGTGTAATACGGCGTCGGTTTCCACAGCCCCCTGCTGATGACCGGGATAGCAGGTAATCAGGAGCAGGCCACCCGCTAGCAACAGCTCCAGCGATGCGTGCAAGGCCGGTAGGGTAGAGGTCTGTGTGGTAACGACGCTTCGGTCGCTACCCGGAAGCCAACCCAGATTGAAGACGATGGCGGTGACCGGTGACGGTATCTGCTGGGCAAGTGTCTCGTGGCTCTGGTTAAGCAGGGTTACCCGATCTGCAAGCCCGGCCTCAAGCAGGCGTTGGTGGGCGCGTGCCAGGGCTTCGGTCTGAATGTCGAAGGCCCAGACATGTCCGTTGTTACCCACCAGTTCAGCCAACAGCAGGGTGTCCTTGCCGTTGCCGCAGGTGGCGTCGACGACCTGGTCGCCACAACGAACGAACTGGCGCACGAGCAGGTGCACCAAGGGGACTGGTCCGCGCAGGAACGGTATGTCGATAGTGGGCTGTGGCATCGGTCGTCAGGGTAGCAAATGCAGCCGGACTCTGCCAACCGCTTTATTTACAATGATAGCGAGGCCGTGGTAGGAAGGTGTCATGATCTTGAATAGTGCCATACCGGACGAGTTGACCGGCCATCGTTTGGATGATGCCCTGGCACGTCTGGCAAACATCAGCAAGGGTGAGGCCCGGCGAATCATCGACCGTGGCGGCTGTGCCGTCAATCAGACCATGGTGCGGGTTGCTTCCCGTGGGGTAAAGGCTGGTGACCTGCTGACCGTCGGCCTGATGCAGGCCGGAGAATTCCATGATCTGGTGCTGGGGGCGGAGGCGATTGTCTATCAGGATCAGGATCTGCTGGCGGTCAGCAAGCCGTCCGGCATCGCCAGCCAACGTACCCCTTATCAGTTAAAGGGTACCTTGGAATACTGGGTGGCAGAGGAGTTCGGCCGACAAGGGGTACGAGAGCCGGTGCGGGTCATCCATCGGCTTGATCGCGGTACTTCCGGGGTGATGCTATTTCCGAAACATCGTCAGGCAGCGGCCTATCTGTCCGATCTGTTTAAACAGGGCACGATACGCAAACGGTACCTGGCGTTGGTGACCGGTGTCCCAAGCGTTAATGAGTGGGAGGAGAACGGACCGATTGGCAAGCAGGCCAGCTCACGTTATGCTGTCATGGCCGAAGGACGAGCGGCCCGCACCATGCTGCGCTGTCTGGCAACCACTGGTGGACAGGCATTGATTGAGGCACGGCCGCTGACCGGCAGGACCCACCAGATTCGGGTACACCTGGCAGCCGCTGGGCTGCCGATAGTTGGTGACACGACCTATGGCGGGGCGGCGGCGTCGCGGCTGCTGCTGCACTGCAGCGGGCTCGAGTTCGTCGGGCGCGATGGCCGTCCGCTACATCTGGTGTCGCCGCCGACAGCGGACTTCGTAGCGTTATGTGGGGGCTGCTGGCCAGTTGAGAGCGAGTCCTGAAAACTTTGTTTGCACCACGCCGGTCTTTATGGTAGCGTTTCTGCCTCGCAGCATACCACAGGGTTTGATATTTTCTTAGGCCAAACAATAACTTATGTCAAAGATCATCTGCATCGCCAATCAGAAGGGTGGGGTGGGTAAGACCACCACTGCCGTTAATCTGGCTGCGGCCCTGGCTGCCACCGAACGTCCGACGTTGCTGGTGGATATTGATCCCCAGGGAAACGCCACCAGTGGTGTTGGTGTGGATAAGGCCCGGCTGCCACACTCGATCTACGACCTGTTGATTAATGAGGTGGAGCCGGCTGCACTGGTGGTTGACACCGGCCATCCGTTTCTGCATATCCTGCCGGCTACCTCGGATCTGGCTGGCGCCGAGCTGGAGCTGGCTACTGAAAGTGGCCGGGAGCAGCGTCTCAAGTATGCCCTGGCGGCCTTGGCCGAGCGCTATCGCTATATTCTGATCGATTGCCCACCCTCCTTGAACCTGTTGACCGTCAACGCCATGACCGCTGCCGATACAGTGCTGATACCGCTGCAGTGTGAATTTTATGCCATGGAGGGGCTGTCCCAGATTCTGCACACGATCAGCCTGATTCAGAAGGGCTTGAATCCGCTGCTGAAGATTGAGGGGATACTGCTGACCATGTACGATAGTCGCGGTAACCTGGGCAAGGACGTGGCGTCCGAGATTCGCGAACACTTCCCACGTGAGCTGTTCGAGACGGTTGTGCCGCGTAACATCAGGTTGGCCGAGGCTCCCAGTCACGGCAAGCCGGTCATCTATTATGATATAACCTCCAAAGGGGCCGCAGCATACCTGCAGCTGGCGCGGGAGATGATTCAGCGGGAGGAGACCCCCAGTGCTTAAGAAAAGTGGATTGGGTAAGGGGATGGCGGCCCTGTTGCCGGTTGTCTCGGTGGCCGAGGACAAAAACTACTTCCTCTGCCCAATTGAGAAGATTCGGCCCAACCCGAACCAGCCCCGCAAGCAGTTTGCTCCCGAAAAACTGGAAGAACTGGCCGCCTCCATCAAGGAGAAGGGGATCATCCAGCCGCTGGTGGTCACCCAAAAGGACGGTTACTACGAGATTATTGCCGGTGAGCGTCGTTGGCGAGCCTCTCAGAAGGCTGGTCTGCGCGAACTGCCGGTGGTGATCCGTGAGGCCAGCGAAGATGCGATCATGGAATTGGCCCTGATCGAAAATATCCAGCGCGAAGACCTGAATGCCATCGAGGAGGCCCAGGCCTACAAGGCGCTGGTCGAGCATTTCGGCATCTCCCAGGACGAGGTGGCCAAGCGGGTTGGCAAGAATCGTACCACCGTTACCAACGCCTTACGCCTGTTGAGGCTGCCGGACGAGATCCAGCAGGATGTGGTTGAGGAGCGGATGTCCATGGGCCATGCCCGAGCCCTGCTGGGGCTTGAGAATGAGGCCCTGATTCAAAAAGCGCGTCACGAGATACTGCACCGCATGCTGTCGGTCCGCGCAGCCGAGGAGTTGGTCAATCGGCTGAAGCGTGGTCCCAGGCCAGAGGCAGCCAAGCCGGCCCGTCAGCCCGACCTGCTGATGGTGGCCCTTGAAGAGCAGTTGCAAAAGCAGTTTCAGACCCGGGTAGCCATCCGGCGCGGCGCTGCCGGTAAAGGGGCGCTCGAGATCCACTTTAACACCACCGAAGAGCTGACCAGGATCGTTGATCTGTTGCAATCATAAGGCGGGTTTACCGCGCTCAGCCATCTTTTTCGTTGACAGGAAGCGCATAGCTGTGATAGCTAACCTGCGTTTTACACCTGGCTTTCAGCCAGGTTTCTGTTTGTGGGATACAGTATACAAATAAGCAGTCGCTGAAGGGGTAGGCCGTGATCAATCTTGATCTTGCGTTTTTCATTCAGATCATCAACTTCGGTATCTTGGTGCTGGTCCTCAATCTCTTTCTCTATAAGCCGCTCAGGGCAGTGCTGGCAAGACGGCGTGAGGAGATCGAATCGTCCCGCGAGCGGACCAGCTCCGTCGACCTGCAGGTGCAGGAGAAGGTCGCCCAGTATGAGGCTCGCCTGCGTGATGCCAAGGCTGAGGTTGGTGCCAAGCGGGCAGAGCTGGTAAAGGAAGCCCAGGCTGAAGAGGCCACTGTGCTGGATAAGGCCCGGGCCGAGGCAGCAACCTCGGTTGCATCGATCCGCGAGCGGATCGCTAGGGAGTCTGCCGATGCCAGGACCATGTTGCAACAACAGGCCCAGGTATTGTCTGGCGATATCTGTGAAAAAATTCTGGGGAGGAGCCTCTAAGATGGTGGTGTTCAGTGAGCGTCGTTTCAAGCTGATCCTCTCCGCTCTTTCGGTGGTCGCAGTGTTGGTGACAGCTTCCCTGGCACTGGCTGCCGGTGGTGGTGGCGAGCACCATGCCGACAGCGGCGCGGTGATGAAGGATTTTATCTGGCGGGTCGTGAACTTCGCCATTCTTGCCGGTATTGTCTTCTGGGCGTTGAAGAAGGCCAACCTGAAAGGTTCGCTGGCCGACCGTCAGGCCCAGATAGAAAAAAACCTGCGTGAGGCCCGCGAGGCCCGTGACGCGGCCGAAGCCAAGCTGAAGGAATATACCGAGAAGCTGGCCAAGGCCAATCAGGAAGTGGACGAGTTGCGGGCTGCCATGCTGCAAGAGGCTGAGGCCGAGAAGCAGCGTATTATTGCCGAGGCCAAGCTGGCGGCTGAGAAGGTGGCCAAGCAGGCGGTGCAGGCAGCTGATCAGGAGGTGCTGAAGGCTCGTACCGAGTTGCGCGCCGAGGCTGCCCGTCTGGCGGTTGAACTGGCTGCCGGCAAGTTGAGCGGCGCCGTACAGAAGGCTGACCATGACCGCTTGGTGCAAGATTATCTTGGGAAGGTGGGACAACTGTGATCAATAACGCCATTGCCAGACGGTATGCCAAGGCGCTGGTCCAGCTTGGTTCGGAGAACGGCCTGATCGAGCGTTTCAGCCAGGAGCTGAAGGCGGTCGACGGTGTGATCTCCAGTAACGCTGAGCTGCAGGCTGCCTTGGGAAACCCGGCCTTTACCGCTGAGCAGAAAAAGCAGATCATGAAAGAGCTGGTAGCCAAGCTGGGCTGTTCCGAGCTGGTGACCAACTTCCTGCTCCTGTTGGTGGACAAGAACCGGGTGATCTGCCTGTCGCAGATTGTGCAGGTCTATGAAAAGTTGGCCGACGAGCAGTCCGGCATCCTGCGTCCGAAGATCTCCAGCGCCTTTGCGTTGGATGATCAGCAGGTGTCCGCTATCAAGGTCGCCCTTGAGCAGAAGACCGGTAAGAAGGTGCAACCGCAGGTAACGATTGATCAGTCGTTGATCGGTGGCGTGGTCACCCAGATCGGCGATATCGCCTATGACAGCAGCTTTAAGACTCAATTAAAACGGATTCACGATATACTACAGAAGGGGTAAGCACTTCTATGGAACTGAGAGCCGAAGAAATCAGCGAGATCATTAAGAAGCAGATCAGTGGGTATGGCAAGGAGGTAGAGGTGTCGGAGACCGGTACCATTATCTCCATCGGAGACGGTATTGCACGTATCCACGGCCTTTCCGGTGCCATGGCAGGCGAGCTGCTGGAGTTTCCTGGCGGCGTGTCGGGCATGGTGCTCAACCTTGAGGAAGATAACGTCGGAGCCGCCATCCTTGGTGAATTCGCCGAGATCAAAGAGGGTGACACCGTCAAACGTACCGGTCGGATTACCGAGGTGCCGGTTGGCGACGCCCTGATCGGCCGCGTGGTGAATGCCATTGGTCAGCCGATCGATGGTAAAGGCCCGATCACCACCAGCACCTTCAGCAAGGTGGAGATCAAGGCCCCTGGTATTGTTGCCCGTAAATCGGTCCACCAGCCGATGGCCACCGGTCTCAAGGCGATCGACTCCATGGTTCCAATCGGGCGCGGTCAGCGGGAGCTGATCATCGGTGACCGTCAGACCGGCAAGACCGCCGTTGCCATCGACACGATCATCAACCAGAAGGGCGGCGATGTCGTCTGTATCTATGTTGCCATCGGCCAGAAACGCTCCACGGTTGCGCAGGTTGTTTCCAAGCTGACCGAGCACGGCGCCATGGATTACACCATCGTGGTTGCCGCCACCGCATCCGAATCGGCTCCGCTGCAGTTTATCGCACCGTATACCGGTGTTACCATGGGCGAGTACTTCCGCGACAACAAGAAGCATGCCCTAATCATCTATGATGACCTTTCCAAGCAGGCTGTGGCCTATCGCCAGCTTTCCCTGCTGCTGCGTCGTCCGCCAGGCCGTGAAGCCTATCCCGGCGACGTCTTTTACCTCCACAGCCGTCTGCTGGAGCGTGCCTGTAAGCTGTCCGATGAGTGTGGCGCCGGTTCTCTGACCGCCCTGCCGATCATCGAGACCCAGGCCGGTGACGTGTCGGCCTACATCCCGACCAACGTGATCTCGATTACCGATGGTCAGATCTATCTTGAATCCGACCTGTTCTTCTCCGGCGTTCGTCCGGCGATCAACGTCGGTCTGTCGGTATCCCGGGTTGGTGGCTCCGCCCAGACCAAGTCCATGAAGCAGGTTGCCGGCACCCTGCGTCTGAACCTGGCTCAGTATCGTGAGATGGCTGCCTTTGCCCAGTTTGGTTCCGACCTGGACAAGGCCACCCAGATGCAGCTGGCCCGTGGTGAGCGTCTGGTCGAGATCCTCAAGCAACCCCAGTATCGCCCGGTTCCCAACGAAAAGCAGGTTCTGGTGATCTTTGCCGCAAACAACGGCTTTGTAGATGACTATCCGGTTTCTGTCCTCAAGCGTTATGAGACTGAACTGTACGCCTTCTTTGATAACCGCCAGGCAGCCGTGTTGAGCGAGCTGCGTGACAAGCAGGCCATTGACGACGAGCTGAAGGCCAAGTTGGTCAGCGCGCTGGAGCAGTTCAAGAAGGAATTTACCGCTTAAACAAGGACGGTTTAAGACATGGCGAGCCTGAAAAGCATCAAAAAACGGATCGTATCCGTAAAAAATACGCGCCAGATTACTAAGGCCATGAAGATGGTCTCAGCTGCCAAGCTTCGTCGTGCGCAAGAAAATGTCGTGGCAGCACGTCCCTACGCTCAGAAGATGGGCGAAGTGCTCCAATCACTGGCGGGCAACCTGGAAGGTGATTTGCATCCCCTGCTCGAAAAGCGGGAGGCAAAAAAGCTTCTTTTGATCGTCGTTACCTCAGACCGGGGACTGTGTGGTGGTTTTAACTCCAACCTCTGCAAGGCTGGTGAGCGCTACCTCAAGGAGCAACAAGGGGCGTTCGAGCAGATCAGTGTCTTGACCGTCGGTCGCAAAGGCTACGAATTCCTTAAAAACCGTCACACGATTTACAAAAACTTTTCCAACATCATCTCCAAGCCTAACTATCAGGCTGCAGCACTGCTGGCCCAGGATGTGGTCGAAGGGTATCTAGCTGGCGAATATGACCAGGTTGTCATGCTGTACAACGCCTTCCGTACCGTTATGTCGCAGGACATTACCTTCCAACAGCTGTTGCCGATCGTTCCCGATGATCAGGCTACTGTGGAGGAGGCTGGTGTTGAGTATATCTACGAACCTTCGGTTGGTGACCTGTTGGCTGAGATTCTGCCGAAAAATATCGAAGTGCAGATCTTCAAGGCGATGCTTGAATCGGTGGCAGGTGAGCACGGCGCTCGGATGACCGCCATGGACAGCGCCTCCAAGAACGCTTCCGAGATGATCGGCAAGCTGACCCTGCAGTACAACCGGGCGCGTCAGGCTGCCATCACCACCGAGTTGATGGAGATAATCTCCGGCGCTGAATCAATTAAGGGATAACCGTTAAACGAATCACTATATGAGGCCACCGGCCGCAGGAGGACATGGTTCCATGAGTCAGAATATCGGTAAAATTTCGCAGGTAATCGGCGCCGTTGTTGACGTCGAATTCGAACCCGGTAAGTTGCCGGAGATCTATCACGCACTTAGAGTAACCAACCCGGCCATTGATGACCGTGAAAGCAATCTGGTGCTTGAGGTTGCTCAGCATCTGGGTGAGAACTCCGTTCGTACGATCGCAATGGATTCAACCGATGGTCTGAAGCGTGGTCAGCAAGTTGTTGATACCGGTAAGCAGATCTGTGCTCCGGTTGGCCGCAAGACCCTCGGCCGGATTATGAACGTTATCGGCGAGCCGGTTGATGAGATGGGCCCGATCGGCAACGAAAAAGAATATGCCATTCACCGTGAAGCGCCGGCCTTTGAGGACCAGTCCACCAAGGTTGAGGCCTTCACCACCGGTATCAAGGTTGTTGACCTGCTGGCACCGTACGCCCGGGGCGGTAAGATTGGTCTGTTCGGAGGCGCCGGCGTAGGCAAGACGGTTCTGATCATGGAGCTGATTAACAATATCGCCAAGCAGCACGGTGGTTTCTCAGTGTTCGCCGGCGTTGGCGAGCGTACCCGTGAAGGTAACGACCTCTGGATGGAGATGAAGGAATCCGGCGTTCTCGACAAGGCTGCTCTGGTTTATGGTCAGATGAACGAGCCTCCCGGGGCACGTGCCCGGGTTGCCTTGACCGCACTGTCGGTTGCCGAGTACTTCCGCGACGAAGAAAACCAGGACGTGTTGTTGTTCATTGACAACATTTTCCGTTTCACCCAGGCAGGTTCCGAGGTTTCGGCGCTGCTGGGACGGATCCCTTCCGCCGTTGGTTATCAGCCGACCCTGGCCACTGAAATGGGCGAGCTGCAGGAGCGGATCACCTCCACCAAGAAGGGTTCCATCACCTCGGTTCAGGCGATCTACGTGCCGGCCGACGACTTGACCGACCCGGCTCCGGCCACCGCCTTTGCCCACCTGGACGCTACTACCGTTCTTTCCCGTCAGATTGCCGAGCTGGGCATCTACCCGGCCGTGGACCCGCTGGACTCCACCTCGCGGATTCTGGATCCCCAGGTGATCGGTGAGGAGCACTACGCAGTTGCCCGCTCCGTCCAGTACGTGCTGCAGAAGTACAAGGATCTGCAGGACATCATCGCCATCCTCGGCATGGACGAACTGTCTGAAGAGGATAAGCTGGTGGTTGCCCGCGCCCGTAAGATTCAGCGCTTCCTGTCCCAACCGTTCCACGTGGCCGAGGCCTTCACCGGTTCTCCTGGTAAATACGTTGAACTGAAAGATACCATCAAGGGCTTCCAGGAAATCGTTGCCGGTAAGCACGACAACCTTCCGGAGCAGGCCTTCTACATGGTCGGTTCAATTGAAGAAGCTATCGAGAAAGCCGCTAAACTGGCAGCTGTCTAACATTACCTGGCAGGACAGAGTCTCTCTGCCCTAACGGAGCTCCATACAATGGCTGAAAAGATGAAGCTTGAAATAGTTACACCGTACAGCAAGGTGCTTGATCAGCAGGTAGACGAAGTGACCGCTACCGGCAAGCTCGGTGAATTCACCGTGCTGCCCGGTCACGCACCTTTCCTGACCTCACTCAATATTGGAGAGCTCTGCTACAAAACCGATGGGGTAGCTGTCTGCATGGCCCTTAACTGGGGGTACTTCGAGGTTCAGGAAGACAAGATCATTGTGTTGGTCGAAACCGCCGAGCGCTCTGACGAGATTGACCTTGCGCGTGCCAAGGCTGCATTGAGCCGTGCCGAAGATGCCCTCAAGAAACTAAGTCCTGAAGACAAGCAGTTCAAGGTATATGAAGCAGCCCTTGAACGGGCCTTAATTCGTGTGCAGGTTGCCGGTAAGGCAGCCCGCAAATAGCTTGAAATCTGATCTGAGGTGTCAGGGAGCGGCAGTCGTGCCGCTCCCTTTTTTCGTATGACCAGTAAACGCTATACAACCTTTACCGATGAGTTGCGGCACCGTTTTAGTTGCCGTGTCCAGCGCATAGCGTTGGATGCCGGGTTAACCTGCCCCAACCGCGACGGCAGTCTGGGTATTGGCGGTTGCAGTTTTTGTGGCGACCGCGGTGCTGCTGCCGTCGGTGTGCAGACAGAGCTGCCGCTGGCTGAGCAACTGCAGCGCAGTAAGGAGTATCTGCGTTGTAAGTTCAGGGCAGAGCGGTTTCTGGCGTACTTCCAGGCGTATAGTAATACCTATGCGACGGTGGAGTTGCTGCGCGGTGTGTATGCCACGGCCTTGGCAGATCCTGATCTGGTGGGGCTGATTATCGGTACCCGTCCTGACTGCCTGCCGGAACCGGTGCTGGACCTACTGGCTGAGCTCCACGAGCAAACCTATCTTTGGTTGGAGCTGGGCATGCAGACCATGCATGACCAAACTCTGGTAGCGATTAACCGTGGCCACGACCATGCCTGCTTTGTTGACGCAGTGCAGCGTTGTCAGGCCCGGGGCCTGCGGATTTGCGCGCATCTGATCCTTGGATTGCCTGGCGAGACGCGTGAACAAATGTTGGACTCGGTGCGGGAACTGAACCGATTGGGGGTGGATGGTGTTAAGTTACATCATCTGCATGTGCTGAAGGGCAGTCGGCTGGTTGATGACTATCAGCAAGGAAGGCTGCGGTTATTAGAGCGTGAAGAGTATGTGCAACTGGTCTGCGACGCAGTGGAGCTGCTTGACTCACGGATTGTGATTCATCGGCTAATGGGTGACGGACGAACTGAACTGGTGGCACCGGATTGGTCGCGGCGCAAGCTGGAGGTGCTCAATCTGATCGATGCCGAGCTTGTAAAAAGAGACAGCCGGCAGGGTTGCCGGCTGTCTGGCTAATCATTACAGACAACATTCTGCGTTAGGCCTGCTTGTCGTCTTCCTTCTTGGGCTTGATCTCGATCTCGTCCTTGCCCTCTGAAGCGTTCTTGAAGTTCTTGATGCTTTTGCCAAAGGCAGCACCAATCTCAGGTAGACGGCCAGCACCAAATACCACCAAGACGATTACCAGGATCACGATCAGTTCCGGCATGCCAAATCCAAACATGCGTCCTCCTCACAAATAAGTCAGTGACAACAGTATCTATGGTGAACAGCGAAAAATCAAGTGCCGACGTGTCCGCTGGTCGTATACGTCAGTATTTGGTGTCAGCGTAATCGACCCAGCCTCCAGCCATCACCAGCGCCTTGTCAAAGGGTGACAACTCGAAGCTAAAGCTCTTCTGCTTACCACCACCGGACATGGTCAGGGTCTGGGCCTCAATGTCGATGCTCATGCTTGCGTCTGCATCATTGCCGTGGGAGAAGATCAGGTCAAGGTCAGCCTTGGGCAGCTCGATGGCGGCCATGCCGCAGTTGAACATGTTCTGGCGGAAGATGCGGGCAAACGATTCGGCCACCACGGCGGTGATGTCGTTGACCTCGAAGACCCAGGGGGCGTGCTCGCGTGAGGAACCGCAGCCGAAGTTGGCGCGGGAGACCACCACCCGGGCGTTTTTGGTTTTGGGACCCTTGGGATCGAAGCCGTCCAGCTTGAGGTCCTCAAGGATGTACGGTTTCAGGTCTTGCTTGGTGATCTCGGTCAGGTACTTAGCCGGAATGATCTCGTCGGTATTGATGTCGGCGCGGTCCAGGAACAGGACCGGCCCGCCAAAGGTTTTCATGACGTGCTCCTTTTATACGATCAGGTGTTAGAGGTACGGTCTGGGGTCAGCGATCTTTCCTTCAATGGCAGTTGCCGCAGCAGTGGCGGGAGACATCAGGTGCACCATACCTCCCTTGCCCATCCGGCCGTTGAAGTTGCGGTTGGTGGTGGAGGCGCAGACCTCGCCATCGGCCAGCACGCCGTTGCTCATCCCCAGGCAGGCGCCGCAGGTGGAGTTGGTAACGCAGAAACCGGCATCCAGGAAGATGTCGATCAGTCCTTCTTTCATGGCGTCACGGTAGATCTTGGGGGTGGCCGGCGAGAGGATACCACGTACGTTGTCGGCCAGTTTTCGGCCTTTCAATATCTGGGCGGCGATCCGTAGATCTTCCAGGCGTCCATTGGTGCAGGAACCGAGGTAGATCTGGTCCACCTTGTTGTCAGTGAACTCGGTGACCGGCTTGACCTGGTCCGGCTTGTAGTTGTAGGTGGCAACCGGCACCAGCTGGGCCGCGTCGATCTCGATGGTCTGCTCGTAGCTGGCGTCGCTATCGGAGCACCATTGTTGATAGTCGGCCAAAGCAGCCTGCTTGGAGGCAAACTCACCCTGTGTGAACGGCCAGAGGTACTCTACGGTGGTCATGTCCGGCATGCAGATGCCGGAGGTGCCGCCGGCCTCGATGGCCATGTTGCAGAGGGTCATGCGCGACTCCATGGTCATGGTGTCGATGGTGGAGCCACGGAACTCCAGTACCCGGTCAGTAGCGCCGTTGACGCCGATCTGGCCGATCAGGGTCAGCACCACATCCTTGGCATAGACGCCCTTCGGCAGAACACCGTTGACATTGACCCGGATGGTCTTGGGTTCGCGGAAGGCACAGACCCCTTTGAGGATGCCGACTTCCAGGTCGGTGGTGCCAACGCCGGCGGCAAAGGCGCCGAAGGCGCCGTGGGTACAGGTGTGAGAGTCACCCATGATCACGGTGTTACCGGGGCGGATGAACCCTTTCTCCGGAAACAGGGCATGGCAGACACCGTTGGCGCCGACATCAAAGAAGTCCTTGATCCCCTGGCGGCGTGCCCAGTCCCGCAGAATCTTGGCCTGGGTGGCGGTCTTGGAGTCTTTGGAAGGGGTGACGTGGTCGATAACGGCCTTGATCTTGGTGGCGTCAAAGACACGGTCCTTGCCGCGTACGATCAGGTCGTCGATGGCGATCGGGGTGGTGATTTCGTGGCACAGCACGACATCCAAACGCAGCACCTTGGTGCCGCTGAACGGTTCGTCCACCAAGTGGGCGGCGAAGATCTTCTCAGCAGTGGTCTTGCCCATACGGATAGCTTCCTTTCAGTGTTTCAGAATACCAGCCAGATGTAGCAGAATCAGTTGGGGAAGTCCATAGCTTTGGTCTGGTAACATGTTGTTTTCGTGCGGATAAACCTGTGTGCTTAACAGAGGGTCTGGCTATTTGATGAGTGCATGGTATAAAGCGACCAGGGTATCGGCCACCGGGAGGCAGTGTGCAGGAGTCACAGATTCGCACAATACTTGAACAGATCGCCAAGGGCGGGTTGAGCAGCGACGAGGGGCTGGAGCGGTTGCGGCACCTGCCCTATGAGGATCTCGGTATTGCCCAGGTGGATCACCATCGTGGCCTGCGTCAGGGCCAGCCGGAGATCATTTTTGGTCAGGGAAAGACAGCTGAGCAGATCGGTCGCATTATGCAGGCCATGGCGGGCCGGGGTAGCAATCTGCTGGTTACCAGGCTGGATGCCGACAAGGCGCCAGCACTGCTGACAGTATTTCCTGCTGCCGTGTACCATGCCGAGGCCCGTTGTCTGGTGCTTGAGCAGGCCCCTGTCGAAATGCAGGGGCGAGGCACCATCCTGGTAATCTCGGCCGGCACTTCCGACATCCCGGTGGCCAGCGAGGCGGTGCTGACGGCCCGTTTTTTGGGCAACCGGGTCGAGCAGCTGTTCGACGTGGGTGTGGCCGGCATCCATCGCCTGCTGGCCCGGGTAGAGCTGATCCGTTCCGCCACGGTCCTGATCGTGGTGGCCGGTATGGAGGGGGCCTTACCTTCAGTGGTGGGGGGGCTGGTGGATCGTCCGGTGATCGCCGTGCCGACATCAGTGGGCTACGGCGCCTCCTTCGGTGGTATCGCAGCCCTGCTGGGGATGTTAAACACCTGCGCCAGCGGGGTCACGGTGGTTAATATCGATAACGGCTTCGGCGCCGCCTGTGCTGCCAGCCTGATGAACAGGGCGTAAGATGAAAGGTATCTATTTTGATGCAACCGCCGGCATCGCCGGCGATATGACCGTGGCGGTCCTGCTGGACCTGGGGCTGCCGCTGGATTATCTGCAGCAGGAACTGGCAAAGCTGGGATTGCCGCAAGGTTCGTATGTCCTGGGTGAACAACGGGTGCAGCGGCAGGGTGTGGCGGCCGCCTATTTTTCTGTCCAACTGCCTGACCTTGAGCATCATCACCACCATGATCAACAGCGGCATCATCACCATCGCCGTTATGCAGATATTCGCACCATGCTCGCGGGTAGTTCACTTGCGGCACAGGTAACGGACCGGGCGCAACGGATTTTTCGGCGTTTGGCCGAGGCCGAGGCGTTGGCTCATCAGGTGGCGGTTGATGAGGTGAGCTTTCATGAGGTTGGGGCGGTGGACAGCATCGTCGATATCGTGGGAGTGGCCATCGGTCTTGATTGGCTGGGGGTTGAACGGATCTATACCTCGGCAGTACCTTTGGGTGGCGGTTTCGTGGAGACCGCCCACGGTCGGCTACCGGTGCCGGCGCCGGCCACGGCTGAACTGCTGAAGGGGCTGGCAGTGCATGGTCGCTGCGGCGAGGGCGAGCGTGTGACCCCCACTGGTTCGGCTATTTTGGCCGCGTTGGCCGAACCGTGCGGGATGATGCCGGCGATGACGGTTTTAAGGGTCGGTCATGGCGCCGGTAGTAAGGATTTTAGTGATTGTCCCAATATCTTGCGCGGGTTTCTGGGAGAGGTGTCAGAACAGGCTGACCAGGAAACTGTGCTTGAGTTGAGTTGCAACCTGGATGACGTGAGTCCGGAACTGCTGGGCTATACTATGGAGCAACTGTTTGCAGCCGGGGCGCTGGATGTCTGGCATACACCGATCCAGATGAAAAAGCAGCGGCCAGCGGTGACACTGTCAGTGCTCTGTCGTCCTGAACAAAAGGATCAGATGGCACAGCTGGTGATGAAGGAGACGGCGACCTTGGGGGTCCGGGTGCAGCAGGTGCAGCGGCTGGTGCAGCCGCGGCGAATTGAGCAGCGTCAGACCTGCTGGGGGATGGTGCGGTACAAGGTCAGCGATTGCTCGCTGAAACCTGAGTTTGAGGACTGCTGCCGGATCGCCCGTGAACAGGGGCTTCCGTTGCGTCAGGTGCAGCAGCGGCTGCTGGCGGAGTATGGCCATGGGCAGTGATCAGGAGTTAGCGGCTCTGTTGCTGGCCGCCGGGCAGACTCTGGCCCTGGCGGAATCCTGCACCGGCGGTCTGATTGCCGCTCGTATCACGGCTCTGCCTGGCAGCTCGGCCTACTTTACCGGTGGGGTGGTGGCCTACAGCAACCAAGTTAAAGCGGATATACTCAAGGTGCCGCATGCAATGCTGGCTGAATATGGCGCAGTCAGTGAACCGGTGGCACGGGCCATGGCGCAAGGGGTGCGGACTCTGACGGGCAGTGATCTGGCGCTGTCGGTGACTGGCATTGCCGGCCCCGGCGGCGGCACGGATGAAAAGCCGGTCGGAACGGTGTTTATGGCGGTCGCGGATCAGCACGGCTGCCAGGTGGAGCGGTTCGCTTTTGGTGGCGAGCGGAGTCAAGTCCGCCAACAAGCGGTAGATCAGGCGATTATTATGCTGAAAAAGCGACTTGAGGCCTTAAAAAGAAGCTGATTTGCCCCAAATTAGCTTGCCGCTGATTGTTTTGATATGGTACCTTTCGCAACTCTGTCTATCTCTTCCCGTACCAAGGAGGTACTTGCTGTGAGTGATAAAAACAAGGCGATTGAACTGGCCCTCTCCCAGATTGAAAAGCAGTTCGGCAAGGGGGCCATCATGCGGCTGGGTAACGACGAGGTGCTGCCCGGCGTGGAGGCAATCTCCACCGGCGCCATCTCACTAGACCTGGCCCTGGGGGTAGGTGGTGTGCCGCGCGGAAGGGTGATCGAGGTGTATGGTCCGGAGTCCTCCGGCAAGACCACTTTAGCACTGCATATCGTAGCCGAGGCCCAGAAAAGCGGTGGCATCGCCGCCTTTGTGGATGCCGAGCATGCCCTGGATATCAACTATGCCCGTAAACTGGGGGTCAAGACCGATGACCTGCTGGTTTCGCAGCCTGATACAGGCGAACAGGCCCTGGAGATTGCCGAAACCCTGGTGCGCAGTGGTGCCATCGACGTGCTGGTGGTGGACTCGGTGGCGGCTCTGGTGCCCAAGGCCGAGATCGAAGGCGAGATGGGTGACGCCCATGTGGGCCTACAGGCCCGTTTGATGTCCCAGGCCCTGCGCAAACTGACCGGTATCATCTCCAAGTCCAACTGCTGTGTGATCTTCATCAACCAGATCCGGATGAAGATCGGCGTGATGTTCGGCAACCCGGAGACCACCACCGGCGGCAACGCCCTCAAATTTTACGCCTCGGTACGTCTGGACATCCGTAAAATCGCCACCCTCAAGCAGGGTGATCAGGTGATCGGTTCCCGCACCCGGGTCAAAGTGGTCAAGAACAAAGTGGCGCCGCCCTTTAAAGAGGCTGAATTCGATATCCTTTACGGCGAGGGGATTTCGCGCACCGGCGACGTACTGGACTTGGCGGTGGATCGCAATATCATTGACAAGAGCGGTGCCTGGTTCTCTTACAACAAGGAGCGAATCGGCCAAGGTCGTGAAAATTCCCGCCAGTTCCTGAAGGAGAACCCGGCCATGCTGGCCGAGATCGAAGGAAAGCTGATGGAGTTGATCAAGCCGGCAGCCAAGGCTGAGGACTAACAACCCGACAAGACGGGAGGTAGCTCCATGGATCTGAACGAAATTCTCACCATAGCGGTCAAGGCGCGCGGTTCCGACGTCCATATCAAGACCGGCCTGCCACCGATCGTCCGGATCGACGGCAAGCTGCATCCGATCCCTAATGCCCAACGGCTGGGGCCGGATGTAGTCAACGGCATGGCCACCATGATGATGAACGACCGCCAGCGCCGAATCTTTGAGGAGAACTCCGAGGTAGATCTGGCCTATGCCGTACCGGGTCTGGGGCGCTTCCGGGTGGCGGCCTACAAGCAACGAGGCACCGTTGCCATGGTCTTCCGCTCTATCTCGGTCAAGATACCGACCATGGAAGAGCTGAACCTGCCGTCGGTGCTGAAAAAACTCTGCGCGGAGGAACGGGGACTAATCCTGGTAACCGGCACCACCGGTTCCGGCAAGTCATCCACCCTGGCAGCCATGATCGATCAGATCAACAGCAACCGGACCTGCAATATCATCACCATTGAGGACCCGGTGGAATTCCTGCACCGCGACAACAAGAGCATCATCAGTCAACGCGAAGTGGGCACCGACACCCCCAACTTCTCCAGTGCCCTGAAAGGGGCCTTGCGGCAGGATCCTGACGTGATCCTGGTGGGCGAGATGCGCGACTACGAGACCATCGAGACCGCCATGACCGCTGCCGAGACCGGCCACCTGGTGATGTCGACCCTGCATACCATGGATGCGCCGGAGACCATCAACCGGATCATCTCGGTCTTCCCGCCTTACCACCAGCGTCAGGTGCGGATTCAGTTGGCCGGCATCATCAAGGGGATTGTCTCTCAACGTCTGGTGCCGCGGTCCGATGGCAAGGGGCGGGTGCCGGCGGTGGAGGTGCTGTTGGGCACGGCCCGGGTCAGGGAGTGCATCGACGACAAGGACAAGACCAAGCAGCTGCACGACGCCATCTCGCAAGGTTTTGTCTCCTACGGTATGCAGACCTTCGACCAGTCGCTGATGAAGCTGTTTACCTCCAAGCTGATCACCTACGAAGAGGCGTTGCGCCAGAGCTCCAACCCTGATGATTTCGCCCTCAAGGTTTCCGGTATCTCCTCCACCTCCGATGCCACCTGGGACAACTTCGAGCATAAGGAAGAACAGGTGGATGCGGTGCTGAAGGAAGAAAAGATTGAGGTCGAGCGTTAGCCAGGCCGCTGACCAAGCCTACCAGGCTGCGCTGCGGCTCTTGTCTGGCCGGGATTACACGGTTGAAACCCTGGGCCGTAAGCTGGAGCAACGGGGGCACCCAGCGGAGCAGGTTGCGGATGCCTTGGCCCGTCTTGTGGCTGAACGTTTTCTGGATGACCGCCGTTATGCCGAACGTTTCATCAACCAGTGCCGCGAGTGCGGACGGTATGTCGGTTACCGGCTACGGCAGGAATTGAAACGACGGGGCGTGCCTGCTGAAGTAGCGGCCGAACTGCTGGTCGACCCGCTGGAAAAAGGCGAAGCGTTTGCTCTGGCTCGTCAACTGATCAGCCGGCGGTATGCCGGCTTTGATCCTGTTACCAGCGGTGACCGTGACCGTCGCCGGGTGATCGGTTTTCTGCAGCGACGCGGGTTTGGTGGCGAGATAATCCGGCAGCTGCTGGACCGTCGCCGGCAGATTGATTGAAATGATTGGCTCGATTTTTTTTAGAGGAGAGGGATGCAGCAGATGACCGGAACCGAGATACGTGCGCGTTTTCTGAAGTACTTCGAAGAGCGGGGCCACACCGTGGTGCCTAGCTCGGGGCTGATTCCCCACAACGATCCGACCCTGATGTTCACCAACGCCGGCATGAACCAGTTCAAAGACTGCTTCCTGGGGATGGAGGACCGCGGTTACTACCGGGCCGCCTCGTCGCAGAAGTGCGTGCGTGCCGGCGGCAAACATAACGATCTGGAAAACGTGGGCCGCACTGCCCGTCATCATACCTTCTTCGAGATGCTGGGCAATTTTTCCTTTGGCGACTACTTCAAGAAGCAGGCGATCGCCTTTGCTTGGGAGTTCCTGACCAAGGACCTGCAACTGGACAAGAGCCGGTTGTACGTGACGGTTTTTACTGACGACGACGAGGCGGCCGATATCTGGCACCAGCAAGAAGGGGTGCCTCGTGAGCGGATCTACCGCTTCGGCGAGAAGGACAACTTCTGGTCCATGGGCGATACCGGCCCCTGCGGCCCCTGTACCGAGATATTTTGGGACAACGGTCCCGAGGTGGGCTGCGGCTCACCAGACTGTGCCGTGGGCTGTGACTGCGACCGCTACATGGAGATCTGGAACAACGTTTTCATGCAGTTCAATCGTACCGCCGACGGCGTGCTGCATCCGCTGCCCAAGCCGGCCGTGGATACCGGTATGGGGCTGGAGCGGATCACCACCGTCATGCAGGGGGTGCGCTCCAACTACGACACCGACCTTTTGCAGGGGATCATCCACCATATCGAGCGCCATAGCGGCAAGAAGTATGGTGCCAACGAAAAGGATAGCGTCTCGATGCGGGTCATCGCCGACCATTGCCGGGCCGTGACCTTTCTGATCTGCGACGGCGCCCTTCCCAGTAACGAGGGACGGGGCTACGTGTTGCGCCGGATCATGCGCCGGGCCGCCCGGCATGCCAAGATGCTCGGCGTAGCCGAGCCGCTCCTTTGCCGGATGGTGGATGCGGTGCGGGAGATGATGGGCGAGGCCTATCCTGAATTAGCTGAACGTGAGGCCTATATCCGTAAGGTGATCCTGGCCGAAGAGGAGCGTTTCAACGAGAC
>Ga0074197_1000526_pt1 | contig 45533 bp, 40 predicted proteins | sample EPASupsiteSAE305_FD_64526 | JGI IMG/M metagenome (GOLD analysis project Ga0074197, IMG submission 64526) | Bioremediated contaminated groundwater microbial communities from EPA Superfund site, New Mexico - SAE3-05 reassembly with SPADES | ecosystem: Environmental > Aquatic > Deep subsurface >...
ACCATCTCCAGCGCGGGCAAGGTGAACCCGGGCGCGATAGCGGCCGGTTCGCTGCTGAACACGGTGATAGCCTCGTCGATAGCGGTGCAGTCCATCACGAGCGAGAACCAGATAGTGGACGGCATCATAATGAACGGGGACATCAACGCCTCTGCGGCCATAGCCGACAGCAAGCTCGCGACCATCGCCACCGCCGGCAAAGTGAATCCGGGCGCGATAGCGGCCGGTTCGCTGCTGAACACGGTGATGGTGTCTTCCATAGTGGTCAATTCCATAACCGACCAGAACCAGATAGTGGACGGCATCATAATGAACGGGGACATCAACGCCTCTGCGGCCATCGCCATCAGCAAGCTGGCCACTACCGGTACCCTTGGCGCCAGCGTGATGGTGTCTTCCATAGTGGTCAATTCCATAACCGACCAGAATCAGATCCTCGATGGAGTGATCACTAATGCCGACATCAACGCTTCTGCGGCCATCGCCGACACCAAACTGGGGACCATCTCCAGCGCGGGCAAGGTGAACCCGGGCGCGATAGCGGCCGGTTCGCTGCTGAACACGGTGATAGCCTCGTCGATAGCGGTGCAGTCCATCACGAGCGAGAACCAGATAGTGGACGGCGTTATAACCGACGCCGATATAAACGGTTCTGCCGCTATCGCCATCAGCAAGCTGGCTACCAGCGGTACGCTGGGGGCTGATGTTGTGGCTTCCTCGGTCCCGGCCGGGAACATCGGCGTGGGCATCCTCAGTGCGGCGGTAGTGGTATCCTCCGTTGGCGTTAATGCGGTACACACCGGGGCCATCGCCGACAGCGCGGTTACCAATGCCAAGATCGACACTATGGCCGCATCCAAGCTTACCGGGAGCCTGCCCCAGGGGCTGCTGGTGTTCGTTGATGCCGATTGCGACCTGCTCCAGCCGGCGGCCGAGGGGCAGTTCTGCTACGATTCCGCCAAGCACATGCTGAGCATTTCGACCAGTACGGAAGTGGGCGGATACGCGGGCATAGCCATGGACGCGCTGACCACATGGTAACGGCTGGAAGGTAGTAACTATATTATGGAGATCAAAAGGACTCGGATATCCCTGATAGCGGCAGCCGCGATACTTTGCGGCGCGGCTTCCGCATTCGCGGCCGGCACGTTGGAGACCAGGGCGGTCACCGGCGGGCTGGGCATATCCAGCGGCACCGCCAAGATCATGGAGTCGGTGGTGGGTGAGATATCCGGGCCCGTGATGGTCTCGGGCTCCAAAAGGGCCCTCTCGGGCCACGCCTCCAACAGCCACAGCCCCGGAGTGCCTTACGACCTGGTAGCCACCACGCAGCCCGTGGGCGAAGGCCAGGTGAGGGTGGGCTGGACCGCGGTGGGCCGCGACGGGATGCGCGGGCAGGCCGCCAACGTGGTGGTGAAGATCGCCACTTTCCCGGTGACGTATTCCAATTATGACAGCATAGTGACCTCCCTGACGGTGACAGCACTCAGCACGGGCACCATCCACATCAGCACCTATTCGCACCTGGTGCCCGGCCCGCAATACTATACGGCCCTGCGCGTGCGCGACAACGCCGGCATCTACGGCCGGCTTTCCACCGCGGCCACTTTTTACACTACGGCCATCGCCCCTGACCCGGTAACTTCGCTCCAGATCCAAACTTCCACCGGGGGCTCTTTAACGTTCTTCTGGCCTATGACCGGAGACGACGGGAATGCCGGTGATTTCAGTCCGGGGTATGTCCGCATAGACTATTCCACGAACCCAGCTCACAATTTTTCCAGCGCCACTTATATTACTCAACTCTCCACCAGTGCGCTGGCGGGGACCACGCAGTATTACTGGCTGTCGGGCCTTCCCGGCAACGTGAGTTATTACGCCAGGGTTTATATCGGTGACGACGTGACGGTCTATAGCGGCCTCGGCAACATAGCCAACCTGGTCACCATGGCCTACCCGCCCACCCCTACCGGGTTCTCCGACATGAGCAGCGACGGTTTCACGGTAGAGTACGCCGCCAACAACTCCGCCGGCACCGAGTACTTGGTGGAGATCTCAAGTTATGTTGATTTCTCTTCCCTGCATAGCTCCGGGTGGATCACCGCCTCTTCCGCGGCTTTCACGGGGCTGGACACCAACATGACCTATTACGCCCGCGGCAAGGCTAAAAACAGCTCCGGAGTGGAGACCGCAGGATACTCCGACCTCGGCGAGCTCGCGCTGACGCTGAACGTGGCGCAGCCCGCAGTGCCAGTGGTAACCGGCACCGTTTCCGGCACCTCCTTCACCCTTTCCTGGAACCAGATCCTCTACGACGTGTACGGCGGCACCACGAGCATAAAGCGCTACGAGGTCTACCGCAGCACCTCCATTTCCGGAGTGCCGGAACTGGCGGCTTCGCCGTCCAGCACCACTTTCCAGTATACCGAGGCCATAACCGGCGTGCGGTGGTACTACGTGAAATCCGTGGACCGCTACAACCTGCGCAGCGCCGCTTCGGTCTGGCTGAAGAACTCCGGCGAGCAGGCGCGCGTGGTGGCCGACGACGCCCGTGCCGCCGCCGACGTCGCCCAGGAAGTGGGCGCCGCGCTCGGCGCCTCGGGCCTGTTCCCCAGGCTGGCGCACCAGGCCCAGTACGAGAGCGGCCTGACCGTGGCCTCCTATAAACTTTACTTCCAGACCTCCGCCGGCGACGAGCGGGTGGGCCTGGACTTCCCCGCCGACGTCACCCTGACCATCCCGGTGACCCGCACCGGCACCGTATCCATCAGCGCGGTGAACCCGGCGGCTTCCTATACCGCTTACGACTACGCCGTGTACTACTTCAACGGCGTGGAGGACGTGCGCATAGGCGGCACCGTGGACCCCGCCAGCGGCACCATCTCGGTGCTCACCCGCAAGACCGGCGTCTTCAAGGTCAAGCAGGTCATCCGGCCCCAGAGCTTCCGCATCACGCAGACCGTGCCGCGTAAGATCTTCACCCCTAACGGCGACGGGATCTGGGACGAATTCAATATCCTCTACGAGAATCCCGAAGGCCTGGAGATCTCCGGCGCCAAGATCTACGACCTCTCCGGGGCCGAAGTGGCCTCGCTGCGGCCCGGCAATTACAACTCCGAGGCTTCGCTGGCCTGGGACGGGCGGAAGTCCGGAGGCAAGGCGCCGGCCGGCATCTACATCTACCAGTTCAAGGCAGGGGACAAGATCCACAACGGGACGGTGGTGCTGGCCAGGTAAAGGTCGGACGCCCGTCTCTCGTGCCGGGCGGCATAATTAGGTAATATTTATGAAACAGGCGGAAGGTAGAATAGTAACTGTGATAAAAGCGCTAGCGGTGCTGCTTTCCGTTATGTCATTTGCGTCTATGAACAGCTACGCCTTGTTTACAGATTCCGCCTGCGGAGCCCGGGCCACGGCCATGGGCGGCGCTTTTACGGCCGTTCCCGGCGGCGCCGAGGCCATGTGCTCCAACCCCGCCTCCCTGCTGGAGACCTCCTCGCCGGAGCTGACCGCCGTTTACGGGCGCCTTTATTCCGGCCTCACCGATGACTCCAAGATCGGACAGGGCTATTTCGGCTTCGCTGGCCCCGTTAAGCGCTACCTGCCCGGCGCGGCCGGCTTCTCCTGGAACGACACCCGCCTGAGCGAGGCCTATTCCGAAACCACTTTCTCCGTCAGTTACGCCACCGCGGTCTACCGCGGGGTCGGCGCCGGCGTCACCCTTAAATACCTGCGCCGGGCCTACGTTTCCGACGGCTACACCGAACTGGACCCCGTGTTCAGCGGCGGCTATTCCAAGTCCGGCTTCGGCGCGGACCTGGGCTTTTTCTACCGGCCGCAGCCCCGCTACGCGCTGGGCCTGGCCTTCAAGAACATCAACAAGCCCGACATGGGCCTGGCCGACGCCGACCGCCTGCCCATGGAGATACGCGCCGGCGCGTCCTACGTGATGCGCACCAGTCTCCTGGGCCTGGATGCCTCCTTCGCCGGGTCCGACTACACCGTGGCGGCCGGGGCCGAGTATTCTTTCCAGCGCCGCTACGCCATGCGCATGGGCCTGGCCGCCGGCAACGATTCCCGCCGCAATATCAACCTGGGCCTCGGCGGCCGCTTCGGCCTGGCCGAGTTCGACTATTCTTTCAGCCTGCCCATAGGCGGCATCTCCGGCACCATGGGCTCGCACCGGCTCGCCTTCTCTTTCCGCTTCGGGCCCGAGGCCGACGTGTTCGCCGTTTCCGAAGCCGCCGAGCTGCGCAAGGCCCAGGAGCGGGCCGCCATGCAGGAGGAGAAGATCCGCGCCCTCGAGCAGCGCCTGGGGACCGGTTCCCCGGACGCCGCCGCTCCCGCGCAGCCGGATATCCTCAAACAGATAGAACAGCTTAAGACCGAGCTTGAAAAGTCGCGCACCCAGATAGAGGCCGCCAAGGCCCGCCCGGAGGCCAAGCCCGCAGTTAAACCGGCACCGGCCAAGCCCCAGCCCGCGTCCCGCAGGTCCTACGTGGTCAGGGACGGCGACACGCTCGAAAGCATAGCCAACGCCGTGTACGGCGACCCCGAGCGCTGGCCGGAGATCTACCGGGCCAACACCGGAGTGGTAGGCCGCGGCGGCGAGGTCAAGCCCGGCCAGGTGCTCAGGCTGCCCTGACGCCGACACAGAGGCGCGGCCGATAGCCGCGAAAAGATATGAACGAGAAATTCGACGAAGCTTCACTGAACGAGCAGGCGATCAACGACGTTGAGACCGCCCGCCTCGCGCTGCGCTGGGCGCTGGATAAGATCCGCGGCCTCCACGAGGAGGACCTCAAGACCCGCCAGAACCTGCAGGAAAAGTCCAGCCAGGTCACTTTCCTCGAGAACCAGCTTAAGGCCAAGAACTCCGAGATAGAGCGCGGCACCCGCGTGCACGAAGAGGAGATGAAGTCCCGTCAGGATTCCCTGGAGTACCAGTTCCGCTCGCGCCTGGAGCGCCTCACCGAACGCGAGAAGGAACTGGAAGACAAGATCTCCAAGAGCGAGGAGCTGCTCAAGCAGAAGGAACTCCGCCTTCAGGACGATTACCAGAAGAAATCCGAGGAGCTGCGCGGCCGCTGGTCGCAGGTGGAGGGGGAACTGTGGCAGCTGCGCCAGGAGCAGCTGGCCAAGCAGCAGGAATTCGAACGCGTTTACGGCAGCCGCCTGGAGGCCGAGAAGAAGCGCCTCTCCGACGAGCTGGCCTCGCAGAAGGCCTCCATTGAGCAGACCTACCAGAATAAGGTGGAAGAGCTGGAGAAGCGCGAGCGCGCCACCGGCGACGAGCTGCGCAAGCAGGAAGCCGTCCTGAAGTGGGCGAAGGACAGCTGGCAGAAGGACACCGAGGACCGCGAGCGCGGCCTCAAGCAGAAAGAACTGGAGATCGACAAGAAGGTCCTGGAGAAGAACCAGGAGATAGACGATTACAAGGTGAAGGTCTCGCTGCTGGAAAAGCAGCTGGCGGACCTGCCCGAGGCCGTCAGGCGCCGCGATGAGGACCTCTCTCGCTACAAGGACGCCATGGCGAGCCTGGAGGGCGTCATAAAGACCCTGGAGTCGGAAAAGAAGAACCAGGGCTCCGATTACGAATCCCGCCTGGCCCGCATGAGCGAGGCGCTGGAAGCCGAGAAGAACCGCTACAAGGAAATGGAGGTGGAGATCCCCAAGCGCCTCAAGATAGCGGTGGAGCACGAGCGCAACCGCTTCGCGGAGAAGCTGCAGGAAGCCGAGCGCAATTACCGCGAAGACATGGGCAAGCGCCAGGACGAGATAGACTACCTGCAGCGCAACCTGCGCACTTTCGAGGAGACCATCAAGACCCTCCAGTCCGAGCGGGACTCTTTCTCGCACAAGGTGGAGCAGACCCAGAACCAGTACAACGTCAAGCTGGAGGAATTCTCCTTCCGCGAGAAGCAGCTGCAGTCCGAATACGACGTGCGCCTCAAGGTGGAGATGGAGAAGCACACCGCCACGCTGCGCACCGAGATCGAGACCGCCGGCCGCATCTACGAGGACAGCCTGCGCCTGAAGGTGGAGGAGATCTCCCACCTGCGCCGCGAGGTGGAGGACCTTTCCAAGGACAAGAACTCTTTCAAGGAACAGCTGGCCGTGCTGCGCCGGGAGCTGGAAGTGGCGGAGGAGCGCTTCCAGGCGGAGCAGACTTCCCTGCGGGCCCGCATGAAGGCGGAGGCCGACCACAAACTTTCCGAAGAGGCCATGCAGTGGGAGAAACGCCTTTCCGCCGAGAAGCAGCGGTCCTCCCAGGAACTGGAAGGCCGCGGTCTGGAATTCACCACCGAGCTGGGCCGCAAGGACGAGGAGCTCAACGAGCTCCGCCTGCTGCTGCAGAAAGCCGGCGAGGAAATGAAGATGGTGCGGCAGAAGGCCTCCGAGGAACTCAAGGCCGCCGTGGCCGAAGAGCGCGCCCGGGGCGCGGCCGTGGCCGCCGACAAGGTGTCCTCCTACGAGGACGCCCTGAAAGCTCGCGACGCCAAGGTTCACGAACTTTCCCGCGCCATGGAAACCTCAAGAGTCGAGCGCGAAGAATTCCTCATGCACGAGCGTGAGCGCCTGCAGCGGCTCTACGCCGAAAAAGAGCGGGCCCTCGACGAGGAAGCGTCGGCCCGGGAGGCCGAACTGCTCCGGGTCAAGGAACAGCTTTCCAAGTCGGCCGCCGAGCGCGACGCCGCCGTGAAGATGCACCAGGAGCAGGAGGAGAATTACCGCCGTACCCTGGAGGATTTCCGCGGCAAGCTTTCCGAGGCGCTCTCCAAGTTCGAGCACCTGCAGAAGATCTCGGAGGACCGCCAGGCCATGATAGCTTCGCTGCAGGCGGAGAACGCCGCCATGGTCGGCCGGATCGGGGCCAAGGAGAAGGAGCTGCGGGACGTGCGCACGGAGCACTCCGAATACAAGACCACCTTCGAATCGGAGCTGCAGGAAGGCGACCGCAAGTATACCGACGCTATGCAGAAGCTGCGCCTCTCCGAGGAGCAGCGCGCCGCCAAGGACAAGCAGATCGAGCAGTTCAAGCGCGAGGGCGATTTCTGGCGCATGGAGATAGCGCGCAAGGAAGAGGAGAAGACCGCCCTGGAAAAGGAGCGTGCCAAGCAGCTGGCAGACCTTAAGGACGCGCTGAACGCCAAGGAAGTTGCGCTGTCGCAGCTCCAGGCCAAGTGCGACACCGTCGCCCGCAGCGAAGAGCGCCTGCGCGCCTACCTTGAAGAAGAGAAGACCCAGCGTGCGCTGGCCGAGGTTAAGGCTGAAGAAGCCGCCGCGGACGCCGCGAAGAAGGCGGAGGAGTCCGAGAAGACCCGCCAGCTCGTGGAGCAGCTCAAAGAAAAAATGAAGTTATGGAAGACCAAGTAAGCCATCTCAGCGAACTGGAGGGGCTGAACTCCGAACTGGACGGCTTCCTCGCCGAGCTCAAGGGCCGCGAGGAAAGTTATTCGGTGAGGGTCGGCGACCTGCAGGCGCAGCTGGACGCGGCGAGGGCGCAGGCGGAAGCCGCTTCCGCCCGCCTGAGCGCCCAGGAGGCCACGCTTTCCGCGGCCCTCCAGGAGGCCAAGTCTTCGCTGATAACAGAAATTTCCAAAGCGGCAGATCTCATGAGCGAGAGGGATTCTCTGGCGGCCAAGCTTGAGTCCGTCGCCCGCCTGCTGGATGAGGAGAAGGCCCGGTCTTCCGAAAAAGAGCTTTTTATCAAGAGTTCGCGTTCCGCCCTGAAGGATAAAGAGGCGGAATCCGACAAGATCTGGCGCGCCATGGAGGAGCTCAAGGCCGAGCTCACCGCCGAGCGCGCCGGAGTGGCGGAGCGCGAGGCCAGGATCCAGCGCTTCGTGAAGTCCCAGGAAGCCCTGGAACAGAAGCTGGCCCAGAGCGCCCGCGACGCCGCGCGTTCCGAAGAAGGGTTCCTCCTGAAGATAGACCTGGTAAAAAAAGAACTGAAGGATCAGGCCGAGCGGACCGCCGCCGTGGAACGCTCCCTGGCCGCCGCCAGTTCCAGGCTGGACGAGGCCCTGGAAGAGGTCGCCCACAAGGAGCGCATGCTCGCCGAGGCGCGCACCGCCCTCGCCGAGAAAGAGGCCATGCTGAAGGGCGCAGGCGCCAAGATCCGCGAGCTGGTCTCCGAGGCGGAGGCCCTGCGCTCCGGCCGCAGCCGCGGCTCGGAGGAACTCGGCCGCGGCATAGCCGCGTCCCTTACCGCGCGGGTGCAGGAGCTGGAGGAGGCCCTCGCCGAGAACTCCGCCGAACATCTCGACCGTTTCCGCAGATCACAGACCGCCCTTAGCGACGCCCAGGCGGCGCTGCGCAAGAAGGAGGAGGAGAACGCCTCCCTGCGCGCCAAAGAAGAGTCTTTCCAGAAGCAGGTGCAGGAAGCCGAAGAGAAGTGGAAGCTCGCCTCCGTGCAGCTTCACAACGCCGTGGCCAAGCTGCGCGACGCGGAGAACTCCGCCGAGATCTCCGAAGGCCGCATGAAGACGCTGGAGGCCGAGTGCGAAAGGCTGCGCGCCGCCGCCATGAAGGCGGAGGCCGCGGCGTCCTCGCTCGCGTCCCAGGAAGCCCGGGCCAGGGACGGGGAGGCCTCGGGCCTTTTCTCCGCTCTGGAAGAGCAGGCGGCCAAGTATACCGAACTTTTAAAGAAGTACGACGCCCTGGCGCTGGCCAACGAGGCCGCCGGCCTGGAAAAGAACGCCGCCAGGGCCGAGGCCGACGCCCTGCGCGCCCGCCTGGACGCGGCTGAGGCTGAGGCCGCTGGCGCGGCCGAGGCCGAGAAGGCGCGCTTCGCGAAGCTTTCCGAACGGGTGCACAACGCCGACGCGATGCTCAAGAAGAAGGAATTCGAGCTCGACGAGGCCAAGGCGGCGCTCTCCGGTATAGAGCAGGAGTGCGAACTCCTGCGCAGGAGCCGGGTCTCGCTCGGTCAGAAATACGCCGCCGAGATAGAGGCCGAGAACGAAATGATCCGCCGGGCCCAGGAAAAAGTGGTCGAGCGCGATTCCGTCATCTCCCGCCTGACTTCCGAGGAGGAAGACCTCCGCGAAGAGGCTGCCGCTCTCAAGAAGGAAAAAGAGAACCTGATCTCCATTGTCCGCAAAAAATCCGTCCCCGAAGGGGCCGCGAAGATCTCGGAGACCGAGAGCCTGCTGGCCGAGAAAGAAAAGCGCATGTTGGACCTCCGTCTGGAGCTGGAGCGCACCAAGGCCGAGAAAGCCGACCTGGAGGGCCGGGAGAGCAAGCTGCGCGAGGAACTCCGCGCCAAGCCCTACCGGGCTATGCTGCGCGAAGCTGAAGAAAAGCTGGTCATCAAGGAAAAGATGCTGGCCGAACTGGGCTCGCGAATGCAGAAGCTCGGCGGGGATTTTGAGGAGCTCAAAAAACGCGGCCAGGCGCCGGGCGGCCCCGGCTATCTGCCCGATTTCGAGGAACTGGTGGCCGGCGTGGCGCACCAGATAGCCAATTCCATCAGCATCATCCGCAGCCACGCGGAGTTCTGCGTCGATTCGCCGGACGCGGAAGGGGCCAGGGAGTCCCTGCGCGTGATAGTGCGCAACATCGTGGCCCTTCAGAAGAAGATAGACACCATCATGAATTTCTCCCGGCCGGTCATCCCGCAGCGCTCCCCGGAGCGCCTGGAGGCCGTGGCCAGGGAGGTGTTGGAGTCCCTGCGCGTTTCCGGGCGGCTGGGCAAGGCTTCTGTGCGCGTACAGGCCGAAGACAAACTGCAGGCCATCAGCGTGGACCGGGTGCGCCTGGCCGCGGCCCTGGAACAGCTCCTGGTCAACGCCGTCGAGGCCATGCCGAAGGGCGGGGAGATAAACTTGAGGGTTTCCTCCTCCAACGGGAGGCAGCTGTTGGAGATAAAGGACCCGGGCGAAGGCGTGGAGAAGAAGAACCTGGCCGCTATTTTTCACCCGTTCTTCACCACCCGCCCCGGCAAGATGGGCCTGGGGCTCACGCTGGCCCGCAACGTGGCCAGGGCCCACGGCGGCAACCTGGAACTTTTCAGCGAACCGGGCCGCGGCGTCAGGGCGGTCCTGACGCTGCCAGAGGTCTAAAGAGCTATGTCACGCATCCTGATAGTCGACGACGAGCCGGACATGCGCCTTGCGGTGCGCAATGTCCTGCGGCTGCGCGGTTACGACATCCTCGAAGCCGGGGACGGCCCTGCCGCTTTGGAGCTGGCGAAGGAGAGCCGGCCCGACCTCGTCCTGCTCGACATGCGCCTGCCGGGCATGGACGGCATAGAGGTGCTTGCGGCCCTCAAGAAAATAGACGACACGCTGCCCGTGGTCATGATCACAGGCTACGGCCATATCCAGTCGGCCGTGGACGTGATGAAGCTCGGGGCCAGCGAGTACCTGCAGAAACCTTTCGAGAACGCCCAGCTGGTGGAGACCGTGAAGCGGTTCGCCCACAGCGTGCCGCCTCCCAAGCGCTCTTACGCGGTGCCCGTGCGGGAGCAGGAGAAGCCGGCGCCGGTGCGGTTCAACGTTCCTTCGTCCGCTGCTCCCGCCGCCGCGCCCCGCCGCCGCCCGGTTGCGGCCGCGCTGCTTGCCGGCGTAATTCTGGCCGCCGGCCTGTTCTACGCCTACGTGGCCAATTCCCGCAACGCCTACTACCGCGAGTACCAGGGTGCCGCCGCCAATATTTCCGCGATGCTCTGGAGGGGGGACAAACTGGTGGCCGGCGACTGGCTGTCCCGCGCTGTATTTGTTTATTCAGCCGGCCCCGACGGGCTCAAATTGGAACAGTCCTTCCCGCTTGAAAAGACCCATATCAGCGGCCTCGCGGCCGCCGGAGACACCCTCTACGTGGCCGACGCCTGGCGGAAGGTGATAGAGGCCCGCCAGATAACCGAGGGCCTGCCGCTGCTCAAGGTCTTCCCGATGCCGGGCAAGGTGTCAGCGCTGTTCTACGACGGCGAGTACCTGTGGACCTGCGACGCTGACGGCAACGCCGTACTCAGGCGGCCGGATTCCGAACTTACCCCCGCGGTCTCTTTCCGGCTGCCGGAAAAACCGGACCAGCTCTTCCGCGACGGGAAATATCTGTGGACCGCGGTCTCTTCCACCGGCCTGGTGTACAGGCACAAGCTCGACAGCGGGCTCACACCCGACGGGACCTTCTCACTTAAAACCCTCCGGGCCGGTTATCCGCTCTCCGCTTTCGCCTGGCGCGGCGGCCGCCTGTGGCTGGCCAGGGACGGCCTCCCGGTACTGACCGAGGCGGGCCGCGGCGAACTGGTCCGGCAGGATTAGACCGGAGCCGGACAAAAAAAGAACCCCGCCTCTGCGGGGTTCTTTTTTTATTCCCTTGCGGGAACTTAGTCTATGAGCTCGTTGCAGTTCGCGCCGCCGCCGGGGCAGGCCGCGATGGTGACGGACGGCCGGTCGGGGACGTTGACGTTGAGCGAGTAGTTGCCGTAGCGGGCCGCCACGCTGGAACTGTTGGTGTGGCGGGTGAGCGTCAGCACGAAGCAGGGGCCGCTGGCGCAGCTGCCCGCGGAGGCCGACGCCGTGTAGAACTTCGAGGGGATGGAGGCGGCGGTCATGCCGGCGTAAGAAATGTCGAGCCGGGTGAAGTCCTGGGTGTAATTGCCGCCGCTGGCCAGGAACCTTTCCTGGGCCGATTTCACGCTGGAAATGATGGACATGGCCTCGGAAACGCGGGCCTTTTCCACGACCTTGAAGTACTGCGGGATGGCGATGGAAGCCAGGATACCGATGATGAGCACGACCACCAGCAGTTCGATGAGGGTGAAACCTTTCCTGTTAATTTTCATGTAGTCCTTTCGCTGCGTTTTTTAAGACCGGCGCCGGCTGGGTTGCCGGCCGGCGCCGATGATGAGTTTAGTCTATGAGCTCGTTGCAGTTCGCGCCGCCGCCGGGGCAGGCAGCTACCGTCACCTGGGGCTTGTCCGGGACGTTGACGTTGAGCGAGTAGTTGCCGTAGCGGGCGGCCACGCTGGAGCTGTTGGTGTGGCGGGTGAGCGTCAGCACGTAACACGGGCCGCTGGCGCAGGTGCCGGCGGAGGCCGACGCGCTGTAGAACTTGGAGGGGATGGAGGCCGCGGTCATGCCGGCGTAGGAGATGTCGAGCCGGGTGAAGTCCTGGGTATAGTTGCCGCCGCGGGCCAGGAATCTTTCCTGGGCCGATTTCACGCTGGAGATTATGGACATGGCCTCGGAAACGCGGGCCTTTTCCACGACCTTAAAGTACTGCGGGATGGCTATGGAGGCCAGGATACCGATGATGAGCACGACCACGAGCAGCTCGATGAGCGTGAAGCCTTTCTTGTTCTTCGTCATTTTTTAACTTCCCCCTTCTCAAGGTTCAATAGTATGCGCCCGGCGCGATTCGAACGCGCGGCCACCCGCTTAAAAGGCGGATGCTCTACCACTGAGCTACGGGCGCTTTTAATAACTGCCGTTTTATTATACAAAATAATCGCAAAGGCGCAACCGCGGCCGCCCGCCGGGGTCAACACCCGGCCGCAAATTTAGTAATATAGTCGGCATGGCGGTGAGAAAGACATACAAGGTCCGTGTGCGCGGCAAGGTCCGCAACAAGATCCTGCGCCGCGGCGGCGTCGCCGCCGGGGTCGCGGCCGGCCTGCTGGTCTCGGTCTGGCTGTTTAACTCCGCCGTCAGGGGCTCCGGGAGGTTCATAGAGAACCGCCTGCTGTTCAGGCCCGAAGCTTTCGAGGTGAGTTCCGCCCCGGCGGAGGCCCTGGCCGCCATAAAGGAAAAGGTTTCAGCCGCGGTGGGCAAGCCCCTTACCGCCGGCCGCGCGGCGGAACTGGCCGCGGAGATCAGGCGCCAGCACCCGGGCCTGGCCTCGGTCCGCGTCTCCCGCAATTTTTTCACCGGCAAGGCCGCCGTGACCGCCGAGCCCGAAGAGGCCGTGGCCCCGGTGCTGCTCAACGGCGCCACCGCCTACCTTGGGGTGACAGGCCGTTTCATGTCTGAAACCCTCTCCGGCCCCGCCGCGGCGGGGTTCGTTACCGAGGTGCGCTGGCCGGCAAAAGAGGCGCCCGCCCTGGCCGCCTTCCTGCGTGAGCTCAAACCGCTGGTTCCGCTCTTCTATTCGCGGCCGCGCCTGCTGGAGTGCCCGGGGCGCGACTGGGCCTGCCGGTTCAGCCTGGAGGACGGTTCAACGGTGCTCTGGGGCGGATTTGAATTCACCCGTCTAAAAATATTAAGATTGAACGAAGTAGCCCAGGACGCGGCCCTGAAAAAAACCGCGCCTTTCCGTGTGGACATGCGGTATTTCAAGGAAGGGAAAATTTTCGTTTCCTCGGTAAAATAGCGGCGACTATCCTTCGGCTGTTCCCGGGCGCCGGCCCGGGAGGCTTTTCGCGACGGCGGGCCGCCGCCTTACTTCTGGAGCTTTCACTATGGGAAAATCTGAGATCATCGCCGGGCTTGATATGGGGTCCAGCAGGGTGACCTGCGTCATCGCCGAGCGCGACGACGAACATAACAAGATCCGCGTGCTGGCCGGCGCATCCGCGCCCTGCAAGGGCCTCAAGGGCGGCGTCGTCGTCAACATCGAGGAGACCGCGCGGGCCATCGAGCACGTGATGGACGCGGCGGAGAGCAAGGCCAACGAGGTCGTAGGCGAAGTGTACCTCGGCGTCCGCGGTTCCCACATCCAGGCTTTCGACAATAAGGGCGGTTACAATATCGCCCGCACCGACAAGGAGATCACCAGCGAGGACGTCTCCAGCGTCATAGAGAACGCCAAGACGGTCCCGCTCTCGTCCGACCGCGAGATCCTGCATGTGATCCCGCAGGGTTTTTCCCTGGACCGCCAGCGCGGCGTCCCCAACCCCATAGGAATGGAAGGCTCGCTGCTCGAAGTTGGCGTGCACATAGTAACGGCTTCCAGCCCCATCATCAATAACCTCATGAAGTCCGTTTCCAAAGGCGGCTTCCGCGTGGTGGACACCATCTACACCCTGCTCGCCGTCGGCGAGCTGGTGGTCTCCGAGGAAGAGAAGGACCTGGGCTGCCTGCTGATAGATTCCGGCGGCCAGACCACCTCCATCGGCATCTACTCCGAAGGCAGCATCCATTTTTCCCGCGAGATAGCGGTGGGCGGCGATCATATCACCCGCGACATCGCCTACGGGCTCGGCACCACCATGGCGGCGGCGCAGGAGATCAAGGAGAAGTACGGCGCCGTGTTCTCCAACATGCTCGAGGACGACAAGACCATCAATATCACAAAGCTCGACGCCAGGACCAGGAAGGAAGTGAAGCCGCGCGAACTGCTGGACTTCATCCAGCCGCGCGCCGAGGAAATTTTTGAGAAGATCAACCAGGCCGTGCAGGGATCCAATTACGCTGAACTGCCCGGCGGCGCCATCCTGACCGGCGGCGCGGCCCTGCTCAAGGGGATGCCCGAGGCGGCGGAACAGCTGCTGGACCTCAGCCAGGCCCGCCTGGGCCTGCCGGCGCAGGAACTGCTGCAGTGCCCCGAGGAGTACATGACGCAGCCCTTCCTCGGCGCGGTCGCGCTGGTCTGCTACCCGCACCTGAAAGCCTGGAATACCGACGTGCAGGGTCCCGCCCGCGGCGGTTCCGTGGAGAAGAAGGTGTGGCGCTGGCTCAAGGACCTGTTCTAAGGACCACTAATGTCAGACACGCGTATACGCTATAACAACGATTTTCAGGACCGCGAAGCGGTCATCAAAGTCATCGGAGTGGGCGGCGGCGGCGGTAACGCCGTCAACCGCATGGTGGAGGCCGACATCCGCCTGGTGGAGTTCGTGGCCGTCAATACCGACGCGCAGGACCTGCGCCGCAGCAAGGCCCCCAACCGCATCCAGATCGGCGAGAACCTGACCAAGGGCCTCGGCGTGGGCGGCGACCCGTCCAAGGGCAAGGACGCTGCGCTCGAATCATACGAGCTGGTGAAAGAGGCCGTGGCCGACGTGGACCTGATTTTCGTGACGGCGGGCATGGGCGGCGGCACCGGCACCGGCGCGGCCCCCGTGGTGGCCCAGACCGCCAAGGAGACCAACCCCAACGCCCTCGTGATCGGCGTGGTGACCCGCCCGTTCGGTTTCGAGGGCAAGGCCCGCTCCGACCAGGCCCAGGCCGGCATCCACGAACTGCGCAAGCACGCCGACTGCCTGCTCGTGATCCCCAACGACCGCATTCTTTCCGTGGTGGGACGAGATACCTCCAGCGAGGACGCCTACCGCAAGGCCGACGACGTGCTGCGCCAGGCCATCCAGGGCATCTCCGACGTTATCACCAAGGCCGGCTCCATCAACGTGGACTTCCAGGACGTCAAGAAGATCATGACCAAGTCCGGCGAGGCGCTCATAGGCATAGGCCGCGCCGCCGGCCCCGATCGCCACATGGAGGCGGCCAAAGAGGCCGTGAACTCGCCGATGCTCGAGAACGCCGTGATAGACGGGGCCAAGGGTATACTGGTGAACTTCACCAGCTCCCGCGACATCAAGCTGGTGGAGCTGGACGAGGCGATGGAGTACATCATAAAGCACGCCAATCCCGAGGTCTTCATAAAGTACGGCCAGGCTTTCGACGAATCGCTGGGTGACGAACTCAAGATCACGGTGATCGCCACCGGGTTCCCGTCCAAACGCGGCGAACTCGCCGGCGATCTGGCGCGCCTGCGCGGCATCGGCCGCAACAGGCCCCGGCGCCTGGAGGACGATTTTCTGCCCGAGGGCCCGGCCTCGTCGGGCGGGCGCGACGAAGACGTGGAAAAGCCGGCGTACCTGCGCAGGCAGAGCGGCTCGCGCCGCCTGAAGTGAGCTACGGGGGGGAACTATGGCCATTAATCTCAATCTCCTGCTGAAAGTGATGGTGCAGAACAAGGCTTCGGATACCCACATCCGCGGCGACTCGCAGGTCTTCCTGCGCATCAACGGCAACATCACGCCCATCAATTCCTCGAACATGACCGAGAAGGAAGTGCAGGAGATGATGGCCCCGCTGCTGACCGGGCGCCTCAAACATATTTTCGATGAAAAGCACGAGGTGGACTTCTCCTTCGAAGGCGGGGAACTCGGCCGCTTCCGCTTCAACGTTTTTCTGCACAAAGGCAAGACCGGCGTGGCCATCCGCCACATCCCGCTGAAGATCCCCACCTTCGAGGAGCTGCGCCTGCCGCAGGATTCCATCAAGAAGATCCTCACCAACGAGCGCGGCCTGGTGCTGGTCACCGGCATCACCGGCTCCGGCAAGACCTCCACGCTGGCCGCGATGATAGAGTATCTGAACCAGACCTGGGACGCCCACATCATCACCATCGAGGACCCCATCGAATTCTCTTTCACCGAGAAGAAGTGCCTCATCAGCCAGCGCGAGCTAGGCGCCGACACCACCAGCTTCGTGGACGCGCTGCGCGCGGCCATGCGCCAGGACCCAGACATCATCCTGGTGGGCGAAATGCGCGACCTGGAGACGGTTTCCGCCGCCATCACGGCCGCCGAGACCGGTCACCTGGTGTTCGGCACGCTGCACACCATGAACGCGGTGCAGACGCTCTCGCGCATCATCGACCTTTTCCCGCCGCACCAGCAGGCCCAGGTACGCATGCAGCTTTCCGAAAGCCTGCGCGCCATAATTTCGCAACGCCTGCTGCCCTGCTCCAAGGGCGGCCGCCTGCCCGCGGTCGAGATCCTGACCGCTACGGCGCACGTGAAGAAAATGATAGCGGAGAACACCCTGGACGCCGTTACCCAGGCCATCGCCAAGGGCGGCTTCTACGGCATGCAGACCTTCAACCAGTCCCTGGTGAAGATGCATAAGGACGGGCTGGCGAAGCTGGAAGACATCCTGCAGGCCGCCTCCAACCCCGACGACGTGCTGCTGGCGATCAAGGGCATAGAGCAGGAGATAGAGCCCGGCCGGAGCAAGTAACCGGCCGGATAGAATTTCGATCTCGGTACACAAAGGAAGGTATTTATGTTCGCTGAAGGCTATATCGGCATAGCGGGTATCATAGGCGTCGGGAAATCCACGCTTACCATGGAATTGGCCAAGGCGCTCAACTTCGAGCCCGTGCTCGAGGAGGTGGGCGGAAATCCTTATCTCGAGAGCTTCTACGGCGACATGAAGAAGTTCGGCACCATCATGCAGGTCTGGCTGCTCAACCACCGCTTCCGCCAGCACCGCGAGTTCGTCAGCCGCATCAGCCTCGGCAAGATCCGCGGTGTGGTGCAGGACCGCACCATCTGGGAAGACACCATCTTCGCGCGCATGCTCAACAAGCACCCCGACAAGATCATCTCGGACATGGACTACAACACCTACCTGGACCTGTTCGACAATATGGTCCTGCGCGAGCTGGTGTTCCCGCAGCTGCTGATCTTCCTCGACTGCCGCGTCGAGACCTCCATAGCCCGCATCAAGTCCCGCGGCCGCAACATGGAGAAAGCCATTGACCCGGCGTATCTCAAGAGCCTGCAGGAGAACTACTACGAGTTCATCGAGGAAATGGAAGACGCCGGCGTGCGCATCCTGCGCCTGAACTGGGAGACCTACCAGCCCATCAGCGAGGTGGTGCGTCTGGTTCACGAGTATTCCCTCAAGCCATCCCATTTCACCAAGTGGGTGCGGCCGCTGCGCAAGATGGGCATAGATAACAAAGCCAACCTGCCCAACAAGCCCGCCCTGGTAAAATGAAGCGACCGAAGGGCATAGTCATAGCCATAGACGGCCCCGCCGGGGTCGGCAAATCCACCGTCGGCAAGCTCGTCGCCGCGAAGGTGGGCTATAGTTTCGTCAGCACCGGCAAGATGTACCGGGCCCTCGCCTGGAAGGCGCTGGAGACGGGGGGGGACCTGGAGAACGACGCCGCCCTGGTGGCGCTGGCCCGCGGCCTGAAGTGGGAGTTCCCTAAAGGCGCCGGCCCCGAGGCCGACGTGTCGCTGGACGGCCGCCGCCTCGACCGTGAACTTTCCGAAGAGCGCGTCAGCAAGGCTTCCTCGGGCATCGCCCGCCTCGCCGGCGTGCGGCTCTTCATGAAGGACATGCAGCGCCAGGCCGGGCTCGACGGCGGCGTGGTCATGGAAGGCCGCGACATCGGCTCCAACGTTTTTCCAGACGCCGAGCTCAAGGTCTATCTTGACGCTTCGCCGCAGGCCCGGGCCGAGCGCCGCGTGGCCCAGCTGAAGTCGCTCGGCATGCCGGCCGATTACGACGAGATCCTGGACTTCATAATAAAGCGCGACGCCCAGGATTCCGGGCGCAAGAACAACCCGCTCGTGAAGGCCCCCGGCGCGCATTATATAGATTCCACCGTGATGCCGCGGGAAAAAGTGGTGGAGTCCATAGTCGAACTTTTCGAGCGGTCCCGCGCCGATAAAGCCTGATGCCCCCCGCCTCACCCCACGAAGAAAGACCCCTGCTCCTGCTGTTCGTCTACGCCTTTTTCCGCATCTTTTTCCGTCTCTTCAACCGCATCGAGGTGATCGGCCTGGAGAAGCTGCCTCCAGACGGCCCGCTCATAGTGGCCAGCAACCATCTCTCCAATGCCGATCCGCCCGCCCTGCTGTCCCACGTGGCCCTGGTCCGGCTGCCTAACGTTATCGCCAAGCGCGAGCTCTTCGATATCTGGCCGGTGGGTTATTTCCTGAAGAGCTGGGGCGCCATCCCCGTGGACCGGGCGCGGGAAGGGGGCGACCTGGGGGCGCTGCGCGGCTGCCTTACCGCCCTCAAGCGCGGCGGCTGCCTGGGCATCTTCCCCGAGGGGACCCGGGCCAAGGGCCGGGTGCTTAAACCCAAGGCCGGCGTGGCGCTGCTGGCGCACAAGTCGGGGGCGCCGGTGCTCTGCGTGCGCATTTTTAACAGCGAAAACTTCTTAAAATTAGGTAAAATAACTATTAAATACGGCGGTATCAGGCGCTTCGAGCCTCCCGCGGACGGCGACCTGAAAGCCGCGTATGCCCGTTTTTCCGAAACTATCATGTCGGATATTTTTTCGATAACAGAGGAGCAGTAGCCCCATGGAAATCAACGAGACCCCGCACAAAGCAGAGCAGGACGGCGAGCTGAAGCCGGCCGCTCCCGGCGCCGACGAGGAAATGTCGATGGCCGACCTCCTGAAGGCGGAGGCCGCGGTCTCTGAAAAGATCTACTCCCGGGACGTGGTCACCGTGAAGGTGGTCCAGGTCACCGCCGAGCTGGTGCTGGTGGACATCGGCGAAAAGAAGGAAGGCGCCATCCCGCTGGCCGACTTCCAGGACGAGAAGACCCCCGAGGCCGGCGAGCAGGTGCAGGCCGTGCTGGAGAAGAAGGGCGGCGAGGGCCGCTATACCATGCTTTCCCACCGCCGCGCCCGCGAGCGCGCCGCCTGGGAGCTCACCAAGAAGCTTTTCGAGGCGAAGGAACGGGTGAAGGGCAAGGTGGCCGAGATCGTGAAGGGCGGCTACATCGTCGATATTTCCGGCATGCGCGCCTTCATGCCGCTGTCGCTGTCCGAGCTCGGCGGCGCCCACAAGCATTACCTGCCGCTCAACGCCAAGATCAAGTTCTACATCACCGACTTCAACGAGAAGGACCGCAAGGTGGTGGTTTCCCGCCGCCAGGTGCTCGAGGAAGACGAGAAGCAGCGCCGCGGCGAAGTGCTCACCGAGATCGCCCCCGGCCGCATCGTGCGCGGCGTGGTCTCCAAGGTCACCGAGGAAGGCCTGCTCGTGCGCTTCCAGGGCATAGAGGGCCAGGTGAAGCTCGCCGACCTCGCCTGGAAGGACCCGCAGGAAGCTCTGAAGGGCTACAAGCGCGGCCAGCGCGTGAAGTGCAAGATCCTCTCCGTGGACAAGGAGAAGGAGCGCATGGTCTTCGGGCTCAAGCAGCTGATGCCCAACCCGGTGGACATGCTCAAGCGCAAGTTCGCCCGCTTCGCCCGCGTGAAAGCTAAAGTCGTTTCCGTCGCGCCCGAAGGCGCCGTCGTGAAGGTCGGCGAACACACCGAAGGCTACGTTTCCGCCGAGGATTACGGCGCGGAAGGCGCCCCCAAGGAAGGGCAGGAGCTTAACGGCGTGGTCGTGGCCATCAGTCACGAGAATTTCCGCCTCATCATCTCCGTCCGCAAGGCCGAGGAGCAGGAAGACCGCAAGCGCATGGCGCAGTACCTCAAGGGCGCGCCGTCGCTGACGCTCGGCCAGATCCTCCTGGAGAACTCGGAGGACGAAGGTGAGTTATGAACCGCGCGCCCACGCTTTGAGGGGCGCGGTCAGGAAGCTGGTTCATTCGTACGGAGCGTCGCTGGGCATGTTCCTGTTCTTCATGCTGGCGGCGCTTTACGTTTACATGGGCAGCGTGAACCGCACGCCGCCTGATTTTCCCAGGACCACCTCTGATTTCATGCAGGCCGGCAAGGCCGAACGCCGCCTGGCCGAGCTGCAGGCCGTGCTGGCCGCCAACCCCGACGACATGCGCGCCCTGGCGGAAGCCGGCCGCCTGAAGTACCAGCTGGGGGCCGCGCGCTACGTGGAGGCCATCGCCGACCTGGAAAAGGCCCGCGCCCTGGGCCTGGCCGACGCGCGAACCTTCTATTACCTCGGGGCCATGTACCAGGCGGTGGGCCTGTACGAGTTCGCGGCCCAGGAATACAGACGCTTCCTCAATAATTTCCCCGAAGACCGCGAGGCCAGGATGCTGCTGGCCAAGCTCTGCTACGCCGCGGGAGACTTTCCCGGCGCCATCCGCGAGTATGAAACCCTCCTGAAGGGCGGGGATGACCCGGTGCTGCTGGAGAATCTGGCGCTGGCGCGCTGGAAGAACAAGCAGGACTACTCGGCCACCCTCGTAAAAATGCGCGAACAGGGCGGCGTCGGGGCCTTCCTGGCGGATTACGCCGAAGGCCGCATACTTTACGAGCTTAAGGATTATCCCCGCGCCGCCGCCCTGCTGAAGCCGGCGGCCGCCGCGCCGGAAGCCGCGGCCGGTTTCGCCGACAGGGCCGCCCTGCTCTGGACGGCCGCGGACGCGGCCTACAAGGCCAAGGACTCCGAGGGAGCCTATCCCCTGCTGAAGCAGCTGGCGGAAGCGGCCCCGGAGCACCAGGAAGGCCGCAGCCTGCTGGCCAAACTGGAAAAGGCGCGCGCCGCCGCCGAGAAAGCCGCCAAGGCCGCCGCCGAGAAAGCCCGGCTCGCCGCCGAAAAGGCGGCCAAGGCCAAAGAAGCCAAGACCAAGAAGTAAGCCCGCCCGGGGGGACGGAACCTTGCCTGATGCGACTCCAGTTCTGCCATAAGATCTTCGCCGCGGCCGCCATGCTGCTCGCCGCCGGGCCCCTGCGCGCCCTCGAGCAGAACAAGGTCCTCATCCGGGACTTTAAGTGGCAGGTGCGCGCTACCGAACATTTCGACATCCACTACTACGACAAGTCCGAACCCTGGGTGGACTACGCCTCCGGGGTGCTGGAGGCCGCTTACAAGCGCGAGGCTGCCGACCTGAACCCGGCCCTGGCCAAGCGCCTGCCGTTCTTCCTCTACGGCTCCATCAACGACATGCAGCAGACCAACGTTGCCGACGTCTCCGACGGCATCGGCGGCCTCACCGAGCCTTTCAAGGACCGCTTCATGGTCTGGTCCGACGGCTCCAAGGGCTGGCTGAAGGACGTGATGGAGCACGAGTTCGCGCACGAGGTGCAGTTCAGCGTCCTGATAGACGGCTTCTGGAAGAGCGCGCGCATCCTCAAGACCTTCATCTACCCGCTCTGGATGATAGAGGGCATAGCCGAGTACGAGACCGGCCTGGCCGACTACGCCGTGGAGAAGATGTACGTGCGCGATGCCGCCCTGTCCGGCGGGCTGATCCCGCTGTCGCGCCTCAACCAGTTCGGCCACCTCAAGCCCCACCAGACCACGCTGGCCTATAAGACCGGGGGGCAGGCCATCCGTTTCCTCGCCGAGCAGTACGGTTCCGACAAGCCGCGCCGGATGCTGGAGCTGTTCCGCAGCCGCTACGAAGCCGGCGCGGTGCTGAACCCGCTTATAGGCACGGACCTGGAAGGGTTCGAGAAAAAATTCAAGGAATATACTGAGCTGAAATACCTGGCCGAGGCGAAAGAGAACGATCTGCAGGAACCGGAGATTTACGGGCCGGCCCTCACGCGCGGCTCGGAGAACATCCCTGAATTCAACATGAGCCCGGCCGTCTCTCCCGACGGGGGCAGGGTAGCTTTCCTCTCCACCCGCCGCGGCCATCCGCCGGAGGTCAGGGTGCTGGAGCTGGCCAGCGGTCGGGAAAAAGCTCTGACCGCTCTCGAAGCCGGCGCCGAGAACGTGCCCTACGGCCGGTTCACCAAACCGCTGCGCAGCCTGGCCTGGTCGCCCGACGGCCGCTACCTCGCCTTCAGCGGCCAGAAGAACCACCGGGAATATCTCTACTTCTACGAGCCGGGTTCCGGGCGCGTTACGCGGGCCTCCGTGGAGGGGCTGGACGAGGTGCGCCAGCCGGTCTTTTCCCCGGACGGGAAAAGCGCGGCCTTCATCGGCATGAGCGGCGCCTTTAACGATATTTACGAGGCCCCCGTGGAACTCCTGGCGGCGGGCGGCCGGCTGCCGGCCTCCCAAGTCCTGCGCCTTACCTCAAGCCCCCAGGACGAGGCTTCCCCGGCCTACGCGCCTGACGGCAGCAGCCTTGCCTATTCCTGCGAAATAGAGGCCTCCAGCGGCCCCGAGAGGGCCCTTTGCCTGCTGCAGAAGGGGAAGACCCCTTACGCCGTCCCTGCGGCCCCTGGCAGCGTTTACGACCCCGTTTTCTCGGAAGACGGCCGCACCGTGTATTACGTTTCCGACGCGGGCTATGATTTCGACCTCTACGCCCTGGACCTGGCTTCGGGTGTTTCCCGGCGCCTTACCAGGAGCATGGGCGGCGTTTTCACGCCGGCCGCGGCCGCCGGGAAAGTCTGGTTCTCGGCTTTCCGGCGCGGCAACATGCAGGTGCACGCCGCCCCGCCCGAGAATTTCCTGTATGAGGCCCTACAGGCTCCGGCCGCCGCGCCGCAGGAAAGTTTTGAAGTTAAGCCGGCCACCGGCCCCGTGAACCCGTACAAGTTCAAGGCGTCCACCGACCTGTTCTTCCCGGCGTTCATGTTCTCCTCTCCCGGCGGCCTCTTCTGGATGAACTACTGGCAGGCCTCGGACATGCTGGGAAACCACAACCTGGGCATGTACCTCAACTACAATTCCGGTGCCGAGTTCCTGAGCCTGCAGGCCAACTATTCCTACGCGCGTTACCGCATGCCCCTCTTCCTGCAGACCACGGCCCTGACCTACGGCGGGGCCATGAACTCCGACCGCCTGGAATACGACAAGCGCTATTCGCGCCACGCGGCCGGAACGGCCTGGCCTTTCGACCGCTATAACCGCGTGCAGGCCTTCGTGATCTCCAAGAACGAGACCAACGACTTTACAGATATCGATTACACGGAGCGCCTGCGCACGCGCGCCGCGCAGACCTCCTACGTGCGCGACACCGTGGACGGGCTCTACCTGACGGCGGTGCGCGGATCGCGCACGGAACTGAGCTGGACCAAGGCCGCCGAAGTTTCGGGCGGCAACCTGAAATACGATGCCTACGTGCTGCAATACCTGAAGTATTTCCCGCTCTCCAAGCGGGCGGCCCTGGTGAATAATTTCACGGCTGGCCGCAGCACCGGCCGCGACCGCCGCTATTACGGCTACGGAGGGCTGGGCGGGGTGAGAGGCTTCGCGGGCTCGTCCGAGCGCACCGAAAGGCCGGGCTTCGTGCTCAACAACGCCGAGCTGCGCGTGCCCCTCTTCAAGGACCTCAACTATTACATGTGGTACATGTTCCCGGATTTTTACTTCAAGAGCGTGTACGCTAAAGTCTTCGTTGACTCAGCGTACGGCTGGGACCGGAGCTCCGAGATAGGCGCCTTCGGCGTCTCCGACGTGCGCAGTTCCGTGGGCGCCGGGATCAACGTGCACACCTTCATCCTGCAGGCCTTCCAGCTGGTGCTCAGTTTCGACTACGCGGTGCGCACTTCCGACGGGGGCAAGATCTTCTATTTCTACCTGGGGCCGCTGTTTTAACCGCTTTTGACGGATATGGAGGAATATACTAGAATTCAAATTATGAATAAGATCAAAACCGCGCTCGTAACCTCGCTGTTAATTTTCGCCGCGCCGCTGCTGCTCACCGCGCAGACCGCTCCGCAGAAAGCGGCCAAGCCGGCCGTTAAAAAAGCCGCCGCCAAACCCGCCGTTAAACCCGCGGCGGCTCCGGCGGCCCAGCCCGCCGCGCAGCCGGCGGCCAAGCCGCAGCCCGCCTCGGTCACCAAGGTGCTGCCGCCGTTCGACGAAGCGCTGGAAAAGCTCAAGTCCAAGGAACCGTCGGTGCGCCGCCAGGGCGCCGACTACCTGGGCCAGAGCCGCGATCCCAAGGCCGCGCCGCACCTCCTTAAGGCCCTCTCCGACGAGGCCGCCGCCGTGCGGGCGTCCGCCGTGGACGGCCTCTGCCAGCTGGTGCACAGGCCCGCCGTAACCAGGATCTCAGAAATGCTCACGCAGGACAAGGACCCCATGGTGCGCCAGCAGGCGGCCAGTTCCCTGTCCTACATGGCGGATCAGAGTGCCGGCCCGGCCCTGGTAAAAGCCCTCAAGGACGACGTGCCCGCCGTGCGCTACGCCGCCGCCAACACCCTCGGCTCCATGCGCTACGCGCCGGCCGAAGACCAGCTGGCCGGCCTGCTGGCCGATCCCGGCATGCGCCGCGTGGCCATTTCCGCGCTGGGCCAGCTCCAGTCCAAAAAATCCGCCGGCGAGATCCTCAAGTATCTCTCCGACGGGGATAAATATACCCGCCTCGAGGCCGTGCGCGCGCTCGGCTCCATAGGGGAAGCCTCGGCCGCCGGAGAGCTGGAGAAGAGCCTGGGCAGGGAAGAAGAGGCCTCGGTGCGCGTGGAAGCCGCCCTGGCCCTGGCGAAGCTCGGCAAGGCCGCCGGCCTGGTCACCGCGTATGAATTTGTGAAGTCCCAGGACATGAGCCTCAAGAACCAGGCGCTGGAAGTGATAGGCGCCGTGGGCGACAAGCGCAGCCTGCAGTTCATAGAGGAACTCTACGCCGCCGAGCAGAACCCGGTGAACAAGAGCATGCTGGACTTTACCCGGCAGCGCCTCGCGGCCCGGCTCGCTTCCCAGAAGAAGCCCTGACGGCCCGCCATGGCTAAGAAACAGCGCAGGCAGGACGGGGAGAAGGCGCCTAAACCTTCCCGGGAAACCCTGCCGCGCCCGGCGCGGGAGCGCGACGACGCCGCGCCGGAGCAAAGAGAGGGGGGAAGCCCGCTAAAAGTCCGCCTGCTCTGGATCTCAGCCTTCATCCTCATCTTTTTGGGTTATTTTTTCCTTACAAAAGCGGATCCGGGGGGGAGAAACAGCTGGTCCGCGCTCTCTCCTGTCTTTCTGCTTGCCGGTTACCTGCTCATGATCCCCGCTATTTCCGCTGCTTACCGCGATTAACCCGCCAAACCCTGCTTTCAGGTGTCCGGGCCGGGTTTCCCGAGCCCGATTTGCCCCCTACCCCCGCCCGCGCGTGCGGATTTTGCCTTTCCTGGCCTCCTTGGTCTTTCTGGAAAGGCTTTTTGAGGGTATTTTTGTCCCCTGCGCCCACCAGCAGGAGAAACCTTCCCGGGCCGCTGCGTCTTTTGAGTGGTCTGATGGTGTTTTTGGGGCTCCTCGTAAAATCCTTTTCCTGGTCTTTTGGTGTTGCCTGGCCGCCCTGGTCCGGCTTTTTGGCTCTTCATGGTATTTTGGGAACTGCCCGAAATCAGCCTGTTTCCCGTCTTTTTGCCTCCCGCGACGCTTCCTGGTATCTTTAAATTCCTTAAAATCAGCCTGATTTTTGGCTGTTTTTAGCCCCTCCAGGGCCCCCTGTCTGATGGTATTTGGGGCAGGGGGGGTATTCTATGCCTTCCGGGGCCCCCGGCTGCCTTGGCCCATTGCCCCCCGTTTAATGGTTTCCTGAAAGTTGGCAAGTTTTGAACTTTGCGGATCCTGGCCTTTTAGGGCTCTTCATGGTATTTTGAAAGGGGGTAGTTTTTGGCTGATTTTTGCCTCTCTCCGTTTTCTGATCTCAAAAAAGTTGGCTGATTTTCGAATTTCCGGAGCTTGAGTTTTGGGCTTGGCCCATGTTCCAGGCGGGAATTGGCCTGCTAATTATAAAAACCTATAAATGGTGTTAGATAGTCATAAATAATGCTTACAAAATAAGCACTATTTGAAATATGTTGCCATGGATTATTGAATGGCGCCTATTATCGCGTGGGATTGTTAAGTTAACATAATATATCTTATCGTGAGTTGGGGATAAGGTTGATAACTTCTGCCCGGAGATGTGGCTCTTTCGGGTGTTTTGGGCTGTTTGGTGTTGTGCTGGCGCGGCGCCGCCGCTGCTTGGCGGCTGCCGGCTTCTCTGGTGTTTTACTGGCGTCTGTCTCCCCTGGCGGGGTTCTTCTACTCCAGCTTGCGGGCTTCCAACCAGGCCCTTTCCAGGCCCTTGTCGGTGATCTGGTAGGCCCTATTGCGCTTGGTACCGGAGGCCTTTACCAGGCCTTCCCGGTTGGCTTTGGTGAGCAGGCGGTCTATGCGTTCCGGGGCATAGCCGGAGGCCTTTATGGCCTTTGAGAGGGTTATGGCGCCTACTGAGGCATTGGCGTTCAGTTGCCTTTCGGCGGCCAGGATCAGCAGGGCGGCGTCGGCTGCCCGCAGGCCGTGGTGCTTGTTCTTGAGCACCAGCAGGCAGTTCTTGGTCTCGGCCAGGGCGGCCCACCGGGGCTCTCCGGCCGGCTCTTCCTGGTGTTTTTCGGGCTCCCGGCCCTGGGCCGCGGCGGCCGGCAGGCCGCGCAGGAAGCCTTCCTTCTCCGTCTGTATGAATTCGGCCGGGCCCTCGGCTTCGAATTCCGCTCCTGAGGGATGTTTTATTCTGAGCTTATAGTTCATGGCCGCCGCCTTTGTTGCTGGATATGGCATAATTCTATCTTATAACTGATTATATGTCAATATATGGCGAGCATATGGCAGGCATATGTCAACACTTGTTGATAACCCGTGGATAACTCCTGTTCTCCGACGAGGTCCGGAGCCTGTTTTTTTGAATTCCGGAGGGGGAGGAGGGGAGGCGCGGGATCTTTTTGCCCCCTCCCCCCGCCCTTTTTGCCATCCTTTGGGGCTTTCGGGTGCCCCGGGAAGGCCTTTGTGGGGCTGTTCGGCTACCCTTGCGCGGCCTGTTTCTGGCTGCCCTGGCGGGCCATTTTTAGCTTATTTTCCCGAATAAAACAGCAAAACCGGCCTGGTTGGCCGGTTAAACGGTAAAAAATAACGCAGTTGAGACTGGCTGGGTTAGAAACGGGCCGAGACGGCCCCGCTAATGAGTTTTGCCTGCTTGCCCGAGGGGTACAGGCTCAAAGGAGTGAAAACGCCGTAAATGGCGCTTACCGAGAGGTTCTCGCCAAAGGCGTAGGCGGCCTTTATATCGTACTCGCTGGCTATCTGCAGGGAGCCGCCGCTGGTGTTCTTGGAGGCGCGGAACTTGTAGATGTCCACTGAAAGGAGCATTTTCTTATAGGGCAGGTCGGCGCCTATATTGATGACGTTCAGGCCCGAAACCCCTGCCGGCATGCCGTTGAGGGTGGAGGAGGTCTTGATCATGTCGTAGAGCGAGGCCCCGGCTATGGCGCCGTAGCCCTTGCGCTCCAGGCCGCTGTTCTTGGAGCCGAAGGCCGGGAAAAAGGCCTTGTCGGTATTGGATGAGGCGCCGGGGTTGCCGGAAGAGCGGCCGTAGCCCAGGCGCAGCTTGGATTGCCCGAAGAAGGTGACGTTCTGCGTCCAGGCGCCCTTGAGCATGAAGGCGTGGGCCTCGTACTTGCCGGTCCCCCCCGCCGCCAGCTCGGCCGAGCCGCGCTGGATCACCGCTTCGCCGTCGAAGGAGAGCTGGTGCTGGGTGAGCACATAGCGCAGGCCGGTGAACTTCTTGGTCTTGGACAGGCCGTTGAAAAGTATGTCCTGCGAGGGCGCGCCGTTGCCGTCGTCCACCTCCCAGAAATGATAGACCTGCCAGAGGCCCTCGCTGGCCGGGTAGTAGGCCGCGCCGCCGTAGAGTTTGATGTAGCGGTTGGTCTTGAACTGGCGGAAGAAGAACAGGTCGGTCTTTACGCCGCGCCAGGCGTTGGCTATTTCCAGCCGTCCGCCGGGCAGGCCCAGGTCGCCGCCGCTAAGGGTGATGCCCTGGCCCAGCACGAAGTCCTGGCGGCCGAAGGTGGCGGTGACATTGGGCTTTATGAACTTGTAGATCTTTACGTAGGCGTTCTTCACGTAGGGTGCGCCGGTGCTGTTCTGCAGCTTGGCGGCGGCGTCGGAGAACTGCGGGGCGGTGACAGTGTTGGAGGAGGCCCCGGCGCCTATGCTCTGCAGCACTATGCCCACGTCCATGGTGGAGTCCAGGGTCTTCTCCAGGCGGATGCCTTTTATGATGAACCCGAGCTTGGCGTTCTCGGAGTAAATGGCCTGCGAAACGCGCCCGTCCCCGTAGGGCAGGTGCTGGTAATTGGAGGCTTTAACCTCCACGTCCGAGAAGAGGTCCAGCTTGGTGGCGCCGGCCGGCAGGGCGGCCAGCAGCAGCAGCGGGGCGGAGATCAGGATCCGTCGTTTCATCGTTTTAATTATAACAAAAAACTAAAGCTTACCTTTAAGGGCAAATAAAAACCCCGGGGTTTTGAGGCCCCGGGGCTCTTATGTCTAGTAACCTTTCGGCTATTAGAACTTCACGGTGAACGCCGCGCCCAGCACGCTGGTAGCGTCGTCACTGTCCGGCGCGGTCACGGTGGCAGCGTAGTCGCTGTCAGGCATGAACATCGCGTAGTAGGCTTTCACGCCCACGTTCTCGCTGTGCTTCCAGTTGGCGCACAGGTCGAGCTCGTTGCCGTACACGTCGTAGGCAGCGGGAGCTTCGGTCGGGGCGAAGTTGAAGTACTTCGCGCCGATGGTCAGCTTCTCGATCTTGGACGGGTTCCACATCGCACCCACGTTGAAGGTGGTCAGGTTGGAGAGGCCGTTGCCACCGATGGTGTTCAGGTGGTTGCCGCCCCAGATGATGCCCGGGCGGTAGTCAGAGTTGGCGGCCATGAAGCCCTCAACTTTGTCGTCCGTGGCGTCATCGTCGCCCGAGCCCATGGCGTACTCACCCATGAAGGAGAGCTTGCCGAGCAGGTCGATGCCGTACTTTACGTTGGCTTTGAAGGCCATGCCGGAGTAATCGCCGGTGGTGTTGTTGGGCAGGTAGAAGGCGTTGGCCAGACCATAAACAGCCTGGTGAACGTTCTCATTGGCCAGACCCATGTTCTTGGCCACTTCGGCGTTGTACTCGACGCCCATGAACTTGCCGTCGGCTTTCACGCCGATGGTGTCCAGGTGGTCGTTCGGACCGGCATTGAGGCCGGCCTGGGCATTGTAGCGGTAAGCGTAACCGCCCAGCTTCAGGTCTTCCATCAGGTCATACTTGGCGGTGATGCCGGTGAGGTCTTCATCGCTGTCAGCCGCGCCCTGAGTGTTGTCAACCTTGGCGATAACGGCGCCGAAGTTCCACTTGCCCCAGTTGTAGGCAGAGGACCAGCCGTCTATGCCGCTAACGCTGAGGGCATTGCCCTGAACAGCGTGGTCGGCCATGAAAGGCCAGCTCTGGGGACCGTAATAGACATTGAGGTCGCCCTCGTTGCCGTAATACTGGCGGCCCAGTTTGTGGTCCAGACCCAGCACGCCTTTGAGGTTGATGTAAGCCTGCTCAAAGAGCACGTTGTTCTGCACGTCGTTCATGTCCTCTGAAGCGTCGCCGGCCTGGCGGTTCGCCTTCACGGCGGACACCACGGCGCTCACGTCCTCATTGAGGTCGAAGCCCATGTTCAGCTGAACGCGGGTGTCGACGTCGTTGCGCTTGTCGGTGGTGGTCTCGACGTAATCCCTGTCATTCATCTGCCAGGCATTCACTTCTATCTTGCCGTCATACTTGAAGTTCTTGAGCAGTTCGGCGCTGGCAATGTTGCCAGTGAGCGCGACCAGCGCAAGCATCGCTATTACTTTTTTCATTCAGTACTCCTCCTTGCTTTGTCGTAAGCCCGTTTCCGGGGCTTAGTTCCGGTCCCTCGCGGGTCCGGTACTACACTCTCACTGCCGGGTTTGCCTTAGCTAGACTCGGAGAGAACTCCTAGTGCGGCACCGGCTAGCCCTGGCAGTCAGGGCCTGCCCCTTTCGGGGCCTACGGCCTTGCTGGGTCCCTTTCGGGTCCCTTCAGGAGAAGCGCCTTAAATTGGCGCTCCGCTTCCCCCCATTTACTTCGGGGTTGGCGGTCTCCCTTTTCTGACTCGGGGAGCCTCCTCTACAGAGCAAAATTATTATTACAAAAAGACCCCGCATTGTCAACTATATTATTTATATATAGGACCTTATATGTCAGACATGGCAAAAAACTTGACATATGTCATATACGGGGGCAAATAAAAAGGCCCGGCCCTCGTCGGGCCGGGCCTTCTTCTTGAGAGGGCTCGTTCTTACTTCTTGGCGGGAGCGGCGGGCTGGGCCAGCCGGGCCTTGGCCTGCATGGCCCAGGCGGTCTCGGGATAGAGCAGCGCAATTTTCTCGTAGGTGGTTTTTGCCAGGTCCCTGGCCCCGGCCAGTTCCTGCGAGCGCGCCAGGGAGGCGTGCACCTCGGGGGCCATGAAGTGCTCCGGGTTCTTGGAGAGGAACTCGGAGTACTGGGCCTGCGCGCCGGCCAGGTCGCCCAGCGACTCTTTGCTCTTGCCCAGGTTGTAGAGCGCGAAGGCGCCTATTTCTTTGGCGTTGACTATCTTGGCGAATTCGTCGCCGGCTTCCTTGAACTTGCCCTGGGCGAAGAGAATGTCGCCCTTGGTCATGGTGGCGTAGGGCGCGGCGCTGGTGCTGCCGTAGGAAGTTTCTATGGAGGCCAGCTGCTGCTGGGCCTGGGGGATATTGCCCTGGTAGCCGATCTGCTGGGCTATGAAGAGGTTCTTCCAGGCGGTGTCGCGCAGGTCGCGGTAGTGGATGAAGAAGTACACACCGAAGACCGCCGCGGCCAGGAGGATGACCACGGAGCCTATGAAGGTCTCGCGGTTCTTCTTGATCCAGGCCAGGGCCAGGTCGAACTTGTCGGGCGCCGCTTCCGGCTTACCGCTGGCTATCCATGTTGTTTCGGGCATATTGCTCCTTAGAAAGTACGCTTAAGATCTGACTGCCCTCTAGAGGAATCGAACCTCTATTTGAAGTTTAGGAAACTCCCGTTCTATCCGTTGAACTAAGAGGGCGCAAAAAACAGACTAATATTTTATCAAAGAGTGCACTTCGCGGCTACCGAGCTTGGTGCGGCCTTTGAGGAACTCCAGCTCTATGAGCATGGCCACGCCGGCCACCTTGGCGCCGAGCTTGTCCACCATTTCGCACACGGCCGCGGCGGTGCCGCCGGTGGCCAGTACGTCGTCCACCACCAGCACCTTCTCGCCCGCCTTAACGGCGTCCTCGTGCATCTCCAGCGTGTCGGTGCCGTACTCCAGCGCGTAGGAGGCGCTGACGCGCTTGTAGGGGAGTTTCCCCTTCTTGCGCACCGGCACCAGGCCCGCGCCCAGCGCCAGGGCTATGGGCGCGGCCAGCAGGAACCCGCGGGCCTCTATGCCCAGCACCTTGGTCACGCCCGCCGCGCGGTAATGGTCCGCGAAGGCCTTCACCAGTTCCGAGAAGGCCGTGTGGTCGGCCAGCAGCGGCGTGATGTCCTTGAAGATTATCCCCGGCTTGGGGAAATCCGGCACGTCGCGGATGATGCTCTTGAGTTTGTCGGCCAAGGCCGATGAGGCGGCTTGCGTCATAAGTCCTTCTTTACTTCTTGCCCTTCTGCGGCTTGCGCGGCTCGTAGGGTTTGGTGGGGATGGCGTCGCCCAGGATGTCGGTCTTTACCTTGGGCTGGTGCCAGCCGGGCTGCAGGTTGGTGTGGTCCGGCCTGCGGCCGAGTTCTATGAGGCCCATCTTGGCGGCCACGCGGCGCAGGCGCAGCAGCGCGCGCTCTTCTATCTGGCGCACGCGCTCGCGGGAAAGGCCCAGCTTCTTGCCGATGTCGTTCAGGGTCATCGGGGTCTGGCCGGTGAGGCCGTAGCGGTATTCCACTATCATGCGCTCGCGCTCGCCTATCTCCACCAGCGCGTCCTTGAGTTCGTCGTGCAGGCGCAGGATGGAGATGAGGTTGTCGGGCGTGGAGGAATCTGCGTCCTTCAGGGTGTCGCCCATGGTGTCCTCGGATTCGCCGCTGGAGGACATGGGGGTCTCTATGGAAGAGAGGCCGGTGACGATCTCGCTGGCGTTCAGGGCGGTGCGCACCTGGTTGGCGTTCCAGTGCATGTGCTTGGCCATCTCGGCCATCGTCGGGTCGCGGCCCAGCTTGCCGTGCATGGCGTCCCACTGCTTGAGCCATTTGCGCAGGGCTGTCCACGCGTGCGGAGGTATCCGGATGGTCTTGGAATTCTCTTCCACGGAGCGGCGCACGTACTGCTCTATCCAGTACGAGGCGTAGGTGGAGAAGCGGTAGCCTTTGCGCGGGTCGAACTTGTCGATGGCGTGCAGCAGGCCCAGGTTGCCTTCTTCCACCAGGTCCATGAGGTCGGCGCCCTGGTACAGGAAGCGCTTGGCTATCGGGATCACGAGCTTGAGGTTCAGCTCCATGATGCGCTCTTTGGCCCGGCGGTCGCCGCGCTTCACGCGCTTCCACAGTTCGTGCGATTCTTCCCGCGAGATCTTATGGTCTATCTGGCTGATCTTGCGGATGTACTGGTTGGTGGAATCTATGTTGATGTCGCTGAGCTTTTCCTTAGCCTTCGCGGGAGACGCCTCTTTCTCTTTGGGGGTCTCTTCTTTTTCCTGCTCTTCCGTTTCGTCAGCCATTGGTTCCCTCTTTACGCCGTGGGTTTTATGTGAAAATCTTTTTCGGGCGTTTCCTGGTCCAGCATTTCCTGCGTTTCGGCCTTGTCCACCGCGGCCCAGGGGTGCCCGGCCTTCAGCTCTTTGAGGAAGCCGTCTATGGCGGGAATGCCGCCCTGCGCCTCCCCCTCCACGCTGCCGTCCAGGACGTTGCGCACCCAGCCGGAAACGTTGTGCCTGGCCGCCGTTTCTTTGACGAACCAGCGGTAGCCTACGCCCTGCACCTTGCCCGAGATCCTGAAGCTTAAACGCATATAAATATATTGAACCGCACTAAATAATACTAAAAACCATATGGGGTGGCAAGGCTATGCCAGTGACGTGTCAAGGCCTATGGCCATCAGACGTCCAAGGAGCTATTGACAAGGCAAATGGCCGTGGCCGCCCTGGTGTGATCCGCCGTGTTTTTGGGGTTCAGGAGAGTAAGGGAATCGGGGCGGTGAGATTTGAACTCACGATCTCTCGCACCCGAAGCGAGCGCTCTAGCCAGCTGAGCCACGCCCCGATAAAAACCTTACTTGGCTGAGGAACTACCGCAATATAATAGCAAAAAATCCCGGGCCGGGTCTAATGGCGGCTGCCCGTCAGCTGCTCTATTATCCTGGCCGCGGCGTCCCTCGCGGCGTGCGGGCGGGCGTGGTCCGCCATGGCTTTGGCGGCCTGCGCCAGCTGGGCCGGGTTGGCAATGAAGCGCTTCACCAGGGCCGCGAGCTCTTCCGGGGAGCCGGCGGTCTCGGCCAGGCGGTGGCGGCGCAGGAAGGCCGAGTTGCGTTCTTCCTGGCCGGGCAGCGGGTCGTAGATGGCGAAGGGCCTGCCCATGGCCATGGTTTCGGCTATGGTCACCCCCCCGGGCTTGCCTACCACCAGGTCGGCGGCGGCGTAGTACTGCGCCGGTGAGTCGGTGAACTCTTCGAAGCGGATGTTGCGGTGCGCGCCGGTTTTAGCGGCCTGGCGGACCAGGCGGCGGTTGTTGCCGCACAGCACCACGGCCTGCAGCCGGCCGGCCAGCGGCTTAAGGGCCGCGGCCGCGGCCGCGAGGTCGCCCAGGCCGCGGCTGCCGCCGGTGAGCAGCACCGTGAAAAGCCCGGGGGCCAGGCCGAGCGCCTTCCGGGCGGCCGCCTTGTCCGGCTGGGTGCCGGAGAATTCCTTGCGCACGGGAATGCCGGTAATGTGGATCCTGTCCGCCGGGGCGCCTTTTTCGCGGAGCATGGCGGCGGCGGCCTTCTCCGGGCAGAAGTAGGCCGAGACGCCTGTTACCGGCCAGTAGGCGTGCGCGCAGAAATCGGTAACCACGGAGAAGTGTGGCAGCCGCGCCAGTCGGGAGTTCTTGGTGAGCAGCAGCGAGGAGAAGGCCTGCGTGGATACGGCGGCGTGCACGCCCTTCTTCTGCAGCAGGGCGGCCAGCTTGCGAGAAGAGAAGGGCAGCACGGTTTCGCGGAAGGCGCTGGCGGCGAAGGCCACGAAGTCGTTGTCGTAGACGTAGTCCCAGACGGCCGGCGTTTTGCTGAGTACCTGCAGGTAGGTGCGCGCCACGAAGGGCCCGAAATCCGGATAAACTTCGGAGAGGTCCACCAGCACCGGCTCCAGGATGCTGGGCGGGAAATATTCCGCCAGGGCGCGCGCCGCGGCGTAATGCCCCGACGGCCTTGACCCGTAGATCAGCGCCACCTTCAAAGGAAAAGTCTGCCCCGCGCTCTCCATCCCCTGATTATACCAAGTGAGCCACGGCTTAGGCGCGGTGAGGGCATGCCTTTGTAGGGGCGTCGCGCAGGCCGAGGCTTACGCAAGCGACGAGGCCGAGCGACGAGCGGCGAGAACGGTGTTCGAGACCGCGTACCTGGAAAAGGCGTGCCCTTACCGCGCCGTACCTAAAGCGAACGAGCCCGGCGATCCGAAGACGCCGGGCCCGTGTCTCTCTCTATCACTGCTTTCTTTGTCCCGAAGGACAAATTTATTTCAGCTCGTCGCCCACCTTGCCTACCAGCTTCTCGGAAGGCTTCAGGGTCTTCTCGCCGGGCTTCCACTTGGCCGGGCAGACCTCGGCGGGGTTCTTGTACGTGTGGGCGAAGGCTTTCATCTTGCGCACCAGCTCGCCCATGTCGCGGCCCACGTTGTTGAGGTTGATCTCCGCGCCCGCCAGCACGCCGTCGGGGTTGATGATGAAGGTGCCGCGGTAGGCCAGGCCCGAGCAGTAGTCGTAGGCGCCCAGCGCCTGGGCCAGCCGGCCGCGCGCGTCGGCGCCCATGCGGTACTTCACGTCCTTAAGGAGTTTCTCCTGGGCCTGCCAGCCCATGTGGGTGAACTTGGTGTCGGTGCTGACGGACAGCACTTCCGCGCCCAGACCCGCCAGCTCGGCATGGCGGTCGGCCAGGTCGGCGAGTTCGGTGGGGCAGACAAAGGTGAAGTCGGCCGGGTAGAATACCAGCAGGGTCCAGCGCTTGGCCTTGACCGCGTCGGCCAGGCTGAACTTCCCGAATTTGCAAGCCACCGGGTCGAAGGTCTCCAGTTCGAAAGGGGCCACTTTCTCGCCTACGGTAGTTACCTGCGTTTTTTCTTCTGACATGAGCTTGTCTCCTTTTTAGCTGTCCCGGGCGCGCAGCGGCGGCAGACGCCGTAGAACTCCACATTGCAGCGCAGGACTTTAAAACCTTTGGGGGCGCGGGCCGGGTGCAGTTTCGGCGCCGGCAGGTCGGCTATGGTCCCGCAGCTCACGCACATCAGGTGGCTGTGGGGTTTGCAGTCCGGGTCGAAGCGGGCGCGCGAGCCGTCTATTTTAATTTCAGTAAGCCCCCCCAGCGCCAGCAGGCTCTGGAGGGTATTGTAGACCGTGGCGAAGGACATGCCCGGGAATTTGCGGCGCAGGCGGGCGTAGATATCCTCGGCAGAGGGATGGGATTTGTTCCCCTCAAGAAAATGAAGGATGCCTGCGCGCTGCGGCGTCATGCGGAAGTCGGGCTTTTTCTTTGGGGGCTTGTTCATATTTATAATCATTCTTATGTAAGAAAGTATATCAGATTGGAATAATTCTTGTCAAGAGGCCGCGGGGGGTGTATAATATAAGGAGAGGTGTTTATGAAAACTGCGATAAAAATAGAAGGCATGAGCTGCGACGGCTGCCGCAGGGGCGCGGAAGGCGCCCTTAAGCGGGTGCCCGGCGTGGTTTCGGTCGAGGTCAGCCTGGAAAAAGGCGAGGCCCGGGTGGAGTATGACGAAAAGAAGGCCGCCCTCTCCGATCTGAAGGCGGCCGTGGCGGCGGCGGGTTTCAGGGCAGCCTGAGCCGCCCTGACCGCGCCGGTATTATTCTTTTGAGTTCGGGTCTTCCACCTTGCCCATGAAGAGCACCAGGCCGCTCTTCACGTCCTCTATGAGGAACAGGAAGGGCCTGTCGGCGCGCAGCAGCGCGAAACCGAAATTGGCCGATTTCACCCCCATGGCGATCCCGGTGGCCGCGGCGGCCTCCGTCCCCTCCTCGTTCACCTCCACGAAAGCTTTGTGCACGGCCCTCTGTATATAGAGGCGCCGGGTGCCGTCCATGCCGGAGAAGTCGGCGGCGTCGGTGAAGGCCAGCGGCATGCCGATCTCCGCGAGCGGCCCGTTCAGGTCGAAGCCGGAACCGAACGAAAAGCGCGGCAGGAAAACCTTTGTCTTCTGTTCGGCCAGCACGGCGCGCATTTCCGCCAGGCGCGCGGCCGAAAGGCCGGCCGCCGCGTCCGCCAGTTTCTTGCCGTCCTTGGGCAATGCCACCAGCATGGCCAGGCTGCCGCCGGCGTAGGGGAGGCGCACCAGCTGGAAATTCTCGGTCTCGCCGTATTCCAGGTCGCGCGTGCCGCTGAAGCCCATCATCTGGACTTTTATCTTCTGCCCGTCGCCCCTGGTGAAATCGGCTTCACCGGTGAGCCCCTTGGCGAAAGGCGAGGCCCAGTTCCCCTTGAAATACACGGCGTTGACCAGCACCAGGCGGGTCAGGGCGTTAAGCGCCCCTTCCGGGAACAGACCGGTTATGCGGCCTTTGGTGCGCTCTTCCGCCCAGGCGTTTATGGCCCGGCGGGACACCTCCGCGGCGGTCTTGAAGTTGGCCGGCTTGGCCTCGGCTTTATAATGGCGCGTGAGCGCGCCGGTGTAGGCCGGCAGGAATTTGTAGTCCTGATCGGCCCAGAAGGCGTTGGCCTGCAGCAGCTGCGCGCCCTTGGCGGCCGCGTCCAACCCGTCGCTGAGGCTTTTCACCGAAGCCCGCAGGCTCTTGGCCTGCGGCGGAAAGGAGAAAACGGCGGCTATCTGCGCGGCCGTCGGGCCCTTCGCCCCTTCGTAAGCCATGGCGAAGGCGGAGTGCAGGCTGTAGGGAGAGAAGAAGAGGTTGGCGGGTTTGGCCGCTTCCTTGGCGTAGAATTTGAAGGCGATGGCGTTGGCTCTTTCGGCCGGGGCCGGTTCCGCCGCCGGCGCCGTTGCCGCCAGGCCCAGGCCCAGCACCGCCGCCGCGAACGAGGTCTTTAATAAGGTCATGTTTTCCCCTCCTGCTCCGCTTAAAAGAACAGGACCGGCCGAGGGCCGGTCCTGCTTCTTGTTTAGCCCGCTTCATCGGGGCGCCGGGAATTGAACCCGGAGTCTTTCGCACCCCAAGCGAACGCTCTACCATTGAGCCACGCCCCGGTGACGCGGGCTAAACCGCTGAATTATTATAGCAAAAAAATAAAAACCGCCGGGAGCTACAGTTCCTTTATCAGCTGGCGCAGCTCTTTTTTTATGCCGTCCAGCAGGTCGCTCTTGGCGGAGGCCGTTACCGCCGCCGCCGGGGCCGTCTTCTTCTGGCGCCGCTTGGCGGCCAGCGCCTTGCGCGCCCCTTCCAGCGAGTAGCCCTTCACGAAGACCAGGTCCTTTATTTCCAGCAGCGTGTCCACGTCGGCCTGCGTGTAGCGGCGGTGGCCGCTGGACAGCCGCAGCGGGCGCAGCAGCCGGAACTTCAGTTCCCAGTAGCGGATGGTGTACTCAGGGACCTGCGCCTTCCTGGCGACCTCCCTGATGGTGAAGTAGGTCTTCTCCGCCATTACATCCCTATGGTCAGTTTCTTGGAAGGCTTAAAGCGGATGCTCTTGCGCGGGCCCACCATCACCCGCTGGTTGGTCTTCGGGTTGCGCATCTGGCGCGGCATGCGCTCCTTCACCTTGAAGGTGCCGAAGTTGGAGATCACTACCTTGCGGTTGTCGCGCAGCGCTTCGCCCATGATCTCGAAGGTCTTGCAGACCGCCATCTTGGCGTCCTTTTCAGTGGTGAGGTGCCTGGTGAGCTCCCTGATAAGGTCAAGCCTGTTCATCGTCCTCTTCCCCCTCGTCTTCGCCCTCTCTCCCCTCTTCGTTCTTTTCGTCCCCGGCCTGGCCCGGCATGCCGCCGAGCAGCTGGCCTATGATGTCGTTGGGTTTGAGGTTCTTAAGATCCTGTTTGAACTTCACCACCTCGTCCTCGGTGATGGGCTTGGAGAGCACCTGCGTCTTGCCGAACACGCGCTCGCTTATGAAGATGGGGCAGCCGAAGCGCACGGCCATGGCCACGGCGTCGGAAGGCCGCGAGTCTATGAAGCGCAGGTTCCCGCCATCGGGCGAAGCCAGGTGCAGCTGCGAGTAATAGGTGTTCTCCACTATATCGGTGATGGTCACGCGGTTGAGCGTGAGCCCCAGCGTCTTGATGACGGAGAAGATCAGGTCGTGCGTCATGGGGCGCGGCGACGGGTAGCCCGACAGGCGGATGGCTATGGCCTGCGCCTCGGTCGGACCTATCCAGATGGGGAGGATGCGCGTGCCGGCGGTCTCGTCCAGGAAGATGATGGATTCCGTCAGGCTCGTGGCGATGGAATAGATGCGGACCTCTACGTCGGTCTCCGGGGCGTTTTCAGGCGTCATTTTTTCTCCCCGGCCCCGCGGTGCTTGAACGAGAGCTCGGCGCCGGCGAGTATGCGGCGGATATTGGCTATGTGGGTGTAGAAAATAAGCACGCAGACCGTCAGCGCCAGCAGCGTGAACGGCTTCTGGTAATCCTTGGCCAGTACGAAGCAGAGTATGGGCAGCGCCACCGAGGCGGCCATGGAGCCCACCGAGATGTGGCTGGTGATGGCCACAGCCACGCCGAACACCACGAAGGCGCCGGCCGTGGGGATGGGCAGCAGCGCCATGAAGACGCCGGCCGCCGTGGCCACGCCCTTGCCGCCCTTGAAGTTCAGGAAGACGGTCCAGATATGGCCGGCTATGGCCAGCGCGCCGGCCGTCACCGGGATCCACCAGTGGCCTTTGCTGAAATCCATGGAGCCGGGTTCGAAGAAGAACTGCGCGGCTACCAGGGTGGGCGCGAAACCCTTCAGGAAGTCCACTACGAAGGTGAGGATGCCGGGCACCTTGCCCAGCGTGCGGTAGACGTTGGCCGTGCCCGGGTTGCCCGAGCCGTGCTTGCGGATGTCTATGCCTTTAAGGCGCCCTATGATGTAGCCGGTAGGGATGCCGCCGAGCAGGTAGCTGGCCACGAAAAGGAGGACTATTTTGAAAATATCCATTAATCAGATTATAGAAAAAAAGCTAGACGGTTGCTTTCTTTTTTAGCCTGGCGTAGTTCTCCGGGGTGGCTTTAAAGCAGAGCGTGGCCCCGGCCGGGCCGTAGCTGGCGCTCTTCACCAGGCAGGAGGAATAGATCTCTTTCACCAGCCCGGGCGAACCGGGCGGGACGGTGAGCTCGTAGTCCCCCCAGCGCCTGGCCAGCGCCCGTTCGCAGGCCTTGAGCAGGGCATCCACGCCTGCCCCGGTGCGCGCCGAGATGAGCAGCGGCTTGAGGCGGACGGGGGCCCAGGCCGAAACCGCGGGGTCCTTCACCGCGTCGGCCTTGTTGAAAACGTTGATGACCGGGATGCCGTGCACGCCCAGCTCGTCGAGCGTGGCCTTTACCGCCTCATGCTGCAGTTTGGATTCCGGCGAGCTCAGGTCGTGCACGTGCAGGATGAGGTCGCTGTAGCGGATCTCCTCCAGCGTGGCGCGGAAGGCCGCTATGAGCGCGTGCGGCAGTTTTTGGATGAAGCCCACCGTGTCCGTGAACAGCGCCCAGCCGCCGGCCGGCAGGCGCACCCGCTTGGTGCTCGGGTCCAGCGTGGCGAAAAGTTTGTCGTCGGCGTAGATGCCGTGCTTGTTGCCGGTCAGGCAGTTGAGCAGGGTGCTCTTGCCGGCGTTGGTGTAGCCCACTATGGAGACCTGGGGCATGGGTACGGAGTCGCGCCGGCCGCGCTGGGTGTCGCGTTCGCGCTTGATGGCCTCTATCTCGCGCTCCAGCTCGGTGATCTTCACGCGCAGGGCGCGCCGGTCGTAATCTATCTTCTTCTCGCCGGCGCCCTTGCCGCCAATGGCGCCGTGCTGCTGGTCCATGCTGCCGCCCTTGCCGGCCACCCGGGAGAGCTGGTAGGAGAACCGCGCCAGCCGCGCCTGCAGCTTGCCTTCGCGGGTGCGGGCCCGCATGGCGAAAATCTCTATGATGAGGCGCGGCCTGTCTATCACGGTCACGCCCAGTTCCTTCTCCAGGTTGCGCTGCTGGGCCGGGCCCAGTTCCTCGTCGAAGATGACCGCGCCAACCTTCAGCTCAGCCGCCCGCGCCTTCAGCTCCTCCACCTTGCCCGAGCCTATGAGGGTGGCCGGGTTCCAGGCCTGCATGCGGACCCGGATCTTTTCCACGGGTTCCAGGCCCGCGGTCTCGGCCAGCCGCCAGAGTTCTTCCAGGGCGCTTTCCCCCGTGCCGTCCTGCCGAGTTCTTTTAAGTTCGGCGCCTACCAGAATGGTTTTCATGCGTTCAGTATCCGTTCGGCGATGGCCTTGGGATCGTACTCCTCGAATTTATTCAGTTCTATCAGCATGGCATTCTTGTAGCGCCCGAACCATGTGTTCTGGCGCTTGGCGTAGGCCATGGAGGCCCCGGTTATCAGGCGGATGGTTTCCTGCCGGTTGATGCGGCCGGCCAGGTAATCCAGCATCTGCGGGTAGCCCAGGGTCTTGAGGCCCGGGCAATCCTCAGCGTAGCCTTTCTCCAGCAGCAGCCGAGTCTCGGCTTCCCACTCGTCGAACCTGCCGGCGGTGCGGCGCTTCACGCGCTCGCCCAGCAGGTCCTTCTGCCACTTCAGGAAAACGAACTTGCCCTCGTGCGCGGGCAGGGCGTTGAAGAATTTGCCGCTCCACAGCTGGGACACCGGCCGCCCGGCCAGGCGCGTGATCTCTATGGCTCGTATCACCCGCTGCACGTTGCCCGGCGGGATGCGCAGGGCGGCCTCGGGGTCTATGGAGGCCAGCTCGGCGTGCAGGACTTCCTTGCCGGAAGCGGCGGCCAGGGCCGAAAGTTTTTCGCGCAGGGCCGGATCGGCCGGGGGCAGTTCGTCCAGCCCGTTCCAGAAGGCCTGCACGTACATGCCCGTGCCGCCAGCCATGATGGGGAGTTTGCCGCGGGCCCAAATCTCGGGCAGCAGGCGCTTGGCCTCTTTCACGAATTCGCCGGCGTCGTAGGAGGCGCGCGGGTCCAGGGTGTCCACCAGGTGGTAAGGTATCCCCTCTACCAGGTAGGCGCGGCCGGCCGGGGTCTCCCCCCAGCTGCCGCGCGGCTTGGCGGTGCCGGCTTCCATGAACTTGTACACCTGCTTGGAGTCGGCGGAAATGATCTCGCCGCCGGCCTGGCGGGCCAGCTCCAGGGCTATCTCCGTCTTGCCGGAGGCGTTGGCCCCCATGAGGGTTATGGGTTTAAGGGGTTGCTGTGACATCCGTTAATCGAAGACCGGTAACAGGCCTGGGCCGGTTACCGGTCTTCCAGCCGCCAGCGCGGGCTTACCTCTTCTTGAAGAGCGGTTCGTCCTTCTGCGGCTTGTTGCACAGGCCGTGGGCCCGGCAGGTTTCCACGCAGACTTCCGGCAGCTTCAGCTCGGAGCGCGTGTCGCAGTCGGTGTAGTCCTCGGCCATCTCGTTGATGCGCTTGCGGTCGTCGGCGCTGATGTGGCTGAACGAGATGCCGTTCATGAACACGCCGCCCTTGTCCTTGACCCAGGAGATCTTGCCGGTCACCGGCATCTCTTTGACACCGTTTAACTTAAGGACGATGTTGAGCTCTTTGGTGTGCGGCGGGGCCATGAAGGTGATGAGCCGCATGCCGCCTGCGGAGAGGTCCGCCAGGATGGCGGGCTGGGGCACGGGTTTGCCGTGCGCGTCTTTGGTGAAAAACTCTATTTCTACAGGCTCCAGGATGCCGTGCAGGATGGGCAGGCGCACGTGCTCGCGCCTTTCCTTAAGAACCTTGCTGATTTTTTTTGTCATTGTAGTTTCCCGTTCAAAGTATTTTTTTCTGCCCCGGAGACCAGTACTGCGGCCATCCGCCCGGGCGTCCCGCCGGCCTTCACCCTCACGGCGAAATTCCCGGAGGCGCGGCCATATGTTTCGGTCTCAAAAAGAACTTCCTCTATTTTACCAATTCTTTCATTTAATACAAGCCGCGAATTTTCCTTAACCGCGGCCAGCAGTTTTTCTAGGCGGGCCTCCATGACGGTTTCGCTTATGGTGGCGGCCATCTCCGGCTTGTCCGTGCGCGGCGAATACTTAAAACAGTAGGCCAGCGAGAAGCGGCCCTCTTCTACCAGGCGCAGGGTATCCTTGAAATCTTTCTCGGTTTCCCCGGGGTAGCCCACTATGAAATCAGTGGACACGGACAGCCCCGGCGCAGCTTCTCGCAGGCGGTTTATGAGGTCCAGGTATTCTCCGGAAGTGTAGCCGCGGCGCATGGCCTTTAGGATCTTGTCCGAGCCGCTCTGCGCCGGCAGGTGGATATGGCGCGCCAGTTTGGGTTCGGCCGCCAGCAGTTCTTCGAAAGCCTTGTCGAAGTACAGCGGGTGCGGGCTCATGAAGCGCAGCCGCCCCAGCCCCGGCAGGGCGAGGACTTTTTTTAAAAGTTCGGAGAACGTGGTCCGGCCGTGGCGGTAGGCGTTCACCGTCTGGCCCAGCAGCACTATTTCCTTGGCCCCTGCCTCCAATTTCTCCGCCGCGTCCTTAAGGATGGCGTCCGGAGAAAGGAAGACAGCCGGGCCGCGCACCGCAGGCACAATGCAGTAGGAGCATTTATGCGAGCAGCCGCGCATGATGGTGACATAGGCGGTCTGCGGCGAGCGGTAAATGTTCTGGTGGGAAGTCTCGGTCTCCGGCGAGGGCCCGAGCTGGGCTACCAGCGAATCTTCGAACTGTTCTATGGCTTTGGCGCCAACTACCTCGTCCACGAAGGGGAAGCGGTTCTTCAGGTACTTCCCCCCCAGCTTCTGCGCCGCGCAGCCCACCACGAAAAGTTTGCCTTCGGGCGTCTTCTCTTTCCAGATCCTCAGCCGGCCTATCTGCGAGATGGCCTTGTCCTCGGCCTTCTGCCGCACCGTGCAGGTATTCACCACCACGGCGTCGGCCTTCTTGATCTCGTCGGTAAGTGCGTACCCGCGCCGCCTGAACGCCGCCGCGATATTCTCCGAATCCGCCTCGTTCATCTGGCATCCGAATGTAATGATGCAGACTTCCTTATGCGGGCGGTTCCGTGGGCCTTGATTCTGCGGTTTTTCCGGTTTCTGCATTTTTTGTTTTCCTCAAAAAAATAATAATTAAATGGCGCAAAAAATTCTGCATTTCGGACTTCTTTGCCCGAGATTTTGATGTTCCTGAACAGCAGGTTGAGAAGACGCTTACGCTCGCTGGGACTAAGCTGTTTCTGCTCCGGTGCTACGTCGGAGACGTAGCTACGGACCGCCGCGAGATAGTCCGCGAGTTTCTCGCGGTCTATCTCGCGTAATTCGAAATAAGCGGCGAGCTTTTTCAGCTCCTCGCCTTGCTTCATCAGGTCGCGGTTTTTCTCCTCAAAAACTTCTTTGGACATCAAGCCTTCAATGTAGGCGTCGGTCAATTTGCCTTGGCTGGCCAGGTTGGCCGCTAACTTGTCTTTTACCTCTTTTTGGACCTTTTTTTCGTCTTCCGTGGGCCGAGGTGCCGGTAAAGTCATGTTCGTCCATCGGTTCCCTAATTTAGGGTTATGGATCAGTATATCCAATAGCTCGGCCACCTGCGGTTCAACGTCATCGGCCTTGGCGCTTTTGTTGGTACAGGCGGTATAGCCGTTGTTCCGCGAGGAACAACGGTACCATTTCTTGGTGGCCTTGGTGCGGTGATTACAGACCGCGGTTGCGCCTATATACTTGCGGTTGCACTTCTCGCAGAACAAAACGCCGGACAGGATATAGCCTTCGCTGCGGGCTTTGTGGTGGCGCAAGCCTTTTTCGGCGAGGAGTTTTTGCGCTTGCGCAAAAACCTCCTCGCTGATGATGGCTTTATGCTTGCCCTGAGCTATTATTATTTTGTCAGGGGAGTTCTTAACGTACTTGTAGCCCTTGGCGGTCTTTTTGGTCTTGTCGTAGTGGTGGGCGTTCCAAACCAGCTTACCGATGTATATCTGGCTTTTAAGGATATCCCCTATGACCTTTGAACCGAAATAGTTGCCCTTGCGGTTCTTTATGCCTTCCCTGGCTAAGGTACTGGCTATGGCCCAGGTGCTGTGCCCCTCGTTGTACAGGGCGAAGATGCGCCGCACAACCTCGGCCTCGTTTTCAACTACCTCCAGCAACTTGGCGGATTTATTGTAGGTGTAGCCGTAGGGCACAAACCTTGAGCCCTGCCAGTTCCCCTGCTGGACGCCCTTAACCATACCGGGGAATACGCGCTCCGCAATGCGGTTGCGCTCGAACTCGGCGAAACTGCCAAGTTGCTGAAACATCAGTTTACCGGCCGAGGTTGTGGTGTCAAAGGGTTCCCCCGCAGATTTGAACCCTACTCCTTGGTCGGATAAGGTGTCCACCAAAGATAAGAGGTCTTTGAGGTTGCGGCTGAACCTGTCCAGCTTGGATACCAATACAAGCCCGAACTTGCCGCCTTTGGCGTCAGCCAAAAGTGCGGCAAGCGCGGGCCGGTCAGACGAATAACCACTTATGCCGTTGTCGGAATAAACTTTGTAGACCTCAAGGCCTTCACGCTTGGCGAAAGCTTCAAGAGTTTCCCGCTGCACCTCAAGGGAATAGCCTTCCCGGGCCTGGTCTTCCGTGGATACTCGCAGATATAGGGCTGTCTTCATATGGCTACCTTATGGTTTCCTTCCACTTTTTCAGCTTGCGCATGTCCGCCTCGGTGAACACCGGGAAGTCCCTGTAATCGCGTCCGGGTTTTGCCCAACCGCGCTTGATCCAGTTATAGAGGGTCTGGCGCGTTACCCGCAGCAGTTTGGCGGCCTCAACCATGTTGTAGCGCTTCATAGGTAAATTATACATCATTTTACACCTAGTGAGGACCGCCGGGGGGCGCGACCGAATATTAACAGAAAAGCCCGCCAGGGCCGAGCGAATGCGAGGCCGGGGCGGGTTTTTAATAAACCAAGGTGCGCCCCCCCGGCGTGCTGTTCAGGAACATCAAAATCTCGGGCAAAGAAGTCCGAAATGCAGAATTTTTTGCGCCATTTAATTATTATTTTTTTGAGG
>Ga0074197_1000528_pt1 | contig 45251 bp, 44 predicted proteins | sample EPASupsiteSAE305_FD_64526 | JGI IMG/M metagenome (GOLD analysis project Ga0074197, IMG submission 64526) | Bioremediated contaminated groundwater microbial communities from EPA Superfund site, New Mexico - SAE3-05 reassembly with SPADES | ecosystem: Environmental > Aquatic > Deep subsurface >...
TTTGAACCCAAACCTCATGACGGTTTCGATATCGACCCGTGAACCGGCTGCGCAGCCTGCCGGTATTGCTGGACTTTCAGTCCGCGATTTCAAACCCACCGACTTCAAGTCGGTGGTTGTTTAGTATCTCGATCCCGTATGGGTCATGGAACGTATCCTACCATGGTTCAATTTCAAGCATTCTGCTTCAGAATCAGCTTGGAATGGCTACTTGGCTGCAGCACGGTGTCCTCCTCAAGAGATCGGTACAAATTTGAAGCCGCTACTTCTCGAATTGTTCCCCAGGATTTACCACTGGAGTTGGGAGCATAGTCTCGCAGAGATAGCCACGCAAATTGTTGTTGAACTTGCTGTTATCCGGAAAGATCATCCTGATGGATTGATCCCCAACGAAGCCCGGCACTGCCTGCGCAACATGAACGACCAAAATCGACGAGAGGCTGTATTTAGGCTTAGCCTGATAGGTCAACGAGAGGACGATGGATGGTCCCTTTACGTGATCCCATTTATCAACACGGTGTGGCCAAGGGAACGTAAGTTCAGGACATCTACACTGGTTTCGTCTTGGGTGTCTTTGCTAGAGTCGACAGGGGAAAATTTTCCATCGGTCCTAAGAGCTGTACGCAAATTCCTAGTTCCTGTAGAGGGTGAGAGTCATTGGCTCTATCGGTTCAGTAGGGATATGGGGGGCGATCCTCCTTTAACCGAAAAGTACCCTGAGGTCGTATTAGAGTTGCTTGACGCAGTTGTCCCAAATAGTGCTGAAGATGCCCCTTATGAGTTGGCCCAGATACTCGATCTTGTGGAGCAAACCGATCCAAGTCTTGTTCGGGATCGTAGATTTATACGTTTGATCAACTTGATTGAACAAACCTAGACTTCCAAGTGAGTACTTTCGTCATAGCTTCGTGGAATCTGTATTTGTCGACTGCTCTTGTATGTCTGTGCGGGAGCTTACATACCGCATGCGGCGATTGAACCGTTGGGTGACATTTTTCTTGACGAAGGGTTGAGCTTCAGTTATCAAAAAAGACAATGACTACTTTTGAATGCATCCTTTTTTGTAAGGTTAAACCAAAAATGAACAGTATTTTCCGCATTGCCAACATTTTAGCCGCACTGGCGCTCGTGAGCGTGGTGGTCGTCGTGCGTAAAGAAATCGGGGCGTCGTAGCGGGAAAATCGAGACTGAAGATCAAACCCCCCGCCGGCGCCAGCCGGCGGGGGTTTTTTTTTGCCCATAACCGCGACATCACCTTAGGAGGAATACACCATGGCCAGACTCAACGGCGCCCAGATCATTATCCGTCTATTGGAACGCCAGGGAATCCGCATTATCAGCGGCATTCCCGGCGGGGCTAACCTGCCCCTCTACGACGCCCTTGCCGCCAGCCCTACCATCCGCCATGTGCTCGCAAGGCATGAACAAGGCGGGGGCTTTATTGCCCAAGGCATGGCCCGCACCAGCGGCAAACCGGCGGTCTGTTTCGCCACCTCCGGCCCCGGGGCCACCAATATAATGACAGCCCTGGCCGACGCCTACCTGGATTCAGTCCCCCTGGTTTGTATTACCGGTCAGGTGCCCAGCTCCCTGCTTGGGACCGACGCCTTCCAGGAGGTCGACACCTACGGTATGTCCGTGCCCATTACCAAGCATAATTACCTGGTGCGTTCCGCGGCTGATCTGCTGACCATCGTTCCCAAGGCTTTCCAATTGGCCGGTTCCGGCCGACCTGGCCCGGTTTTGATTGATGTGCCCAAGGATGTCCAGACCGAGATGGTGGAGTTCGAGTCCTGGCCGGAACCCTGCCCGGTCAAGGAGCATCAAGGCGAGAATCATCGGTCCCTCGAAACGGCGGCGGCGATGATTAACGAAGCGGCCCGGCCGATTCTCTATCTCGGTGGCGGAGTCATCCATGCGGGAGCGGCGGCTGAAGCCAGGCAACTGGCGGAGCACAGCGGTATCCCCACGGTTATGACGCTGATGGGGCTCGGAATCCTGCCCTCTAATCACCCCTTGTCGCTGGGCATGCTCGGCATGCATGCCTGCCGAGCCACCAATCTGGCCATGGAGGAGAGCGACCTGCTGATTGCCGCCGGGGTCCGCTTCGATGACCGCGCCACCGGTCGGATCAGTGCTTTTTGTCCCAAGGCCAAGGTCATACATGTCGATATTGATGCCAGTGAGATCGGCAAGTTGCGACCGGCCGACGCCGGCATCACCGGCGACGCCCGGCATGCCTTTGCTGGTCTCCTTCCCCGTATCCAGCGGCGGCAGCGGCACGAGTGGAATGATCGCATCCGTCAATTGCAGCAGGAGTATCCTCGGTTCCATTCCGAGGATTTCGCTCCGGGAAGGCCCTTTTACCTCATCCGGCAGGTGGCCAGCCTGGTTGGACCCGAGGCTCTGATCAGCACCGATGTCGGCAAACATCAGATGTGGGTGGCCCAGGCCTATCCCTTCACCACTCCCCGCCAGTTGCTCACATCCGGTGGTCTGGGTACCATGGGATTCGGCCTGCCGGTGGCCATCGGCGCGGCGCTTGCTTTTCCCGATCGGCCGGTGGTCTGCTTCAGCGGCGACGGCAGCCTGCTGATGAACATCCAGGAACTGGCTACCGCGGTGGAACAACAGACACCGGTGAAGATCGTGGTGCTCAACAATCAGAGCCTCGGTCTGGTTCGCCAGCAGCAACGCCTCTTCTACGAACAGCACTACTTCGCCTCTTCGTACGCGATCAAGGTCGATTTTGCCGCCATTGCCCGGGGGTTCGGCATGCCCGCCTATGACCTCGAAGGGGCGGATGATCCGGAGGCACTCCTGCAAAAGGCCATGGCCGAACCCGGTCCCTGCCTGATCAACGTGCCGATCGACATTGAGGAAGAAGTGACCCCCATGGTGCCGCCAGGCGCCGCCAACACCACCATGATAGGAGGCGATTATGCCCGTAATTGAGAAGAGCCCGGAACCCCAATCCCCCGACACCACCATCCTTCGCCTGACCGTCAATAACCATCCGGGCGTCATGCTCCAGATTTGCGGCCTCTTTGCCCGCCGTGCCTTTAATCTTGAGGGCATCTTCTGCACCGCCATCGGCCAGGGTGAAACGAGCCGCATCTGGCTCAAGGTCGATGAAACGGACAAACTTGAACAGGTGGTGAAACAACTGACCAAGCTGGAGGACGTGCTCGCGGTTGAGGAACGGTCCAACGACCGCGACCGGGTCAGGGAAATGGCGGCGATGATGGCCCGCATCGGTTGAAATCTTGCGCGGGCAAGCGGTACGCCAGGGTTGACAATCCCGCCGAACCACGATAAAAATAACGACTAAACAACCCATACTAAAGATGTAAGAGGTTCCACAAATGAAACCACATGTCGCGGCAGCGGCGGCGATGAACCCAGTTCATTGGCGACCGGTTGCGTTCTAACCCGCAGCATACCCGAAACTGCTCGCCATGGACTGATGTTCCGGTTCATGGCGTTTTTTTTAGCCTGGGCCGGACGGTTCAGGCTTTTTTTGTTCCCAAGGGCTGAAAAATCCGGAGAACCTGCGTCCTTGGTTCCGAATACCTGCACAGGAGACTCTCATGAAGACTGATGTGACCATCCGCTTTGCCGAACGCATGAATCAGTTGCCGCCCTATCTCTTCGGCCTGATCAACAAAATCAAGATGGAGAAACGGTGGCAGGGCATTGATGTCATCGATCTCGGCATGGGTAACCCCATGGATCCGACACCGAACAAGGTGACCGAGAAACTCTGCGAGGTGGCGGTCGATCCCAAGACGCACCGCTACCCGGCCGCCGGCGGCATGAAAAACCTCAAGCGGGAGATTGCCCTCTACTACAAACGTAAATACGGGGTGGAACTCACCGGCGAGGATGATGTCATCTGCACCATCGGCTCCAAGGAGGGTATTTCCCACCTCTGCTTGGCCCTGCTCGGACCAGGCGACACAGTCCTCGTGCCCACGCCGTTTTTTCCCATTCATGTGTACGCCGCGGTCATCGCCGGGGCCAGTGTGCTGCGCTTTCCCCTGGGTTCGGAGGAGGAATTCCTGCGTCAGGTCAGCGCCATGTGCCAGTCGCTCTATCCCCATCCCAAGCTGGTGATGCTCAACTATCCCCACAACCCCACCGGTACCCTGGCCTCCAAGGAATTTTTCGCGGAGATGGTCAAGCTGGCCAAACGGTTCAATTTCATGGTGATCAACGATTTCGCCTACGGTCAGATCACCTATGACGGCCTGGTGGCCCCCTCATTCCTGGAAGTCCCTGGGGCGCTCGAAGTCGGCGTTGAATTCGGCTCGTTTTCCAAATCCTACAACATGGCCGGCTGGCGGCTGGGCTATTGCGTGGGCAACAAGGAGATGGTTGGCGGACTGGCCAAGATCAAGGGGTACTACGACTACGGCATCTTCTCGGCGATTCAGGTGGCGGGCATCGTTGCCATGCGCGACTGCGACGACACCATTGTCGAGCAGGTGGCCATCTACCAGAAACGGCGGGACGTGCTCTGCGAGGGACTCTCCCGCATGGGATGGGAGGTGGAGAAACCCAAGGCGGGCATGTTCCTGTGGGTGAAGATTCCCGAACCGTATGCTCAGATGGGGTCAATTCGTTTTGCCGTCGAGATGATGAGCCGGGCCAATGTGGCCGTGGCCCCCGGTGCTGGGTTTGGCGAGGAAGGCGATGGTTTTCTTCGTCTGGCCCTAGTGGAGAACGAAAATCGCATCCGCCAGGCCCTCAAGCAGATGAAGCGGGCCCTGGTGGAGATCGATCAGGAAATCAAGGCCGGGATTTTTGCGGTGGCACCGGAAGAACAGCAGGACTGAGGCGCTCAGGACGGCGGGATTGGCGGCGTACTTCATTGGTGACCCCAATCCCAGGTTTTCCGGCCTGCCGCATGTAAGCGCCCGCCAGGTGCTATTTCTCCAACTCCCTGAGGAGTTTTCGCCAGCGCGAGATATTGTCCTCGTTCAACTCCCGCTCCTCCTTGTCGTTGAGGATGCGTCCGAGGGGGTGCAGCCCGGCGGGATCGTCGATCGTGCCGAAGGGCATAGTGGCGCCGGTGTGCATCCAGACAGACCGGAACGGGAAAATCCGGAATGCTGAAAGAATCCCGACAGTATCCTGTTGCGGCAGTGATTGATCGAGAATAAAAAACTCCTCGCCGCGGATGACATCCAACGCGACAAAGCCGCCGACAGGGTACGTTTGCTTGATCCAGAAGAGGGAAAACCGCGCCTGCACCATGCCCTCCAGCAGCATCTGCTCGTCGCTTCCCTGCGGATACCGTTTGCGGTTGAGCATTTGCCGGACCAGGCTGAGCCCGTTGGGTCGATACATGTAAATCAGGTAATCCTGGAAAATTTCCGCTTCCTGTTCGTGGTCGAAGATGATGCCGATTCTGCCGCCCTGTTTGGAGAGCATGCGCAACCGCTTGGCACAGGCCTTGATGGCATCCTTGCCCGCCGTCAGTTTAGCGATGTTCGAATGCAAACCGGGCATGAGCGGCCACAGCCGCTTGTACTCGGCAGCCAATGCTTCAATATTTCCAGGAAGAACTGAAAAACGCTCCACGAAACACCCTCCGGTGTAGATTGTTTGTATGGCGAGACTTTCTCGCGCATTTCGACGTGCTTTGGCGTGAGACGAATGGAAATCGGCTCGTGTCCGCGCCTTGCCCGGCCGTTTCTTCAACGTGCTGGCCAACCGGTCGGCAGGGGCACGATCCTGCGTCTTATCGGGAAACTGCACGCAATCGAGGTAATATTTCCGGGCACGGATCTCCGGCTGTTGTACGAATAGGTATCGGGACAAAATCACCCGAGATCGGGAGCTTTCACCTTTGCAGCGGTCGCTCCAGGCAAAACGGGATATTTTTCAGCCCCCTTCCTGACAAAAGGGGGCTGATGCGGGTTTACCTCAAGGAGTCATTCTCCAAAGAACGTAGGCAAAGGTTCTACAGCTTGGATTTTGGCTGTTTATCGGTCTTGTCTTTTTCTTTCTGTTTCTGTTTTTTGTCGCTTTGCTTTTGACTTTTATCCTTATCTTTCTTGCCGCCCTTGTCTCCCATGACCCTGCTCCTTTCGTAAAATATTGGTTTTCAGATTCCGCGTAAAATATAATCCGCGGGTGTTCAATGCACTCAGAATCCTTATCCAGAGCCTCTTGCCAAAGTCCGCAGCACTCCTTGACCTCTCTATTCGTTACCTGTCCTTGAGAATATCTGCAACAGTATCCACAAGAATTTTTTTCTTAAACGGTTTGGTGATCAGGCTGTGGAATCCGAGTGCCAAGATCGTCTCATTGGTGAAGCGCTGATTAAAACCGGTCACCCATAGCTGAGCCGGTTTCTGCCCTCGCCATCGACATGGGTCAGGATATTGTGCATGCATGACCGGCCAACCACCTCGGCGGCCGAAAAGCCGGACATGCGCTCGACTGCCTTGTTCCAGTAGGTAATCACCCGGTTGCGGTCAGTGAGGTAGAATCCGTCGTGCAGATTTTCGATGATTCCGGCAAACGAGACATCGTCAAGCTTCATAGTTCCATCCTGTAGGCTGGCTGCGGTATGCAAGTCTTGCTCCATCAATACTGAATGCGCCTGTCAGCCTTGCAAGTGCAACGGGTTAACCGCTACCTTGCGCATCGATTGCGGCATCAGAATCGGTGGATTGGCCAATCCGCACTCTGAGCGGTTCAACAACCCCGACCTGCCGGGAGAAATTTTTCAACCCCTGGAGTAAGGACACGGTAATGGTTTGCCCTTTGGGAATAATCAGCACCCCGTTTTTCGCCATCACATCTTCTGCTGCAACCATGCCGGTGCCGATTTGAGCAACCGGCAGGCTGAGTTCCTGTTCCCGCTTTTCTATCCTGAGTTTGGAAAGCACCTCCAGGATTTCAGGATTATACATGCTTTTCTGGCTACGCATCAGCTCGACCGCCTCATTGCGCCCCATGCCACGGAACAGGTGCCGGTCAAAATCGAGCGCCGCTTTCAAGATCTGGCCGCCGGTGAGGACCTCCTCGAATTCAGCGCTGGCCATGGCGGGGGTGTATTCGTCAAAGCGCTTGAGTTGCAGCCGAATCATGCTGGTCACGTTTTCCAGGCGGGGGATTTTCTCCAGCAGGGAAGCCCCAATCACCGGATGATTCTCGTACATCTCCTGTTCCTCGGCGGTCAATTCCAGGCCGCTGTAGACTGTGTGCAAGATATCGCCGGGAAGGGTGACGCAGCCTATCTGCGACATCAACGCGGCGATTTCGTATTGCCACAAGTTGGGGAGATGCAGGGCTTTGGTGATAGCGACGACGTGATCCCTGCACCGCAGCCCGGCGCTGAACGATAACGGATTGGTCACGGCCAGTAACTCCGAGAGAACCGAGACGCTGCCCATGAGTGTCTTCTGCAGTAATTCTTTTTCGGCGCTGATGAGGCGATGCTGCCGCAGGGCGAGGGCGAGCGACGTGATAAAGGTCGCTTGCGGGCAGGGCTTGGTGAGAAAGCGAAAAATCTGACCGTTATTGACGGCCTCCATGGCGGTTTCCTGGTCGGCGTTGCCGGTGAGCATCAGGCGAACCGTTTCAGGATAGCTGTCTTTGACGCGGGTGAGCAGTTCGACTCCGCTCATGCCGGGCATTCGCATGTCGGAGACGATGACAGCAAACGGCCCGTCCTCCTTCAGTATCCGTAGAGCCTCATCGCCGCTGCCAGCCGTTTGCAGGGTAAACCGATTGTGCAGTTGCCGTTGAATCGACTGGAGGATATTCGGCTCGTCGTCGACAAAAAGGATTTTTTCCGTCATGGAGAAGGCCTCATTCCCGCATTTCTCGGCAGATGTTCTGCCAGTGTTCATAATTGCCGTCAAGTCCAGCCTGTTCGAGGTACCCCCGGTTGAGCACGGGAGCCGCTCCTACGCTCATCTCCGGAAACAATTGGTAATAAATGACATCGGCTGCATGGATGACCACGGCCGGGGAAAAAGAGGGCTCCGGGTAGGCATCCAGGCGATGATGAAAAGCGATGGATTCCACGACGATGCCCGGCAAGCCCCATAAGCCCATCAGGTAACCACCCACATCGCCATGATCTGAATGAAAGACGTTTTGCTCGGCCTGACAGAGTGAAAGGTCTTGCTCCCTGGCCATTGCAACTGCAGTCAGATAGGAGTTCTGGAGAGAAGAGAACAGGAGCAGTTTGCCCACGTCATGCATGATGCCGGCAATGAACACCGTATCGATGAAAAATTTGTCATTGGTTTCCGCGAGGGCTATTTTTTTAGCCAGGGCGGCGGTCATCATGCTGTGGTTCCATAAGGCGCCCACTGAAAATATTTTGGATGGTGCGGTCTTTAATTCCGAGAAAACACCCACACCGAGAACAAGGGCCTTGACCGTGTCCAGGCCCAGCAGGTTGACGGCGTGGACGGGGCTGTAGACATTTTTGTACATACCGAAAAATGCGGAATTGACCAGTTGCAGCACCTTGGCGCTCATCGCCATGTCCTTTTCGATGATCGTGGCGACATCGCCGATTGCACACTCGGGATCCTGTAATTGTTTTTGCAGTTCAGCATACACAGAGGGCAAGCTGGGGAGTTGCCCCAGGCTGGAGACCAGACTTTTTAGTTGGCCGTTCTTCATGACATCCCGCAGTGCGCATGCCCGCAACAGGACTTGCTTGAGGACGTCGGGGTTTACCGGCTTCGCCAGAAGCTGATGGACAACACCCACGGTTCTAAGCATGGACTGTTCATCCGCCTGACCGGTCAGCATGATCCGGATGACATGCGGATAGCTCTCCTGCACGGCGGCGAGAAGTGCCGCGCCATCCATGCCTGGCATCCGCATGTCGGACACGATGATGTCGATATGGTTATTGGCGAGGATCTCCAAGGCATCCCGGCCGCCTTCGGCAAAATGAAAGTCCAGCTCGTCCCGCATGACGCGGAGCATTCTCTTGAGACCGGAAAGAATATTGGGTTCGTCATCGACAAACAGAGCCGCTGTTTTCATGGGGTCACTCCTTTGAGGTTGCTCTGGGCATTGGGCCTCTGATCCAGAGGCAACCGGATGATAAACGTTGTTCCCTCACCCTCGGTCGAGACGAAATCGATGGTTCCCCGGTGTTTGTTGACGATAATGTCACGGGATATGGCCAGGCCTTGACCCGTACCCCGACCGACCTCCTTGGTGGTGAAAAAGGGATCAAAAATTTTGGTGGCAATGGCTTCGGGAATGCCGCCTCCGGTATCCGTCACGGTAATTTCGACGTGATCGTCGGCCTGCCTCGACCCAATGGTTATTTTTCCTTTTATCCCTTCCTGGCTTGTTCCCTGGGCATCCTTGATGGCATGGGCTGCGTTGACAAGGATATTGAGCAAGACCTGGCCCATCTCGTTGGGCAGGCATAAAACCGGAGGCAGGGTTGCGTCGAGTTGTTTGTCGATTTCAGCGACATACTTCCACTCGTTGCTACTGACCGTGATCGTGGTTTCAATGAGCTTGTTGAGATCCGTCACCTGTTTTTCCTTGCATCCAGGGTGGCTGAATTCCTTCATGGCATGGACAATGGAGCTGATTTTGGAGATTCCTTCCCGTGATTGGCTGATGGCGTTGGGGACTTCTTCCGTGAGATAGTCCCAGTCCACTTGATGTTTCAGGGCGTTGCGACTGGTGACGATGGCTTCCCGGTTAGGGGAGGTATCCGCTGCTTCCACCAGCAGGTGGCCGTACCCGCCAATGAGCGCATCGATTTTCCCGAAGGCCTCGCCTAAAAATTCGATATTGCTGCCCAGGTATTGTACCGGGGTATTGATTTCATGGGCGATACCCGCCGCCAACTGACCGATTGAAGACAGCTTCTGCTCGCTGTTGAGCCGGGTCAGCAGTTGCTCCCGCTCCTTTCTTTCCGCCACTCTCCGGGTAATGTCGTGGACTATGGCCACAAACCTGCTCTTTTTCCCTTCCGGGGTGACGAGCTGGAGAAAAATCTCGACTGGCGAGGACGACCCGTCTTTTCGTATGAATCGTGTTCGCAGGGTCAGGGCTTCCTGGGTGCCGTTGCGCAACGGTATGAAAAGTTCCTTGAGCGAGGTTTCGCTATAGTCGCTGGTGATGTCCAGCGGCGTCATCCTCATCAGTTCTTCTAAGGAATATCCAAGTTGTTTGACCCCGCCCTCGTTTACATACACGAAGAGGAGTGAATCGGGATCAAGGATGAATACCGCGTCATGTGTTTTATCGAGCGTTGTTTTGAAATCATTGAGATCGGCTAGGGTTTTTTCCTTTTCCCGGTGTTCGGCGTTGAGTTTCAGTGTGGTCGCGGTCAGTTTCCGGTTGAGCAGCAAAACGACAATCGTTGCGCTCAGAATCACCATGAACAGACCGGTTCCGGCAAGGACCCACGGACGATACTGCCGGTAAAATTGGCCAATGGTCAACGGGAGTGGCGTGGGAGCATTGAGATACCTGTACGGCCCGGCTTTCAACTCCTGCAGGCATAGATGCACCTCATAATAATCCAGGGGAATGGTCCAGCCCTGGATTCGGGCGGCGCGAGCCGCTTCGCTCTCGGGACTGATATCCAAAAAGGTGCGCATGACCTGCTCGGCCAAGTCCGTGCTCACATGATGCATCTTGGCCAAAGCCCAGTGTGGATACAGTTCGGTCGTGCGGGCATAGGGGAAAACGTCATCGGCCGGTTGGCCGTCAACGATCCTGTACGCGGTGGCATCAATGATGCCTTCGCTGGCCATCTGCTCCAGAATTCCGGTGCGGACAATGCCAGCGTCAGCTTTTCCTTTGAGAACGTTGAAAACAACCCTGCGGTGCGAGCCGGCAAAATCGACGGTGGCGAAGTCCTTGAACGGGTCCAGTCCCGATGCCTTGATATGCCGTAAAAACATCAGCCAGCCGCCAAAGGAACTCCGGTCGACAGCGGCAACGCGCTTGCCGCGCAGGTCCGCGACCGTTTTGATGTCGCCGCGGCTGGAAGTGGTGAAAAGAACGCTGCCAAATTGGGTGGATGCGGCTTGCGAGCCAAACTCCTCAAGAGTGGCGATGCGGGATGCGCCGAAAATATATTCAAGATTGACATAGACAGCGGGGTTGGTGATGGTGAAGTCGACCAGGCCGTCAGACACCGCTTTTTCGATTTCGTGGTAATCAAGGCAGACAATACTGGCGCTGTATTGGGGATTGCGTTGTTGCAGATATTCCGCAGTCGCACGCCATTTCTTGAAACAGAGATCTTTGCCTTCCTCGGCCACGAGGACGCCGATATGAATGGTTTTCGGATTATTGATCGTCGCCTGGATGGCCGGAGGAGCGCACAGGATGCATGCGAACAGTACGGCAAAAAGACGGGCCAACAGGGCATCGGCGTTCATGGCATTCCTCTCGTACAACCTATTTCGTGGTGAGGGCCTTCGGGGGAACAGCTGTCAGGACCGTTCCGGACAAACGGCAGGGAGAAAGCGCTTTGCTTAAATCTGTTCGATAGAGATAATTATCGCATGCGATTGTATGAATGCAAGGAACTTCTCGGTCTCGCGCAGGGAACCGGGAAGGGGCTTGTATCGTGACAACACGACCCGGACGATCGTGCGCCCGGTCACAAGGCGCGGGGCCGTTGCTGTCGCCCCCCGTAACTCAGGATGAAAGCGTTGCGCGCACTCGTATGGACAACTCCCTGACCGAGAACGGCTTCTGGATAAAATTGAGCTGTTCTTCCAGGATGCCATGACTGGCGATGATGTTCTCCGCATACCCGGACATATACAGGCATTTCAAGTGCGGGTGCGCGAGCAGGAGCAACTCCGCCAGATCTCTGCCGGTCATGTCCGGCATGACCACATCGGTAAGGAGGAGATCCAGCCTGGCGGCATGCTCACGGGCAATATCGATCGCCTCGGCCGGGCCGCTTGCCGTGAGGACCGTATAGCCCAATCCCGAAAGCATGCGACTGGTCATGGTAAGAATGGCCGGTTCATCCTCGACCACCAGCACGGTTTCACCCTGGCCGAGCTGAATGGGCGCGGGGCTCTCTTTATTGACCGTGATGGCCTGGTTGATGGTGTGCCGGGGCAGGTAAATCCTGAAGGTCGTCCCCTGGCCCGGTTCACTGTAGACGTTGATGGAACCGTTGTTCTGCTTCACAATCCCGTACACGGTCGCCAGTCCCAGTCCCGTCCCCTGGCCCAATTCCTTGGTGGTGAAAAAAGGTTCGAAAATCTTGTCAAGAAGCGCTCTTTCCATGCCGCAACCGTCATCGCTGACCGTCAGCAGCACATATTCTCCGGGAACCGCCCCGGCATGATGGGCGCAATAGCTGGCGTCAAAAGTCACCGTCCCCGTTTCAATGGTGATCTTCCCTGCTCCGGTGATGGCGTCGCGGCTATTGATGCACAGGTTGGCCAGCAGCTGATCGATCTGGGCTGGATCGATCTTGATCGGCCAGAGATTCGACTGCGGGAGAAAGGTGAGGGTTATATGCGCACCGATAAGCCGTCTGAGCATCTTCAGCATGCTGTCCACGGTGTCGTTGAGGTCGAGAACCTGAGGGACAACGGTTTGCTTGCGGGCAAAGGCGAGCAACTGCCGGGTTATGCTCGCGGAACGCTGGGCAGCGTCAAGAATATCTTGCAGGTAGCCATGGAGGGATGATCCAGGTTCCGTCTTTTCCAGGCCCATTTGCGCGTAACTGAGGATGACGCTGAGCATGTTGTTGAAATCATGCGCCACACCTCCGGCCAAGCGGCCGACGGATTCCATTTTCTGCGCCTGATATAGTTGCTCCTCCAGTGCTTTTTGGGCCTTCTCCGCCTGCTTGCGCTCGGTGAGGTCACGGACGATGGCCCACATGCCTTCCTTTTCACCCTGGTCATTGCAAACGAGGAAGGTTTTCAGTTCAACGGGAAAGATGCTGCCGTCCTTTCTTTGATATTCTTTTTCATAGACGCCGGAGTAGCTCTTGCCCACAACCTGGGTGTCGATATCGTTCTGTTCGCTGGCGCGCCATTTCGCCGGCGTCAGATCCATGTAGGTCAGGCGGGAGAGTTCTTCCTCGGTATATCCAAGCATCCCGCGATAGGCTGCATTGCTCTCGCGGATGTTCCCTTGTAAATCGATAAAGACAAACCCATCGGTCATGCTTTGGTGCAGCCTCCGGTATTTTCCTTCCGAGAGGCGCAACGCCGCCTCGGTTTGTTTAAGGGCCTTGGTTTCTTGCTCCAGTTGCAGCATCTTTTGTTCCAGCTTGCGCACCAGTCGCTCATTATAGAGCTTGAACACCTCCTCGTCCTGGGGTGGTTCTGGCGGAATGGAGCGGTTATTTTGCTTGGCTGCTGCCATCACCTCATCAATAACCTCCATGAAGCGTTCCGGCTCGCACGGCTTTTGCAGGAAACGATCCGCCCCGATTTTTATCGCAAAGGCCTCATCCTGCGGACCGGTGTAGGTGGCTGTGTAGATAATGAATGGAATCCGCCGCAGTTTTTGGTCCTTTTTCATCCTGCGGCAGAGTTCGAAGCCATCCATGACCGGCATGAGAATGTCGCTGATAATCAGGTCAAAGTCCCGGTTTTGCAGTTCGGCAAGGGCCTCGGCTCCATTGGTGACAGAGTGCACTGCATAGCCGTTGCCCTTGAGCAGGACTTCGGCTAGATAGCGATTCTCTGTCTGATCATCAACGATGAGCACTTGGATCTTACTCATTGTTCCTCTCCTTGTCTTTCGGCAGATAGTGCTTGATTTCGGCCACAAAGGTTTCGGGATTGATCGGTTTTTCGATATAGCCGGTGGCACCGGCGGCCAGGATCTGTTCCCGGTCCCCGGCCATGGCATAGGAGGTCACGGCGATGACCGGTACTTGGGCGAGCGCGGCATGTTTTTTCAGTTCCGCGGCAACGGCGTAGCCATCCATTTCAGGGAGCTGGATGTCCAGCAGAATGGCCAGCGGGTCACACTGCAAGGCCATTTCGATGCCTTTTTTGCCGTCCTCCGCCCCGATGACCGCAAAGCCGCTTTTTTCCAGCAAAAAACGCATCAGGTACAGGTTTTGTTCGTTGTCTTCAATGACTAAAAGCCGGTTGTTCATGCCCTGTCTCCTGGCTGGCGGGGAAGGCGGACGGTAAAGGTGCTCCCTTGTTCCCATTGGCTTGCCACCTCGATGGAACCGCCCATCAGGTCGATAATTTTCTGGCAGATCGATAGGCCGAGGCCGGTTCCCTCGTGCTTGCGGGTCAGGCCGGTATCGATCTGGTGGAAGGGCTGGAAAAGGTTGGGGATCTCTTCGGGCCGCATGCCGATGCCGGAGTCGGTAACCGTCAGAATGTACTGATGGTTTTCCAGTCGGCAGGCAATGCGGACCCAGCCTTGTTCGGTAAATTTCAACGCATTGCTGAGCAGGTTGAGAATGACCTGCTCCAGGCGGCGCTGATCGGTGGTAATGGTCCCGATTTCAGCGGCAAGGTCCATCTGCAGATCGATCTCTTTCTGCTCCGCCAAGGGGGCAATGAGTTTGACCATTTTTTCTATGGACGGCCTGAGCGCGAAGGTCTCCGATGCAAGATGCAACTGGCCGGCTTCAATCTTGGAAATGTCGAGGACGTCGTTGATCAGGGAAAGCAGATGACGGGAGCTTTTCTGGACCATGGACATTTGCTTGTGCTGTTCGGGGTTGAGCGGTCCGGTCAATCCCTGGAGCATGATGCCGGTAAAGCCGATGATCGAGTTCAGCGGTGTGCGTAATTCGTGGGACATGGTGGCCAGGAAGGCGGATTTGATCCGGTCGGCTGCCTGCGCCGCCTCCATTGCCTGGCGGAGCTTTTCAGCCGCCTCGCGTTCGTCGGTGATATCCTCGACAATGCCGACCGCTCCCTTCAAAGGATCGTTCGGGTCAAAGGCGCGAAGACTCAGCCGGACCCAGAACAGGCTGCCGTCCTTGCGCATCATCTGCTGTTCCCGGCGGAAGGTCTTGCCTGCGGCCAGTTGTTCATACACCAATGCCCCGCCTACTTCGTAGGCCGCGTCGTCCGAATACCAGATTCGTGTCGATTGGCCGTCCAGCTCCCCAGGTCCGTATCCCGAAATTTCCTCCAGCTTGCGGTTGCAGCGCACGATTTTCCGCTGGCGTAACAACACGATCCCGGTGCCGGCGGATTCGAAAATAGTGCGCTGCTCATCGTTCATCGCGGCCAGTTCCGCGGTCCGCTCGGCCACCCGTTGCTCCAGGGTCTCGGCATGCCGCCGCAGGTCTTCATTGAGCTGGTGAATCTGTTCCTCGGCCTGCATGCGCGCGGTGATGTCGGAGCCGATGCTCAGGATTTCCCGGATCTGCCCCTGCTCGTTCAGCACCATCTTGTTGGTCCAGTCGATCCAGACCCGTTCACCGTTGCGGCGGATATTTTCATTGATGTTCCGTTCAAACTTGAGCGGATCGGCACTGATTTCCTGGATCAGATTTCGTAAATCGCGGCCCTCGCTTTCCTGCTCCGGAACCAAGGTGCCGACAATGTGCCGGCCGAGAATCTCGGATGCGGAGTAACCGAAAAACCGTTGGCCGAATTCATTGAGGAAGGTAATCCGCCCTTCGGGCGTCCACCGCAGGATGATGCTGTTGGCCAGCATCACCAGTTGGCGGTACTCCTGCTCGCTGGCCCGCAGCGCCTCTTTTTCCTTGTGCAATTCACGGGTGCGGGTATTGACCTGATGCCGCAAAATCACACTGCCGACGAGGCTGACGATCAAAAATCCAACGACCCCGGCACCGGCAAGCTGCAGCCACAGCGGCAGTTTCATGCGAACCTCTTCGGCGGTCCATCGCTTCAGCGATGCGTAATATGCCGATTGATGATTACTCTTCAGGTCCGCGAGATGCTTGTCAATACTGGCCAACAGTTGCTTGGGGTCACCCTTGGTTGCCGCGAAAAAAAGGTCGGTCGGCTCGAAAAGAACCGCGGTATCTTCAAGACCGAACTTTTTGGCATGCATCTTTCCGTAAAAACTATTGGTGACGGCGGCATCGGCCTCTCCCTTGGCAACCATCTCGAACATGGTTGTGTAGTCTGGTACGGAGAGAAGGGTGATGTTCAACCCGAACCCATGACTGAGCCGGAGAAAGGCTTCCTGTTGGATCGAACGTTCCAGGACGAGAATTCGTTTGTTGTTGAGGTCCAGTATGGTGTGGATCTTGTTGCCCTTGGGGGCGTAAACCTGAAACCAGGAAGAAAAGACCGGAACTTTATGAAAGGAATAGCTCGTTGCCCGGTCGACGCTATAGGCGACATCGGGCACAAGGTCGATTTCCCCTTCGGCCAGGTGATCCAGAATTTTCCCCCAGGTACCGGAAACGTACCGCACCTGCCAGCCTTCGCTGCTGGCGATGTGTTCGATCAGATCAATAAAGATGCCTGCGGGTTTGCCGGATTCAGCGGTAAAGATCTTGGGGGGATTTTCATAGACGCCGACCGTGACGATGCGCTCATCTCCTGATACTCGCAGCGGCGTCAGGAAAAGGAAGAGTATCAGGATGAGCCGGGCAAGCAGAAGGCCGAGGCGAACAAAACGGCTGGTGCTGGTCATGCTGAATACCTCGCTAACGGCTATGGGCGCGCCAGGACGACATTAATCATCTGTTTTGCAGTGAGCATGTGATGCAACGGAGCTGGGCCCGGTTCGTTCCTGCCTGGCCAGTGGTCAAGGAATGGCTGCACCTATAGTGTACGCTGAAGTTGCGCCTATCCCAAGGGGAAAGAAAACAATTCAGGTCCGTCCTCGAGGCGGATCATGTCCCCTTTAGAGAACCTTCAAGGAGATGTCCGCCAGCGCTTCGCACACTTTGGCCGCGAGGTCCTGTTTGGAGAACGGCTTGTGCATGAAGCGAACCCCCTTGTCCAGGATGCCCCGATGGGCGATCACATTGGCGGTATAGCCGGACATGAACAGGGTTTTGAGGTCCGGGTAGAGGGTATGGAGCTGGTCCGCCAGCGCCCGGCCGTTCATTTCCGGCATGACAACGTCGGTGATCAAGAGATGGATCTCGCCGGCATGCGCCTTGGCCAATTGCAAGGCTTTGCCCGGCGTGTTTGCAGTGAGCACGGTGTAGCCCAACATCTCCAGCATGGTTTGCGTCAGCTCGAGGATCGCCGTCTCGTCCTCGACGATCAGGATGGTCTCGCCCTGCCCGGTCGCCATTTCCGCAATGCTTTTCGTTTCGATAGCCTCGGCTCCGTCCTTATAAACCGGCAGGTAGATCTTGAAGGTCGTTCCCTGGCCCGGCTCGCTGTAGACGTTGATAAAACCATTGTTCTGCTTGACGATGCCGTAGACCGTAGCCAATCCCAGGCCGGTGCCTTCGCCCACTTTCTTGGTGGTGAAAAAGGGCTCAAACAGGTGGGCCATGGTGTTGTGGTCCATGCCGCAGCCATCGTCGCTGACCGCCAGACGGACGAAGTCGCCGGGAATAAAACCCGCATGATCGGCGCAGTAGGCCGCGTCAAAGGTCACCTTTCCGGTTTCTATGGTTATTTTGCCCACGCCGGCAATGGCGTCACGGGAATTGACGCAGAGATTGGCCAGGAGCTGATCCATTTGCGATGGATCGATCTTGATCGGGCCCAGGGCCGTACCCGGCAACCATGCCAGGTTGATGTCCTCGCCGATCAGGCGCCGCAGCATCTTGAGCATGCCATCCACCGTCTCGTTGAGGTCAAGCACCTTGGGGGCGATGGTCTGTTTGCGGGCAAAGGCGAGCAGCTGCCGGGTAATCTCAGCGGAACGCTTGCCGGCATCGAATATTTGCTGGAGATCGTGATGAAGCGGATCAGCCGGGTCGACCCTGTCCAGGGCCAGTTCCGCATATCCAATGATGACGCTGAGCATATTGTTGAAGTCGTGGGCCACCCCGCCCGCCAACCGGCCCACCGATTCCATCTTCTGGGCCTGGGTCAACTGCGCCTGCAATTTGCCCCGTTCTTTCTCCGCCCATTTACGCTCCGAAATGTCCCGCACAATAGCCGACATGCCTTCCGGTTTGCCCTCCTGGTCGACCAGGAGAAAGGTGCGTAATTCGACTGGAAAAATGGTCCCGTCCTTATGCTGATACTCTTTCTCGTATAAGGTTGAACTCCCGTGGGCAAAGACCTGTTCGGTGACGATGTTCGCTTCAGCGGCATGCCATTTTGGCGGCGTCAGGTCTAAGTAGCTCAAATTATGGAGTTCTTCGTCGCTGTATCCCAGCATCGAACGGTAAGCCTTGTTCCACTCCCGGAGATGTCCATTGATATCGGTGATCACAAAGGCATCGATCATGCTCTCATACAAATTCCGGTAGCGCTGTTCATTGGCGTGCAGTTTTTCATCGGTTTGTTTCTGCTCGACCAGAGACCAGGTCACGTCGGCCAGGTAGGCAACAATCTCGCTATCCTGTTCCGTGTACTCGGCCGGTTTGTTGCCCACTCCCAGGATAGCCACCACCTTGCCGGCTCTGATCACCGGAACGGCCAGTTCGCGGATCACCGTGGCGTGTCCTTCGGGCAAGCCCTTTTTGTACGGCAGCGAAGCGTAGTCGTTGTGGATGACCGGCTTGCCCTCGCGAATGCAATCGGCCCACACACCGGCCTGATCGATCCCGTAATGCATCCCCTTACCCTCGACCCGGCAGAATTGCTGCAGGGTAAGGGTGGACCATTGCTGCAGGGAAATAGAATGCTGGCCGGCATCGACAAGATGATAAAAGCCGATCGGGCTGCCCACCAGGCCGCCGATGGCATCCAGGGCCTTGATCAGCAACTCATCGAGGCTGTGGGTCAAGGCGTATTCCATCAAGGTCAACCGCGTCTGGATCAGGCGGTGCGCCCGGCGTTCGTCGGTCTGGTCGCGGAAGACCAGCACCACCCCGAGGATCTCCCCCTGGGCGTCGCGGATGGGGGCCGCCGAATCGGCGATGGGCCGTTCGATCCCGTTTTTGGCGATGAGCAGGGTATGGTTGGCCAGACCAACCACCAGCCCCTCGGCCAGAACCTTGGTCACCGGATTCGCCGTCTTCTGCCGGGTCTCTTCATTGATGATCGGGAAAACCTCCTCCAGCGGTTTGCCCTGCGCCTCTTCCTGGCTCCAGCCGGTGAGCGCCTCGGCGACCGGGTTGAGCAGTTCGACCCGCCCCTGGGCGTCGGTGGCAATAATGCCGTCGCCGACCGCCTGCAAGGTGATGCTGTGGCTTTCGACAGTGGCGCGCAATTTTGCTTCGACGTTGTAGAGTTCGCGGTAATGATGCTTTTGCTTGCGCTGCCAAAGGAACAGGCCGACCGCCACCAGTCCGCCGGCAAGCACGGACAGGAGGGTCAGAATCAGCGTCGCGCGGGCCTGCCATCCGGCAAAGACTGTCGCCGTGTCATCCTTGGCCACGATGAACCAGGGCGAATCCGGGACAGGGAGAACGACGGCCACGGACGCCACGCCCCGGTAATCCATGCCTTCAACGTACCCTTTCTGGCCCAGCACAGCCATGACGGCAGGCACCTCGGTTGCGCTGAGCGGGATACGCAGCTTGAGCGCCGCATCCCGCTGATGCCGCAGATCGTTCAGGAACAGAACCGAATCGCCGTCGCGGCGGACCAGCAGCGTTTCCGCGGTCGTGCTCGGCGTCGGCCAGGACTGGATCAGGGGGTAGAGGAACTCGCTGGCATTGCTGATCAGGATGATGGCGCCGAGCGGTGGCGCGGCCGGTCCGGAATGGGCAAAGAGGGGAGCGACGACGCTGATATGAGGCACGGAGTCCTGTGTCTCGGTGTGCAGACCCGTGAAGACCGGTTTGCGTTCGCGGAACGCGTCAGTCAAGGCGGCCTTGAAGCCGCCGTTGTGAGGCTTTGGGTTCAGGCTGAGACGTACTTGCCCTTGAGGGTCGACCAGGAGGGCGTCAGCGTAATGGTAGTGGGTGTGCAGGCTGTGAAAGAAACCGCGCAGTTCCGTGGTGGCCCCCTCATCCTGATCGGCGAAGAAGCGGGCCACGGCCTTGGCCAGGAAAGGGCTGTCCATGAGCAGGGCGGCGTCGCCCAACCGTTCACCGCGCCAATTGACGATTTGATCGATTTTCAGTTGCGCGATGGCGGTGAGCTCTTTTTCGGCCTGCTGTTGCCCGGCAGTTTGTTCGGCGTGGTACAACCAAGCGCCTCCTGCCAGCAGGACAATCAAGATCATCGCCAAGGCGGCGGTTAGCCATCGGGAAAAGGCTTGGGGCACAGCGTCCATCAAGTTCTCCTGTTCAAGATCTCTTTGATTCTTCGATAAGTATGGCTTACGCAATTGTACGGTTATTCCTCCCTAGTGCAAACCGGAAAATCGTGTATGGAGCGCGTTCAATAGGAGAACACCCAACAGGCGGCGAGGGTCTGCGCCAGGAGGAGTCCGGTACCTCGTCGCGGCCTTGCGAGTGTAGGCGGAAAAAAATGTTGGCAATGATCCGGTCATGAGCACAACGGCGCATCGGTCATGACGGCGGTTTGACCGGTGTGCCGTTCCCTTTCCTCTGTCAATGTGAGGAGCGGAGGGCAAGCCGTTTTCGTTACGACGGTGCGAGAAAGGCGTTGATTTCATCGTAGGTGATGATTTGGATGTCCACTTCCATATTAGGGGAGCGGACCTTGACCGGCGCGGTTTCTCCCTGTCGTATCGGCAGCAGTTGGGGCTTGTCCTCATCGACGAAGACGATGATCGCCGGGGCCCGGACCGTGTCTTCCAGGCGAAAGCCCACCAGTTTAGTGGTGGGTTTGTCCACGATGACTGCATTGTCCTGTATGGTTAACATGGTGTTTTCCTCATTGATGGTTTGGTTCGATCATTCGGGCCTTCCGGCCTGTGCCCGTCGGCCTATGATACGCGATCTGGAAAAACTTGCCCACCCCCAAGTGGCCTCTCCGCTGCAAACCCGTGCATCGTTTGCAGCCGGCATGGTGGCTCCTGGCGCGCGATTATTCTGGGTTGAGCCTGTCGCTATCCTGAATATTGCGATGAAGTGTTCTCTTGATACGCATTGGCCGAGACCCAAGGGAGAGATGCCATCTTTTCATTGAAAAAAATACGGCTGTAGTGTCAGTTAAATACCTTCGTGGTTGATGCACCGGAGCCGAAAAAGATCGCTGCACCTATCCTTTGTTCAGCAGGGGGAAGAGCACCATGACCGGCACCAAGAAAGAAAGTGGAAAACGAAGCGGAAAGCCGCGATCCGCTCAACCGGGCGCGCCCCTGGAACCGCCTTTTCCCGTGGTCGGTATCGGTGCTTCCGCCGGTGGCCTTTCCGCCTTTGAAGCCTTCTTCTCCGGTCTGCCCGACGACGCTGATTCCGGCATGGCCTTTGTGCTGGTGCAGCACTTGGCGCCGGATCACAAGAGCATCCTGACCGACCTTATCCGACGCTACACGCGCATGCAGGTCTTTGAGGTCGAGGATGGGATGCAGGTGCGGCCCAACTGCACCTATATCATTCCACCCAACCGGGACATGGCCCTGTTGAACGGCAGGCTGCAGCTGATGGAGCCCTCGGCGCCGCGCGGCCAGCGTCTGCCGATCGATTTTTTCTTCCGCTCCCTGGCGCAGGATCAGCGTGAACGCGCCATTGGCATTATCCTCTCCGGCACCGGCAGTGACGGCACCCAGGGGATCAGGGCGATCAAGGCGGAAGGCGGCCTGGTTATCGCCCAGACCCCAGAATCCACTGAATACGACAGCATGCCCAGCAGCGCCATTGCCACGGGGCTGGTGGATTACCAGTTGGAGCCCGCCGCGATGCCGGCCCAGCTGAAGTCCTACATGGCTCATGCCTTCAGCAAGCCCTTCAGTCCAGCCACTGGGCAGGTGATGCGTTCTGAAAATGCGTTGCAGAAAATTTTCATTCTGCTGCGCGCACAGCCCGGTCACGATTTTTCCCAGTACAAGCCCAGCACCATTCACCGGCGCATCGAACGGCGGATGGCCATCCATCAGATCGACACGATGGACGGCTATGTCAAGTTTCTCCAGCAAACGCCAGAGGAGGTCGAGGCCCTGTTTCGCGACCTTTTGATCGGGGTGACCAATTTTTTCCGCGATCCGGAGGCGTTCGAAGTTCTTGCGCAACAGGTCGTGCCGCGACTCTTTGCCGACAAACCCCCCGGAGCGACGATCCGCGTGTGGGCACCGGGCTGTTCCACCGGTGAGGAAGCCTATAGTATCGCCATCCTCCTGCAGGAATATCTGGAACAGTTGCAACAACCGTTCAATGTCCAGATTTTCGCCACCGACATTGACAGCCGTTCTATCGCCAGCGCCCGAACCGGACGGTATCCGGCCAGCGTCGCCGCCGATCTCCCGGCCGAGAGGCTGGCGCGTTTCTTTACCAGTGATTCCGATGGCGCCACCTATCGTATCCACAAAAATATCCGGGACATGCTGGTTTTCTCCGAACAGGACGTGATCAAGGATCCGCCTTTTTCCAAGCTCGACCTCATCAGTTGCCGCAATCTCTTGATTTACATGGGAGGCGAGCTGCAGAAGAAGCTGATTCTCCTCTTTCATTACGCCTTGAATCCGGGAGGTTTTCTCTTTTTGGGCACCTCGGAAACCGTGGGGGATTACGGCGATCTCTTTGTCCCCCTGGACCGCAAATTGAAAGTGTACCAATGCAAGGGTGATGGGCACAGTGCCCGGCGCGGAATCCTGAACAAATTTTCACCTCCGGTGACCTCGCGGCTCAAAGAACATCCACAGACCACCGAACCGAGAGTGACGCCCGTTAAAGTACCGCTTCGTGAGCTTACGGAGCAAACGTTGTTGCGGGAGATTGCCCCGGCGGCGGCCCTGGTGAACCGGTTGGGCGACATTCTCTACCTGCATGGCCGCACCGGGATGTATCTCGAGCCGACCCCTGGCGAGGCCGGGATCAATAATATCCTCCGCATGGCCCGCGAAGGGTTGCGATTCGACCTGACCACCGCCTTGCACAAGGCTGCCGAGGAAAAGGACACGGTACGGCGCTCTAACCTGCGGGTAAAAACCAATGGAGACTTTACCGCGGTCAATCTCACCGTCAGGCCAGTCAAGGCCGACACCGCGCTACCGCAAGGGGAACCGCTGTTTCTGGTTATTCTCCAGGAAACACCGTCTGCCGACGCCGAGCCGCCGGGGTGGGCACCCTTTCAGGGGGATGGTTATGCCGGTGGCGCAGGCCCGGAGGCCGCCGCCCGCATCGAGGCGCTCAGGCGGGAATTGCAGGCCAAGGAGGAATACCTCCAAGCCGCCAATGAAGAAATGGAGGTTTCGAACGAAGAGCTTAAATCCTCGAATGAGGAGATGCAGTCGATCAACGAAGAGCTGCAATCGACCAACGAAGAGCTGGAGACTTCGAAGGAGGAGTTGCAGTCGGTCAATGAGGAACTGGCCACGGTTAACGCCGAACTGCAGACCAAGGTGATGGACCTGTCCCGGGCCAACAACGACATGAACAACTTGTTGGCCGGCACCGGCATCGGCACCGTCTTTGTCGATCATCAATTGCGCATCCTGCGGTTCACGCCCGCCGCCACCCAGCTCATCAACCTGATCGCCAGCGATATCGGCCGCCCGGTGGGGCATCTCGTGTCCAATATGGTGGGTTATGACCGGCTGGTGGAGGATGTGCTGGAGGTGTTGCAGACCCTGGTGCCGCGGGAGATTGAAGTGCGGACCACCGAAGGCAGGTGGTACACCATGCGCATCCAGCCCTATCGCACGCTCGATAATGTGATTGAGGGCGCGGTGATCACTTTTGTCGACACCACCGAGCTGAAAACGGCGCAGGACGAACAGCGGCGTCTGGCGGTGGTTGTGCATGACGCTCGCGACGCCATCACGGTGCAGGATCTCGAGGGACGGATCATGGCCTGGAACCCCTCGGCGGCACGGATGTACGGCTGGAGCGAATCCGAGGCCTTGACGATGTATTACGGCGATCTTATTCCTGACGACCTCAAGGAGGAAGCCTTGGTCATAATGCAAAAATTGATTCGGACAGAAGTGCTGGAGCCGTATCGCACCCAACGAATCGCCAAAAATGGCGGCGTGGTTGAAGTGAGCGTCACCGCCACCGCCCTGGTGGATAAAGACGGGCGGATCTATGCCATAGCGACCACGGAACGCGAGGAAAACAACAAGAGCAACGCGAGGGTGCCCTCATGACCACAACCGATGTCCACCACAAGCACGCAGCCGATATGCGCCGCCGGGCCGAAGCGAAGGTTCGGGAGGAACAGCTTTCGCCGGAAGACTTCGAGGGGTTGTCCGGCAGGGAAATCGAGCGGCTGTTCCATGAATTGCGGGTCCAGCAGATTCAGCTGGAAATGCAGAACGAGGAACTCCGCCGGGCGCATGCCGAACTGGAGGCCACCCGGGCGCGGTACTTCGACCTCTACGATCTGGCCCCGGTTGGCTACCTCACCCTTTCAGACAAGGGGGTGATCCTGGAGGCCAATCTCACGGCCGCGAACTTTCTCGGTGTTTCCCGGTGCACGTTGACCAAGCGGCACCTGGCCCCTTTTCTGTATAAGGAGGATCAGGACGCCTTTTATTTGCACTGCAAACAGGGGGGCTGCCAAAACGAACCGTATATGTGCGAGGTACGGATGGTCCGACAGGACGGCACAGTCTTTTGGGCGCAAATGGCGATCACGGGCCTCCGGCAAGCTGAAGGCCCGGATCTGTACCGGATCGCCCTGAGCAACATTACCGCCCAGAAACAGATGGAACAGGCCTTGCGGGAGAGCGAGCGTCAACGGCACCTGGAACAAGAAACTGCCAATGCCCAGCTTGAGGAGCAGGCTGAAAGCCTGGCCTCCATCTACAAGGCCCTTGACAGTGTCGGTCTGATTGTCTGCGATCTGATCGAGAATGATGCCCTCATCAGAATTTTCAATTCCGGAGCGGAAAAATTGTTCGGCTGGCGGCAGGATGAGGCGGCCGGCAAATCGATCACCCTGATCTATCCCCCTGAGCTGGTCCGGATAATGCCAACCAGGGTGAAAAAACTCAGCCGGGGCGAGGCCATGCAGTCTTTTGACATGTGTTTGGTCCGCAAGTCGGGAGAACGCTTTCCCGCGATCATTTCCGTGCATCCCTTTGATCATCGCGAAGGACGGTTTCACAAGGTCGTCGGCATCTGCCGCGATATTTCAAAACTTAAGCAGGCGCAAATGGAGCTTGAATCCGTCAACGAAGAACTGGAGCGGCGGGTCGAGCAGCGAACCCGGGAGTTGCAGGAGACGTATAAACAGTATCTGCATGCGGAAAAGCTCTCCGCCATCGGCAAACTCTCCGCCTCCATCGCCCATGAATTCAACAACCCCCTGCAAGCCATCCTTTCCATCCTTAAGGGGCTGAAGAAAAGAGCCATCTTGGAGGAAGAAGATAAAGCCTTGCTGGACGCGGCCATTGGCGAGGGCGCCCGGATCAAGGAATTGATCCGCAGTCTCCAGGAGTTCAACCGGCCCTCCTCCGGGCAGATGGCGCCGATGGATGTGCACAAATCGCTCGACGCCTTGCTGCTGTTGCACAAGAATGAGTTCAAGAGCAAGCGGATCAACGTGCAATGCGAATACGCCCAAGGGTTGCCACGGATTCTGGCGGTATCCGACCAGATCAAGCAGGTGTTGCTCAATCTGCTGACCAACGCCGTCGATGCCTGTCAGGTTCCCGGCGGGGTGATCACGGTCAGTACCCGATTGGAGGACGCCGACCGGGTGGCCGTGGCCATCAAGGATAGCGGCGTTGGCATCCAGCCTGAGGACATGGATCGGATCTTTCAGCCGTTCTACACCACCAAGCCTGCTGTCAAGGGCACCGGACTGGGCTTGTCGGTCAGTCATGGGATAGTGAACAATCATGGGGGGGAAATACGGGTGAACAGCCGGCCGGGGAAAGGCGCCACCTTTACGATAGTGCTGCCCATCAAGGGAAAAAAAGATGCCGACGAGGGGGCCGTGGTTTCGTTCCGGCTGGAGGATGCCGGCCTTGCTCACGACAGCATTCGACCAGCGGGGAATTGATCCACAATGGACACAAGAGTCGCGACCGCACCATCCATTCTTTTTATCGATGACGAGGATGTGATCCGGAAATCGTTCCAGCGGGAACTCCAGATAGAGGGGTTTGCGGTTACCGTTGCCGCCGGGGGCGAGGAAGCCATCGGCGCCCTGGAAAAGGACGCCTATGATCTGGTGATCACCGATCTGATGATGCCCGGAATTGACGGCTTCGGTGTGCTCAAGGCTGCCAAGAAACTGGCGCCGTTGACCAGTGTCATCATCCTCACCGGCTATGGCGACATGACGTCCGCCATCGACGCCCTCCGCCTCGGTGCCGACGACTTTACCCTCAAGCCCTGTGAGGTCGAGGAATTGGTCTTTCGCATCCGCCGCTGTCTGGAGAGGCGCACCCTGCTGCAGATGCTCTCCCTCCGGAACCAGCGACTGGAGGAGGAAATCAAGCGCCGGGAGCTGGCCGAACAGGAGGTGGTTGCCAGTGAAGCCCGTTTCCGCCTGGCGCTGGACGCCAGTTCCAATGGGGTCTGGGACCGCAATTTGGTGACCGGCGAGGTCTATTTTGGCGAAAACTGGCTCCACAACCTGGGCTATCAAAATCAGGCCGAGATCCAGGGGCAAACCTTTGAATCCCTGCTCCATCCCGAGGATCGCGAAAGGGTGCTGGCCCTGCGTGAAGCCCATGTCCGGGGGAAAAAATCCCGCTATGAGGCGGAATACCGGCTCCGTAACAAGGCGGGGGGCTGGCAGTGGATATTGTCCAGGGGGCAGGTGGTGGCCCGGGATGCACAGGGCAAGGCCCTGCGGCTTGTCGGCACTCATACCGACATCACCCGCTTAAAAAAGGTGGAAGCGGAACTTGAGCGTGCCCGGTCCGGTCTGGAAAGGCGGGTGCGGGAACGCACCGAAGAATTGTCCAAGGCCAATATCGCCCTGAGCGTGCTGCTGAAAAAACGGGAACAGGATCAGGCGACGCTGGCCGAGCAGGTGTTGGCCAACAGCACCAAGCTGGTTGAGCCGTATCTCGACCGGCTTAAGGACAGCGGTCTCAATGAACAGCAGAGGGAATTGCTCGCCATCCTGCGCGCCAGCATTGTCGAGCTGACCTCCCCGTTTGCCAGTGGTTTTTCCACCAAGTTGATCCGGCTCACTCCCACGGAAATCCAGGTGGCCAATCTGGTCAAGCTGGGCAAGCGAACCAAGGAGATTGCCGCCATCATGCACCTGTCGCCGGGAACAATCAGTATCCATCGTAAAAATATCCGCAAAAAACTGGAACTGACCCACCAGAAAACCAATCTGCAGACCATGCTTTCCATGCAGACCGACTGAATACATCGGCGAGTTCGTTCTTCAATTCTCGAGCGTTGCTGCTCTTTTTTGCTTGTTCGAAGGGATAGATTCGCTATCCATTTTTCCCCTCATTCTTGCTTCATTGCCATTTTTCCGGCATCTGGTCATACTGCCGCCATTCTTGCTGGGGCTGGACAGACAGGCGCCGCAGTCCCGCCTTTCCGCTGAAAACCGTTCATCAACGTTTGTTTGATGAACTCGTAAAAAGGGAGAAATCTCCGGTTTGTCATATCGAGCGAAGCGAGAAATCTTTAGAAGTATTATGAGATTTCTCCTCGCTGTGCTCGTCGAAATGACAGAAATCGACTTTTTACGAAACCATCTTGTTTGAGGAAGGACATGAAGAAAAAATCAATTCTGCTTGTCGATGACGAGCAACTGATTGTGGAGAGCCTTGCTCGGGAATTGACCAGCGAACCGCTTAAGTTCGATGTGTCCACAGTGTTAAGCGGAGAGGAGGCGATCGCCAGGCTTGCCAGCGGATATTGGGATCTGGTGATTACGGATCTGATCATGCCGGGGCTTGATGGGTTCAAGGTGTTAAAGGCGGCAAAACGGAAAGACCCCAAAACCATGGTCATTATCCTGACCGGGTACGCGGACATGCAATCCGCCATCGATGCCCTGCGGCTTGGGGCTGATGATTTTTTGCAGAAACCTTGCGACACCGACGAACTGCTGTACCGCATGTCCAATTGTTTTGTGAAGCAGGACCTGTTGTTCAAAGTGCAGCTGTATGAAGATATTCTTCCGGTGTGCTGTTACTGCAAAAAAATACGCGATGATCGGAGTGTTCAGCACGGAGATGGGCAGTGGTTCACTTTGGAGGAGTATTTTGCCAAGGTCAAGGGGCTCAACGTTTCCCATGGATGTTGTCCGGATTGCTTTGCGCGCTCTCTCTGTGGAATTGCTTCTCTCGGGGAATGATGGAAGGGTATTGCATTATTGACGATAAGTATTTGTTTTTATTTGTATTATTCTGTATTTTTCAAATAGTTCATCTATCCATTTTCTCTCTATTTAAACTCTATTTCCAAGAAGGTTCCCCCACTTTATTGTTGTAGCAGTATACCTGCTCTGCCCTCCGGGGATGGCAAACGGGCGCTCAGGTAGTTTCGGCAGAATTGTGGTGATACACTGAAAATTTATGAGGGAGGAGCATATGCAAAACATCAAGCAAATTATCGTGCCGGTTGATTTTCATCAGCATACTGAAGACTTGGCCGAATTCGCCATCGGTATTGCCAATAAACTGGATGCGAAGCCCATCTTTATACATGTGGCGGGAAACATCGTGGAAGTGGCAACGTATTCCGATATCTACCCCTCCTCCTTTGAGGCGGTCGATAAAGAACTCTTCGGTTTTGCGCAAACAAAGATGAATGCCCTGGTGGAGAAAAGCAAAGGTGCCTGTCCGGGGTGCGCGGGCCAGGTGCTCAGGGGAGTAGCGGCCGACGCCATTGTCGACTATGTCAACGGGCTGGAAGACGCTTTAATTATCATGGGCACCCACGGCGCCAAAGGTATCGAAAAAATCATGCTCGGCAGCGTGGCGGAACGGGTGCTTAAGAGGGCATCGTGTCCGATCCTTGTCTTCAACCCCTACAAGGGTGAGCGAGGCTACCAAATCACCGCGCCGCTCAGTGAGGCCGTGCAGCCGGTGTAAGGGATGGATGCACGGTGGGTGCAGTTGTTTCGAGGGGCAATACATGGGTGTGCGATTGCCCCTTGCTGTTGTCATGATCCACCGGGAAGAACGGGAGCGTTGAAACGGATCGAGATGGAGGCAGCGGAGGCCTGCAAGGGCGGTCGTCCGCATGCACCCTGAAAATAGGAGAGAGTACCTATGCACATGAATAAAATCAGGGCAATCGCCAAAAAAATGAATCTCGATCCCGGGGCGAGGGATAAGCAGGAGCTGATCCGATATATCCAGGAGCAGGAGGGAAACATCCCCTGCTTCCAGACGGACCAGCATTCCTGTGACGAGTATGACTGTTGCTGGCGGAGCGACTGCAAACCGGGCGAGGCCGCCACCATGTCGTAAACAACGCAGGGCGGTTCATCGTGGATGCTTCAGCGGTTTGATTCCATCACCAGACGGAGGAAAAAACATGAACGAAAAGAAAAAAGAGGAAAAGAAACAGGAGGTGCAGAAGGTACCGCCGCGAGTGCCGGCATCGCCCTTCGAACGCTTTGATCTCCTGCCCGATTTCGGATTTTTTAAGGAAATGGACCGGTTTTTTGAGGACTATCTGCCTCGCCGGTGGCGACAGACGCACCTTGGCTGGCCGGGCAGGCTGGCCGCCCATGGCATGCTGCCGTTTGAGGGCAAAACCCCTTCCGTCGATATTCAGAACCGGGAAGAGGATATTCTGATCAAGGCCGAGATGCCAGGGGTGGATAAGAAGGACATCCATATAACCATTGCCGGCAACTCCCTCACCCTTGAGGCCAAGATGGAAAAGGAAGAGAAGGAGGAAAAAGGGGAGTATTACCGGCAAGAAATCTGCCGCGGCTCCTACAGCCGCACCATCGAACTGCCGGCTGCGGTTAAGGAGGGCGAAGCCAAGGCCACCTTCCAGAACGGTGTCTTGGAGTTGACGATCCCCAAGCTGGAGAAAACCAAGCGCTCAACCATCAAAATAGAGTAGCCAGTTCCCCGTTGCCGGGTGCAAACTGCATCCGGCAACGCCATCATGTGGGGGCTCGAAAACCTGTTTTTCTGAGAGTGTTCAAAGCGTTGTGTCACGGTTTTTGATTCTCGGCGCACGTTTTTTAGCTTGGTTTTGGCTGGTGGGCAATTCGACGGACGTTGTTGAGGATAGGGAACACTTTGTATTTCATTTCAAGAAATGTGCTCTCATGAATATGACAATGTTCGCCTGTTCCGCAGATAAGGCATGGAATCCTTCACGGGAAGCCAGGGCACCGCTTCGTTCCAATTATTTTGATCAAGGAGGTGTCCGTTCTCGTCGATTCCGATGTCTTTCCCCCAATTTCAAGTGTTGGCTGTCCCACTTCCATATTGCATCGTATCGCAGAAGATCAAACTCTATCGACCCGTATCGGCAGTAAATCCTGATCGAATTCTTATGTTCCCGCTCCCTTAATTTGCCATGCCGACTCACGGGGGATTGGCAGGGCGAACGAAGGTGCGGGGCAGTCCTTAATTTGATCAGTAGACTCCTCTTTATTTTTTTGCCGCCACGCTTTTGTATTTGGCATACAAATCGTGAACACTGTGGCGTAGGCTTTTAATCTTTTGCGAATCCTCTTTGGTGGCCCAACGGGGTTCGCTTATCGAAAAAACCATATTTGCCAGTTCATCGAGGGTGTGCTCAGTGGCAAGGCACCATTCATCCGTGCAGATTGCACCCATCTCTGCTGCTTCTTTAATATCTTGTTCCAATAATTTGGTTGCGGCTTCCAGGTTTTTCATGAAATCCCGGTGAGCGGTCATGAAGGATTCCATCATTTCATTCTGCCGTTTCATTGTCGTTCTCCCCTTGTTTATGTTTACCTCTCAAGAGAGGTGGCTCACTTTTAATATTGCGGAGCCACTCTGTTGCCGCTGGCGGTAATGCGGGATCGTACTTGCTCATCAGGGAGATAGCCTTGGTCGGGCACGTAATCATGCAAGCGCCGTCCCCCCTCTGCAATCGTCCGGACGCACCACCTTCGCAACTTCGCTCACGATATCGAGTACGTTTGGTCCGAGTTACCTGCAAAGATTGACGCAATGTCTGCAACCTAAGCAGAGCACGGGTTTATTTCCGGGATGTTCCCTTCCACAAAGGTTCTCCTGAAAGCCTCGGCCACTTCGGCTTTAGTGCAATCTTTCATGGCATGCCTCCTTTATCCGCTGTATGCGTTCCAAGATGTATCGTGGCCAAGCAACGGATTCGTCATAGGCGGTTATGAACCGGTTTATTCTGCTCGTTAATACTCATTCAAGTGGTGCCATTCAGCATTCTCGAGCCAATTTCCAGGTTCAGGCCTGGTTACGAATTCAACGATATTTTCCATGATCCGCAAATGGTTCGCTTCTTCCTTGGCCAATCGCAAGAATATCTTTTTGCTCTGCTCGTTTTCCACCAACTCCGCTTTTTCCAGGTAAAAGGCATTGCTCTTCTCCTCGATAGCACAAGCCTTCCTATATTCGCTGGACGCTTTTGTGGAATCGATATGCAAATCCTCTTTTGTCTCCTTCATGGCCACAAAAATATTTTTGACATTGTCCAATATTTTGGTCTCCGCGAGTTGCGGATTATGCTCCTTGCGATTGATTTCTTCTATTATATTGAAATGCTTAACTTCTTCATTGGCCAGCATCGTGAATATTTTGCCAAGGCCGGTAATTGTAGACTCCTCGGCCAAGTGGCGGTAATAATTTTCCCCGTCTTTTTCCATTTGCATTGCAAATTCATAGATATTCATAATGCCCTCTTTGCGGAGTTGAATACTGAACGAATCTTGAAAATGTTATTCGAGCAACGGTAGCGAGTACAACGCTACGCTTTCCACAGTCCATGAATGTTGCAATACTCGCGAGCGGAAACATTGGCGGCATCGATCATGAAAGTCGCTTCCGGTGCCTCGCCGGGATTTAAGAACTGAAAATAGCTTTTGCTGTCGGCAATCAGTTCTATCCATTCGATATAATGCTTTTCCTCCATTGGATGGGGAGCGCTGCCCACCTTTACCTTGAAACCTCCTGCTATTTTCTCGATGATAGGGACATGTTTTTCTTTGGCCGCATCCACGGTATTTGCTGTCATGAGCACCATGTTTTCGCCGCAGCAAACAAGATCACCGCCGCCACCATGCAGGACAATTACGATGTTGCCACAGGCATTGCACTTGTACACTTCCGATTTCTCAGCCATTTTACACCATCCTCCCAATACGGATTATCTACACCGGCCTAGACAATCTGTTTGTTTCGGCCGGTAACCACATGTACCAAATTTTCAGTTCCCAGTTGAATTGACTGCGGACGATTCAGATTGTTAAACGTCACGCCTGTTCCAGAAGTGGTACCAATTAACCACAACATCGCAGTTTTCCAGCCATTTGATGTTTCACGCACCAGTATTTGGAACGAATATTGTACTTGTTCACTTCATGCAACGACGTCGTATAACCAGAATCGAGAAAGGTACATGTAAAAGAAATGATAGGAGATAGCAGATAATTACCCGCCAAAATCATAATCAAAAAATACGCCTGTTGTCTCTTTGTACTTATCGTTGATTTCAGAAAATTTAGCCTGAATCTTTTCTTTTTCAGGTTTCCATTCTAGGGGGCATTCAGTTCGGAGTTTATCTATTCTTTCTTCAAGCTCAGTCATGATGATATTGAGTCCATTGACTTCATCTAGCATCCGTTGCTTTTCACCTGATGAAAGTTTATCAATTTTATTCATCACATCATAAAGTTTTGCTTTCCATGTGGTGAGTTCAATATCTACATACTTGCAATAGTCTTTAATTTCCATGATGTCACCTTTGAAAAAATGGTTAATAAGCAGTGATACGATGAAAACGATTCAGTTATGTCTTCATTCAGCATTTAAGTGTGAGCGACATTTTTGCCGCCGGACCTTTCGCACCTTGAACAACCTTGAATTCAACTTGGTCTCTTTCCTGGCAAGATTGTAAATCCTCAACCTGGGTTACGAAACGATGGGCAAACTCATCCTTGCCCCCCCCATCTTCCCGGATGAAATCTATGTCTGATGAATCATTAAACTCTTTAACTGCTTTTGCAGCCATTGCAGTTGCTCTGTGTTCATGGTGCGACGTTGAGCCAACGTATTCAGATGGTTGACCGTTCTTGGGGGGCGATCGTTAGGTCAACAATGAGGAAAGATGAGACAAAATGCAATATAGTAAAACTATATATAAAATTGATAATAAATGTATCTATTGAGCCTTTTGCAAAAGGTTCTTGAAAGACAGGTTTTTTTGCTTCCAGCATTTTTGTTTGTAACTTTTTCTCCTCCCCCGCGTTCTTCATATAGACTGTTGTCGGGCGATGAGCGCTGTCCCGATTCAGGCAATCCGCGAGTCAGGGCGTTTACGTCCGCTGCACTCCGGTTCCTGGTTTGCAAAGCGTGCCTCTTTTCCGGGCGGCAGTCCTCCACCTTTTCGGAGAACTCTAACCATTGCTTCAGGGCTGCCTCTTTCAGGCAGCAACATCAAACAAAGGAGGGCAAAATGAACAAACGTTTCGCTTGTGGCAGTCTGCTGTTGTTGTCGGCAACGCTTGCCGGTCCCATCTGTGCGGCCGGGCTCACCCAGATGGAACAGTTGGGGAAAATCATGTACCAGGACAAGGATTTCTCCCTGCACAAAACCCAGTCCTGCCAGACCTGTCATCATCACATCTCCGGATTTGCCGATCCCACGAACATGCGCGATCCGGTCAACACGGTGGTTTCCCTGGGGGATGACGGCATCAGCAAAGGCGGGCGCAATGCGCCTTCTTCAGCCTATGCCGGTTTCAGCCCCGAGTTGCATGTTGAAGGTGGTGACTATGTCGGCGGCATGTTCTGGGATGGCCGGGCTGCCGGATGGAGCGCGGATCTGGCGGACCCGCTGGCGGAACAGGCCCAAGGGCCGCCGCTCAATCCGGTGGAAATGAACATGCCCGATGAGGAAGCGGTGGTTGATGTGGTCCGCAATGCCACCTATGCCCGCCTCTTCCGTAAGGTATTCGGCAGTGCTTCCCTTGATGAGACCTCTTCCGCCTTTGACAATATCGCTCGGGCCATTGCCACCTACGAGCGTTCAGCGGAAGTGCAGGCATTCTCTTCCCGCTTCGATAGCGACCAATTGAGTGACCAGGAAAATAGAGGTAAGGCATTGTTTGCGATCAACTGCGCCAAGTGTCACTCCATGGAAACCGTTGCGGGCGCCAAGGGACCGCTGTTCACCAACTACAGCTATGCCAATATTGGCCTGCCGCCGAATATCGATGATGGGGTAGCAGGCAAGGACCTCGGCTTGGGAGGATTTCTTGCCTCCGTGGGCGTGGAGAATGCCGCCCTTGAAAACGGCAAGTTCAAGGTGCCGACCCTGCGCAATGTCGCCTTCTCGGCACCCTATGGACACAATGGCTATTTTGCGACCCTGCGGGAAATGGTGGTGTTTAAAAATACACGGGAGATCGGGGAATGGCCTGATCCGGATATAGCTGAAAATGTGTATCAAGAGGATGGTTTCGGTGATCTGGGGCTTAGCGATCAGGAGGTCGATGACATTGTTGCCTTTCTGATGACGCTCACCGACCGGTAGGAAGATTCGAAGATTTACTGCCAACTGCCGCCCGAACCGGGGAGGATATCCGGTTCGGGCGGCAGTGCTCGTCCGGGGAGCAGGCAACGAAACCTGCTTCCCGGAGTGTTTGGTTCAGGCCTCTTCTTCGCAATAACAGTTCTTGCCGGCACAGGTGCAGATGGGATCTGGTCCGGTGCAATCGCCGGTGCCGGTTCCGTTGTGGACGAGAAGCAGCCCGATATCTTGCTTCCCGGTATCGATCCGGCACGATCCATCCTTCAGCCGGCTCTGGGTGCGGGTCCGGTCGCCGCCACCCTGTCCCAAGCCGCTGCCTTTGTCGTTACCAGCCATTGCCGGTGCCGCCAGCATGATGATTGCTCCTGCCACGATCAATAGTTTGCCAATAGTTGCACTTGCACGCATGATATGCTCCTCTTGATGCGTTCCGGATACGGCGGATAGCTTATCCATCCGCATTGTGAACGTATCCGGTCGATGGGTTGTACTATCCTTTCAACGCGGGAGCGGCGGCAAGGTTACAAATTTTTTTCAACAGGGGAAAATGGACAGGCAAGGATAAAAGCGGTAACCATTTGAATAGAAAAGCGTTAAACAAAAAAGCATGGAGAAATTCCGTCAGTTTTACAGTGAACACCGGGAGAAGCTTTTTGGCTACCTGCTCCGCAAGTCCGGCAGTGTTCATGTGGCCGCCGACCTTGTGCAGGAAACCTATACCCGCTATCTTGAACGATATCGCAATCAGGAGTTAAGTGTTGCCTTGCTGTTTACCATCGCCCGGAACAGTTTTTATGATCAGATGCGCGCTCAGCGTCCGCAGGCCGATCTTGCGGAGGTGCCACCCGCCATGGCGGCAGACCAGGAACACCGCTTCCTTGTCCGGGAAGAATCCCGGCAGGTGCTCGCCGCCTTGCAGCAACTTGACGAAGAAGATCGCGATATTTTGTCGTTGGTGGTCAGTAGCGGTCTGTCTTATCGTGAAATCGCCGCTATCAAGGGGTGCAGCGAGGGCGCGGTCAAGGTTCGAGTCCACCGGGCGCGGCAGCAACTGAGGAAAGCATTGCCAGAGAGGCCGTTATGAAAGAATACCTGATCAGTCTGTATATCGATAACGAACTGAATCTTGATGAAAAGATAACCTTTGTCGAAACAGTCCATGACGACGGCCTGTTCACTGAGGAGGCCTTGACCTTGCTGCGGCAGGAAAAGCGTTTGCGGGCCGATCTGACGGTTCCGATGGTGGCCCTGGCCATGCCGGCAATCCCGGTCAGTACAGCGCCCCGACCTCGGCTAAACTTCCTTTCGTTCTGGTTCCGGCCGTTCGCCGGCTTCGCGGCGGCCCTGCTCCTGGTCGGCCTGTTCACCCTGCTGCACCCCAAGCCAGCCATCATCGCTCCTCAGGAAGAACACCACCGGTTCGTGATCTATCTGCCTGAAAGCCAGGAGGCCAAGATTGTCGGGACCTTCACCGGCTGGAAACCGGTGCCCATGGAGCGGGTGGGCGCCAGCGGCTACTGGACGCTCACCCTTCCGGTCTCCAGAGGCGAGCACCGCTACAGTTATCTGGTCGAGGATGGCCGGCAGATCGCCGATCCCACGGTCGCCGCCAGGGAGCAGGACGACTTTGGCGGGGAAAACTCGGTGATCGAGGTGCGGGTGGCGATATGATCAAGCGGGTAGGGATCGTGATTCTGGCCGGCTGTTTCCAGGGCTGCGCTTCCCCGCACCAAGTGACCGTCCAGGCCGATACGGTGACCCTTTCCCTGCGTGCGCCGCAGGCCGCACGGGTGCAGTTTGCCTCCTCGGCGGATCGGTATACCCTCCATGAAATCAGCAAGGACAGGGATGGGATCTGGAAGTTTACGGGGCTTGCGAACCGGGAGTTTCAGTATTTTTACCTCGTCGACGGCAAGGTGTTTCTTCCCGATTGCCGTTATCGGCAAAGCGATGATTTCGGCACCGCCAACTGCCGGTATCTGCCCTGGCCGGTGCCGCCCCGAAAGGAAGCAAACAGGTGACAACCCGTGGAATGCCATAAGCAAGAGGTGTGTATGCTGTATTTGATACAATCATTGATCCTGGCCGCGCTGCTGACCGCAACGGCTGCGGCCCAGGACATCGTGGGGGAGAGCGTCATCACCCCCCCGCAACGGCGGGTTGCCGAAAGCACCCTCATTCGCGCTGGCATGGCCGAGGCTGACGCGGCCGGTATGATCCAGAGCATGGTTGAAGCGGGTTATACCGCGGAGCAGGTGGCCATGATCGGCCAACGGATTCAGGCCGCGGCTGGCGAACAGAACACCCAGAACGCGGTGATCAGCAAGGTTCGGGAAGGACTGGCCAAGGGCGTCGGAGCTGAGGGCATTGTCAAGGCCACTGACAGGGTGCGGGAACGATACGGTTTTGCGATGCAGATGGCAAAGACCTTGGCAGGGGAGCGCGCTCCCGGTCTGGGGGCCATCATTGCCGATGGCCTCAGTTCCGGCCTGACGCACCAGGATACCGATCGCATCGCCAGCGGTTTGCAGGCGCGCGCCCCGCAAATGGCTGGAGACAGGATGCAAGCCTTGGCGACTGAAACCATGATGACCGCGCGTGACATGGTTCGTCTGGGTGTTGCTTCCCAGGCGGCCTCGGACGTCGTTGGCGTGGCGCTGGCCAAGGGCTACGATGAGACGTCGATGCAGGTGCTGCGGCAGGCGTTCAATGCGCAACGGGCCCAGGGCGACATGAATCAGGTCGCGCAGAGGTTCGGTCTGGCTATACGGCAGGGCGTGCAGGCGCGGGATCTGGGCGTGCATGCCGGTGCGGGCCGAAGCGGAGGGGCGGGTGGAGGTCGTTCCGGCGGCTCTGGGGCAGGAGGTTCAGGCGGCTCCGGATCGGGAGGAGGATCGGGTTCGGGAGGCGGCAAAGGTGGTGGTGGGGCCGGTGGAAGCGGTGGAGGAGGCGGCAAGGGGGGCGGTTCAGGTTCTGGGGGCGGCAGGGGCGGCGGCCGCTGATCAACCCCGGGAGAACCATGACCCAACCGCGAAAGAGCGAACAGGAACGATTCGATTCAGGCCGCCGCAAGCCGGTGCTCCAGTTGCCGGGCCAGAGTGAGCATGGTTTCGATTTCGGTGGCGGTCGGCACCCTGATGGTACACACATACGGATCGCAGATATCCTGATAACTGTCCAGCTTGCAGAGGGCATCCTTCAGGCCCCCAATAGTCTCCGGCAGCCATTGTTCGAGAGCGGCCGCCAAGTCGTGCATGGTGTGATTGTAAGGTAGGCGACCGATCTCCATCAAAGCGCTCATCACCAGTTTTTCAATGCCCATGGCGATGAGGTTGTAGAGGATCTCGGGGGTGAAGGCCTTTTTTTTGTGCTGGTAGGCGGTCTCCGCCAAGTGGAGATACTGCTGGCCCTCCAGCTTGTACTGCTGCCAGTCGTCAATGGCCTGGGTGCGGATATCGGCAAAGCCAACCAGTGGGGTACGGAGGATGTCGGTCATGGGTTGCTCCCTTGTTGCGGTATGGAGGCGCGGGTCTCGGCGCCGGAGGGGCTGAGTTTTCGCAGGCAGATCAGGGCGGTCGACTGCCAGCCGATCCGCTGGTAAAAGGCCAGGGCCTGCGGATTGTGTTTGTCGGCCAGAAGTTGCAGGCGGGTGGCCCCCTGCTCTTCGGCCCATGCAATCATTGCCTGCATCAAGGAGCGGCCGACGCCGCTGCCGCGATGCGCGGGATCAACCACCATATCCTCGACCCAAACCGCCGGGCCACCCTCGGCGGTGGAAATCACCAACTGACCGGTGCACATGCCGATAACCTTCCCGGCTGCTTCCGCCACCAGGATGCACCCCCGGTCACTGTGCAGCAGCATTACCAGCCCCTGTTGCTGCTTGCCTGCATCGAAGCTGAAATCCTGTTCAATGGTGAATAGCAGCCGGAGCAGCTTCACCAGCTGCTCCACATCTTCGTGGCGGGCTTTGCGCAACGAGGCCATCGGTCTTTTCTCCTCCTATTCGATGAGATAATCGGCGGCTGGTTCGCCGTCTTCGATGCCGTCGAGGATGGCGTCGATGATTTCGGTGCTGGTCACGCCCTTGAACCACCAGTTCTCCGGCTGCACCACCATGATCGGTCCGGACTCGCACTGCTTGAGGCAGCCGGTGGCCACCACCTGGAGATCGAGGCCGCGATCGAGGATCTCCTCTTCGATGTATTGAAGGAAGCCATCGGTCTGCTTGTGGCAGAGGCCTTTGGGGTCGCCTTTCGAGCGAAAACTCTGACAAACGAGGATTTGTTTTTCGGGAAGAGCCATGGTGTTATTCCTTTGTTGCGAATCAATTGATGAAAAGGTTTGTTATTGTTTGCATTTGTGTTTTTTGCCGCCGCCGTAGAGCACGTCCACCGTGCCCTCGATATTGTCCTCGGTGAGGACGACGCGGATACCCCGGCCGCCGAGTACTTCCCGGGGCCGCCCACCGGCACTGGCCGCCAGCAGGGCAAAACAGTCGTGCAGGGTATCGGCCAGCTGTTCCCAGCGGGATTCACCGCTGCCCGGTTCCGGAGCCTGGCGGGTTTCCAGCAGGCAGGTCAGCCCATCAGCCCGTGGGCCGTAAATGAGGATGGTCCTGGCCTGGCCCAAGTGGAGATCGACATCCATGCCGGTGGAACTGACCACCGCCACGCGGGGGCGCTCGGCGCTGGGCTTGGGCAAGCCTGGCCGCGCCTGGGTGACAGCCCCGCAGCCGCACCCGCAGTCGGGTGAGCAGTCGAACGCTGCCGGATCCTGCCCCGGCACACCTGGGGATTGGACGCCGCAACCACAGCCGCAGGCCGCCACCGTCACCTGTTGCGCCTTGGTCGGCAAAAATTGGCTGGTCAGCTTGGCGATCTGCTCCATGTGCACCCGGGTCGGCACACCCGGCCCGTTGGCCTGCTGCGGATCGGGAACACAGGGGACCAGATGCATCGCCATGGCGCCCAGCTGGGCCATGGTTTCAGCAATGGTCACGATCTGGTGGGCATTGATGCCCGGGTAGACCGTGGTGCGGACGTGCACCGTCATGCCTGCCGCCGCCATGATCGCAACGGCCTTGGCCTGTTCCTCCAGCAGCAGCGGCACCGCCTGTTTGAGCGGGATGGTTTTTTTGCCGGGACGAATCCAGGCATAGAGGTTTTCCGCCGTGGCCGCGTCCAGGGTTTCGACCAGCAGGGTGACGCTGTTCACCCCGGCCGCCGCCAGTTCGGCGGCATGTTCTCCGATGCCCAGACCCAATGTGGTCAGGCCTATAGTCAGTTCGGGATGCTGCTGCTTGAGCAGGGCAACGGTCGCCAGGGTCGCTGCCATGGAGGCCATCGGGTCACCGGGCCCCTCCAGGTCAACGTGGGCAAGCCCTTGGTGCCGTCCGACTTCCGCCAGGATCTCCGCCGCGTGCAAGGCCTCGCCGGCCCCGGTTTCCGGGGCGTAGCGCATGCGGCATACAGCCACGGACGCAACCGGCAGCTGCAAGGTCGTGATGGTCGCCTCGCTCGCCTGGGAGGCAAGCCGAGGCGCGCTGGTAATGGGGATAACAGTCATGATGTTCCACTCGCCAGGAGAGCAATACAGGGGGAATGTCCAGGGGAGGCAAAAGGGAGAAGCCTCCCCCGGACACGGTTTGTTGTCATGTATATGAAAGGGTTGGTTCCGGTGGCGGTGCCAAGCCGGAGTGCCGACCTTTCATTGTTCGTTGTGGCCGGCCAATCTGGTCCAGCCATGCTGGTTAGTAGACCAGCTCGAACTTCTCTTCCGGATCGTCCCGGTCCCGGCGATCGAGCAGGGCATTCAACACTTTTTCCAGAAAATAGAGGCCGCCCTTGTAGCCGACGGTCGGGAAGTACTGGTGCCCCTGCCGGTCCAGGATCGGAAATCCCCAGCGAATAAAGGGAAGATCCTCGTCGCGGGCAATGTATTTGCCGTAGGTGTTGCCGATCAGCACATCCACCGGGTCGTTCTTGATCCACTGATGGAGAAGAAACATGTCGCCCTTGGCGCGGACATTCACCGGGAACGGTGAGTCCTTGGTCAGTTCCTTGATCCGTTTTTCAAACCGTTTGCCGGGCGTGCCGGTGATGATATGCACCGGGCACATGTCGATGGAGACCAGGAACTCGGTCATGGCAATCAGCTGATCCGGATCGCCGTAGATCGCCACCTTCTTGTGATAGAAGTACTGGTGCATGTCGGAAATCAGATCGACCAGCTGGCCGCGTTCGTACGACACCTCTTCCGGGACCACGGTACCGCTGACCGTCCGCAGGGCATCGATGAACCGGTCGGTGGCCTTGAGGCCAAAGGGCATATCCAGGATCCGGCAGGGCACCTTGTACTTGGTGTCGAGCAGGCGGGCCGCGTCGGCCGAACACCATTCGCCCATGGCCAGGGTGCCGATGGCGTCACCGCAGCCTTTCAACTCGGCCACCGTGACCCCGCCCTGGGGAAACATGTGGTATTCGCCGGAAAGCGGGCCGTTGAGCACGCCGGAGGTGTCGGGGAAAAGGGTGATGTTCGCCCCGACCATCTTGGCCAGCCGTTTGATCTCTTCCATGTCCGACGGTTCAACCCAGCCGGGAATGACGTTGACCTTGCCGTTTTTCTTGCCCGTGGGTTCGGCCAGGTCGGCCATGGCCTTGACCATGTTCGAGAATCCGGTCACGTGCGAACCGACGTAGCTCGGAGTCGAAGCGCCGACCAGGGTCTTGCCCTCGGGCACGTTGCCCTCTTTCCGGGCCTTGTCAAAGATCTGATTGAGATCGTCGCCAATGGTCTCCGACAGACAGGTCGTGTGGACCGCGATAACCTCCGGGTTATAGACGGTGAAAATGTTGTTGATCGCCTGCAGCAGGTTGGCCTGGCCGCCGAACACCGATGAACCCTCGGTGAACGAACTGGTGGCCGCGGAAACCGGCTCTTTGTAATGCCGGGTCAGGGCGCTGCGATGGTAGGCGCAGCAGCCCTGGGATCCATGGCTGTGGGGGAGACAGCCATGGATGCCCAGCGCCGCGTACATGGCGCCGATGGGCTGGCAGGTCTTGGCCGGATTGATGGTGACGGCGCTGCGCTCGTTTATTTCCTTGGGTGTATGTCGAAGTAGCATTGTCTTGCCCTCTTGGTTGATGCTTATTCCCACACATAGGTGGCTGAGAGTTCGGGGCTTTCCTGCCAGGGGGCCTTCATGTAGCTCCACACCTTGCTGTTCACCAGCCGGTCGATTTCCTTGTAGAAATTGACCGCGCCCTTGAAGCCGGCATAGGGACCGCCGGAATCGTAGCTGTGGAGCTGTTTCATGGGGATACCCAGCTTCTGGATGGAAAATTTTTCCTTGATGCCGGCGCAGAAGATGTCTGGTTTCATCAGTTCCACCAGTTTTTCCGCCTCGTACTGATTGAGATCGTCAATAACCAGCGACCCCTTCTCCATATCCGGCATGATCCCGTCGTATTCTTTGAACTTGTAGCCTTTCTCTTCCAGCGCCTTCAGTTCCGCTTCGGTCTTACGCGGCGAATAGCGTTCCGGATCGGCTTCGACTTCGAGCTCCTCGATATTGCGGCTGTCGGCATCCACCTTGAGGTGGGGGATGACATGGCGGCCTTCGTAATCGTCGCGGTGGGCGAATTCATACCCGGCGCTCACCGTTTTCATGCCCATCTCGGCAAAGAGATCCTGGTAGTGGTGCGCCCGGCTGCCGCCGACAAAGAGCATGGCGGTCTTTCCTTGGGTGCGCGGCAGGACTTCCTCGCGAACCGCATCCACCGCCGGCATCTCCTCGGCGATGACGGCTTCAACCCGGTCGATCAGCTGCTGGTCGCCGAAATACTCGGCAATCTTGCGCAACGACTTGGCCGTTGATTTGGCGCCGATGAAGTTGACCTTGATCCAGGGAATGCCAAACTTGGTTTCCATCATGTCGGCCACGTAGTTGATCGAGCGATGGCACATCACGCAGCTCAGATCCGCCATGTGGGCCGAGGCAAACTGGTCGTAGGTGGAGTTGCCGGAAAAGGTGGAGATGGTGGTGATGCCGCATTTTTTGAGCACCCGGTCAATCTCGAAGCCGTCGCCGCCGATGTTGTACTCGCCCAGCAGGTTGATCTTGTATTCGCCTGCTTTTTCCTCGTTGTTCTCGCCGACCATGTGGGAAAACACCTGGTTGTTGGCGATGTGGTGGCCGGCGGACTGGGACACGCCCTTGTAGCCCTCGCAGCTGAAGGCAAAGACGTTGCAATCGCCGAGTTTTTCCTTCATGTTGCGGGCCACGGTGTGAATATCGTCACCAATGAGACCGACCGGGCAGGTGGCGAAAATGGTGATCGCCTTGGGGTGGAACAGGTCGTAGATCTCCTGGATGGCCGCCGCCAGCTTCTTCTCGCCGCCGAAGATAATATCGGAGTCCTGCATGTCGGTGGAGAAGCAGTAGGGCATGTAATTTTCGCCGTCCGGACCGGCGTCGGTCTGGTTGCGCCGAGTCAGCCAGGCGTAAAAGCTGCAGCCGATCGGCCCGTGCACCAGGTTGACGATGTCCCGGGTCGGTCCCATGATAACGCCCTTGCAGCCGGCGTAGGTGCAGCCGCGCATGGTGATGATGCCCGGAATGGTCCGTACGTTGGCGGTGATTTCCGGGGTGGTGTTTTCCTGGGCCTCGTTGATGAGGATCTGTTTGGCCCGTTTGCGGGCCACTTTGGCCGGATATTTTTTCAGCAGCTCTTTTTTGATGTCCGTGGGTTCCCACTGAACGAGCTTTTTCTTTGCAGTTGCCATTTCATTCTCCTTGGGCGCTCAGACTATTGATTTCGTACCGGATTCGCCCGTTCGCACACGGACGGCGTCCTTGAGCGGCAGGATGAAAATCTTGCCGTCGCCCGGCTTTCCCGTCTTGTTGACGCTGATGATGGAATCGACCACGGTATCGACGAAATCGTCTTCAACCACAATGGTGACCACCCGTTTCGGATACAGTTTGCCTTTTTCTCCAAGGAGAGAAGCGGCCTCTTCGTAGCCGTCCTCGGCGCCGGCCAGGATCTGGGTATTGACAAACCCTACCCCCCTGCCGTTGGCTTCGTGGGCGAAGAACGCATCCACTCCGGCCTCGGTCAGCGCCTTCTTGGTCTGGTTCATCATGTTCATGCGCACAATGGCGATTACCTCTTTCATGCCGGAACCTCCACTGCTCCTTCCTTAACGCCGGAGCTGATGGTATAGGCGCACTCCACATCGCTGATAAAAATCTTGCCGTCGCCGAATGCACCTTTGGCGCCGGAGCGGGCGGTGTTCATGATGGTGTTGATGACGAAATCCTTGTCTTCTTCCTGGATGACGCTCATCAGCATGGTCTTGGGGATTTCGTCGTAGGTCACCTCGCCGATTTTGATGCCGCGCTGCTTGCCGCGGCCGGCAACCGAGTATTTGGTGACTGCGGGGAATCCGGCATCCATCAGGGCGGCAAGGACGGCGTCTGCTTTTTCAGGTCTGATTATGGCTCTGATCATGATCATCATGGTGGTGTCTCCTGTGTATCGGTGGATAGTCTGTAGTGTTGTGCTCTGTAGATGGTGGTCCGCAGGGGCGGCAGTCTGTCGATCGTTAGTTTTTAGCTAGAGGGTATCGGTTATTTTTTCCTGAACGGCTCCAGTCAAGCCAGTCTGACTGTCCGCTCACGCTTCCATCAGGCCGTAGTCCATGAGCAGCTGTTCCAGTTCTTCGATCTGCAGAGGTTTGGGGATGACGAACATCTGGTTGCCATCGATGGCACTGGCCAGGCTGCGATACGCATCGGCCTGTTTAACCTCCGGGTTCCACTCGATCACGGTCTTGCGGTTGATTTCCGCCCGTTGGACGTCGTTGTCGCGGGGCACGAAGGCGATCATCTGAGTGCCGAGTTTTTTGGCCAGCTCTTCGATCATTTCCCGCTCGTTATCAACCGCGCGGGAGTTGCAGATCAGCCCGCCCAGGCGGACATTGCCGGATTGGGCGAATTTCATGATGCCCTTGCAGATGTTGTTGGCCGCGTACATGGCCATCATCTCGCCGGAACAGACAATGTAGATTTCTTCTGCCTTGCCGTCGCGGATCGGCATGGCGAATCCGCCGCAGACCACGTCGCCGAGCACATCGTAGAAGGCGTAATCCAACCCTTCACTGGGGGCGTAGGCGCCCAACTGCTCCAGCATGTTGATCGAGGTGATGATACCGCGGCCGGCACAGCCGACGCCCGGTTCCGGTCCGCCGGATTCGACGCACCAGGTGCCGCCGTATCCCATCTTGCGGAGATCGTCGAGTTCCACGTCCTCGCCTTCCTCCCGCAGGGTGTCGAGGACCGATTTCTGGGCGAGCCCGCCCAGCAGCAGGCGGGTGGAGTCCGCCTTGGGGTCGCAGCCGACGACCATGACCTTTTTGCCCATTTCAACCAGGCCCGCGACCGTGTTCTGGGTGGTGGTGGATTTGCCGATGCCGCCTTTGCCGTAGATAGCTACCTTTCTCATGGTGATGACTCCTTCGTGTTTTCTCTATTCACAGG